>Ga0209169_10000921_pt1 | contig 18102 bp, 20 predicted proteins | sample HubBroMetageWRM4_FD_188346 | JGI IMG/M metagenome (GOLD analysis project Ga0209169, IMG submission 188346) | Warmed soil microbial communities from the Hubbard Brook experimental Forest, New Hampshire - Hubbard Brook CCASE Soil Metagenome WRM 4... | ecosystem: Environmental > Terrestrial > Soil... | reverse complement strand
GCGACACTTGTCTTCGAGCTGCGTTCCCGCGCCAGGCGTGCGAACGAAACAAACATTGGGATCGGCCTTGACCTCCTCGCGGTATTTCTTGAGCGTTTCGACGAACAGAGGCGCGGTATTTTCTTCTTCGTCGGTGACGACGATGGCCGGATTGGCAAGCGTCAAGAGCTTATAGGCACGATCGATTTCGTCGGATTGTTCGAGAGCGGGGAAGGGCCGGCCCATAACCTCGCTTACCGGCTGGTGGATGATGTCGGAGTGATCGAAGACGCTTTGCATCACACCGACGTCATTGACACTTCCGACTTGCTCCTGTTCGTGCATGACCGGCAGTTGCGAGATTTCGTATCGGCGCAAGAGGTCGAGCGCGGTCTTCACGGTATCGTCTTGCTGCACGGTGATCAACGGCGGGATGGGCGTCTTGCTCCGCAGCACGTCGCCGACCGTCGCGCGGCGCTTTGAGTCGGCTAGAAAACCGTTGGCGATCATCCAGTCATCGTTGAAGATCTTGGACATGTATCCGCGGCCGGAGTCGGGAAGGATCACGACGACGATAGCGTCGGGTGACAGCGTTTTCGCGAGCTTGACGGCGGCGACCGCGGCAGTTCCCGACGAACCCCCGACCAACAGACCTTCTTCGCGTGCGATTCTCCGCGCCATCAAAAACGAATCCCGGTCTGAAACTCGTACCATTTCGTCAATCACGCGCAGGTCGACGGTTTCCGGCAGATAGTTCATGCCGATTCCTTCGACCGCGTACGATCGGGGGATATCACCGGAGTAAATCGACCCTTCCGGATCGGCCCCGACGACGTGTACGGCAGGATTCTTCTCTTTAAGGAAGCGCGCCGTGCCTGAGATCGTGCCACCGGTTCCAATCCCGGCGACGAAGTGCGTGATCGTGCCGTCCGTTTGCTCCCAAATCTCCGGACCGGTAGTGTGGTAGTGTGCGTCCGGATTAAAGTGATTGTGAAACTGATTGGGCTGGAATGCCCCGGGTATCTCGGACGCAAGGCGGTTCGCTACGGCGTAGTACGACTCGGGTGAATCCGGCGGAACGTTAGTGGGCGTGATGACGACTTCGGCGCCATAGGCACGCAACAGGTCGATCTTTTCGCGCGACATCTTATCGGGCATGACGAGGATACAGCGATATCCCCGAATCGCAGCCGCCATCGCCAATCCGGTTCCGGTATTGCCGCTGGTGGGCTCGACGATCGTGCCGCTGGGCTTGAGCAATCCTTGGCGTTCTGCCGCTTCCAGCATCGCCACGGCGGGGCGATCCTTCACGCTGCCGCCCGGGTTGACGTACTCGACCTTGGCTAGCACCAGACAAGGCGCGTCGTCGACGACCTTGTTGAGCTTCACAAGCGGCGTGTGACCGATCGCCTCGAGCGCGTTTTCGCAATAGGCGAGGCCGGCCGTGCGGGACGACGGAACCGTGCTTGCCATAGGAGCGGCGGCTTCAGCACGGCGAAGAACTTCACCTATGAATGCGCTCTTCGGCCGCCTCTGCGTAGTGATCGCGCTGCTGCTGTTGGGCACGCAAGCGTGTAATAACGATGCGCTTCCGCCGGCCTCCGGCTACGCCTCCGTAACCGGCACGATCCTCGACTCGGCAACGAACGCACCGATCGCGGGAGCGGTCATTACGATCGATACCGTGCTAACCGCGACGACCGATGCAGCGGGCCGCTTTTCAATCGACAAGGTTCCAAGTGGAATCGCCGACTACTCAGTGCAAGCCAAAGGCTATCAGCCGCTCGCGTCTACCACGAACATCGAACCCGGCAAGCCGTTTGCCCTCAATCTGACCTTAGCCCAACAAGCATCACATTAACGACGAGGAAGGCCTCCCTAACCAAACGCCGTGGAGCGGCGATAAGCGCTGGCCGGCTTCATTAACGTCGCGCGATCGACAACGGTGCGGTCCACAATGCCCAACACTACTGCGGCAAGCTTGTCGGGATCGTGACGCACGGTTTCCGTTTCACCGATGACAGCCGCGCGAACCGGTTCCAAACCTAGTGCTGCGATGCGCTCCACATCTGGTTCGACGGGGACCTGCCCCTCCTGCGCGTACGCAGCAAGCAGTCGTGACGGTGGCTGATCGTTGACGATCACGTAATCGCAGACGCGTTCGCCGGCATTCGTCAGCAACGCTTTCACGTGATCGGCCGCGCTCATCCCGTCAGTTTCTCCCGGCTGCGTCATGACGTTGCAGACGTACATTTTTACTGCCTGCGCGTCGGCGACTTCCCGTGCAATCCGGCTGACCAAGAAGTTCGGGGCGACCGAGGTGAAGAGCGATCCGGGTCCGAGCACGATCGCGTCGGCCTCGCGGATCGCCGCAATCACCTCTTCCAGCGGCGCGGCCGCAGGCGGATCGAAAAACACGCGCTTGATTGGGTGTTTGGCGTTAGAAATGTTGGACTCGCCCTCGAGGATCGTGCCGTCGTCGAGTTCCGCGCACAGACGCACGACGCCGAGGGTCGCGGGCAAAACGCGGCCGACGACGTTGAGCACGCGGCTCGACTCCTTGATGGCTTGATCGAAGTTACCGGTGATGCCGCTCATGGCGGCCAAGAAGAGGTTCCCGAAAGAGTGTCCGCTCAGGCCCTCGCCTTCGGTAAAACGATAGCGGAAGAGATCCGTGACCAAGGCTTCGTCGTCGGCGAGCGCTACCAAACAGTTGCGAATGTCGCCGGGCGGAAGTACGCCCAGTTCTTTTTGCAAACGACCGGAAGAACCGCCGTCATCGCTGACGGTGACGACGGCGGTTAAATTGCTCGTGCTTCGCTTGAGCCCACGCAGCAACGTTGAAAGGCCGGTGCCTCCGCCAATTGCGACGACCTTATAGCCTTGCTGCAGGCGCCGCCCGACGAGCACGTCACCAAAGCCCTTCGCCGTGCGGTCGCGCGCAAGGCGTACCACCGAGCGCAGCCACATCCACGTGCCGAGGATAAGGGCAGCGAGGCCGCCGACGCCGAGAATCCACGTCAGATACGCGGGCGGAAAATAATCGTCGACGATGTTGTCGAGAATCTCGTTGACGTGAATGCCCGTCCCCTCGGCGATGAACCAGCGCGTAACGGCGTCTACCAGCAGCACGATGCCAATAATCGATACGATGAGCCATCGTTTGACGCCGAGTCCTGGAAAGAGCCAATGCAGCGAACGCGCGAATCGTTGGCGCATTATGCGGCCCGCGCCATATCGCGCGCCTCGAAGGACAAATCTAGTCGGGGGTCGCCCGCGAAGTGCTGGATCAAGCGGCGCGCGACGTAAACGGAGCGGTGGCGCCCGCCGGTGCAGCCGATTCCGATCGTGAGTTGCGTCTTGCCTTCGGCAAGGTACCGAGGCAGTAAATAGTCGAGCAGATCGGCGACCTTCGCGAGGAACGGATCGAGCGAAGGATCATCCTCGATAAATGCGCCGACCGCCGGGTCCTCCCCCGTCTGCTCGGCGAGCGGTTCCTCATAGTTCGGGTTTCTCAAAAAGCGCACGTCGAAGAGCAGATCCAAATCTGTCGGCAATCCGAACTTGAAGCCGAACGAAACAAAGGTTACCGCCAGCGGCACGGGTCCATCGGCCCGGAATGCGCCAGCGATCCGGTCTTTGAGTCCGCCGTGCGTTAGGTTGGTTGTATCGATTACGACGTCGGCCCGTTCGCGTAGCCGAGCGAGCACGCGCCGGTCGGCCTCGATCGCTTCGCGCACGGAACCACCTTGTGCCAAGGGATGACGGCGACGCGTTTGGCTGAAGCGCCGCACCAGCAACTCGTCTGCGGCATCCAGGAACAGCACTTTTGCATAGTGGGTACGGATAACGCGATCGATCGCGGTTCGCGCGTCCCCGAGGCGCGCATCGCTGCGGACGTCGAGCGCGATGGCAACGTCCCGTACCTCCGAGTTTTCTAAGGCCTCGACGGCCGCGTCGAGCACGCCGGGAGGAAGGTGTTCGATACAGTAAAAGCCCAAATCCTCAAACGACTTGATCGCCTGGCTCAAGCCCGCCCCGGAGAGACCTGTCACGAAGACGATGCGCAGCGAACTCATATGAAACTCTTTTCGCCCGAACGCGCCAACGCCCTCATTTCGAAGCTCGAGCCGCTCATCGAAGAGCTCTTGGGCCGTCGCCGGGAGCTTGCCATCAAGCTGCTGGAGACGGATCCGGCGCTGCATCACGCCGAACCAACGCGCCGCCCGCGCCTCGCCGGCATACGCTCACCGCTGCCGGCGCCACGATTTGCCGAACTGAAGCACGAAATTGGGCGGTTGATTTACCGGATCGAATCGTACGGGTGCGTGGTTAAAGATATCGACCTTGGGCTTGTGGATTTTCCGGCAATGTTGCAGGACGAGCCGATCTATCTGTGCTGGAAGCTGGGCGAGCCAAAAGTCGCCTACTGGCACGGCATCGATGAGGGTTTTAGCTCGCGCCGCGAGCTAAGCCGTTAGCCGGCCGCAGCCTCTGCCTTTTCGACGATAAAGTCTTCAGCGAGACCCTGCAAGCGCACCTCACCGAAGTCGGCGGTATATGCTCCGCTCTCAACTCCGGTAATCTCCCCGACCTCCGGCACGCTGGCCAGCTGCGGAATCTTCGAGCGAATCTCTTCGGGAATGCGAACGCGCGCACCAACTGCCAACGTGTTCTGGTCGAAGAGCGCATTGAGACTGTCGAGCAGCATCGGCAGCGGGATGCCGTAGTCGACGCTAATTGCGCCGATCGTGTGGGATTCGCTGATCGCGCAGTTCGAGCAGCCGCCAAGGTGAAAGCGGGCAAAGACCCGCCGGGCACCGGCGTGCAGCTTGAACGCCTCGTCGACCGTCATCTCGGGATTGAAATAGTGTTGGCTCATTAATAATACTTCTTTCGCTACAACGCACACATCGCCCCACCGGTTGCACTACCCGTCATCCAGGGCGGAGCACGCCTGTAAGCCGGATTCTGTTCCCACGGGGTGGGCGATGACCATCTCTCTGGGACGCTCGTTACCGAACGCCTCAATGCGACATAGCTCGTTGGGACGGGCCGTCCACTATCAATCGAGCAGTCTTGCTTCAGGTGGGGTTTGCCCGAGCCTGCGTCACCGCAGCGCTCTGTGAGCTCTTACCTCACAATTTCACCCTTGCGGGATGGCGAGCCACCCCGCGGTATGTTTCTGTGGCACTTTCCTTCGAGTTGCCCCGACAGGACGTTATCCTGCACCTTGCCCATATGAAGCCCGGACTTTCCTCACCCCAAAAACGCAAGCACTTTTGGGGCGCGGTCACCCGGCGTACTCCGCGACGCTAGTATACCATTGCGCGATCGTTTCCGCAGTATCAACGAGCCGAGGCCCTGGCCGGCTTACATATGCATTGCCGTCAAGCGCCAGCACTCTGCCCTCACGCACCGCGCGTAGCGTTCGCCACTGCGGGACGCTGGCGAGCCGTTCGATTGCGCTCCTCGTCTTCGCGAGATCGAAGCCGCATGGCGCCACGATTACGGCATCCGAATCGGTCGCCGCAATTGCATCCCACTCGAGACGCCGTGAGTTTGCTCCGGGATCGGCCAAAATCGGCGTGCCTCCAGCGAGTTCGATCAGTCCCGGAATCCAATGCCCCGCACTCATCGGCGGATCGGTCCACTCCAACAGCAGCGTGCGCGGTCGTCTATTTTCAGGGCGCCGTCGCAGGGCTTCGGCGCGTAAACGCAGCGACCCGAGCAACTGCTCCGTATCTTTCGACCGGCCGGTAATCTGCCCAAGAAACTGGATGTTCGCAAGTACGTCGTCCAGCGACGACGGCTCTAAGGAGACGATACGCGGATCCGAACGCAAGCGCTTGGCGGCGCGCTCGACGAAATCGTAGGAAACCGCGCATACGGCGCACAGCTCTTGCGTGACGATGATGTCCGGCAGCAGACGTTCCAGCAACGCAACGTCTAACGTGTAGAGACTGGATCCCGCATGTACCGAAGCCCGCACGTGCCGATCGATTTCCCCCGGATCGTGTACTTCAGGTCCCGTTGAAGCCGTGACCCGCGGCAGCCCAAGCACTTCGGGCGGATAATCACACTCGTGCGTTACCGCCACGACATCGTCGCCGGCGCCGATCGCAAATAAGATCTCCGTGGCGCTCGGCAGCAAACTCGCGATGCGCGCCGCTCTTACTCCCCTTGCGCGAGTGAGTAGCCGCGCTCGCCGTTGAACGTGTAGAGGCCTTCAGTTTTGATCACGTCGAATCCGGCGTGATTGGCGGCTAACAAGAGTTTCACCACGTGCTCGCCGCTAAAGGGCTCGCCGTCGGCTTCAAAGCGGCAGCACCAATGGTCGCTCCAGTACGTGTCGGGGTTGCCATTGGGCCAGACTTTCGTGCCGCGATTGCTGATCGTCGTGAGTTTCGCGCCGGGCACGCTTAGCAGCTGCATGACGGCCGCAATCTGGTCCGGATTACCATCCCGTCGATCGATGAAGAGGTCGACGCCCGCGCGCAGTTTCATCGGCGGCTTTCCGGCCGGCCGGATAGCGAGGTTCATCGTCGCTTCCTTATTGTATTCCACCGGCTTGAGGTGTTCGGGCTTCTTGTCGAGGCGCGCGATGACGGCATCCGCAAACTCCCTTGTGCCGACCTTCTTGCGCGAAATGCCCTCCTTGAAAATATCGTAGGTGTGAACGCCGTCCTCCATCGTGCGAAGCCAGCCGTTGTGCACGTGTTCCGCGACGTCCGATTGCCCGATGTGAACGAGCATGAGAATCGCGCCGTGCAACAAGCCCGACGGGTTGGCCATATTTTGACCGGCACGCCGCGGCGCCGAGCCGTGGATCGCTTCGAACATCGAGCAATGGTCGCCGATGTTGGCCGAGCCAGCCAAACCCACCGACCCGGTGATCTGGGCTGCGACGTCGGAGAGCACGTCGCCGTACAGGTTCGGCATCACGATCACGTCGAAGGCTTCCGGCGTATCGGCCATTTTGGCCGCCCCGATGTCCACGATCCAGTGCTCGTGCTCGATGTCGGGATATTCCGCGGCAATCTCGGTGAACGTCCGATGGAACAAGCCGTCCGTGATCTTCATGATGTTGTCTTTAGTAAAGCACGTGACTTTTTTGCGCTTGTTCGCATTCGCGTATTCGAACGCGTACCGGATGATGCGCTTGCTGCCCGGACGGGAGATCAACTTAAGACACTGCGCAACCTGGTTTGTCTGGCGGTGCTCGATGCCGCCGTACACGTCCTCTTCGTTCTCCCGAACGATGACGATGTCCATGCGCGGATGCTTCGTTGCAACGTAGGGGTGCAGCGACATGCAGGGGCGCACGTTTGCATACATGCCCAAGGTTTTTCGCACGGTGACATTGAGGCTCTTGAAGCCGCCGCCCTGGGGCGTCGTGATAGGCGCCTTGAGGAAAACTTTCGTTCGGCGAAGTGATTCCCAGGACGCCGGTTCGATCCCGTTCGTAAGGCCCTTCTTGTAAACGGGCTCCCCAATCTCGATCGGCTCGAGGTCCAAACTTGCACCCGCGGCGTCCAGAACGCGCAGCGTCGCAGCCATAATCTCGGGTCCGATGCCGTCGCCGAACGCGACCGTTACGGGCGTTTTTGTCGCTACGCTGCTACGCAACGGAACTTCGCGTACATGTAAGGATAGTCGCCGTAGAACCAGTTTCGAAACGACCGGCGAATCAACTCGACAGGAGTAACCGGCGACGCACCCTTCATCACGTAATGCTTGCCGTCGAAGAAGTCTGCCGAGTACCGCGGATACGACGCCATCGGCTCGAAGCCAGGCAGCGGCCCAAACGGGGTCGACGTCCACTCCCAACCGTTGCCGATCAAGTCGGCGACGCCCCAGGCGCTCGTACCGGCGGGATGCGCGTCGACCGGTTCCGGATCGTAGCGTTCGAAACCGAAGTTGCCGTGCAGCTTGCTGGGGGGCTCGGCACCCCACGGGAAGGCGCGCTCCTCTCCGCTACGGGTCCCGAATGCGGCGCGATGATACTCCGCTTCACTGGGCAGGCGCATTTTTGCCCATCGCGCGTAGCCTTGGGCCTGCAGGTGCGTCACGTAAACGGGCCACGAACGCGGAAGCGGAATCTCTTCGAACTGCGTGCGCAGCCGCCACTCCCCATCGCGCTCTTCCCAGAACACCGGAACCGGCCCGCCGTCGGCAACGAACTTCAACCAGTCGCCGTTGGTCACGGGGTATGCGGCGATATCGAAGCTCGGCACGGCGATCTCCGTGCGACGAAACTCGTTATCCCAGCCGAACAGAAGCTCGTCGGGCTCGGCGCCCAACGTTGCGGTTCCTGAAGCGATGCTCCGAAACTCTCGCGCGAGAACCGCGTGGTCTTCGTGCCGGCCAACGATGCGCCGCTTGCGATCGTTGGGGAGCTGGTGAACGATGTACATCAGCGTCTCCTGGTGCATCGCTTCATGCTCAAGAATCGTATAGGCCGCCTGACCGCGGACGAGCCGCGGAACACTGGCGTCCTCGATACGCCCGAACTCGAGCGCCTGCTCGACGCAATCGTCGCACCGCGCGGCGAACGCGGCAACCGCTTCGCGCGAAGGCCAATCCGTTCGCTGGTGCCGACGCGCCTCGTCGAGGCTTGCCGGATCGATGCCACGTTCAAAGAGCCGCGCAAACGCAGGATCGATCGGCGCCTGGCCGAGCCCTCGTTCGTTGAGGGTCGTAAAGCTGAATGCCGGAATGTGCCCTTCATAAAATGCGAAGGGGTGACGCAGCGGAATAGGCCGATCGTAGAACGCGTCGCGGTCGATCAACGCAAAGAGCGTCGCCGATCGTTCGCGATTCCGGCGATACCAAGCCACGAGGTTAGGGCGAAGTGCGGAGACTATAGCGTTCCTCTCTTTTCCTGCTCGCGTTCGATTGAAACAAACAGCGCCTTGAAGTTCCCCTTGCCGAACGAGAGGCTGCCCTTGCGCTGGATGATCTCGAAAAAGACCGTGGGGCGGTCTTGCAGCGGTTTGGTAAAAATCTGCAGCATGTAGCCCATGTCGTCGCGATCGACGAGAATCCGTAGCTCGCGCAAGGTTTCCATCGCCTCATCGATCTCGCCCACGCGCTCCTCGAGCAAGTCGTAGTACGAGTCCGGTGTGTCGAGAAACTCGACGCCGTTGGCCTTCAGGGAGCGAATCGTCGCCGCGATGTCGTCGGTGCGAATGGCCATGTGCTGGACGCCCGCCCCCCGATAGAACTCGAGGTACTCCTCGATCTGCGATTTCTTCTTGCCCTGAGCCGGCTCATTGATCGGAAACTTCACCTGGTGGCGCGGGTCCGTCATCACTTTGGAGCGCAGGGCCGTGTATTCGGTCGAGATGTCTTTGTCGTCGAACGAAACGAGCTGCGAGAAACCAAAAACGCGCGCGTAAAAATCGCCCCACACGTCCATTTCGCCCCAGCCGACGTTGCCCACGCAGTGATCGATGAACTGAAGGCCCGGCTTGGATGCATGCGGGATCGTCCGGTACGATTCGACGAACCCCGGCGCAAAGATTCCGGCATAACCGTCGCGCTGAATGAATGAATGCACCGTATCACCATACGTCGCGATCGTCGCCTTGACGATTCGGCCGGTCTGATCTGCGAACACGGTCGGCTCGAGCACGACACGGGCGCCGCCGCGCAGGGCCATCTCGAAGGCCGCATTTGCGTTTTCCACCAAAATCGCGACATCCTTGATGCCGTCGCCGTGCAGCATGACGTGGCGAGCGATTTCGTCGTCGGGTAGCAAGCTGCCGGTCAAGACGAAACGCAGCTTGTTCTGCTCCAGCAAATAGCTGACGCGGTTGCGAACGCCGGTCTCGGGACCCGCGTAGGCAACCTGATCGAAGCCGAAAGCCGACATGTAGTAGTGCGCCGCCTGCTTTGCATTTCCGACGTAAAACTCCACGTGGTCCCAATCGATTTGTGCCAGCGGATTGCTGCGTGCCTCGGTCGCGGTGCTCATGGTCAACGGACTTGGCGAAGGCTCGCGGGGGGCCCTGTCAAAGCAGCCGTCCATGACCACATCGACGGCGCTGCGACCTTCCGCGCGCGTTGCACTCCATGCACTAATCGACTACGCAGGGCTTTTCCCGCCCGCAGAGCTTTCGCTCGCACAAGCGCAGCGCGAGTACGACGCGGCCGGTCGCGGCCCACATGCCTGGATGCTGGGCCGGTTTATCATTCCCGCTGCGCTCCTGACGGAATCGTCGGCAATGACCTCGAGCGCGCCGCTTTCCGTGATCTTAGACCCAAACGTCGACGCAATGAACGCGGTCGCCGCAGTCCGTGAAAGCGCCCTAAAGATTGAAGCGCTCGAGATTCCGCTCGGAAAAACCATGTCACCGTTCCGAAAGCATCTCTCGCGGGACGAAGTCCTCGACGTTGTCGGAGCGTTAGAGGCCGATCTTACGCTTGCCGGCCTTCGCGATCTCCCAGCGTTCGTCGAAATCCCACGCGACGAGCCCTGGCACGGAATGTTCGCCGAAACGATGAGCGCGCTCGCGCGCACCGGGCTTGCCGCCAAACTACGGTGCGGTGGCGTGACCGCGGAAGCTTTTCCCAGCGTCGACGAAGTCGTCGATTTTATCGGTGCGGCGCACGAAGCGCGCGTGCCCTTCAAAGCGACAGCCGGGTTGCACCATCCGGTGCGCCACCTCGATCCATCGAGCGGTTTTACGATGCACGGTTTTCTCAATCTGCTTGCGGCGTCCGCACTCGCATCGCGGGTTGACCGCGAAACCTTACGACGGATCGTCGCAGAAGAAGAACCGGCCGCGTTTGAGTTCGACGACGAATCATTCGCATGGCGCCGCGAACGCGTCGCGGTTGCCGGTCTGACGGCGGTTCGCAGCACTGGATTCGTCGCCTACGGGAGCTGCAGCTTTGCCGAGCCGGTCGAGGATTTGCGCGCCCTCGCGGTGCTCCCGGTATCATGATCGCGCCGGCCGACACGACCGATGCGCGCCTGGAATCTTGGTTGCCCGTAGGGCCGCAGAGCGATTTCCCGATTCAGAATCTACCTTTCGGCGTTTTCAGCCGAGACGGCACGCTGCCGCGAATCGGCGTTGCGATTGGGGAAAACGTGCTAGACCTGTACGCCGTTGCGCAAGCCCGACTCTTCGAAGATTGCTGCGAGCCGGAGCTCCTGGAGGCGCCGCAGCTCAATCCCTTGCTCGCCGCGGGGCGTTCGGTCTGGCTTCCGCTTCGCCAGCGGATTTCGTGGTTGCTTCGTGCTGATGGTGACGACGCGCTGCGCGCACGCAACGCAAATCAATTCGTCGTCTCCCGCAACGAGGTTACGATGCACCTCCCAATGGAGATCGGCGACTACGTCGACTTCTATTCCTCGATCGAACACGCGACCAACTTGGGCCGGCTTTTTCGGCCGGATGGCGAGGCGTTGTTGCCCAACTGGCGTTGGATTCCGGTCGGATATCACGGACGTTCCGCAACCATCGTGATCGACGGAACGCCGATACGCCGTCCATGCGGGCAGAGAAAAAAGCCTAGCGCAACGGCGCCCGAGTTCGGGCCGAGCGAACGCCTCGATATCGAGCTGGAGATGGGCTTTGTGGTCGGGCCAGGCAATCAACTGGGAATGCCGATCCCGGTGCAAGACGCGCCCGAGCACACCTTCGGCCTGCTCCTGGTCAACGATTGGAGCGCACGGGATATCCAAGCGTGGGAGTATCAACCGCTCGGGCCGTTTCTAGGGAAATCCTTCGCGACGACGATCTCACCCTGGATCGTAACTCTCGACGCGCTCGAACCCTTTCGCGTTCAAGGCCCCATCCAGGATCCGCAGCCGCTACCGTATCTGCGTTGCGAAGAGTCATGCGCCTACGCGATCGCACTCGCCGTCGACCTTCAAACGGACCTGATGCGCGACCGCGGGCTCGCGCCGAAGACGATTTCTCAAACGACGTTCCGCGATATGTATTGGAACGTAGCACAGCAGCTCGCGCATGCGACCGTCAACGGTGCGGTTACTCGTCCGGGCGACCTATTTGCGTCCGGCACGATCAGCGGATCGGCACCCGACACGCAAGGCAGTCTGATCGAGCTGACTTGGAACGGCGAACGCCCCCTCGGACTCCCCGACGGCGAATCGCGTCGCTTCTTAGAGGACGGCGATGAGGTTACCCTGCGGGGCTGGTGCGAAAAACCGGGCGCGCGCCGGATCGGTTTCGGTACGGCTCGCGGGCGCATCGAGCCCGCAATCGAGTCAATCTAAACGCTCGTCGGCTGCTCGATCCAAGAACGAAAGTACTCCGGATCTTCGCAGGCGAGCGCCGCCTGCGCCAGCAACAGCGGCTTAAACGTATCGATCATGACTGCGATCTCGTCGGTCGACGTTTTGCCAAGGCTTGCCTCAACCGCGCCGGGCTGAGGGCCGTGCGGCGCACCCGCCGCATGCAGCGTGATCGAGCCTTCCTCAACGCCGCGGCGGCTCATGAAGTTGCCGCTGACATAGTACAGTACCTCATCGCAGTCAACGCTCGAATGGTTGTACGGTACCGGAATGGCAAGCGGGTGATAGTCGAACATCCGAGGCACAAACGCGCAGAAGGCCGCGCCCGGCGCTTCAAAGGTCGCATGCGCGGGTGGCGGCTGGTGCAGCTTGCCGGTGATCGGGGCGAACTCCTCGAGGTTAAAGGCGTACGGGTGGCAATAGCCGTCCCAACCGATGACGTCGTACGGGTGGTTCTGAACGATATAGACGGCGTTACGCCCGGCGTTAGTGACGCGTATTTCGTATTCGCCCTGCTCGGCAATCGGAGCTTTCAGAACCGGAACGCGAAAGTCGCGTTCGTAATAGGGTGCATGTTCTTCGAGCTGACCGAAGTCGTTGCGGTATCTACGCGGAACCGTCACGGCACCGGAGCAATGGTAGACCAACATCTGCGTGAGCGTCGCCGGCGTGACGCGATAGATCGTTCCGGTCGGAATGACCACGTAGTCGTGGTCTCTATACGCAAGTTCTCCGAACTGCGTTTCGATCACGCCCGCGCCGTGATGAATGAACAGCAGCTCGTCACCGCCGGTGTTGCGATAGAAATACTCCATCGGCTGCTTGGCCTGTGCAACGGATATAAGGACGTCGTCGTTACCGAGCAGCGGCGTACGCGACTCGACTGGGTCCGTTCCCGTCAGACGCAGCGACTGCGTTTTAAGATGGCGGTTGCGCAACGGCTCGTTCGGCATCAGCTCTATCGCTGGACGCGTCCACGGCCGTACGTCGAGCGTCGCTGTTGGTGGGCGAAGGTGGTACAGCAGCGAGTAGACGCTGTCGAATCCTTTCGTCGAGAAAAGCTCCTCGGCGTACAAGCCGCCGTCGGGACGGCGGAATTGAATGTGCCGCTTATGAGGAACGGACCCTGCGCGTACGTAGGATGGCATTACAAGGGCTCGTTCGCGAGCGTCGCGCGCTCGTTCGCCGCGAAGCCGTTCTCGCGATGCGAGCCATCGCAGAAAGGCTTCGTTTGCGAGCCGCCACAACGACAGAGCGCGATGTTGTCGCCCTCGACGGTGTAACGATTCCCGTCTGCGTCGGTGAGCGTCACCATACCCCGGACCAGGTACGGGCCGCTTTCGCGGACTTTAATAATGACGTCGTCCATGTTATTATACCGGTTCGTTACGGCCGAGATGCGGTCCCTTGGAGGGTTGCGCGCGCAAGCATGTGTCCTGCGATGCGACCTTCAATTTGTGCACCCGTCATCCCGCCGCGATCTGAAAGCCTGCTAACGTCTAACGCGTAGAGCGTCAACGTGTAATGATGTGCCGGTCCTGGTGGCGGACACGGCCCGTAATATCCTGGCTTGCCGAGTGACGTATCGCCAAGCTGGTCAGGCGCAGGCCGCTCGTTTGCCGAAAGGCGCTGCGTTCCAGACGGCAGATTGTAGACAATCCAATGATAGAAGCCGCCGGGAATCGGCGCATCGGCATCGTGCAGCACCAGAGCAAACGATTTCGTCCCTTTCGGCGCGTTTGTCCACGTCAACGCGGGCGAACGGTTCTCGCCGCCGCACTCCCCAGCCATCAGCGCCCGCGGGAGCGGACCACCGGCGGAGAAGTCGGGGCTTCGCAGCTGCATCGGCGCGGAGGTGACTGCCGCGACAATGCCGGCAAGCGCGAAAGCACGAACCATGACCTTATGGTATCATGGCCAAGCCACGATGGGAGTTGGGCTTCACGCGGCGTAACCTCGTGAACCCCGCCAGGACCGGAAGGTAGCAACGGTAAGCGAGCCCTTACGGGCGCCGTGATCCACCTGACTCTCGTCGCGGTCGGGACCTTATTGATTTAAATTATGCCGCAAGAAACGATTTACGCTGCCGTCGCCGCGTTTGTAGGAGCGCTCATCGCGCTCCTCATCTACCATCTTGCCGTCGTGCGACCCACGCAGGCCTGGATGAGCCGCATGCTCGGACTGCACGACGGGCTCATCGCCGGTGGCGAGGGCGGGGCAGCCGACCGCTTTGGCTCGCTCGAAGAAGCCCACGCCGGTACGGACGCGTCCATAAAGGAACTCGGCGATCGCCTAGGCGCGCTCGAAACCTTGGCTCGAACCGACGTGTCCCGGGCCGGCTTCGTGCGCTATGACGCGTTTACGGACGCCGAATCGGGTTTGTCGTATGCGCTCGCATTGCTAAACCGCGAGGGCGACGGGGTCGTGCTTACGAGCATCTATTCGCGCACCGACACCCGCACTTTCGGCAAGCCGGTGGCGAGTTTCAAGCCGACGGTCCACGCGTCGTCGGAAGAGCTCGAAGCTATCGACCGGGCGCGCACGTCATGAACCTGCTCTTGTGCGATCTCGCGAAGGTCTTGTACTACGTTGTCAACGCCTACACGCTGCTGCTCTTCGTGTACGCGGTCCTTTCGTGGATTCCAGATCTGCGGCGCGGCCGCTGCGTGTACATGCTCGCCTCGGTCATCGAGCCGGTTCTCTTGCCGATTCGCCGAATTATTCCCCCAATCGGTGGGCTAGATCTCGCATTCCTCATTGTGATTCTCGTGCTGCAGCTGTTGATTCGGCCCGCGCTTGCCACGCTGGTCTTCAAGAGCTGCATACCGATCTTCTAGCCGCCGACTTGGTGCTGAAATCCGATCGTCCGCACCGGGTCGACGTTGCGAGCAACGTCCGCAACTTTTGCATTATCGCTCACATCGACCACGGTAAGACGACTCTCTCGGATCGGCTGATGGAAATCACCCGGACCGTTGGCGGGCGCGATCTCGAAGATCAGGCCCTCGACGCGATGGACCTCGAACGCGAGCGCGGCATCACGATCCGGATGCATCCGGTCACGCTGAACTACCGCGCGCGCAACGGAGAGCTCTACCGGCTAAACCTCATCGACACGCCCGGCCACGTGGACTTTTCGTACGAAGTCTCGCGTTCGCTCGCCGCCTGCGAGGGCGCCGTGCTGATTATCGACGCGGCGCAAGGCATCGAGGCTCAGACACTGGCGAACTACCATCTCGCGTTGGAGCACGAGCTCACGATTATCCCCGTGATCAACAAAATCGATCTGCCCGCCGCCGACCCAGATCGCGTGATGGGTGAAGTCGAGGAGCTCCTGGTCATGGAGAAGAGCGAGTGCATTTTGGCCAGCGCCAAGAACGGCATCGGGATCGAGGAGATCGTGGAAGCGATCGTTCATCGCATCCCGCCACCCAAGGGGCGCACCGATCATCTTCGGGGCCTCGTCTTCAATGCGCAGTTCGATCCGTATCGGGGCGTCGTGAGCTACGTACGCGTCGTTGACGGCCGGCTAACTGCGGGCACGCGGTTCATGTCGATGGCGCACGAGCGGGTCTTCGAATGCACTGAGGTCGGCATCTTCACCCCGCAGATGGTGCGCACCGAATCTCTGGAGATCGGAGACGTCGGTTACGTCATCGCGAACATCAAGTCGCTGGGCGAAATCGACGTGGGCGATACGATCACGTCTGCGCGGGATCCGGCGCACGTTTCGCTCGCCGGCTATCGCAAGGCCGTGCCGATGGTCTACTGCGGCCTCTATCCAAATGAAGGCGAATACGACGGCCTTCGCGACGCGCTCGAAAAGCTGAAACTCAACGACGCGGCGCTCGTCTACGAGCCTGAGAGTTCGGTCGCGCTGGGTTTTGGATTTCGCTGTGGTTTCTTAGGCTTGCTCCACATGGAGATCGTGCAAGAGCGACTCGAACGCGATTACGCCTTAGATTTGATCGCTACGTCGCCCTCCGTCGTCTTTCGCGTCACTCGGACGGATGGGACGGTCGAGACCATCGACAACCCCTCGAAGCTGCCGGCACCCAACCTGGTTCACTTGATCGAGGAGCCATATGTGAAGGCAACGATCATCTCTCCACCGGAGTATGTCGGCGCGATCATGGAGCTCACTCAGAGCCGCCGCGGTGCGCTCAACAATATGGAGTATCTTCACGATGGCCGCGTCATTATGACCTACGAAATGCCGTTGATCGAGGTAATCGTGGATTTCTTCGACGCGTTGAAATCGCGCACGAAGGGCTATGCCTCACTCGACTACGAGGTCATCGGCTATCGAGAGGGAGATTTGGCGAAGCTCGAGATTCTGCTCAACGCGGAGCCAGTCGACGCGCTTTCCTTTATCGTTGCGCGCGACAAGGCCGTTGCGCGCGGGCGCGCGCTAGTCGAGAAGCTCAAGGAGCTGATTCCACGCCAGATGTTCGACGTGCCCATTCAAGCTGCGATCGGCGGGAAGATCGTCGCGCGCGAGACGGTCAACGCGATGCGTAAAAACGTGCTCTCGAAGTGCTACGGCGGCGACATCACGCGCAAGCGGAAGTTGCTGGAGAAGCAGAAGGTCGGAAAAGAGCGCATGAAGCGCGTCGGCAAAGTGGAGCTGCCACAGGAAGCCTTCATGGCCGTCCTGCGACTCGACAACTGAGGAGGTCTCGAACCACTGAGGGCTTTCGTCGCGACGCGCAATCCCGGAAAGCTGCGTGAACTGAAGGCCATCTTCGTTGGATCGGCACTTCAGATCGAACCTTATGAGGCTTATGCCGAGGTCGTCGAAGATGCGGACAGCTATGTGGGCAATGCGCTGCTGAAGGCACGGGCATTGGCGCGCCAGCTTCTTGATGCGGGAATTACCGCCTCGACTCTCGCGGATGACAGCGGGCTGGAGGTCGACGAGCTGGAGAATCGGCCGGGAATACACTCCGCGCGATACGGCGGCGATGAGATCGGGTGGCCGCAACGTCGTGCGGCCTTGCTGGCGGAGCTGGACGGCGTGCCGGAGGCCGCTCGAACCGCGCGCTTTCTCTGCACGATGGCGCTCGTCAAACCCGACGGCGACGCGTTTATCGCGACCGGCGAAGTTGAAGGGCGTCTGCTCACGGCAGAGCAGGGAACGGGCGGATTTGGATACGACTCGCTCTTCTATTGTCCACCGTTAGACCGGACGTTCGCCGAGATCACCGAGGACGAAAAGAATGTGGTGAGTCACCGCCGACGCGCGGCCGATGCGCTGCTGGAAGCACTGCGCGACAGTGAATGAGATTACGACCGCGCTCGCGTCGCTCGACGACGTCCGCGCGATTGCACGTCGCCGCGGTTTTGACGACACGGCGTTTCGTCTTGCCCTCGAGCTTGCGGAGCGCGGAACGGTTTGGGCTGCGCGCGACCAGAGTGAGGTCGTCGGGATTGCGATCGCTCACGCGTCGGAAGCGGAACGCTATGTCGGCGAGCTTTTCGTCGAGCCGTCCTATCGCGGCCAGGGCATTGGCGCAGAGTTGCTGCGCGCCACCTTTCTCGACGCGGATGACGCCGCGCGCAGAGCGCTGCTTGATCCCAATGATGCCGCCAGCATGGCGTTAGGATTTCGGAACGGCCTCGCGCCGACGGGGGACGGATCTCGGACCTGGGCATCTGAACGCTGGACGGGTTCCTCGTTCGGCATTGGGCACAGACGCGACGGCGCTACCGCGGACGCTGTCAGACTGCGCTACGACTTGTTGGTGCCGAGCACGATCTGGATTAATTGAACGGCCGCGCGCAAGTCGATGGAGACCGCAAAGAAATGTCCGGTCTTCCAGCTGTTGGTAACGGGAAGATCACTGGACATGCCG
>Ga0209169_10000920_pt1 | contig 18112 bp, 14 predicted proteins | sample HubBroMetageWRM4_FD_188346 | JGI IMG/M metagenome (GOLD analysis project Ga0209169, IMG submission 188346) | Warmed soil microbial communities from the Hubbard Brook experimental Forest, New Hampshire - Hubbard Brook CCASE Soil Metagenome WRM 4... | ecosystem: Environmental > Terrestrial > Soil... | reverse complement strand
AGAGGAACCTCTAATGTCGAAGTCTCCGATGCTGGGAGTAGCCGCGGCGCTGCTGTTGACCGGCTGCGTATCGCAGCAGAAATACGAGGCGGTACAACAGAAGAATTCCGATCTGGAGCAGGAGTATCAGCAGCTCAATCAGACCATGAGCTCCGAGGTCGCGGCCAGGAACATCCAGATTTCGCGCATGCAAGACGCAATCAAGGTGACAGTCAATAGCGAGCTGCTCTTCCCGTCGGGCGGCTGGGAGATGCCGACGGATGCGAAGACGAGTATCGCCAAGATCGCCGCAATCCTCGCGCCTCATCAAACGATGAAGGTCAATGTAAATGGCTACACGGATAGCACGCCGATCGGCCCTGGCCTCATCAGGCAGGGCGTCACGACCAATATCATCCTGTCGCAGAGACGGGCCGACAATGTAATGCAATACATGATCTCTCAAGGCGTCAAGCCAGACCTCGTCTCGGCTCATGGCTTTGGCGAGGCCGATCCGGTCGCCTCGAACGATTCCCCGGCGGGTCGAGCGCAGAACCGCCGCGTAGAACTGACCGTCTCGGGCCCCGGCAAGTAGCTCACTTGAATCCAAGTTCTGCTGTTCATCGCGAATCCTCACTCTCGGTCGGTCTGCTAGCTGCGCTGTTGGCCGCCGGCTTGCCCCTCAGAGCCGCCGCGTCTGACGGACCCGCGATGACCGGCCTCTTTGCCAGCGCTGACGATGCCGAAACGGCCGTCACAAATCCCGCGGGCCTCACAAGACTCCACCAATCCGAATGGGTTGGAGGCCTCACCGCTTTCTATACCGCCTCGGACTTTACGACCACGGCCCAAAGCGTCGGCGGCTCTTTCACAAATTCCAGCAGCAGCTCGCTGGCCATACCGTCCATTTATTACGCACGGCCCATCAACAGCGATCTCACTTTCGGGATATCTCTGACCGTCCCGTCAGGTCTCGGCTCCGACCCGGGTGATGCAACGCCGGGGCGCTACCTATTGGAAAAATGGTCCTTAGGTTACGTGAGCCTGACGCCGGCTGCGGGCTACCGGGTGAACGATAAGCTCTCGGTGGGTGTCGGATTGAATCTGAACTACGCGCTGTACGACTACCAGACAGCGGTTTTCAATGGTCCCGGCCAGCCGGATGGCAAGATGGAGTTGCGCGACGGCAGTTTTGGGGTGGGTTACCAACTCGGCATACTCTACGAACTCTCACCGGCCACGCGTTTCGGCCTCTCCTACGGCAGTTCCACCTCCTCCACGTTCTCCAGCACGCCGGAGTTGTCCGGGCTGACACCTCAGCGCGAGGCGCTGCTACCCGCGGGCATCCGCAGCAGTCAGATCAGTTTGGAGAGTAAATTCCCGCAACACGTGGGCGCCGGCGCCTGGCACGAGTTTGCCGATGGCAAATCCGCAACCCTTGATTTGCTCTGGGTGAATTTCAATCAGTTCGGACTCTCGAACGCAACAGTCGGCAGCAATTCGATTGAAGTGAGCAACACTCGCTACAACAACATCTGGGGCGCGACAGCAGGCATGAATTGGCCGCTCGATGCAAAGTGGGCACTACGCCTTGGCGCCGCGTACGCAAGCTCTGGCGTTGATTCGGAAAATCGCACTTTCGCCCTCCGCCTGGATAGGATCTGGGGTGCTGGTGTGGGTACTGAGTACCGGTGGCACGCGAATCGGGTGGTTGGCGCAAACCTGACTTACTACAACTTGGGGAATGCGCCGGTCAGCACCGCTATTCCGCTGCTCGGCACGCTGTCCGGTCAATACAGCACCAACTATGCCATCGGACTCGACTTAACGCTGCGCTGGATCCGCTGAGCAATAGCTGCGTCACGTCGGCAAACATTTTAAGGAGTTCAGTATGGGCAGTACCGGCCTCGGCCTCGTCCAGATAAAGTGCGCCTCTTTCATGTCCGCGCTCTTGATTCTCTGTGTAGCATGGCTCGTCGGGTGCGCTGGAAGTTCCTCGGTAAGCGGTGCGTGGCAGAACTCGACTCCGAATCGATCATTTTCGAGGATTCTGATCGTCGGCCTCAGCACCAGCTTCGACCAGCGCTGTTCGTTCGAGTTTTCCATGGCATCGCAGTTCTCGGGCGGTTCAACTCAACCCCTGGTGAGCTGCAACACGATGCTGCCGAAGGAAGCACTGAGCCGCGCCAATATCGAACGCGTCGTCGTGGCAGAACATGCTGACGCAGTCCTGACGACCGCGGTCGTCACCATGCAGCTTGGAAAGGGCCAAGGCTACACCGGGATGCCCTACTATCAAGTTGAAGGTGTGGGCTACGTGACCGGCCCCGTGGGGGCGTACGGCGTCCCGGTGGCCTTCGTTCAACTTGAAACGCCCGCATCGATCCCGACGATCACCGGCGACATCCACCTCATTACGAAGCTCTTCGATGCACGCGATGCGACGCTGCTCTACACGCTGGACACGCGCGCCAAAACCGATGATCTTCAATCGAGCGGGGTCGCCATCGATACGATCACCGAATTAATCGCAGGTCGATTGCGCCGCGACGGCGCAATCCAATAGAAAGAATTGAATCACCACATCGAGCCTCGTGCGCCGGCCGGAAACGAACGCGGTTCAGCCGCCATTCCATGCTCCTTGGCTACTTCGGGCCCGGAGCCGACTGCACCGCTATCGCGAACTCCTCGGTATACACCACCTCGACTTCGTCGCCCTTCTTGACGGCATTAAGCTGCGCCGGGTCGCGCACCTGAACATCGTACTGGTTACCCAGCGGGCCGCGCAGTGTGACGTATTGTTCGGTGGAGTTGACCGCCATGATTGTCGCGAAAGCCGTCACCTTCCGACCCGCCGCCCCTGCCGGCTTGGCGCCCTCGGGCGCGCGGATCATCGCCGCCTGCGCACTCGCCGGTGGCCCGTCACCAACGCCACGCTTTTTGAGCTGTATGGAAACCGCTTCGGTATATTCAGCCGTCACCTTGTCTCCGACCTTGATCTGATCGAAATTTCGCGCTTGATCGCTCACATTGATCTGATGCATCTTTCCCTGCGAGTCGATCAGCACCAAGTCACGGCTGCCCTTGTCGATCAGCACCACGGTGGCCGTCATCTTGACGGTCTCGCTCGACGCCACCTTGCCACGGTCAGTTGTCACACTCGAGGTCACTGTCTGGGCGTGCGCGGCAAGCGGCGCTCCGCCGATCAGAATCGCCGAGATTGCCAAAGTAGTCATGGATGTGCCGACTTTCATGGTGGGATATCTCCGGTTGTTCAGATGGGGTCCTCGGTGCCGGGGCGGCGCAAGCCCCTCGGACCTGTCCCGTCATGCGGGTCACACGTAACTTGATTCCGGGGGCTTGTCCGGGCTAGTGGACTTTAGTCCCACGGACCGGCGGTCTTTGTCCAATCCCTGGATCAAAGTCCAATAGCCGCTCTTACCCAGAGAGCGCAGATTGCGCTGCGAACGCCTCTCTCATAACGATAAGTCGCGGCACTGCGACGTCGTGTTTTGGAGATTCTTATGCGTATCCATCCCTTCCACGCGCATTGGCACGGGCTTGCTGTTGCGACTGCCCTTCTGACTAGCGCGTGCACGACATCGCCGCCGATTCACCGCGAAACCAATCCCGCAGCCTCTCTCAAAAGCTACAAAACCGTTGCGTTCATTCCAACGCTGGCCACCGAGCAATTTCCATCCTGTGCATTGCTGACGCAGCACCTAAAGGACGCCACCCGCCGATCCCTGAAAGCCAAGGGTTACGTATTCAACGATCGCACACCGGATCTTTTGATCAATTTCTACATCAACATGCAGGTCACGCAAGAGATCAGCTCCCGCTCCGAGCACACGTATATCGGTCAAGCCGCTGGCTACTATGCCTATCGCGCTGGGAATTATCGGCCCTTCCATACAACCGTCGAGACGGTCGATTACAAGCCAGGCACCCTAACCATTGACCTCGTCGATGCAAAGCAGCGGGTCTTGGCATGGACAGCGACCGCCGAAGGGAGGGTTCCGAAGAATGCCATCAATGATCCAGGCCCGGCGCTTGACACGCTGGTCATCGACATGATGATCCCGGTTCCGTGGACTGCGAGAAAAAATCGAACCGGTTACTGAAGGGCACCGCTCGTGGGTCTGCGATGGTCAAACGTTCATCGGAAAATTCCCTGACTTAAAATCGTCCCCTCCGCTATCGGCCGGCCGAAACTGATCCACACCGTATGAGAGCTGCTAGTAGTCGCCGCAAAACCCAGTGTCACAGGGCCGACGGGCGTGCGCCCGGTAATAAATACCGACAGCGAGCCAATCTGTCCCGGAACCGTGCCATCGATCGTCTCATAAGCCTTGAGATCTTGCAGGCGCACACCCGCATAGAGCGTCTGACCCCGCAATGCGAAGATGTCCTTGATTTGCCATAGATAGCTGGTGCTTACCGTCCAATATGCCGCGGCGCGCAACGCATCGAGTTCGTATCCTGCCAGGCTTACCGGGCCGCCCATCGCGAATAAGCGATCGGCTGGAAGGTTGCTGCCCAACCCACTGCCGCCGGCGGCGTCGACCCGCAAAACGTTGTTGCGAAACGGAATCGCAAATCCCACACCCAATTCTGCGCGCTGCCAATCGCGCTGAGCTCCAAGCGCAGCATCGCTCTTAAAATACTCGAGCGCCGCGATCACGCCTCGGGTGGGGCTGAACGGCGTGTCCCGAGTGTCGTAGACTCCGGATACGGAAATACCCGCATCGCGGAGCTCAACCTGCGGCAACAAGGGCGAGCCGGTCTCTATTTCCACGCGGCGGTTTGCCGCCCAATACCCCACACGCAATTGCCCCACATTGCCGAAATTTACGCCGAGGTCGAGCCGCCCGCCAAGGTCGTCAAATTTATAGCGGGCGATGTCGTTGCCTTCGTAGAAGACGTTCTGCCAGTCTTGATGGAAAAACGCTTTGGGCTCGATGAAAAAACGCTGCGCCACATCGAACGGCTGATAAAAACTCGTGGAGAGCAGCTGATTGGTACCAAACTGGATTTCGTTGCGCCACTGCGCACCGAGGCTGTTGATCCAGGTACGGTCATGTTGAAAGTACAACGCGAAGCCGCGATCATCGCCGGAGGTTGATGCGTACATGCCCAAATCGACCTTGATATAGTCGGGTGCCCAGCTCTTTTCATAGGGCAGCCATTGGAGCGTCGCGTGGCCGGGATCGCCCGTCAGCTCGTAGCTCACGGAATCGATGTCCTCGACCGCCGCCATGCGCTGCGCGCTTTGGCTTAAACTTTCCGTGGTAATCGTATCGCCCGGCTTGATACCAGAGAGCTGGTTCAAGAACTCCGGATTGACCCTCTTCAATTTTGCAAATTCGACCGCATCGACCTTGGAGTCGATGCCTTGTTCAGAAGTTGCTTCGCGCCGCCAGGCCAAATATACGTCGGGCGGCACCGCGTAGCGCGCGAGTTGCGGCGCCGCGCGCCGTGCGGCCGCATCCCCGAGCGCGATGGTTTCTGATGTTCTCTCGAAATCTCCCGTGCCGATATCTCCCATCGGCACATCGATCCTGACGTCCCGCGCAGTGAGGGACTGCAATTGCAATCGCTCGTTCGCTTCGATCATCAACTCCATCGTTCGCCCGAGGAGCTGACCCGGCGCCTTGAGCTCCTCCGGTTTGGCCGGTGGCGACACCAGGTTCACAACAATGACCACATCCGCGCAAAGGGCGCGGGCCACATCCACCGGAATGTTGCGCACCAAGCCACCATCGGCCAGAATTTCCTTGTCTCTGTCCACGGGCGCAAAGACGCCGGGGAGCGCCATGCTGGCGCGCATGGCCGTGGCAAGGTCGCCATGATCGAGCACGACCATCTGCCCGCTGACCATGTCTGTGGCGACCGCACGATAAGGAATGGGCAGGCGATTGAAATCGGATTGTTCGCGGGCCTTCCCCACAAATCCTCGCAACAGATCGTCGATGGCACTGGTATTCAGAAGCCCTGGTGCGACGACGATTCGCGAATCCTGGATGCCGAGTTGCAGTTGATTGCTGTAGGTGACGCCTTGACGTTTTTGCTCGATGGGCTGCAGACCGCGCGTGCCCACGCCTCCCACCACGCGCTTCCAATCTATCCTGTTGAGAAAAGCCTGCATTTCATCCGCCGGAATGCCCGACGCGTATCCGCCGCCGACGAGTGCGCCCATGCTCGTGCCGGCGATACAGTCGATGGGCACATGCAACTCCTCAAGTACTTTGAGGACCCCCACGTGCGCACCGCCCTTGGCTCCTCCTCCGGCGAGGACTAGACCGACGCGCGGACGTTGCGGGAGGGCATCCAGCGCGCCGGCTTGATCCGCCTTGCTCGACTCAGCCGCAATGCATGAACCGGCGAACAGCGCGGTGATTCCGATCAGTTGCGCCAAGCAACGCGATGATCGATTGAGCATGGGCAATTCCCCTGGAAGGCTCAGCCAAACAGACTCGACCCGGAGCGCATCGACGGCGCCCGGCAGGTCGATTCGCGCGACAGGCGCCCTTCCGGGGCCGTTGATCGAGGCGCTACTTCTCCAACTTGGTGATCTTCGAGCCTTGCAGGCCGAGACCCGCCATCAGGCCCTTCTGGTCGAAGATAAAGGCGTACACATCGTCCTTCAGAGTCGTGGTCGTCAGCGACTTTGCGACACCTTTGTCGACGATCACGATGCTGGGACCTACGCCGATCTCCCAGCCATTGCTCTTGTCCAAGTACTGGACGGCCTTGTCATTCATCAAGAAGAGCGCGTAGCCAAACGCCTGCACGCCCGCCTGCAAGCCGTAGGAACCCGCCACGGAATTGTAGTGGGCGATGAGCTTGCCATTCATCAGCAACACGCCCTCGCCATATTGGGCGCCGACAATGAAGCCGGCCTTGACGATATTCGGAAATACCAGCACGGCTTTGGCTTTCTCGCCGATTGCCTTTGCCACCGGCTCGCTCTCATAGAGTTTCTTCAGGGCAGCGTTGGCATCAGCCTCGAACGAGTCTTCCGCAAAAACTGGACCGACGGACAGGCTGAGCAAGGCGACCACCACGGCAGCTAACGGTCTCATAAACTTCATTACTTCTCTCCTGGAAGACTCAAGAAATGGACTGCATGATCTCGTCGGCAAATCGATTTTGGCGAAGCAAACCTGCCATGGTATTCATCGCCGGGTTGATGTGATTGAAAAACCGCTTGTACCCTGCGCACAGGTAATTGAGTCCGGGTTCGCCGTCAGGCGTGGAGATGAACCGGTTGCGCGGACACTCACCGTAGCAGGCAAACAACACTGGACATTCGCGACAATACTTCGGGAGGCTATCGCGCTTGTGCTGGCCAAAGGCGCGCTGCTTTGGCGATGAGACCAGTGCATCCATCGGCGTCTTGCTTATGTTTCCCAACAAATACTCGGGTTCGACGTAGTGGTCGCACGAGTACAGGTCACCGTTGTGTTCCAGCGCTACAGCGTTGCCGCAGGTCGGCGAAAAAATGCATAAATTATGCTGACCAAGCCAGCTTCCGAGCGCCACGTCAAAAGTTTGCACGAACACCTTGCCGACGTCGCGGCGCACCCACTCGTCGAAGATGGTTGTGAGGAATCGTCCGAACTGTTCAGCGGTTACCGAGCGTTCTGTAACTTGCGCGCCGTGCTGCAAATACAGCGGGCGGTCGGCGCCGGGCCGCTTGCCCCAGCCCAAGTTCGCCAGCGGGATCATCGCCTCGGTGGTCCGCTCAACAATGGGTATGAACTGCATGTAACTGGCTTGCATTTCGTCGCGAAAGAATCGATAGACATCGAGCGGATGCTCGGCATTGGCGGCGTGAATGGTGCAAAGGATATTGACATCCACCTCGTGCTCGCGCAGCAGCCGGTAGCCTTGCATGACGTCACTGAAACTGCCGACGCCGCGCTTATTGACGCGGTAGGCATCGTGCATGGGCTGCGGACCATCGACGCTCAAGCCGACCAGCACGTTATGCAGTTTGAAGAACGCGCACCATTCGTCATCCAAAAGCGTGCCGTTCGTCTGGATGGTGTGCTGAATGTTCTGCCCGGCCTTGCGATGTCGCTCGACGTGCTCAACGGCACGGCGGAAGAACTCGATCCCCATGAGGGTCGGTTCGCCACCCTGCCAGGCGACATTCACTTCTCCCAAAGGCTGCATTTCCAGGAGCTGCCTGATGTAGGTCTCCAGCAGCTCATCGGACATGCGAAACCGATCGCCCGGATACAACATCTCCTTCGAAAGAAAGAAGCAGTATTTGCAATCCAGATTGCAAATGGCGCCCGTGGGCTTCGCCAAAACATGAACCCCCGATGACAGCGTATTCATGCCGGCGTTGCCCACGTGCCGCACCCGCTTACTGCCGCGCCATGGCGATTCGGACAGCTTCCTCCGGTGAAATGAGATGATCGTGGCCTTCCTCGTCATCGGCGATCGACAAGAGAACGCCTTTCACGCGACCGGAAAACTCGTTGCCACGGGAACCGTAGTCCGGCGAGACAGGAGACCCGGTATCCACACCCACATCGCAGCCATCATCGGCCGAAAAGATCATGGCCGCGGTGGCAGCAACCTTGCCTTCGCCAACTTTCTTGCCATCCACGTACAAAGATGCCGTGCCCCCCTTGCCGAGGCCCCCGCCGTCGTAGGCAAACTCCATCCGCACTTGATGCTCGCCGGGTGTCAATGCGCTCGCGGATTCCGCGTAGAATTGATGAATACCGAGCAGGTTGTAGCAATACTTGAGCTTGCCGTCTTTGGCGTAAAGTGCCCAACCGCCAATATTGCCGCCTTGAGCGATGATCACCCCTTCGGCTCCGTCTTTCGGCACGACGATTTCAGCAGTCACCGAGTGCGACTTGTTCTTGACGCTGACAACGGAGTTCTCCGACAGTCGTCCCATGCTGCCAAACAGTATTTGGGATTTGCCCTTGATCAGCACCGGTCGTCCGGCGGTGTCCGGGTTCATCCGTCTGCCGAGGTCGTCATCGAGCGGTAAAACGTTATAGCGAATCGCCTCCATCAGCCACAGCCGCTGCAGTTCGTGCAGCTTCTCTGGCATTTTTTGGGCGAGGTTATTCGCCTGGCTCCAGTCCTTGTTGGTGTCATACAGCTCCCAAACGTCGTCGTCGAACGCGGGCACTTTCTCACCGATCAGGAGCCAGGGCGTCTTGTGCCGCGTCACCGCGGTCCAGCCCTTGTGATAGATGCCGCGATTGCCGAACATTTCGAAGTACTGGGTCTCGTGGTTCTCCGGCGCGCCGGCGTCATTGTATGAGTACGCCATGCTGACGCCCTCAATCGGGCGCTGCTGAACGCCGTTGACCGCGAGCGGCTGAGGCACGCCGGCCAATTCAAGGATGGTCGGCGCGACGTCGATGACATGATGGAACTGGCTGCGAACTTCGCCTTTTCCTTTGATGCCCTTGGGCCAGTGCACGATCGTGCCGTTGCGTGTTCCGCCCCAGTGCGAGGCGACCTGCTTGGTCCACTGGTAGGGCGTGTTCATGGCATGCGCCCAACCCACCGCATAGTGATTGTACGACTCGGGGCCGCCCAGCTTGTCCAAACGCTCCATCAGGAACTCGGGCGTCTCGAGCGCGGAGGCGCCGTTGAAATTGATCATTTCATTGTACGTGCCGTGCAACGTGCCTTCGGCCGACGCACCGTTGTCGCCAATGATGTAATACACGACCGTGTCATCGAGCAGATTCAAGTTCTTCAGTGAATCCAACAACCGGCCCACGTGATGGTCCGCATATTCTAGGAACCCCGCGTACACCTCCATCTGCCGAATGAGGACAGGCTTAAGCGCTGCCGGCATTTCATCCCACGACGGGATTTCCTTATGCCTTGGCGTCAGTTGGCAATCCTGCGGAATCACCCCCAACTCTTTCTGGCGTGCAAAGGTCTCCTCGCGCAGCTTGTCCCAGCCTTGATCAAATTTGCCTTTGTACAGATCCGCCCATTCTTTGGGCACATGATGAGGCGCGTGCGTAGCACCCGGTGCAAAGTAGACGAAGAAGGGCTTATCGGGAATGAGCGCTTTTTGCTGGCCGATCCAATTGATCGCCTTGTCCGTCATGTCCTCCATGAAGTGATAGCCCTCTTCAGGAGTCTTCTTGACCTCCACGGGGGTCGTGCCTTCGTAAAGTGACGGATACCATTGATGGGCTTCGCCGCCGATAAATCCGTAGAAGTACTCGAATCCGCCTCCGCCCGTAGGCCATGCATCGAAAGGTCCGGCCGGACTGGTCTCCCACACGGGTACTTCATGACACTTGCCGAATTGTGCCGTCGCGTAGCCATTGAGCTTGAGGGTGCGTGCGAGCGGTGCACAGGTGTTCGGGAGAATGGAGTTGTACCCGGGCGATCCGGTCGCGATTTCGGTGATTCCACCCATGCCAACGCTGTGGTGATTGCGTCCGGTCAGCAGTGCCTGGCGCGTGGGCGAGCACAGCGCCGTGGTGTGAAAGCGATTGTACTTAAGACCTCCCGCCGCGAGCCGTTCCGCATTCGGCGTGTTGCAGGGGCCGCCAAAGGCACTCGATGAGCCGAATCCCGCGTCATCGATCAAGACGACCAGCACATTGGGCGCACCCTTGGGCGGGCGCAGCTGTTCTATCGGCGGATACTTGGTTTCCGGATCTCTCGCGTCGTAAGTGATGAGACCGGTTCGGCCTCGATCAGGGATCGGAAGAATATTGCGCTGAACGGTGTCATTTGGATTCATGGTGCTTCCCAAGTGTCGGCAGGAGGAAGCGAATTTAGGAGCTGCAGCGAACGCGGACTATTGGCCTTCAGTCCCATAGAGAGGACGCGCGACGGGAAGAGAATCGCCGAAGAAACGGCAGGGTCAGGAAAGGCCGCCCAGCTCAGGCTCGGGATTCACCACGGCTGCAGTTCAGACCGGCCGTAGTCGGATGAGTGCTAGCAGTCCTCATCCATCGGTGTTTTTAGCATCCTAGCGTGCTCGCAGCACGGGTGCGATGTGTGCACCGTGGGACCCATGTGGCACTCGCACGGGCACACCCCAAACTTCGCAAGTTGATACCGCAACAACGTACCATCGTTCTTGGCGTGTTGACGCAGACGCGCCTTCGCAAGCTCCTCAAGCTTTCCAGCCTGCTGAGCAAGGTGATAAATACTCATTTTCCGCCCCTGTTTTCATCAATCACTCGCAGCCGACACCGATAGTAGTTATCCGGTATTGGGTCGTCTGCGACGAACATCATAATTCAACATATTAATGGCTCCCAGCGGACCGACATGAAGGCCGGAGCATGTGCGCACCGCTACCGATGCGATGACTAGATTTTATCGATAATTAAGTTGTAACTAACTGAAATTTCAAACTATAATTTGGACGTTAGAACGCGTGACACACGCATGTCGCAGAAAACTGAGGGGCACGGTTCCAGACGCGCCGCGGAAAAAACTTGTACCGGCGGTGCTGCGCTAAGGGTGTGCCTGCAGGCGGCAAGCCGCTGCTAGTTCACTTGGAAAAGTCGGTGCCCTACTTGGCGCGGGCGGCGTCCAGTTCACGCTTTACTTGTCCGGCCCAGCTCTTGAGCATGTCGGCGGCGGCTGCTCGATTGGAGACCGATGTGCTCCACTGCATGGTCAGCGATTGGCTGCGTTCGCGGTCGTATGCCACGGCCAGCAGGGTGCCGGTCACAGCGTCACTCACTGTCAAGACTAGCGTCGCTGCACCCGCTTCCATGGTGTAGGTTCGCGTTCGACCGGCACTCGGTACGTCCGGCGCATTGATATAGAGTTCCGCGATGTTCGGCGTGATTTCGAGCGTATCATCGCCCGCGGTGGTAACGATTTCATATCCACCCTCGCCGAGAACCTTGGCGAAAGTGGTCTTGGCCAGCGCCGCAAGGTCGACGCGAATCTTCTTCAGTTGTTGAGCGGAAATACCGAATCGGCCGTAATTACTCGGCCTCCAGTTCTTGCTGAATTCGACCACCGGTTCGCCGATTAATATTTTGCTGTAAACGGAGGCGTCCACGTCGGGGCGGCGGTACAGCCGATCGATACCTTTCACATTCACGAGCTCGAGTCCTGGAAACGGCGAACTTGATGAATTGGTATCTGCAAGAGACGGGGCAGCGATTGCCAGCATGATCGCGACTGTCATGGTGGCGCTTAAGCACGGATGGCGATGCCGACTGAAAAGCATGAAAGCACTCCCTTGGGCCGTAAATCGGCGTATTGCAAAGCCATCAAAGTCAATCTTGATCGAGGGTCACGTCGGGCCCTGCAAGCCTACGCAGGAAGCCGACGGATTAAATATTGGACCCTAGGCCAGTAGCCTTATTGCGCAGGTTCGGTTTAGGTCCACGACGGAAAAGGACATTGACCCTTGGGCCAATTACCCGGTGTATGCGCGGGTGACACGCTCAGGCATTGAAAACCTAAACTGGACCGCGCCGCCCATGAATGCAACCAGACTGAAGATGACCACCTCCGTCCCGCCTCAAATCACGACACCGGATTCAGTCGAGACACGGCTTGGGACCCTAAGATTCTTTGACGGTTTTCCGGACGAGCCGACCGTCGCGAAGGTCATGGACAATCTCGATTTTTCGCGTGGGGTGCAGGCATTCTTAAGCGCCATGCCCGGCGCGTCGCTGGTCGGAATGCGCACAGGCTTCAGGAAGCTGGGCGCAATCAATGGCAGCATTTTGATCTTTGAGAATCTCCTCGATTCCGAATCCCTTTTCCTCACCGGGAACACCGACTCCGTTTATTTCAGTACATGGATAGATCTGAAGGACGGCCCCTTGGTGCTTGAAGCGCCGCCTAAGGTGTTGGCTTTCCTTGATGATTTTTGGTTCCAGTATGTCACCGATATCGGCAACGCCGGCCGGGACAAAGGTCAGGGTGGCAAGTATCTTTTGCTTCCGCCGGGTTACAAGGGTGACGTTCCCGAGGGCTACTTTGTCTCGCAATTCCGTACTTACGGCGGCTGGCTTATGGGCCGGGGATTCAAGGTGGACGGCGATCTTAAGCCTGGCGTGGAGAGCATCAGGAAGAACCTACGCATCTACCCGCTGGCGCAGGCGAGGAACCCGCCGGCAACGAAATTCATCAATGGCTCCGGCGTCGAATTCAATACGGTTCACGCCAATGACTTTAGCTACTTTGAAGAGTTGAACCAGATCGTGCAGGAAGAGCCCAGCGAGGCGCTCGATCCCGAGAGGCTGGGATTGTTCGCCTCCATCGGCATCGAGAAGGGCAAACCCTTTGCGCCCGAGCAGCGGATGAAGAAAATTCTCACCGAGGCGGCGGCGGTGGGTAACGCGACGGCGCGAGCCATCCTGTTCCGCTCCCGCATGAAGGAGGCCTATTTCTATCCGAAAAGCGCTTGGTTCACGACGTTCATCGGCGGAAGCTATGAGTTCTTGTCTCAGCCCGGCGTGCGCAATCTCGATGCGCGGACCGCGTTTCATTACTATGCCACCGGCATCACCCCGGCCATGGCGATGAAGATGGTGGGCATCGGCTCCCAATACGCCGCGGCGTGCGTTGACTCGAAAGGCAAACCGCTGGATGGCGGCAATACCTATAAGATCCACCTGCCGCCCAACATTCCGGCGAAGGACTTCTGGTCGTTTGTTGTCTACGACAACCAAACACGCTCCATGCTGCAGACCGACCAGCAGTTTCCAAGCATCGGTAGCCAGAAAAAAGGGATTGTGGTCAATGGCGACACTTCGGTGGATGTCTGGTTCGGTCCGGCAGCGCCTAAAGGTCATGATGCCAATTGGGTGCAGACCATCCCTGGCAAAGGCTGGAATGTGCTTCTGCGACTCTATGGGCCGTTGCAGCCGTGGTTCGACAAGACGTGGAAGCCCGGTGAATTCGAACAAGTGAAGTGACGGTAGGTGCGCCGAATTTCTAGAACGCAAACATCAAACTGAGTTCGAATGTGCGCGGCTTGTTGTAGAGGTTCTGAACATAGCCGAGCAACGAAGTCAGATCGAAGGCGTAAAGGCGATACCGCTTGTCGGTCAGGTTCTCCACCAGCCCCGCGACCTGCCAATGCTTGTCCCCGCTTACCCATGCGAGGCGCGCATCAGCCACGCTGACACCTCCCTCGCGAAGCGCCGGCGAGTTGAGGTTATCGAAATACACGGACGAACGACTGGAAGCCGTCACTTGCAAACTCATTTCGCTACTGGCCCACGCGTCCCACGAATAGCTTGCCAGGCCATTCAGCGACAGATTGGGAGCGAGTACCATCGCACGATCGCGAACTGCGCCGGATGCGTCAGCAACGTTATGCGCGATCGCGTTCAAATACGCTATCCCGAGAGAGACTACCCAGTGCTTGTTGAGCAAAGCCCGAAGATCCAGCTCTGCCCCGGTAGCGGTTGCATCGACGTTGAATAGGTACTGATTGAGATCTTGGAAGACGAAGGCCTGGTAGTCCTTGTATTGATAATAGAACGCAGCGCCATTGATCCTCAACTTTCCGTCCAACCAGTCACTCTTCGCGCCGACCTCGTAGTCGGTGAGTTGCTCAGGCTTTACTGCGTACTGATTGGCCGGAGGAGGACCAAAGCCGCTGTTGAATGTTCCGGACTTCGGCGCTCTGGACACCCCGCCATACAGCATCATGTTGTCCGTAGGCCGCCAGCGCAGATCGGTCAGGAAGGATATGCTGCCATCGGCACGTTTCGCCTCGTCACCAATCGTACTTTGATCATAGACGACCCCTCCCGGAACGACACCGTTCAGAAAACTCTGGAACATATTCTTACTGTCGTCGGTATACCGAAGGCCCCCGGTCAGAGTCAAACTCGGAAACAGGTCATACTCAATTTGACCGAACCCCGCCCATGACTTGGTGTCGAGTTGGTAAGCCGTATATGAACTCGGCGCGCCCAGGATCAATTGCGCAAAGGGTCCCAGTAACTCCTGAATGCCGTTGGTGTTCAAGCTGAGGTAGTAGACACCCATATCCCAGCGGATGTTTTGCCGGGCACCTTGTAAATGGAGTTCCTGGCTATACTGCGTTGTGTTGGAGTCAAATCGGGTGAAGCAATAGTCGACCGGCGTGCTGTCACAGTCTCCCGCCTGGCGCATTTGGAACGTCTGGTAGTTTGAAATCGAAGCGAAGGTGGTTGAATTCCCCTTCCACTCGAAGCGAGCCGTTCCTGAGGTGGAATTGGTTGTCAGAAAGGGACCAGGGCTGACATTGATGTCGGAAACGTTACTCAATCCGACGACTGCCGCGTTCCTGGTTGAATTACTGGGTTCAAGGGCGGCGAGGCTGTCGGGGAGAAGGTACGACGCCGCGTAACGGTAGGTATTGCCACCGTCGTCGTCGTTCTGCCCATGCTCGATGGCTAGTAACAACGACATGCCATCCGCGAGCGCGAATGCCAACTGCCCACGCTCTGCCGTGAGATCCAGTGCGTTGCCATCGTTACCCAAAGGATTCAAATTGCGCTCGGTCCCGTCGTGCTGGTGATGGACGACCGATACGCGAGCATCCACGGCGTCTGTCAGTGACGAGCCAATGGCGGCCTCTAGGGTTAGGTCGTTGAATGAGCCGAAGCTGAGGCGCGCATACCCTTCCGTGTCGCTTGTCGGCTTTTTGGAAATGTACTGAATCAGCCCGCCGGTCGCGTTACGACCGAAGAGCGTCCCTTGGGGACCTTTCAGGACCTCCACACGATCCAAATCGAAAAGCTGAAAATCGAGACTCGCGAGCGCTCCTTTGTAAACTTCATCAACGTAGACTGCCGAAGGGCTTTCATTGTATGCACGAAAGTCGTTTAGTCCGACGCCGCGAATCGCAATGTTCGGGATGTTTCCCTCACCGGAAACCGGGGCTGTCTGCAGGCCCGGCGTAAACCGAGCGAGATCCATGCTGCTCTCCGCGCCCAGCGTACGAAGCTCATCGCCGGTGAAAGCGGTGACGTCAATAGGGGTGCTCTGAATCGACTCCTCGCGCCGACGGGCGGTAACGACTATCGCCTCTATGCCGGCCGCCTCATCTACGCCCGGAGATGGGGGCCCGGAGGTTTCTGCAGCGCCGGCGACAATCGAGCCGAGGCCCGCGATCAGAGAAATCGCCGTCACGCGAATTCGTGGGATCGTCATGTCGGGCTTGAGGCTAACACATCAAGGTTCAGCGCAGGTGAAACCATAAGTGACGGTCTGTATCGGCCAACGCGGGGTGTAAGGTGCGGTTATGCCGCGATGGTCGCGGAAATGTAGTCATGCCAGGGGCAAATTGCTAATCTTCCGATCATGAGTTGGGTCACCATCATTTTCTCCATGACGGCCGCGGCGTGTCTGACGCTTGCATTGATCTATGGATTGATCTGGTGGCGACAACGCGATGCGTGGGCCAACCTGCTGTTCTCTCTTACGGCGATCGGAACGGCGGCCACCGCCGCGGCTGATCTGGCCATGCTTCGGGCTGGGTCGACGGCACAATTGGCCGAGGCAATACGTTGGAGCCACGTGGCCAACTGGCTGATGATCGTGGCCTTGGCCTGGTTTGTCCTGCTTTACTTTCGCGCCGGCCGCCCCTGGCTGCTTTGGACCGTCTGTGGCATGCGGACCGTTTCGCTGATTCTTAATTTTACGACTGGCGAAAATCTCAACTATCGCGAAATCACCAGTGTCAGCCACCTGCCCTTCCTCGGCGAAACGGTCTCTTCCATTGGCGCCGGTGTGGTAAACCCGTGGATGATCGTCGGGCAGGCGAGTTTATGGGCATTGCTGATTTTCGTGATCGATGCCTCCATCACTGTTTGGCGGCGAGGCGACCGGCGGAGAGCGGTGATCGTCGGCGGCAGTATTGTGTTTTTCTTGGTGATGGGAGCAGGCCAGCCGGCGTTGATAGTTTGGGGAAATTTCCGATGGCCCTCCACGACGAGTCTATTTTACCTGGGGATCATTGCGGCGATGGGGTACGAGTTTGGCAGCGAGGCGTTGCGGGCCAGACAGCTGGCCAGCGAATTGCAGACCCGAAATCAACAACTCTCGATCGCCGCGGAAGCCGCGAATATGGGTTTCTGGTTTCGAGACCTTAAACGGCAAGACTTCGGAGCCTCCGAGCGATGGCGCCAACAATTTGGCTTTTCGAGCTCGGAAACCCTGCTCTTCGACGATTTCCTACGGCGTCTGCATCCCGGCGATCGCGAATCAACAATTCAAGCCATGGAGAGGGCCTACCAGAGTGACGGCATCTATCAAACCGAACATAGGGTGTTGCTGCCGGACGGTCAAGTACGATGGTTCGCCTGCCAAGGCCGTCTGACATTCGACGAAGACCGTAAACCGCTCGGTTTGCACGGCGTTTCGCTGGACGTCACACCACACAGGTTGGCGGAGTTGGAAGCTGAGAAGCATCGCAACGAAGTCGCGCATTTGTTGCGGGTCGCAGGCATGGACGAATTGTCCAGCACTTTGGCGCACGAACTGAAGCAGCCGCTGACAGCCATCTTGAGCAACGCCCAAGCGGCGAATCTTTTTCTTGCCGGCGACAAATTTGATCTGGAGGAAATTCGCGAGATCTTGCGCGATATTATTGCGCAAAACATCCGCGCCAACGAAGTCATAGATCGCCTGCGCGCCCTCGTACGGAAGGGCGAATTCCAGCCGCAGCAGCTGGAAGCGAGCGATCTCATTCTCGAGGTGCTCAAACTTCTGAACTATGATTTGGTGATCCACGGGATACGGGTCATTACGGAATTCAGTCCCAACCTGCCGTCAATTCGTGCAGACCGGGTGCAACTCGAACAGGTGTTGATCAATTTGATTCTCAATGCAAAAGACGCCATGGCGCATTCAAAACAGGAGGCCCGTACACTGACGGTGAGCGCGCGCACAGTACAAGGAAGCTTTATTGAGATTTCCGTAGCGGACACCGGCGGCGGCATTGCACCGGGCAATGAGGAAAAGATTTTTGAGCCCTATCACACTACCAAACCGCAGGGACTGGGATTGGGGCTGTCGCTGAGTAGATCCATCGTACTCGCGCACAGAGGACGCTTATGGGTGGAGAATCTGGCCACGGGCGTGACTTTTGCCAGCCCAAAGTCGAGAATCTTGGCGTGACCTCTTTTGGTCACAAAGATAT
>Ga0209169_10000918_pt1 | contig 18140 bp, 14 predicted proteins | sample HubBroMetageWRM4_FD_188346 | JGI IMG/M metagenome (GOLD analysis project Ga0209169, IMG submission 188346) | Warmed soil microbial communities from the Hubbard Brook experimental Forest, New Hampshire - Hubbard Brook CCASE Soil Metagenome WRM 4... | ecosystem: Environmental > Terrestrial > Soil... | reverse complement strand
CCTGCATACCTCCCCGCGACCTTTGGTTCCGGACGACGCTAACACAGGGTCAGCCGGGCCTGCCGCTTACACTGTTCATTCATGTACGCCAAGACCAGGCCGACCGCGACCGGTTCGCTGACGCGCAAGCAGAAGCGGATCTTCGCGATCACCGGCGGGCTGGTCATCCTGCTGCTCGGCGGCCTGGGGCTGTGGGGCGCGCTGTCGCATGACGCCTACGGGACGTCGGCTCACGGCTGCGTGAACGTGACCCTGCCGAGTTCCACCGGCGGATCCACGCTGCACTACTGCGGCGGGCAGGCCCAGACGTTCTGCAAGAGCGCGTTCGCTTCGACGGGCCAGATCTCGCAGCGGGCACGGCCACAGTGCGTGCTCGCCGGGCTGGGGCCGTCGAGCGCCGCGTCACCGTAGGGCTACTGCACGCGCCGGCGCGTCCGCAGGGCAGACTGCGGGTATGACGATCTTCACCGAGCACGATGGCGTGAACCCTGTTGTCGCTGAGGTGGTGCGTTCCGGCTTCACCGAATCGTGGCACCGCGGTGCGGTAGCCGGGCTGAGCGCCGACGGGACCCAGGTGATCAGCGTCGGGCAGACGAGGGTGCCGTTCTTCCCGCGGTCGGCGAACAAGCCGTTGCAGGCCGCGGCGATGCTTCGCAGCGGGCTCGAACTGGACGGGGAGTTGCTGGCGCTGGCCGCGGCGAGCCACTCCGGTGAGGACTTCCACGTCGAAGGCGTGCGGAAGATCCTCTCCGGGGCCGGCCTGAGCGAGGATGACCTGCGCTGCCCGCCCGCATGGCCGCTCGATACGCAGACCGCACGCCGCCTGATCGCCCTCGGTGAGGACGAGTCCAGGATCCGGATGAACTGCTCGGGCAAGCATGCGGCGATGCTGGCGACCTGCGCGGCGAACAGCTGGCCGGCCGCCGGCTACCTGGCGCCGGATCATCCGCTGCAGCAGTCGATCTGGCGCACCGTCTCCGAACTGGCCGGCGAACAGGTGAGCGCCGCTGGCGTGGACGGCTGCGGCGCGCCGTTGCTGGCGCTGACGCTGACCGGGCTGGCCCGGGCGTTCCGGGCTCTGGTGCTCTCTGCGGCGGGCACGCCGGAGCGCCGGGTGGCTGACGCCATGCGCGCCTACCCGGAATGGACCAGCGGGAAGCGACGCGACGAGCGCAAGCTGATGGATGCCGTGCCTGGCCTGCTGGTCAAGGCGGGTGCTGAGGGCGTGGCCGCGTTCGCCTTCGCGGACGGCAGGTCCGGGGCCGTCAAGATCGACGACGGGATGGCGCGAGGCCGGACCCCGGTCACGGTGGCGGCGCTGCGCCTGCTCGGGGCGGTGGTCCCGGACGTACTGGCGACCGTTCCCGTCGTCGGCGGCGGCGCCGAGGTGGGCGCCGTCCGCGCCGTCATAGGATGACGCGGTGAGCAAGAAGACCCGGCCGCGACGCAGCGGACCTTCCGGCACGTCCACCGCACGCCCTTCCGGCACGTCCACCGCAGGCCCTTCCGGCACGTCCACCGCACGCCCATCCGGCACGTCCACCGCAGGCAGCGCGCGCGCTGCCGCCGGAGACACGCTCGGCCGCAGCGAAGCCGACGCGATCGTCCAACGGGTGCTGTCCAGCCTCTGGGGCGCGATCGCGGCGGGTGACCCGCTGCGGGCCGAGCTCGAGACCTCCACCTGCATGGCGATACCGCATGTGGCGGGTCAGCGGAATCCCGCCGAGACCGAGTCCTTCGTCTCCAGCGTCCTGGTGAACGAGGCGATCCGCAGGCAGACGCCCGAGGGCGCCGCGATGCTCCGGACGCTGATGTCGCTGGGCACACCGGCGATCAGGAAGGCCGCCAGCCGCGCTCTCGGTGAGCTGACCGGCAGCGGGATCTACCCGCCGGAGTGGGTGACCGAGATCGGGAAGGTGACCCCGGGCCAGGCCTGGCGCCGATACGACATCTTCGGTGACGACGAGACCGTCGCGGCGACGTTCAGCTACGGGGAAACCGAGCACGCCGTCGTGATGCAGGTCGACCTGACCGGTGTGCCCATCGCCACCGCGATCGGCGTGGCCTCCAATGCGGCCAGCCTGATCGAGGCCATCAACCGCATCGGCGACGACGAGTTCGATCGTGCCGAGCAGATTGACCTGACCGAGGCGCGACGCCGGATGGAAGAACCGCTCGCCCGGTGCGAGGAGGAATCAGATGCGGGTCTGACCGCCGATACCGTCGCGTACCTGCCCGTCGCCCGGACCCGGATCCGCCGCCTGCCGGTCGAGGCCTTCTATGTCCCCCCGGACGTCACCGCGACCGATCGCGCGGCCGCGGTCGACGACTTCATGAAGAGCCCGCTGGCCGCCGAGGCGGTCGCCGCCGACGAGGAGGCAACGCGGTTCTGGGCCGAGGTGCTTACCGGCTACAGCAGCCGTAATCCCGCAGAGCGGCCCGCTCAGGTCGGTCCGCACAAGCTCACCGAGATACTTCTCCGCCACGTGCCGAACACCTTCGTCCTCTCCCCCGCGCAGCGCCAGCACATCGAGCCCGCCGTGACCGCCTGGGCCCGGTGGTCCGCCGCGTACCGGGAGCTGGACGAGGCCGCGACCGCGCGGCTGACGGAGGGGCTGCCCGAGGCCTTCGACCGGTTTGAGGAGGCCTACGAGGACCGGATCGCCGTTGCGTCCCGCGCTTACCTGACCGACCTGGCCAGCAGCGACTCCGACCTGGCCTGGCTAAGTGACCATCTGGCGCGCCGAATGTTCGCCCTGCCGAGCCCGGTAAGGCCGGACGGACGGACCCTAAGCGACGTCAGCGACCCGGGCGAGCGTCGCGCGCTTGTGCAGGCCGAGTTCGGCGACTGCACCCCGCCAGGCGGCATGACCAGCGAGCAGTTCGTGGCCGCCGCGGACCGGGTCATCTCCGAGCTATGGTGCGGCGATCCGGCGGAGACCTTCGACGAGGCCGGACGCCTGATCGACGGCGGCGCCGACCGGCACGAGGCCATCCACACGCTGGCCGCCCGATGAGCTACGCGGGCGTGAACGGCATATCCCTGTACTACGAGGAGCACGGTTCTGCCGGCCCGGGCGAGCCGCTCATCCTGCTGCACGGCGGTCTCGGCTCGGGCGAGATGTACGCGCCGATCCTTCCCTCGCTGACCGAGGGCCGCCCGGTGATCACGGTCGACCTGCAGGCGCACGGCCACACCGCGGACGTGGACCGGCCGCTGCGTTTCGAGACCCTGGCCGATGACATCGCCGGGCTCATCGACCACGTCGGCCTGGCACAGGCCGACGTGATGGGCTACTCGTTCGGCGCCGGTGCCGCGTTGCGGACCGCGATACAGCACCCGGCCCTGGTTCGCCGCCTGGTGGTGGTCTCTGAGCCCTGCAAGCGGGATGGATGGTTCGCGGAGAGCCTGGCCGGGATGGACCGGATGGGCCCGCAGCTCGCCGAGATGCTCATGCAGTCCCCCATGTACGAGATCTACGCGCGGGTCGCGCCGCGTGTGCAGGACTGGCCGGTGCTGCTGGCGAAGACCGGCGAGCTGCTGCGGCAGGACTTCGACTGGTCGGCGGACGTCGCGAAGATCACCGCCCAGGTCATGCTCGTGTTCGGCGACGCGGATGCCGTGCGGCCTGCGCACATGGTCGAGTTCTACGGGCTGCTCGGCGGCGGGCTGCGCGACGCCAACTGGGACGGCTCGGCCCGCTCGGCGGCGAGGCTGGCGATCCTCCCCGGGCATTCGCACTACGACATCTTCTACTCGGCCGACCTGACCGCCGCGGTCATCCCGTTCCTCGACGAGCCCTCGCTGGAGCCGCCTGCGCCATACGAGCAGTGAGCGGGCCGGGATCCGGGGGGACCGTAGGGGCTTGACGCTCCCGCCCTGAAACCGTTCAACTCTATAGATGGACATGCGGCAGACACCTGGGCTTCACCTATAGACCAGGAACGGGGGACGTGCGCGTGACCTGTTTCGTGCGTTCGGCTGACGGCCTACGGCGACTGGCGGTCAAGGTATCCGGGCATCCCGCCGGACGGCCCGTGTTCCTGCTGCACGGCACGCCGGGAAGCCGACTTGGGCCGTTCCCCCGCGGCAGGGTGCTGTACGAGCTAGGCGTACGGCTCATAACCTTCGACCGGCCAGGCTACGGCCGTTCAGACCCGCTCGCGGACCGGCGGGTCGCCGACGTAGCGGCGGACGTCGCGGCAATCGCCGACAAACTCGGGATTCCCACGTTCGCAGTGCTGGGTCGTTCCGGCGGCGGTCCGCACGCTCTGGCCTGTGCGGCCCTACTCCCCGGACGCGTCACTCGTACCGCGGTGCTGGTGGGCCTGGCCCCGTTGACGGCCCAGGGGCTTGACTGGTTTGCAGGAATGGCCGATTCAAACGTCAGCGAGTACACGGCGGCGACCGCGGGGCGCGAGTCGCTTGTGGCCAGCATCGGCCTGGCCGCCAGGGAGGTCAAGGCGGATCCGGCGCGCCTGATCGCGGCGCTCTTCGAAGAGATGCCCGAATCCGACCAAGGAGTGGTCGCCGATGCCGGAATCCGGGCCATGCTCGTCCGGAATTATGCGGAGGCGGTCCGGATCACCGCCGACGGCTGGTATGACGATATCCTTGCATTCGTCTCTGTGTGGGGGTTCGAACCCTGCGATATAGATGTCCCCGTGTTGCTATGGCACGGCGAGAACGATCGCTTCTCCCCAGTGTCACATTCCCTCTGGCTCGGCCAGGAGATCCCTGGCGCCGTCGTTGTAGTGAAGCCAGGTTCCGCGCATTTCGATGCGCTCACGGTCATGCCTGAAGTATTGTCCTGGCTTATCAGGGAGACGGCAGAGCAGCGGGCCGGATAAATGTCAGAGATGTCAGGTCGGCTGCGGCTCGAGGTCGCGGTTCTGCCTGCGCCACTGGCGAAGCGCGTCAACATTGGGATGGTTTTCGCCGAGGACCATACCTAGGTCGGCCAACGTCCGCTGCTGAAACCGCATCGCCTCTTCCACTCGTCCGCTCGAACGCAAAGTGACAGCAAGGTTCGCCTCGCACACCAGCGTGTCCGGGTGCCGGGACCCGAGCACCTTAGCCAGCTGGGCCTGCGCTTCTATCTCCAGTGCTTCGGCCTCCGCGAATCGGCCTAGGTCGGCTAGACAGTTAGCCAGGTTGACTGCACACGACAGGGTGAACGGATGGTCGTCGCCAAGCTTCCCGCGAAATGCTTCGCATGTCTTTCTGGCCCGCATTTCGGCTTCCTGCAGCTCGCCTGATCCGCGCAAGTACGTGGACAGGTTATTGGCCACCACCAGAGTATACGGATGGTTTGCGCCGAAGAGCCGCCCGTATACATTCATGACATTCATGGCCCAGTCACGGGCCGCGGTCTTATCGTCCAGCGCCGACAGGTCACAGGCGAGATTCAGGGTGCAAGCCAGGGCATCCGGCGAGTCTTCTGCATAATGCTGCAGGTACCGTTCGCGGGTAGCCTGGGTAATCTCATATGCCTCGTCAAGCTCCCCCGTCTTGCGCAGGGACACGGCCAAGCTCTTCGCCGTGCGCAATGTATCGGGGAAATCTTCGCCGAGCACGGCGACATACCGTGCGTACGTGCTGCGTAGCAACTCGACCGATTCGGCGTACTCACCTGCCTCGCGCATGTCTCTAGCCAGGTTGGCGGCAGAATAGAGCGTGTACGGATGATCAGGCCGAAGCACCGTCTGGCGCCGATTCAGCGTGTCTTGATCGAACTCGCGAGCCGCGAAGCAGTCTCCGACCAGACGCAGGTCAACGGCCAGGTTATTGGCGGCGGAGAGCGTACTTGGATGGTCTTCCCCGAACAGCTCCTTAAAGCGCTCGTAGGTGTCCTGATCCATGGTGAGCGCCTGACGGAACTCGCCTAGGCCACGCAGGTCCCCGGCCAGCCCGTTGGCCGTTTGCAGGGTGTGCGGGTGACGGGGAGGCAGCACTTCCTGTTGCTTGGCGTAAACTTCAGTGTCCATAATGCACGCTTCGCTGTAGCGACCCTGCGAGCGGAGAACGTTGGCTAGCTGGAAGCGCAGGTGCAGTGTCTGCCGGTCGTCACTACCGAGCAGCACAAGCCATGTTTCCTCGAGCCGGTGGCCAAACGTGAGAGCAGAATCAAACTCGCCGCGCTTCCACAGGTACCGCACCCTGTCGATGAGGAGCTGGCGGGTCTCCTCCTCGTCACATTGCTCTGCTCGCGAAGGGCCGAGGTGCGGCCATATAAGGTCATACCGTGGCCAGTTCTCTGGGTCGTCAGTATCTCCCTGCCTGGGCCTTGCGCCGACCAGGATGCGATGTACTTCGTGGAAGGCAGCTTCCTGCTCTTCCTTCGTCCTTAGCTGAGCTCGGATAACCAACTGAATCAGCCGGTGTACCTGGATAGAGTTATTTCCCTGGTCCACTTTCGCCAGCGCGAAGCGCGTTATCTCCCTGATCAGCTGGCCGAGCACGATTTTCTCTCTCAGTCGGTCATCGAGGGGGACTAGTGCGCGTATCATCTCATCGCTGTAGAGCAGCGAAAGGGAGATAGGCTCAGGGGCGAAGAACGCGCAGAGTTCAAGCAGCCGCGCGGCGGCGGGCGACTGCGCGTGGAGCCTGTCGAACGACAGCCGCCAGGTCAGCGCGACCGGCCTTGGGTAGTTGTCTGGCTGATTCAGTTCGAGGACGCTGGTTGGCTGTTCGCTCAGTTGTTCCACATAGGTGGCGGCCGACGTTCCTGTTTCCTCAAGCCAGGCTCCTGCCTGCTCGATCGCTAGTGGAAGGTCTCCCAGAGCCTCGGCCACCATCTCTGCGTCTTCGTCGGTGAGTTGTGGCACCCGGCGCTGTAGGTGCTCCACGCTTTCCCGGCGGGCAAATACGTCAATCTCCAACGGGTCGGCGACTCGGGACCACGCCGGGTTTCTCGACGTCACCAGGACATGGCCGGGGCCGCCCGGCAGGAACGGTTCGAGTTCCTGTGGGTCGTCCGCGTTGTCGAAGATAAGCAGCCAGTGGGCATAGGGTACGCCCCGGCGCAAAGCCTCCCGTGCCGCCTGCGCGGCCTCGGTAACACTGTCACCGATGCGGATCCCCAACCGTGATGCCAACGGCGCCAGGGCCTGATTGATCAGTTCGGGCTGCTCGGCGGAGATCCACCAGACGACGTCGTAGTTCGCCATGTAGCGGTGCGCGTACTCAAGTGCGACCTGTGTCTTCCCCACCCCGCCAAGTCCGTAGAGGGCCTGCGGCAGGACCACGGCCTTGCTGCTGCCTGCCAACTGATCGCGCAGTGTTTCAAGTACGGCGTTACGTCCGGTGAATGCGGCGTTGCGGGTAGGGACATTCCATACCGGCGGTATCGTCCTTGGCCAGCGCGGCGTGGACGGTCCTGGATCGGCCGGGTGCTCTGGCAGCCGCGGCAAGCGGCCAAGGAGCTCGCGGAGGAGCGCCTCGACCGCCTGAGCCTCGTCCAGCCGGACCAGGTCAACGGGTGTCCGGTCGCTGAAAGGCGGGGTTGGCCGCACCTCACCCACGCGGACCGGAATGAGCTGCCTGCGCGTCCCGGTCGGATCTGTGGCTACCGTTGCCTCCCACACTCCTCTGGCCTGCGGAGACCGCAGGTACGCGGCGGACAGCACGACGATTGTCCTGCTGGCCGAGGCGGCACCGCGCTGTGCCTCGTCACGGATGACGCTGCCAGCGGCAGCCCCCGTACCGTGCGGCAGGACACGGAAGCCGGCCTGGTTGAGCACGGAGGTGATCCAGGCGGCCCACATCCGATCCTCGGGCACGTAGCTGAGGTGAATGTCAGCGGCCGGAGTCAAGCGGCGCCGGGTGAAGGCGTCACGGTATCGGAGCCTGAGGTCTTCGCTCAGGGGCGGAAGGGAGCGCACGTGACCATTCGTTATTGCACTGGTTAGCCGCTCGAAGGCGGCCAACATGGACCGCGGCGACCCCGGCTCGTCGCCGAAGGTGGCGAGGATTTCTTCGAACGCGTAGAACGGCTTGTACGGGATCTCGACGGAGTTCCAGTACCGACTAGCTTCCTCTTCGCTGAAGCCTTTCGGGAAGCGGTCGAACGTTGCCCGGGCCATCGCGCGGCCAGCGTCCAGCTTTTCTTTCTCGCCATCGTCGATGCGCATCGGGACGGGAAGGATCCTGATATTGCGATCGTGATATCGCTGGTCGATGCGACGAGCGACCGCGGCCGCTCCTTCGATACTCTGGTCACTCAGGGTGAAGCAATCCACGAGGATGTCGGGGAAATGGACCGTGCAGATATCCGCTATGTCGCTCAGTCCGGTACGGCTGTCGATGAGAGCATAGTCGTAATTCTCTTTCATGTCCGCGCGCAGAGCATCGAAGAACTGGCCGCCGCCGAGCCGATCGTAGAAGTTATCCCAGTCAAACGACGTTCCCGCGGAAGAATAGTCGCGGTTCTGACGGCCAGCCGACACGAAGTCGAGAGTTCCGCCCTCTGGGAAGTCTGACCAGGTCACAGACACGGCATGCCGCAATATCTGTGCGTACTCACGGTGCCAGTCGGGCGACCGATCTTCGGCCCGGGTGGCCGCCCACGCGTAATCGGTGATTAGATCGATAATGCCAGCGGTCGCCGCGACCTTGGCGGGATCGAGAAACGGATGGAAGAACTTGTGCAGCCCCGGTGAGTCGAGATCCCAGTCCACGACGAGAACCTTCAGGCCGTTGCTGGCGAGAATCCATGCGGTATTAGCCAGGGCCATTGTTCGCCCGGTACCGCCCTTGTAGGAATAAAAGGTTACTATCTGGCCGTCACTGGTTGAGTTCATCGAAATACTCCGGGTTGGGCGGATCTGTCGCGGGAGCGGTCAGCCGGGGCCGCTCCATCGTTGGGCCTGCAGGTGGATAGGCTTGAGCGAGCCTAAGGAAATGACCAACCGCCACGCGTACTACCATTGGCAGTATCATGCTGAATTCCTCAAGACTGGGAACGCCATTGACGGCGATTCGGCAGTCAATACGGCCGGCCGCTAGCTTCTTCTTTAGAGTGCCCTCAAGGCTCTGCCTAAGCGTCGACTCTGCCTCAAGGATGTCGGCATCCCCGCGGTTCCATGGGACCATGAGCTGGACACATGGATTACCGCGAGCGTCGATCTGTCGCAGTCTCTCTCGGCACTCAGCCTGCATAATTGCCCAGGGATCGACGAGTAGCACTCCTGGACCGTAGGTCTGTTCGCTACCGAGAAGGGCGTCGAGGTGCTCGTCTAGGTCCCCTACTTCTGCGAGGTAGCCAAGATTCCGTACCAGATCGGCGGCATGATCCGCTAGCGGGCGTACGGATTCGGGACGGTAAGGATTCCAGTTACGAGCGGTTCGGCCGTAGTGATAGCCGTCCCGGCCGTCGGGAAGACTCGAAGTATCCGGGGCAACAACCGTGATGCGCATCCGACGCTGCCCGGGTCTGGTATGGTCAGCAGACCCGAATGCGCTCTCAAGCGAGCTGTAGTCTGCGGGTTCCTCGGTTTTGACGGGACTGTTCTGAGCAACCTCTACGATTCGCCGGGCTAGTTCGTACACGGCCTCTTCGTACTCGCTCCGGTACCGGGAGATCTTAATGATGCCATAGAAACCGTGTGTGCTGTAACGATATCCGAGTTGACTATGATCAAACTGAATGGACTTGGCTGCCTCAGGAAGTAGAGTCGGCGCCACGGGCACCCAAAGGGCGGGGATAATGGCCTCGGCGGGCCCGGCGCCTCGGGCGGCATGATTTAGCGCGCGGCGCGAGAACGCAAACCATTCCTTGCCGCAATGCTCGCTGTCGAAGTAGCGCCTCGAATAGAGTGGGACGAAGACCCGGCAGGTCGCCAGCGCCTGGGCCAGCCGAGCAGGCCAGTAACTCCCTGTCCGCAGTTCTCTGTCCATGAAGCCGGGCCTGGCTCCCGGCGGCAGGTCGGTGAGCTGCATAATATCCGAGCAGAGATCTTGAAAGAGGTTAGCAACCCATATATCCGGATCGCCCGGATAGCCCTCTTGTCGCGGAGTGTGTGCGTAGCTGAGGAAGAAATAGGGAGCGAGATTTTCTGCTCCAGCGTTATAACCCTCAGTCACCCCGGCCCTCCCACTCCGTTGCCGGGCATCCGGTCAAACGGTTGGGACCTACTATAGGTGACAAAGTTGCATTTGAGAACATGGCCGGAAGCGGCGCATTTGAGCCGACTGGGTAACTACCGTGACTTTAAGCGCTAGAAGCACTTCTGTTCTCTCGCAGCCAATCCGTCGCAAAATCCACTGCATTACACAGCGGCATCAGACGGCAATCTGCGTTACCTACACGACCACGGACGACGAACTCCGACTGATCCAGAATAGCGCCTAGCGCCTTGAACTCGCTATCGTCCAGCACGACGTCTTCATACTTCCACCAACGGCGGCGGGAGCCACTGTTAATGACGCAGCGGTACGTCCGGGTGGGAGGATCTGGGGTGTACAAGTACTCAGCTAGATGAAGGGCCGTGCAGGCGCTGAAGCTTACGCCCAGCAGCAGGACCGACGCTCCTAGGCAGTACATCTTGCCCAGCGGGGAGTCCACACCCAGGTGGCATGTGAGGTCGTGATCCTGCATGAGTTCGGCCGCCATCGGGCCGACCGCGGCGAACGACGTCTGCGGGTGAGCGCTCCGTTTCGCATCCGGGTGAGTCCTGACCGCTTCGGCGATCCGGCCCATGCCCGTAGACGGAGTGCGGTCCGGTTCAAACGGGCGCATCTTGGTCCGGTATTTCCAGATTTCCCGAGGGGTCATCCCGGAAATCCTGGCGAGATACATCCGGGAGGAATCAGAGTTGTCTGCAGTCCCCGTGGGCACGACCAGCGTCCCGTCAGAGCCCAAGACATCACGCAGCGCCCTGACCACGGATTCTGCGCCGCCTTCAACCCAGCCGATACTGCTCATAGAGGCACTGACCAGCAGAGTCTGCCCGGCCGTCACACCGAGCTTGCACAGATGGCGGGCGATGCGCTGACTGGACAGGCCGGAGCGCCGCGGCCAGATGGGGTCATTTGCCCCGGCTTGGGCCGTCGGTCTGGCCGCAGTGTCTTCACGTGGCCTCGCACATACCGTGGCACCATTGACGGTCACCTGGGGAGCCCCCCCTGCCAGTTCCTCCGGTGGTCTTCGGCCCACTGCCGCGCCACGTCGCCGGCGCTATCCGGAACATACTCGTCGAGCCATGGCAGTACGGTCGCGCGCATTCCATCGACGAAGCGCGCGCCCAGTGGAGTCAGCGAGCCCGAGGTGGCTAGCGTCTCGGTGGCCTCGGCGGTCTGCATACGCCAAAGCGCGAACTTCGCCGTCGCGGCTTCAGCCTCCGGACCGGACAGGTAATGCCGCCGGGCGCGCCAGAAATCGGTGACAGCGATATGGGCGTATGTGCCTTGCAGCAATGCCTCGAGTGGCCGCGGGTCATACCGCCAGGGAGCGTAGAAAAGACGCCGGTCGGAATGATCGCATAGATCGAATAGATCCAGGACCGCTCCCAGCTTGACGTGCTGAAATTCGTGCATAATCAGCAAGGCGAGAGCGCCTTCCTCGGCCGGCAAGGCAGCGGCAATGGCACCGAAAGCCTGCCTTGCAGCCGCGCTGATCTCCCGGTTCGGCCGGTCGTTGGCCAGGGGCATGATCGTGGATAGCCCGGCGGCCAGGCCAGGGGCATAAGCACTGTGCTCCCGCTCGACCAGTGTCCAGGCCTCCCGGTACAGGCGCTGCCAGGACCTGACCTGCTCAGCAGGGAGCCGTGGGGCGGCCGGCCACTGATGGCAATCTCGGTACGGGTCGGTGTCTTCGAGTGCCACCACCGCCTTACCGGCCGAAAGCCTCCGTGTTGGCTGCCAGTTCTCCGGCTGCTGAGTATCGCTGACAGCTGCAAGTGGTACCGACCATTGGCCGAATTCGCTCTTCACCTCAAATCCATCGCAGCCGACTGTGAGCGTGGCGGTCGTTGCGCTCCCGACGTGCAGGCGCCCTAGCGTCGGCAGGTGCACGGCGCCTTCTCTGATGGGCATCTGCAATTGCACTTGCCGCCCCGACCGAATAGCGGCGGCGGCCGCTATAGCGGCTAGGTGCGCGGCATGGACGGCCAGGGACGCGACGTCTACGGTCGACCCGCCCATCTCCTCCAGGCAGCGAGCCAGCCAGGCACGGACGTAGGGATGGGCGAGCACATCATCGAGGGCCTGTCTATTGTCCTCGTCAAGACAGGTAACAAGCTCCCAGCCCGAGTTGAACATGGCGCCATCGGATGCCGGCAGTGTGTGTGCACGGACTTGCTCGCGCACAAGGCCCAGCATGGCGCGGCACAGGCTGCGCTGCGACTTGACGAGATACTCAATGGCCAGATCATCACCGTATCCGCCGGCGAGAGTGGCCAGATATCTCGTCGGGATGGCGTGAGCTGACGGCCTTCCGGCAGGACGTGCGTCGACATGCGTGCGCCATCCTCGGACATGGGTAATGAGCTTCATGAGATCCGCGCAGTACACCGATGGGTTGTTAAAGGCACTTCCAGCGCGATATCTGTGGGTATATAGGCCGCCACCGCAGCTCGTAACGACCGGGCAGGTGCGGCATGTGTCGCACAGGCCCGCCAATCCCTGTTGCCTGGCGATAATGGCGGGGTGCCCAGCCGCGTCGTTCAGGGTGTCACCAAAGACGTCGAACCCGGTATCCGGAGCCCCCTCATAGGCCACCTTAAGCGAATCGACCTGCTCAATCGAGCCGTCGGTCTCGATCACGGCGACATCACTCGGGCTCAGCCCCAGCGCCTCAGTAAGGCTGGCCGCGCCACGCGTGGTCCGGATAATCGACTCGAATATGCGCACAGGGACGTGGTGAGTATCCTCGATCCACCGATCGAAGATCGCGATCAGCCAGTCTGCATACGGGGTAGCCGATCCGGCTGTACCGGGCGGCGGGTTGTCCCATGTGGCGTGCGGAAGGAGGAAATCGATTGACGGAGGCTCAAGCGCCGCCAGGGCGCCATAGGTTGCACCTGGGTCGTTGCGGACATCGATCGTGCACAGCAGGCCCGAATACAGCGACCGGTACCTGTCGTCGCGCAGCCTGCCGATCGCCCGGACGACCTGGTCGTAGCTGCTACGGCCGTCGGCGTACCGGCGGTGCCTGTCGTTAGCGGCCTGGTCGCCGTCTATGGAGATCCCGACCTTGACATGTTGCTCGACGAACAACCGGCAGAGGTCATCGTCAAGCAGGACACCGTTGGTATGGACCCGCAGATCAAGCGGGCAGACCTTCTCCACCTCTCGGCGCAGGATCTCGCAGATGCGCCTCAGCCGTGCTGCCCCCGCGAGCAGCGGTTCGCCTCCGTGCAAAATGACGCGAACCGCTGGCAGCGCGTGATGTTGAGCATGTTCGGCTATCCGTTCCGCAGCCCGGGCGACTGTGTCCTCGGAGATGACCTTCGGGCGGCGGCGCCAGCTCTGGTCAGCCTGCTCATAGACGTAACAATGGTCGCACGCAAGGTCGCACCTGCTGCATACCTTGAGCACGAACTGCCGGAAGGGCAGCACTCTTCCGGACATCTGACCGATATTCGCTAAATCGACGAGTTGAATGCCGAGACAGCGGGTCGCTCTGGATCGGCGCTCAGCGGCATAGCTCGCCTGATTATGTCGCCTATATCAGATGAAACGGTATCTGCGACTTCCGCCAGGGGGGTGTCGCTGAGGTCGAGCAGATCCGACATAACGGTCTCCTGCACAGAAAGGCTCATATGCGCTCCAATTACCTACTATTTAATTTCTGACAGTTACGCCACTGTGACACGGAGTAGCATTATACCTACTGTACGTAACTGCACCGCCCCACGCTGTAGATTACCGCCGTCCGCTCCTCGTGGGAGACTAATCTGAGCAGTGTCTGCTGCGTTAGAATGTTTGTCATACTTTTGTGTAGATCTGTAGACAGTAACGTTACATCCTCGTTCGGCCGTGATGCGGTCGTGGACCGATCAGGCCTTCATCCGGCTACAATCGCGACCGTAGTCTCCACACGAGGCATGTTGTTAACCAGGAGACCCGCCGATCACCAGCATCTCTTAATTAACAGAGCAAACACGCGACTACGTAACATCTCAAGACGTCACCCCAGCCACAGACATATGCCCACAGAGCCTCGGTGCGGGGGTGTCGCCTGAAACATCGCCGATCGCGCCCGGTTACTGTCCCACAACTACTCTGCAGGTCTAGAGGCCTGGGACTCCGCAACGGGTCGCTCCTGGGCCTTAGGGCCTTGGATGCGGTCCCCTGCGCTTGCTGGTCACCCGGCAGGAGTTCTTCCAGGTGAGGGGCCTCGTGGTGGCGCTGGAGAAGACCAAAATACCTAGCCGATTCATCGCCAGGCACTGGGCTTGATGAAGGTCGGGCCACTGCCCGCAGTGCTGGTAGGTGACCGGCCACCTCACCCTTCACCTCCCGCGTGCTGGCACCGTGAGCAAAATAGGCGAACCTGTTCGCCGCCGCCTGCAGAGCACCCGCCGCAGCGGCCGTAGATCGGTGGTCATCGACGCAGGAAGTTCAGGATCGTCATTGAGGCCATGATCACGCCGAGGGAAACAGTGGTCGCAATGGTCAAGGCTATCTCTGCAGTGTATCCTGCCATACTTATTGCCAAACCAGTGCCCAAGCCCGCGCTGCTTGCAAGCAAAATAGATACCGTGACTTGTAGAAACTTGATCTTATGTTTCAGCAAGTCACGCTCTTGTTTCCGCAAGTCGCGCTCTGCCTTCAGATCAGCGTTAGCCCTGTCCAGTCGCGCGTAGTCGGCCTGCAACGCAGCGATGGTGTCAGTAAGAGCCTGCACCTGTTCAGATGACACGGCTCTCCGTCTGGTTACAGGCATCTCTCGGTCCAGGCTGTGAAAGGGCTGGATACGTGCTTCGGGCCTTCCTTGCCAGCTGACCATCCGAGATCGGGGTCGCACGCAAGATCGCACCTACTGCAGACCTTGAGCACGAACCTCCAGAAGGACAGCGCTCTTCCGGGCATCTGACCGATATTCCGCTAAAACGACGAGTTGAATGCCGAGACAGCGGGTCGCTCTGGGTCGGTGCTTAGCGGCATAACTCGCCGGATTGTGTCCCTCATATCGGGCGAGATAATATTTGCGACTTCTGCCAGTGGGATCTCTCTGAAGTCGAGCAGGCCCGACATAACTGTCTCCTGCACTGAAGGCTCATATGCACTCCAATTACATGCTAATTTTAGATTCTGACAGTTACGTCGCTATGACGCAGAGTAGCAGTAAATCTACTATATGTAACTGTATCCGCATCGCGCTGTACACTACCGCCGTCCACTCCCTATGGGAGGCCTATCCGTGCAGTGTCCGCCGTATCAGGATTTTGTTATCTTTTTGTGCAACCATATATACAGTAGCGTTATATCTCGTTCGGGCAGGATGCGCCTCGAGCTGGCCAGGCCTTCATCGGGAGTACGGCCGCGGGCGTGTCCTGCCACACAAGCAGGGCGCTAACCAGGAAGACTGCCGATCACGAGCGTCTATCGATCTAACAGATCAGACACGCAACGATGGAGCATCTCAAGGCACTAGCACCACCACGGACTTATGCCTACGAAACTCAGATGCACGGCTGTCGCCTGAAACATCGCCGGTTGCCGCTACCCATGTCACGGAGGGCGACCGAGGGTGCGGTCGCGCGACCGCCATCTACAAGCTGGGACGCCGGTGATCGTTGGGCCATCGTCTGGGAGCGTCTCGATCGACTAGCTCAAGGATCTCAGATGGCGGTCGCGCGCCGATCACACATCCTTGACTACGGGCCGGCAGACGGCGCGGCTCAACGGCTGCGGGTCACGTAAGAAACTGGCAAGAATTTCCGGGCCGGCCGAAGACGTGGCGAACGGCCGTGGCGGCTTGATCTGCTCGTGCAAGTGGGTGAGCCGGCAGGCAGCCTGGCAGCGGGCCTGCTGCGCGTCCGCCATCGCTCGTTCGTGGGCCAGCTTGTAGGCGACTATCCAGTGCCGCTCGCTCAAGTCGGTCTGCGGTCCGGCGGGCACCGGCGGAGGCTGACCATCCGTGCCGATCTTGACGCCGTACCGCGACGCGACGTAGGCCTCTTCCTCCAGCGCATTCTGGATCATGGCCAACTCCGCCGCCAACCCGTCGACGATGGCGGCGGTCTGGACGATCACGGCGGCAAGAGCCGTGGCCGTGGCCGAGGCCCGTCGCCACGAGGAGGCGAACTTGGATCCGGCTGGCCATCCCCTGCCGGTAAGGCGAGTTACCTGCTGGTCGAGAACGGCCATCACGTCGGTGATCTGGAACGCATGGTCGTACAGCACACCTGCCAGGGCCTGCAACCGGTGGATGTCGCCGTCCACCCAGTGCTCGGCAGAGGTGGCTGGCGGTGACGCGGACCGCTGTCTCGTCATGACCGCTCCTGAAGGCCTTCGCAGGCCTGCCGGAGGCCGTGACCGTGCCGGGCGATCGTCGCCGCCAGTTGGATGACCCTGGCCGCCGATCAGCTCGAGTATCTGGGCGAGGGCCTGGTCGAGTTCCGGACTGCCGCCATCGACGTCGGCAGGCCTGCATGCGGGCAGGATCGACCGGAAGGCCGCCGCCTGCGTACCGAACGCCCTAGCGGCCTGCTGCAAACCGGCCTGAACCGGCTGGCCGACCTTGCCCGTGCCGCCCGGCGGGTATGCCGTCCACGCCATCAGTCGCTGTCCGTGCTCGTCCGGCATTCCAGTCATGACCGTCCCGCCCGTAATCCCCGGGCAGCATCCGTGCCGCCCCCTCCACTTAGGACTACGACAGGCAGCCTGCCTCGGTTCGATCTTGAACGGTCCTAGCCAGCGAGTTCATCGGCGCCGGACAGAACCGTGCACAGCCGGGCCAGCGCCGCGGTGTACGCGTGCTCTGGCGGGCGGCCGTAACCGATGACGAGGCCGGCCCGATCGTCGCCCGCGGCGGGGACACGGTAACGCTCCAGGCCGTCGACGGCCAGTCCGCGCCCGGCCGCGCGGGCCACGACCTCACGCTCGACCTCCGTACCCGGCAGTTCCAGGACGGCGTGCAGGCCGGCCGCGATGCCGGTGACGAAGCGGCCCTGGCGGTGCAGCGCCGAGGCCAGGCGGTCGCGGCGACGCCGGTAGGCAAGCCGGGCGCGACGGATCTGCCTGTCGTAGCCGCCCGAGGTGATGAACTCGGCCAGGGTGAGCTGGTCGAGGACGGACGGCCCGCCGGCTAGTTCGGCAATTACCGCGTCGGCCAGCCGCGGCGGAACAACCAGCCAGCCGATCCGCAGGCCGGGGGCCAGGCTCTTGCTCGCCGTACCGGCATACACCACGCGGTCCGGCGCGAGCGCTTGCAGGGCACCCACCGGCTGCCGGTCGTAGCGGAACTCTCCGTCGTAGTCGTCTTCGATGATCACCCCGCCCCATGCGGCGGCTTGTCTGCGGCGCTGCGGATGGAGGGTGACGCCCAGCGGGAACTGATGCGCTGGTGTCAGCAGCGCGGCGTCCGACCCGTCGATTCCGGCGACGACTGCGCCCTGGCGGTCTACCGGCAGCGGCTGCAGACGCAGTCCCTGATACTCAGCCACATCGCGATGGGCCCGGTGGCCGTACGCCTCTACAGCGAGCGTGCCCGCGCCGGACCGGCGCAGCGCCCGGCAGACGACGGCCAGGCCGGGTGCGAAGCCCGCGCAGATCACGACGTTCTCCGGATGGGCGGTTACCCCGCGTGCTCGTCCGAGGTAGCCCGCCACGGCCACCCTCAGTTGCGGCAGCCCGCGCGGATCTGGATAGCCAAGCAGCCAGTCGGGAGCGGCGGCCAGTGCCTTGCGGGCCGTTGCCTGCCAGGCGCGGCGGGCGGCTTCGAGGCCGCTGCGCCAGGCTAAAAACTCGCGCTCGGCGGCGATCCATCCGCGTAATTTGTCCCAGCGCCGGAAGATGGCCTCGTGCGCCACCTCGGCATAAGCCTCGCCGGTCTCGGCGGTCACGATGACGAGAAGGCGATTGGGGTGATTGGAGAGCTCGCCGACGAGCCGCCACTCTTCGTCGGAGAAGTCCGCTCTAGCAGCCCGGCGCCGCGTCGGCTCGCCGTCCTCGCGCACAGTGGCGCAGCGCA
>Ga0209169_10000917_pt1 | contig 18157 bp, 11 predicted proteins | sample HubBroMetageWRM4_FD_188346 | JGI IMG/M metagenome (GOLD analysis project Ga0209169, IMG submission 188346) | Warmed soil microbial communities from the Hubbard Brook experimental Forest, New Hampshire - Hubbard Brook CCASE Soil Metagenome WRM 4... | ecosystem: Environmental > Terrestrial > Soil... | reverse complement strand
CGGTGGAGAGCCACTGCTTGTTGTGGAAGTTCACGCCTGCGGCCCCGTGGGCAGCCCACCAGTGCAGGTAGTCCAGGGCCCACAGCGCCGACGCAAACGCGTTGCTCGCACCCGGGACGCCGCCGAGGTAGTCATTCGATTCGGTCAGCCGGTAGCGCTGGCCGGCGGCGGCCACCGCAGCGAGATGACTGCTTAGGAACCAGGGATATGGGGTGTACGTGGTGCGGGCCGGTTGATTCCCGACCGCGGTGCCGTGCACCCATTCAGGCGACAGCATGTTGCTGATCGCCTGCGCGGCGGTCGTCTTTCCCGGATCCCCTCCCACGTAGAGGTGCTGGGTGAAGTCTGCCATCCGGCCGGAGTCGCGTTCATCGGCGGCAAACCGCTGCGTCCACGACACGCCGGCCTCGGGATTGGGGGTCCACGTCAGCGGGCCATAAGCCCCAGTGTCCGGGGCGGACAGCGGCGCACCGGGCGCCGCCTCGGCGACCGCGGCGGCCAGGACCTGCCAGCGGGCCCGGTAGGACGAGTACGCGCTGCCCGGCACCCCGGAGACCTCCTCGTAGATCGCAGGGTCGGCCGGGCGACCGGCGTACGAATGAAAGTCGTGCCAGTCTGGCTCGTTGCCGATGGCGAAGCTGGCCACGTTCTCCCGGTAGCGACTCCAGATATGCCCGGCGACCTGGGCGTCGAGCGTCTCCAGGTCGCGGATTGGCTTTGTGCTGCGATTGAGCATGCGGAGCGTGTAGATGATCCTCACCCCGGCCACCCCGGCAAAGTCAAACAGGTTGTCGATCCCGGTGAAGTCGCCGTCTGCGCCCGCCGGGGGCATGTTGTCCACCGACCCCCCGCCGAGCCGCAGGTTACGCAGGCCCAGATTGCGGAAGAGCGTGACGAGCGAGTCGTTTTCCGGGTTGAACAAGTAGCCGGCCACCCCGGCGTTCCCCGGATTCAGAGGTCCCCGTTCGAAGCCCAGCCCGGCGAAATCGTCTGGCACCACCGGGCCAGCCGACTCGCCGTCAATCCTGATCGTCACCGGATGGGCGGCGGCATGCCCCGCGGACTGCGCCCCGGCCCGCTGGTGACGCCAGCGGGCCAGCAGCGGCCTCCTCACCGAGGCCATGGCGGGCAGCAGAGCGGGACGCGGCGCACTGTCAGCAGCATGACCAAGTGGTGCCCGGCACAGGAGCAGCCATTCCTAACCCGGCGATCGGCTCTTGCTTCCGGCCGAGATGACGGATGGCGAGCCGCTGGTGCCCGGGCGGACGAGGCTGCCGCCAGAGTGACGCAGGCATCCCTGGCGAAGACGTCCGTTTTGTCACGCGAGTGATAAGCGGTTATCCATTTCGGATAAACCGCGGTTGCCACTGTTGCCTCCATCCTGGCGCAGGTTTCTCATCGAAGTAGATCACCTGCGAAATGGCGAGCACAGGGAGCCGGCATGCACGTTCGACTCAGCAGATTCCGCCTCTTCGCCGCCGCGGCGGCCGTCCTGTGTGCCGTGCCGATGCTGACGGCCGGGGCGGCCGGAGCTCCCGCTGCGCAGGCAGCCACCACGCCCACGGTGCCGTCGCAGGATCCGTTCTATACCTATACGGGATCGACCCCGCTGGCGCAGATCACGCCGGGCACGGTCCTGAGGGAGCGCAGGGTCAGCCTGTCGATCGAGGGTCTGACGGTCCCGGTCTCCACCGTGCAGGTCCTCTACCGCACTACGGGCGAGCAGGGCCAGCCGACGGTCACGGTGACGACGATCATCAAGCCGCTGATCTCTTTCATCGGCACAAAGATCGTCGCCTACCAGACCGCCTACGACGCGCTGGGATCCGAATGCGATCCGTCGTACACGCTGCAGGGCGGCAATCCGAGCGACTCCACCGCACAGGAGGAAGAGCTCGCCATGGCCGCCTACCTGCTGGCCGGCTTCATTGTCACAGTGCCCGACTACGAGGGCACGAACCTGGACTGGGGCGCCGGCCAGGAGTCCGGTTACGGAACGCTGGACGCCATCCGGGCCACCGAAAGCTACCTCGGGGCCGCCAGCTCCACCAAGGTAGGGATGGTCGGCTACTCCGGCGGTGCCATCGCCACCGAGTGGGCGGCCGAGCTTGCGCCGAGCTACGCCCCCGCGCTGCACATCATCGGCGCCGCGGCCGGCGGCGTGCCGGTCGACTTCGCGCACAACCTCACCTACATCAACGGCGACGACGACTGGTCCGGTGTCATCCCGGCGGTCCTGGTCTCGCTGGGGCGCGCGTTCGGCGTCAACATCACCCAGTACCTGTCGTCATATGGCGAAGAGCTCACTAGCCAAGTCAGCAGCGAATGCATCGCGACCTTTGCCAGCGCCTACCCCGGCCTGACCATCCAGCAGCTGCTGCTGCCGCAGTACTCCAACCCGTTCGATGTCCCTGCCCTGGTCACCATTCTCAACCACCTGATCATGGGCACCTCGGGCGGCACTCCCGCCGAGCCCCTGCTGCTGGGTGTGGGCGACTCCGACGGAACCGGCGACGGGATCATGATCGACGGCGACGTGCAGGCGCTGGCGCACGAGTACTGCCAGCGCGGCGTGCCGGTCACCTTCACCGTGTACCCGGGGCTGCCGCACAGCGACGCGGCCGTGCCCTTCGAGGCGCAGGCACTGGCCTTCCTCGAGGGCCAGTTCAACGGGGCCGCTGCGCCGAACGGATGCGCCTCCATCGGCCAGGGCAACTCCCTCGCGCCGCTGCCCCAGCCCGTTTCCTAGCTGAACCGACATAGCGGTCACAGCCGTATTCACAGCGGGGTGCCAGGGTCTGCTTGGGGCGGGCGTCGGGACGGAAGGAACGCAATGTCAGCAGATCTAGGTATTTTGCCGCTGTACGGTACGGCACGGCGCAGCCCGGCCGCCGAGGCCCGGTATTTGCATCCTGCAGCGCTGCCGCACTGGCGGGCCCTGCTTGGGTGCCGGTGGCAGGAGCACCACGCGAAAGTCGCCGAGCTCGGCCGTGACGGCCGCGATGCCGTGCGCGCCGCCGCTGAGGCTGACGGCCCGGACGCGCGCCAAGAGGCCCTCCGGCGGGCCAGTGCGCTGTGGCACCAGGCGGTCGCGGAGTGGCGCGCCCTCGGCGAAATCGAGGCAGCGCTGTCACGGCTGGCGGCCGGGCGGTTTGGCTGGTGTCAGCAATGCGGGGCGGCCATCGCGTTCTCGAGGCTGGCCGACGTCCCGCAGGCGCGGTACTGCCCCGGCTGCGACCAGTGACCGCCTCCTTATACGGACACCACGACCATTACGGTGTGCCCGATCCTGACCTTGTCGCCTTTTCTCAGCAGCTGGTTTGCGTGGATGCGGAGCCCGTTGAGCGAGGTGCCGTTCGTTGAGCCGAGGTCTTGCACGTACCAAAGACCGCGGACGAGCCGGAAGCGAGCGTGGCGGCCGGAAGCGAATTCGTCGTCGATGACGAGCTCGCCCTGCCGACCCACCGTGAAGTCGACCTCGAAGCTCTGGCGCTGGTCCCCGGTCTGGATGACCAGCGGTGTGATGTGAGAAGCCTCGGAAGTGGTCTTGCCTGTCTGCGTGGTAACGGCGGATACCGCCACCATCCAGGCATGGTGCTCCTGCTCGGTGGCATCTTCCCAGGCTGGAAGGGGTTCGGTGTGGGCGCCACGGTGCGCTTCGTACGCGGTCTGTGCGAGGCGTTCGATGGGGCTGGTCACGTATCGATAATGCCAGCCAGAGACCGGGGCTCATAGATTAGAGCGGACGCTCCGCAAGGCGGTCAGCATTTCCGCAGCCGTGGCAAAGCGATCTGCATTAGCCGGGGCGCATGCCTTGATCAGAAACCCAGCAAGGTCGGGGTTGAGGTCGGAGCGGACCGTTCTCGGGTCGATCACCGCCTGGTTAGGCATCGGCATTTCGTACGGATACGGGTGGCGGCCATCACACAGAAGCTGGTAAAGCAGCACCCCAACGGCGAACAGGTCGGTAGAGACGTCCCATCGGGCAACGTCCCCGTCCGGTGGCTGGTACGGCGGAGTGCCTGATTGCGTACGCACGGGGTCTCCGACCCTGGAGGCGATGTTGAAGTCGAGCAGCTTCGCTCCGGTGCGCGTGAGAATCACATTGTGCGGTTTGATGTCGCGGTGGACGAGCCCGTTGTCTTTCAGTTTCATCCACTCGTGTGACTCGGCTTCTGGCAGGTCGCCTTCGCGACGTTGCGCATCCAGGTCTTTGAGGCGTGCTGAATCAGGATGAAAAGCAGCGAGCGCGTCCAGCAGATCGAGTGCGACATCCACTGCCTCCCGATCGCGAAGGCGCCGCTTCCCCCGGACAAACTCATTGAGCGACTCCCCGTCGACGAACTCGGTGATGAGATACCAGCCGCCGACCGAGGTCCGGCCAGCCCAGTAGACCTTCACCACGTTGGGGTGATTGATCTTCCGCAGGGCGCCGATCTCCCGGCGCACCGCCTCATACCCGGCGGCGCTGTCGAAGATCTTGAGCGCCCGCTCCTCATCCTCGACCTCATCGTGGACGCGGTAGACCTTCGAGAAGCCGCCATGCCCCAGGAGGTCCAAGACCTCGAAGCGGCCCTCGAGGACGTCGCCGACAGCGTAGTCAGCAGCTTTGATCCCAGCCGGGGACCGCACCTCTCGCGGGTCGGGTTCCGGCAGCGCCCGGCTATCGCTCGAGCGCGGCGCACCGCCCGATTTGCCGGCAGGATCGCTGCGGTCCCGAGATGTGGGCTGGCCAATGCGGCGGGTACCTCCGGCTCCGGCGGAGCCGGGCGGCACATGCTGGATTCCCCCGACGGCGTGCACCAGGCAGGGATGCAGCACGTACGTGCTGACGTCCGGCGGGAAGTGAAAATCCTCGGTATCGCCCATCGAGTAAAAGCGGCGCAGTCCGACGTCGTCGACGTATCCGAGCAGGCCGTTCTGCCACAGCACGGAGGCGAGGTCCGTTGCTTTCTCGAAGTGCAGATCCGCCACTTCCTGCAGAGCCTCGAGATCCGCGCGCGGGAACCGGTCGACGCCGATCATCCGGACGAACGAGCGAACGTCCTCCTGCACCCCGCTCATGTAAGCCTGGGTGCTGGTGAACAACTCGGAATAGTTGTGCAGGGCAGCGTTCTGGGGCATCAGGTCCGACGAGATCTGATTGGCGCACTGCGCGAGCTGCGAGTCGCCGAACCGCTTGGCGCAGCGTTGCACCATTCCCTGGAGAGCAGCCGGCGGCAGTTCCTCGCGGCCGGCCTGCTTCTGCCGCAGGACTTCTTCGTTCAGCTCATTGCCGAGCGAGATGATGTCGCGCGGGATAAGCCTGGTGTGGCTGAGCAGGTAGTCCTCAATGGTCCCGTCGCCATCGGGTCCCGGCCAGTTGCCGTTGACCCCGAGCCAGTCGCGGATCGTGGGGGCGCCGGTGGCCGGGCGTCGCATCAGCAGTGACGGCGGCAGCCGGCGCAGCTTCTGCTGAAACAGGTAGAGCAGCGAGCTGCGGTCCCAGGTCAGGACCCGTATGTGCGGTTCGTTGTAGTACCGCGGCGCATGTTCTGAGCGGTAAACCGAGGACATGACAATGTCGCGGATACAGACGACGACGTGCAGGCGGCCGCCCAGCCTGTGATCCCGCAGCAGCCTCATGACCTGGTGGAACAGTCCCTCCTGGCACTTCAGCCAGTACATGGGTGCGTGGCTGAACTCTTCATCGACCGCGTCGAGGTAAAAGTAAATCGGCTTGCATTGGCCGATGACTTCACCGAGCAGATCCTCGAGGTCATCCCAGAGCGGGTCGTCGAGATACGTAGATAGCTGATGGCCGGTATGCCGCAGGTTGATGATGTCGCGCACCTGGCTGTAGATCGACCGGGGCCTGCGGAAGTCCTCGAGCAGCCGCGCGTACGAATTCTCAATCTCATCGGCCTGCTCATCACGCAGCTGCTGGCGCAGTTCGGGACGCCGCAGGAGGTGGGAGGCCAGCGAGCGCATGATCGCGCGCTCCCAGATCTGCATCCACTTCTCGACCAGGACGCTGTCCGAGAACCACTGGCACGCCTTCACGATGACTTCGGTCTTCGGCAGGCTCTGCTGCGGCAGATCGGCGTAGACAGAGTCCTGATGGGCCTGGAAGTCCTGAAGGCGCCGCAGGTAGACCGTCTTGCCGGCGCCGAGCTTCCCGACGATAACCCGCACCATGGAATCGTTTGCGCGCGTCGCGAGGTGACCATAGGCCGGATCGCCGCCGAAATCGACGAACTCGCTGATCAGATCCTCGATGTCAGCGCGTGATCCGTCCGGATTGCCAAACGGCCCAACAGGGTCGAGCCGACGTCGTCTGCTGGCCATTTTCTCCCTCAATCGGGATCGTAGCCCTCTGCAGGTAGTAAGGGCTAGCGCCCGGAACTGCGCTCGGAGGGAAGGACGTGCACTTCCGCACCGCCGGACGACCGGGCCAGCTCGCGCAGGACCGGATGATGGCCGGATCGCGCCGAGGTGCGCCGGGCCAGGAGCATCTCGGTCACCTGGTGCTCGTCCGCGAGGGCGGTGAGCGTGGCAGCCGGTGCCCCGTGCCGGACCAGGAACTGGCCGCCGAGCTGCTCGGCGAGCCTCGCGTAGCCGGCCAGCAGGGCCGCTGGCCCGGGAGCGGGCGGCGCCTGCGCGACGGCCGCAGCCATGAACCGTCCGGCCAGCCTCGCGGCCAGCGCCGCGGCACTTCTGATCAGCGGTTCCATGTTGGGCTCGGGTGCGGTGCAGGCCAAGATGACCGGCGGGGCCTGGCTGCTCGCGGCGGTCTCGTCGCCCCGGTACGCGGCCAGCCGACGGTCGGCATGCTCAGCCGCGAGACTGAAGGCCTGCTCACGCAGCTCGGCGAGCGTTTCGGGCGCGTAGCTCGTGCGCAGCGCCGTTTCGGCGGCCGCGGCCGGACCGAGCTCACCACGGCGCGCCCGGTCCGCCAAGACCGGGGCCGGGGCGTCCACGAGTTCCAGCTCGTCGGCGAACGCGAGCACGGCCGCCTCATCCAGCGCGCCGCTGCCCGAGTCCCCGTGCCCGCCCATGCTGCCGAGGTGCACCGTGGCGACGACCGTGATGCCAGCCTCGGCGAGCCGCCGGGCGCCGTCGAGCCGGGTCTGGCCGGTAGCCGGATCGGTCACCGACAGGTCATCGACGCAGGCCACCTCCGGTCGGCGGGCGAGGACCGCGCCGGTATCGAGCGTGCTGCCGTCGCCGATCAGCTCCAGTCCCTCCAGGGCCGCGCTCACCGCTTCCCGGCCCCGGCAGTCCACCGCCGCCACGACCACATCAGACCCGCGCGACCTGCGGCGGCGGGCTTCCTCGAGCATCGCGGTGGTGATCCCGCATCCGGGCGCGTATCCCAGGTACACGCGGACCGCGCCGCGCCGCCGTTCCTGCCCCGCGTCCACACCGTCGGCCGCCCGGCTCGCGCCGCCGGCATTGTCGTCGCTCAAGAGCCGGGCCTGGGCGGGCGTGATGTGCAAGTGGACGGCCGGGAGCTGGTCCGCCAGGCGCTCGGCCAGGCTGGTCGGCCGCCTGGTCAGGCTCGGTGGCCAGCGGTCGCGCCTGGACGCCGCGGCGGCAGCCACGACAACGTGCCGCGCTCCGGTCTCGCGCGCCGCGCTGCTGATCGCCGCCGCGGGATCGCCGCCCTCGGATCCGATGACCGTGGCGCCGGCGTCCGCCGCGGCCTGCCGGAGGGCGTCAGCAGCACCAGCGGGCAGCAGCACGGTGCACGTCGCCCCGGTCGGCCTGGCCAGCCGGATGCCGCGCTGAATCAGGGTCCCCGCCTGATCCGCCGCGGTGAGCGCCACGAGCACACCGGGCTCCTCATGGCGCTGGGCGGCCGGGGACGTGGCCAGCGTCTCCGCCACGACCTGCAGCCCGATCTCACGCAGCGTCGCCAGGTTCGCGGCGGTGAACAGGCCCGTGAGCGCCCGCTCGGCCTGCTCAGGCGGGTAGATGTTGCCGTGCCCGAGCCGCTTCCGCAGCGCCTCCGGCGAGCTGTCCACGAACCGGATGTCGTCGGCCTCCGCGAGGGCCGCGTCCGGCACGGCCGCCGGGGCCGAATGTCCCGTCATGGCCTGGACCGTGTCGGCGGCCCGTTCCAGGTCATACACGTCGACGGTGCTGAGCACGTCGATCCCGGCGTCCCGCAGCGCTGCGATTGCCTGCTTGTGCCGGCCGAAGTCGTCGACGAGCACCACCGCGGGCCGCCGTGCCAGCACCGCATCCAGGTCCAGGTCCCCCGAGTCACCGGGCGGGCGTGGCGGGATGATCTCGAGGCCGCCGATGGCCTCCTCGGTGCGCGGGCGCCCGCGGGTCTGCACGTATCCGGCCACCACGTCCTCCCCGTGGTCCCGGAGCGCGCGCCCCTCCCGCAGCATGGTGAAGGTCTTGCCGGTTCCCGGGGCCGCGCCGAGGAACAGGTGCAAGGCCCCACGCCTCGCGGGTTCCGCGTCGGCGAGCGTGGCACCGATGCCGTTCTCCTCGCGGATGATCTGCCCGGTGGTGGCGTCGTAGGCGTACAGCTCGGCGTAGCGGCCCCAGTTCACCGCGATATCGAGCTGCCGGGCCGCCTCCTCGTCACCAACGCTGGTGCGCAGCACGTCGGTGAAGAAGCCGGCCGGAAGGTTACCGTCGAGGCTGCCGCGCAGCGCCCGGAAGATCGTGCGGACCAGCGGGGCCCGCTGCAGCGAGGCGCGGGCGAAGATCTCCTTGCTGTCCTGGATGCTCGCGCCCGCGAAGACATGGCCGCTGGGCGTCAGTTCCAGCACGTCGCCGTCGAGGCGAGCGAAACCGAGCAGTACCAGGGCGTCCACCAGCGGCAGCAGGTGGTCCACTTCAAGGCCCAGGTTGTCCGCCAGGTCGGCGAGGTCGGCCGCTCCCTCGTGCCGGCCCAGCAGGATCTCCGCGAGGCCGGACAGCCCGTCGACCGTGGCCTGCGGCAGCAGGGACTCGCCGAGGGTGCTGGGCCCGGAGCCGGCGCGCCCAGCCGGGCGCCCCCCGGCCACCTGATCGCGCTGGGTCATCATCCGGTAGATCTGGTCGACCAGTTCCTCGAACTCGGGGGTTCGCCGACGCCGCGGCCTGGGCAGCGGATTGTGCATGTCCGCCCTGATCCGACCGGGATTGGAGCCCAGCACGAGGAGCCGGTCGGCTAGCAGCACCGCTTCCTCGATGTTGTGTGTGACCATGATCATTGTCTTGGTCGGGAACCGCTGTCCCTCCCACAGCTCGAGCAGTTCGCCGCGCAGGTTCTCCGAGGTGAGCACGTCAAGGGCGCTGAAGGGCTCGTCCATCAGGAGAGCAGCTGGCTCAACGACAAGCGCACGGGCGAAGCCGACCCGCTGGCGCATGCCGCCGGACAGTTCCTTGGGGTAGGCGGACTCGAATCCGTCCAGCCCGACAAGGTCGATCGCCCGCAGCGCCCGCTCAGAGCGATCGGCCGGCGCCACTCCCCGGGCCTCGAGGCCGAGCTCGACGTTCTGCTGCACCGTGAGCCACGGCAGCAGCGCGAAGGTCTGGAACACCATGGTGGTGTCCCGGTTGGTGCCGGTCAGCCGCTTGCCGCGGAACAGCACCTCGCCTCCGGTGGGGGCGATCAGCCCGGCGATGCATCGCAGCAGGGTGGATTTGCCGCTGCCGCTGCGGCCGAGCAGGGCAACGAACTCGCCTTCCCCGACCGACAGGGTTATCCCGTCCAGCACCCGCAGCGGGCGGCCATCTGGCCCGGAGAAGGACTTGCTCAGCTCCCGGACGCTGATCAGCGGGGCGGTCATGCCAGCGCGTATTTCGATTCGGCAATGGCATAGAGCCGTCGCCACAGCAGCGCGTTGAGGCCGGTCACGTATACCGACATGACCAGGATGCCTGCGATGATCGCGTGGAAGTCGTTGCGCGCGGTCGCCTGGGTGATGAAGCTGCCCAGGCCGCTGGCGACGAGCACGTGCCCGTTGTAGTCCACGATCTCCGCCACGATGGAGGCGTTCCATGCGCCGCCGGCTGCGGTGATGGCGCCGGTGACGTAGGCCGGGAAAATCGCGGGCAGGATCATCCGGCGCCACCGCTCCCAGCCATGCACGCCGAGGTTGTCCATGGCCTCCTTGAGGTCAGACGGCACCGAGCTGGCCCCGGCGATCACATTGAACAGCACATACCACTGGGTGCCCAGCGCCAGCAGCACGACGCTGCCGTAATCCAGGCTGAGGCCGATGGCCAGGAAGACAACAATCGCGAACGGGTAGATAAAGTTCGCCGGGAAGCTGGCGAACACCTGCACGACCGGCTGCAGGTACTGCGCGACCTTGGGATTGAAGCCGATCCACACGCCGACCGGTACCCAGATCACCGACGAGAGCGCCACCACCACAACCACCCGCAGGAAGGTCAGGAATCCGTAGCCGAACGCCTGCCCCAGGATCCCCAGTCCCTGCTGCCCTGCGGCGATGTACGCCACCATGCTGTACAGGCCGTAGCCCAGCACGGCCAAGACGACCGCCATGAACGCGACGTCCGCCGCCCGGCGGCGCGAGGCATGGCTGACCAGGCTCCGGTCGTCGATGCCGGTGGCCGCTCCCATCACCTGGTTGACGGGCTTGGCCAGGGCGCGGCGGCCCCGCCCGGCCAGCGCGGGCCAGCTGGAGCGGCGCAGCGCGCTAAGGACAAGGGAGCGTGGTTTGGTTGCCGCCTCGGTCTGCTCCAGACGGAACCGCTCCGCGTATGCCACCAGCGGCCGCCAGAACACCACGTTGACGGCGAGGATCATCAAGATCATGGTGACGATGCCCCAGACGACGTGCCCGAGCTTGCCCTGCGCCACGGCGATGCCCACGTAGGAGCCCACCCCCGGCAGGGTGTACCGGTGGCCGGCGACAATGATCAGCTCGGAGGCGGTGAGAAAGAACCAGCTGCCGCCGAAGCTCATCATCCCGTTCCAGACCAGGCCGATTGCCCCGCCCGGTACGTCGATGCTCCAGAACCGCTTCCACCGTGTCAGCCCCATGAGCCGGCTCGCCTCGTCCAGCTCGCCGGGCTGGGTGACCAGCGAGTGGTAGAAGGAGAACGTGATATTCCACGCCTGGGAGGTGAACACGGCGAAGATCGACGCCGCCTCCAATCCCAGTTCGGACCCGGGGAACAGGGCCAGGAAGAACGTGACCGTGACGGCCAGGAAGCCCAGCACCGGCACGGACTGCAGGATGTCGAGGGCCGGTATCAGCACCCGCCGGGCGCGCCTGCTCCGCGCCGCGGCGTAGGCGTAGCCGAGGCTGAACGCAGAGGCGAAGAACAGCGCGATGAACATCCGAAGCAGGCTGCGCGCCGCGTAGTAGGGCAGTTCCGCAGGCGACGTATTGATCGTGGTGGCCCGGCCGCGCTGGATCGGCACATGTGCGCTCGCACCGACCCGGATCACCAGGTACAGCAGCAGGAAGATGACGACGCCGACCAGGGCATCCAGCGGCCGGAAATGCAGCCGCCGCCGCAGGACATCCCGGCTGGGAAACGTTGGGTTGGCCGCCATGCCGCTCCGATCGGCACAACTTCAGCAGAATGCCACCATGATGCCGCACCAGCCGGGCCACGGTGATCATGCAGTCACGTTCCTAACACCATCGCCTGCCTGGCCGGGCTCGTGGACGTGGCGCCGGGTGGCGTTAAGGGGATTGACGGTGCCGAAAAGTGGTTATATCGTCCACTTCTAATAGGAAAGTTTCCTATTAGAAGTGGTTTTCTGGAGGCGGCGTGTTATCGTCCGGCCGCGTACGGTTCACCTGCCTGTTCTCCGTCCTGGCGCTGGCCGGCTTCGGGCTCGCTGCACCCGCGGCGTCCGCCCAGACCAATCTCCTGGCGAATGGCGACTTCGCGACCGGCAGCACCGCCGGATGGACCTGCTCGTCCGGCGACACGGTGGTGACGTCGCCGGTTTATTCAGGCTCGCCGTACGCGCTGGCCGGCACGCCGAGCGACAGCGACTACGCGCAGTGCAGCCAGGTCGTGAGCGTCCAGCCAAGCTCTTCGTACACGCTGTCCGGCTGGGTGGAGGGCGACTACGTCTACCTCGGAGACTCCGGCACGGGCACCAGCGACACCGACGACTGGACACCGTCGGCATCGTCGTGGACCGAGCTGTCGACCAGCTTCACAACGGGCTCGGCCACGACCAGCGTGACCGTGTACATCCATGGCTGGTACGCGCAGCCGACGTTCTACGCGGACGACCTGTCGCTGACCGGGCCGGCCGGGAGCGGCGGCAGCGGAGGTACCGCCCCGGACGCGCCGACCGGCCTCACGGCGACCGGGACCACCGCATCTTCGGTGTCGCTATCCTGGACCGCCCCGTCCGGCACCGTCACCGGCTATTACGTCTTCGAGAACGGCGCCGAGGTCGCCACCGTCAGCGGCACGAGCGACACGGTGACTGGGCTTTCGTCCTCGACCAGCTACACGTTCACCGTCGCCGCCTACAACTCCGCGGGCTCCTCGCCGCAGTCTTCCTCGGTCAGCGCCACCACGTCCTCGTCCGGCGGGGGCGGAGGAGGCGGAGGATCCAGCGGGCTCCCGGCGCACGTGCTGATGGGGTACTGGCAGGACTTCACCAACGACGCGACCCCGCTGACCCTCGCCGACGTGCCGACGAGCTACAACCTGGTCGCGGTCGCGTTCGGCGACTCGGACGCCGTGCCCGGCCAGGTCACGTTCTCGATCGACTCCGGGCTGGCGTCGGCGCTCGGCGGCTACACCCAGCAGCAGTTCATCGACGACATCCAGACTCTGCAGTCCCGCGGCCAGAAGGTCATCCTGTCGGTTGGCGGCCAGAACGGCACGATTTCCGTCGACGACGCGGCGAGTGCTAGCAACTTCGCCAGCAGCGTGTACTCGATCATCCAGGAGTACGGATTCAACGGAGTCGACATCGACCTGGAGAACGGCGTCGACCCGGCGTACATGGCCTCAGCGCTCGAGCAGCTGGAGAGCGACGTCGGCTCGAGCCTGATCATCACGCTCGCGCCGCAGACGGTGGACACGCAATCGACCGGCGACGACTACTTCCAGCTCGCCCTCGACATCCAGCCGATCCTCACAATGATCAACACCCAGTACTACAACTCGGGCACGATGAACGGCTGCGACGGAAACGTCTACGCCGAAGGAACCGAGAACTTCATCACCGCGCTTGCCTGCACCGAGCTGGAGGGTGGCCTGTCCCCGTCCCAGGTGGGCCTCGGCCTGCCGGCCTCCTCATCGGCTGCGGGCAGCGGGTACGTCGCCCCCTCGGTCGTGAACGACGCGCTCGACTGTCTAGCAGCGCGGCAGAACTGCGGCAGCTTCGTCCCGCCCACCACGTGGCCGGGCATCCGCGGCGTCATGACCTGGTCGATCAACTGGGACGCCTCGAACGGTTACAACTTCGCCGCCACCGTGGCGCCATCCCTGGAAACGCTGCCCTGAGGCGTGGCTCACGCCGGCAGCGGCTGCTGGTCCTGGCTGTTAGCATTTCCCTTGGCCCGCCAGGAGGTGTATGCCATGTCCAATCTGAGCGACCTGATGAAGGACATTTTCAGCCAAGAGGGTGACACGATAACTGGTGCGGGCGACATCCTGGGTGCTTTGGCGGACCTTGGCGGAAGCATACAACTCGCCGTCTCCGCCGTAGAATTGTTCGTCGGCCAGGACAGTCAGCTCCAGGACATACTTAACGCAATTACGGAAGACTTCCAGCAGGTAGACCAGCTGATAAACGCCGGAGACAAGCTTGCGCGAATGCGAGATGTCGACCTCGGCATCAATCCTGCTGAGGGCGTCTTCCAACAATTGCCCCAGATCCTCGCCGGGCCTGAGCTCTCCCAAGAATACATCCTGGAACAGATACAGATATGCCTCGATGCTCTGAATTTCTTCTCAAACTATGATGACAAGTGGCAGGTAGCATACGGAGAATTTCCATATTACTCAGACGGATGGTCGGGGAGTTTGGCACCGTCAGCTCCCGGTGACGGGCTGGTCTTTAACTACACGTATACGCTCCCACAATTCTTGAGAGCAATCTATATCTTCCTGACCACCGTCAACAGTCTCGCACCGTTGTCTTTGCCAACATATGCTCCGGCGCTTCAACAGGCTGCAGACAGACTGCAAACCATCCATGACACCGTCGTCACGGGCATCGTACCGACGCGCGTTCCCGGCCCCTTTGACGTAGGTTGGGTCCAGGATCCGTACACTGAGGGGCAGCAGTACAATTCCAGCTGGTATACGAGTACCCAGGATTTGCCCTGGCCGTATGGCGCCGTTGAATTGTACTCAGGCGCAAATAACGTCAATTCGTATATTACGCGAGTCAGTCCGCTGCTGCCGGACAGCACTTGCTGGCTGGACCTGGGATTCTACTCTGTCGGCCTTCCGGATCCTAATTACATCCCGGAGGGACAGTTCCTCTCGCTGCTCGAGCTGCGGATTGCGATGGCGAAAAAGCACTTGTACCTGCAGCTCGGTATGCTCACCCTGCGGCAGACAATTAATCAGCTGAACCAAATCACCGGTCAGCCGCTGCTAGGCGGCGACTCCTACAACGCGTGCAGACCGGCGGAAGCTGGGGCGATCTTGGGCATCGACCTGTCCACGCCCGGATCAACAGTACTAACCACCCTGTCTGAATGGCTGGCGGCCACCCCACCCTATTGCGGCGGCCGCATGTACTGCCCGTCCAGCAGAAAGCTATTTGAGTTCGCAGGGCCACCGGTCCCTGGTCCAGCCGTCGTCGTCGCAGAGATCCTTGGTGACCAAGGCGTGGGTTGGCCGAGCGTTAGTGCAAGTGTGGACGCTGCTGCAGCGCTCCTGCTTCTTTCTCCGTGAGCGTGACATCTCATGCTGGCCGGAGCAGCCTGGCCACGCCGCCTGCTGACCGTTCCAGAATTCGGACTTGCAGGATCGGTCATTGAGATTGTGGAGCATTGAGGTACAGCCGTGAGACTTCTGTGAACGGCGTGTTATTTGCGTTGGGCGGAACTGCCCCGAACTCTACAGTAGCTCCGATGCTGATGGCAGCTATCGCCACTGCTAGCATCTGACTCTTGCTATTATCGGCACAGTAAAACCATTGCCCGCCTTGGAAGCCCGGGGGACTTGCTGTGTCCGTCACATTAATGTAGACGGTCCCGTCGGGAGTCTCGGTTCCATCGGCCGCCGGCCCTACGCCATTTACCCTGCATGTGTACCATGCCATCGGGTGCCTCCATGAGTTGATTGTTAGGCTTCCAGTGATCATATATGGCCCGCACATTTAAAAGTGAAAGGTTACCTCGCGGGAGTGGTCTAGGCGTCGCGCGTCAGGTAGGCCACGAACGCGGCGGCCAGTCCCAGCACGGAAACCGTGGTCAGCGCCGTGGGGAGCCCGAACTGGCCGGCCAGGAACCCGATCAGCGGAGGGCCCAGCAGGAAACCGGTATAGCCCATCGTCGAGGCCATGGCCACGCCGCCGGATCCGGCGAGCAGCCCGGCCCGGGTCATCGCGGCCGGGAAGAGGTTCGCCAGCCCGAGCCCCGTCGCGGCGAAGCCCAGCAGCGCCAGCCACAAGACCGGGGCGAGCGCGGCGGCCAGCATGCCGGCGCACGCGGTCAGCCCGCCGAGCACAAGCACCCGGGTGCGGCCGAGCCGCTCGAGCAGCATGATCCCGGAAAGGCGGCCGCTGGCCTCGGCGAGCGCGAAGGCCGCATAGGCCGTCGCGGCGAGCCCGGCGCCGGTGCCCAGGTTCTGCTGCAGGTGCAGCGCGCCCCAGTCGCCAATAGCGCCCTCACCGTACGCGGCGCACAGCGCGATCACGCCGAACAGGCCCACCGCGCGCATGGTGCGCAGCGCACCCCGCCAGGCGCGCGGCTCCTCGGGCGCCGCGGCGGCCCCTCGCACCGGGTCGACGACGGGGTCCGGCGCCGGGACGGTATGGGCCAGCAGTGCCCGCCCGCAGACCGCGGTGGCGACCAGGCCCGCCAGCGCGATCAGCAGGAGATGCCGGACCGGGGACAGGTGCGGGGCGAGCAGGCCGCCAAGACCCGCGCCAGCCAGGCCGCCGAAGCTCCAGGCCGCGTGGAATCCGGGCATCACCGGACGGCGGATCGCGGCGACCACGTCCACGGCGACGCTGTTCATCGCGACGTTCAGGCACCCGTACGCGGCACCGAACACCAGCAGGGCCAGCCCGAGCGTCAGCGCGGAATGCGCGAGCGGAGGGAGCAGCAGCGCGGCGGACAGTAAGGCGCCGGACGCGACCGTCAGCTCCCGGCTGCCGAACCTCCGGCACAGCGCGCCGGAGATGAGCATCGTGGCCAGCGCCCCGGCCGACATGCCGAGCAGCGCGAGGCCGAGCGCCGCGGGTGACGCGCCGGTCTGCTGCTTCACGGCCGGCACCCGGACCGCCCAGGACGCGTAGACGAACCCGTCCAGCGCGAAGAACCCGGTCAGCGCCAGACGGAGACTCCGGGCCACCGGACGCTGTATTTTGTTCAGTACCTGCACAAAATCAAACTACGCAGATGCGACACATGGATACAAGGCCGGAACGGGGACGCCCCCTGCTTGGTCCCGCGCTGTCGCTGATCCACGCGGGTCGCGCGCCGACGCGGTCGGCACTCACCGCTGGCCTGGGCGTCACGCGCGCCACGGCCGGCGCCGTGGCAGCCGAACTGCAGGATCTCGGGCTGATCCGGGTGGACTCCGCGCCCGGCGGAGCGGCCGCCGCGCCCGGGCGCCCGTCGCACCGGCTCACCGTCCAGCCGAGTGGCCCAGTCGCTCTTGGCGCGCAGATTCATCCCGACGGGTTCGGTGTTGCGCTCGTCGGCCTCGGTGGCCATGTGGTCGACCAGATGGCCACCAGACGTCGCGTTCCGTCCGATGACCCCGAGCAGGCAGTGGCGCGGGTCGCCGCCGCCGGGGCCCGGCTGCTGCGGCGAACGGGGCGCCGGTGCGTCGGCGCGGGCCTGGCGGTGCCTTCGGCGGTGGCTCAGCCCGAGGGCACGGCGGTCAGCCCGCTCTACGTCGGCTGGCCGACCGGGACCCCGATCTGGGACATCTTTACCCGGCAGGTCGCGCGGGCGGGGATCACCGGCCCGGCCGGCGGGCCCGTTGCCTGCTGGACCGACAACGACATCAACCTGGCCGCGCTCGCCGAGCACCGGCACGGCGCCGGGCGAGGCGCGGGCCACCTGCTGGTCGTGGCCACTGGCCACCGCGGGGTCGGCGGGGCGCTCGTCGTCAGTGGCACGCTCTACACCGGCAGCACCGGGCTCGGCATGGAGGCGGGGCACGTCAGCGTCGACACGGCGGGCCGGCCATGCCGGTGCGGCAGCCGCGGCTGCCTCGACGTCGAGACCGACGCGCTCAGCTTCATGGACGCCGCCGGGCGCGTGCCCAGCCGCCAGACCGCCGTGCTGGACCAGGCGATCGAAACCCTGCGCCACGAGTACGCCGCCGACGCCGCGGTGCGCACCGCCGCGGCCGAGCTCATCGAGCGCCTGGGCCTGGGCCTGGCCAGTCTGGTCAACGTGCTGAACCCGGACCGGATACTCCTCGGCGGCCTGCACCGCTACCTGCTCGAGGCGGATCCGGTGCGGCTTCGGGCCGCGGTCGCCGAGCGCAGCCCGTGGGGCCGCGGCGCTGGCGTGCCGCTGCTGGCGTGCGTGCTGGACGAGGGCAGCCTGATCGGGGCCGCCGAGCTTGCCTGGCAGCCCGTTCTGGACAACCCCGCCGTCCTGAACGCCGGCTAGTGAAGGGATACGTTCGCCATATGCGGATCGCGTTCGGAGCCGACGACGAGAACGAGTGCACGCGCGCGGTGGTCGACTACCTGCGCGAGGCCGGTGAGCTCCAGGTGCTCAGCGGTGGCAGCTGGCCTGAGTTCGCCCGGGCCGTCGGGGTCGCGGTCGCGTCGGGCGAGGCCGACTTCGGCGTGGTCATGTGCTGGACCGGCACCGGGACGTCGATCGCGGCGAACAAGGTGCCGGGGATCCGGGCCGCGCTGGCCTGGGAGCCGTGGATAGCCAGGAACGCCCGGCTGTGGAACGACGCGAACGTCCTGGCGCTCAGCCTCAAGCGGCTGGCGCCCGACGTGGCGGTCGAGTGCGCCCGGGCGTTCCTCGACGTCGAGGCCGAAGACCCGGCGGAGTCGGCC
>Ga0209169_10000915_pt1 | contig 18173 bp, 16 predicted proteins | sample HubBroMetageWRM4_FD_188346 | JGI IMG/M metagenome (GOLD analysis project Ga0209169, IMG submission 188346) | Warmed soil microbial communities from the Hubbard Brook experimental Forest, New Hampshire - Hubbard Brook CCASE Soil Metagenome WRM 4... | ecosystem: Environmental > Terrestrial > Soil... | reverse complement strand
ATGGTGTTCCGCCCCGGACCGGTCTTCACCCAGCTGCTGCTCGCCGACGAGATCAACCGCACGCCACCCAAGACCCAGGCAGCGCTGCTCGAAGCCATGGGCGAGGGGCAGGTGAGCATGGACGGCGAGACCCGGCCGCTGCCGCAGCCGTTCGTGGTGCTCGCCACCGACAACCCGATCGAGTACGAGGGAACCTATGAACTGCCCGAGGCGCAGCTCGACCGGTTCCTGATGCGGCTGCGGCTCGGTTACCTGCAGACCGCCGACGAGGTGCTGATGCTGCAGCGGCGGCTGGACCGGGCCACGGAGCAGGCCGAGCTCGGCCAGGTCACCGACTCCGGCGAGCTGACCGCCATGCGCCTGTCGCTCGAGCAGGTCGAGGTGTCGCCGGACCTGCTCGAGTACGTGGTCGCGATCATCCGGACGACCAGGGAGCACTCGCAGATTCAGGTGGGCGCGAGCCCGCGCGGCGGCCTGGCGCTGGTACAGCTGGCGCGCGCCGAGGCCCTGCTGCGCAAGCGCGACTACGTGATTCCCGACGACATCAAGAACATCGCAGTCCCGGCGCTGGCGCACCGGATCACCTTGCGGCCGGAACTATGGGTGCGCCAGGTCAGCTCCGATGACGTGGTGGCCAGGCTGCTGGCTACCGTTCCCACCCCAAAGACCGACCCCGCTGCCGGGGCCAGAGCCTGATGCCGGTGGACACGGGGCGGGACACGGGCCGGGACCCGGCGGCGGCATCCGGGGTGCCCGGGGTGCCCGGGACGTCCCAGGCACGCCAGGCCCGGCTGGCCTGGTCGCTGTCGGCCCACGCGCAGCGGCTGATCACGCTCGCGCTGGCCGGCCTGGTGATCGCGGTCATCACCCGGCGGCCCGAGTTCGCCGGGGTGGCCGCCCCCGCGGTGCTGCTGCTCGCGGCCCGGCGGCCCGCCCGGCCCGCCCGGATCGCCGTCACCGCGAGCCCGAGCGCGGCGAAGCTGACCGAGGACGAGCCGGCCGAGCTCACGGTCACCGTGGCCGGGCAAGGCGAGCACTCCGTGGACCTGCTGCTGCGTCCGCGCTACGCGGTCGTGCCGGGAACGGCAGGCGGCCAGCGCGACGGTGAACCGGGCCTGAGCGGCGGCACATCCGGCCTGCCGTTCCAGGTGACCCGTACCGGGCGCCGGAGCCTCGGCGTGCTGGAGGTCACGCTCCGGGACCGGTGGCGGCTGACCGAGGGCCACACCACGATCGAGCTGCCGATCGTCGACTGCTACCCGATGCCAGCGGCGCAGCAGCAGCGAGTGGTGCTCAGCAGGCTGCCCAGCCGCCTCGGTGAGCACCCGTCCCGGTCGTCCGGCGAGGGGCTCGAGTTCACCGGCGTGCGCGAGTTCGTGCCCGGCGACCGCCAGCGCAGGATCAACTGGCCGGCCACCACCCGGCGGGGACGGCTGCAGCTGAACACGTTCGCGGCCGAGCGCACCCAGAACGTGGTCATCATCGCCGATGCCAGCTCCGACGTGGGCGAGCCGGGGTCCACGCCGGTCGATCTTGCCCTCCGCGGCGCGGCCGGTGCGGCCCGCGCCTACCTGGCCGTGCGGGACCGGGTTGGTCTCATCGTCTACCAGCGCAGCGTGCGGTGGATCACGCCTGGCCTGGGCGCGCGCCAGTACTACCGGATCATGGACCTGATGCTGCTGGAGCACGCGAGGGTCACCGACCCCGCCAGGGCGGAGGCGCTCGCGCGGCTGCCCAGGGCGGCGCTGCCGCCCGGCTCGCTGATCCTGGTGTTCAGCCCGCTGCTCGACCGGCGACTGGTGGAGACCGTGCGGGATCTGCGCGAGCGCGGCTTCTCCGTGCTGATCATCGACGTGCTCAACGCCGAGCCGGCCGGGAGCAACGACAGCGTCAGCGGGCTCGCCCGGCGGGTGTGGCGGATGGAGCAGGAGGCGATCCGGTTCTCGCTTCGCGAGCTCGGCATCCCGCTGGTCCGGTGGGACGGCAGGCAGAGTCTGGACGAGCCGCTCGCCCCGTACACCAGAAGGGTCATGGTGACCCGCCGATGACCGCGCGCACAGCCGGCGCCGCAGGCCTGCTGGCCGCGGCCTGCGTGGCCTGGTCGGCCCTGCCGCTCCGGCACGGGGCCTTCGCGGCCGTCCTGCTGGCCGTGGCGATCGCGTGCGCACTGCTCAGCCTGGCCCGGCTCGCGCTCGGCCCCACATCCGGCGAGGCGAGCGCTTACCTGAACGTGGCGCAGCGCTCGGCGCTGAATGTGGCCGACCTGGCCCGCCAGTGGCCGTGGGCCGAGGGCATGATCGTCGCCGTGCTGATTCTCGAGGCCCTGCACCGTTCCCCGCCCTGGCACACCGGGCTGCTCGGGGCGGCCCTGATTGCCTACCTGTTCGCCAGCCACCTCGCCGAGTCGCGGGCGCGGCCTGCCGTGCTGCGGCCGCAGGCGCCGCTGATCGCTGCCGGGCTCGGGCTGCTCGCGCTCGCGGTGGGCGCCGCCGCGCTGCCGTCCAGCACCGGGTCGGCCGCCGAGGTGCTGGCGCTGGTGGCCGCGGTGGCCGCGGTCGCCGTTGCGGGCCTGGTCATCCCGGTGTGACCTGCACTTCCTGCCCGGCCGCGAGCCGTGCGTTCCCGCGAGCCGTGCGTGCCCTCAGCGGCCCACGGCGTAGCCCTGCATGCCACGCGGGTTCGCCGCCGCGTACAGAAACCCCCGGTCCCGCGCGACCGCGCTGATCCGGCCGAGCGACCAGGGCGGCATGACCTGCACGTCGTGCCCGCGACGGCGCAGCTCACCGAGCACAGGCTCGGGAAGCCTGGACTCGGCGGCCAGCGAGCGCGGCATCGACGCGCGCGGGTAGAACGACGAGGGGAAGTGGTCGGTGTGGAAGGCCGGCGCGTCGATCGCCTCCTGCAGGTTCATGCCGAACAGCACGTGGTTGAGGAAGAACGCGAGCGGCCACTGGTCCTGCTGGTCACCGCCGGGGGTGCCGAAGGCGAGGTACGGCTCACCGCCACGCAGCGCCAGCGACGGCGACAGTGTGGTCCGGGGCCGGGTGCCCGGCCGGAGCGTGCTGGCCAGGCCCGGGGTGAGCGTGAACATCTGCGCCCGCGTGCCGAGGCAGAACCCGAGCCCGGGAATCACCGGCGAGCTCTGCAGCCAGCCGCCGCTCGGAGTGGCGGAAACCAGGTTGCCGAACGAGTCGGCAACGTCCAGATGGCAGGTGTCCCCGGGCCCCAGCTCGGGCGCCATCGGATTGGCCGCCTGAGCCAACGGCTCCCCGGCGCCGTGGCCGCGATGCCCGCCGTTCGCCGCGCCTGCACCTGCGCCCCGCGCCCCGTCACCTCCCACGCCGCCGCCCCCCGTGCCGTCGCCGAACCATGGGGCCGCGAACCCCGGCAGCCGGGGCTCGGCTCCCCCGGGCGCTCCGGGCACCAGCGCCCCCGACGCCTCCGGGCCCACCAGGCGCCGCCGCTGCGCCGCGTACGACGGTGACAGCAGCTCGGCGAGCGGCACGTCGCTCGCGCGCGGGTCCCCGTACCACGCCTCCCGGTCAGCGAACGCGAGCTTCGCGCACTCGATGACCGTGTGGATGAAATCGGCGGACCCGGGCCCCATCGCCGCCAGGTCGAAGCCGTCGAGCAGCGCAAGCTGCTGCAGGAGTACCGGGCCCTGTCCCCACGGCCCGGTCTTGCATACGGTCAGGCCGTGGTAGTCGAGCGTGACCGGTGCCTCGACCGACGCGCGCCACGCCGCCAGGTCGTCACCGGTCAGCAGGCCGCGATGCGGCCGCCCGGTGACATCCATGACCTCGGCGCGGGCCAGGAACTCCGCGATCGCCGCGGCCACGAACCCCTCGTAGAACACCCTCCGCGCGGCCTCGATCTGCGCCGAGCGGTCCGCCGACGCCGCCTCGGCCTCAGCCAGGAGCCGGCCGTACGCGGCGGCCAGGTCCGGGTTCGCGAACCGGGCGCCGGGCTCCGGCGCCGAGCCACCGGGGAGGTACACCTCGGCGGAGCTCGGCCAGTGCTCGCGGAACGTGTCGGCGACCGCGGCCACCGCGCCGCTCGCGGTGCCCAGCATCGGGTACCCGTTCCCGGCGTAGCCGATCGCGTACTCCATCACGTCGCGCAGCCGGAGCGTGCCGTACCGCTCGAGCAGCAGCATCCAGGTCCCGAACGCCGCGGGCACGCAGGCCGCGAGCAGCCCGCTGCCGGGCACCAGGTCGAGCCCGAGCGCACCGAACGCGTCCAGCGTGGCCGCCGCGGGCGCCGGGCCCTGCCCGTCGAGCACGAAGACGTCACCGGCCGCGGCCGAGAACCCGATGACCGGGACCTCGCCGCCCGGCCCGTTCAGGTGCGGCTCCACCACCTGCAGCACGAGGCCGGTCGCGACCGCGGCATCGAACGCGTTGCCGCCCTTCTCCAGCACCGCCATGCCGGCCGCCGAAGCGAGCCAGTGCGTCGATGCGACCATCCCGAACGTGCCAGCGAGTTGTGGCCTGGTCGTGAACGTCTCGGGCACATGCGCCTCCGCAGGTTGTTGGGCATCGTGTCAATACTGTGATATGCGGCGCGCCGGGCCGGCCGCAACCAGCGCGCCCCGAATAGCGTCATACCAAGCGTGACCACCTTGGCCACGACGGGAGGGGGGCAACGAGATGACATCGGCGCGGATCCTGATCGCCATGGCCGCTCTGGCGGGCTCGGCGGCCCTGCTCGCGGGCTGCAGCACCGCCACCCCGGCGGCCTCCCCTTCGACGCCGGCCTCGGCCAGCACGGCGCCGTCCACATCGCCCGGTGCGGCAGCCACTCCGACTCCAGCATCGAGCCCGACGCCGACCCCGACAACGAGCCCGTCCACGGTGAGCACGACCGCTTGCGCGACCTCGGCCCTGCACGTGGCAGTGCCTTCCGGTGCCGGAAACGCTGCGGCGGGCAGCGCGTTCTACCCGATCCAGTTCAGCAACACGTCAAGTTCCCCGTGCACGCTCTACGGCTACCCGGGCGTGTCCTTCGTCGGCGCGGTCGGCGGCAGCCAGATCGGCGCGGCCGCGACCAGGAACTCCGCCCTCCCGGCGAAACTGATCAGTCTCTCCCCCGGCCAGACCGTGCACGCCACGCTCCAGGTCGTCGACGCGCTGAACTACCCGTCGGGCGACTGCGGCCCGGTCACTGCGCACTGGCTGAAGATCTACCCGCCCAACCAGACCGCCCCGATCTACGTCAGTTTCACGGCACAGACCTGCTCGAAGCCCAAGACGATCCTGTCAGTGCAGACCGTCCAGACCGGTTCGAGCGGAAGCTAGCTGCCGACCCGAACCACCGATAACCGCCTGTTACGCAACGCCACTCCCCGCTCTGGCGCCTACGAACCGTCATTGGATGGTGACGTTTATGGCATGGAGCAAGCATGTCATCGCATCGCTGGCCGCGTGTGCCGCCGCCATGGCGCTGCTCGCCTGCGGTCCGGCACGCTGGCCCGCTGGGGCTGGCTGCCGGTCGTCAAGCCTGCTGGTGACGCTCGATACGCGCGCCGCCGGCGTGGCGGGCGGCAGCGAATACCTGCCGGTCGACATAACCAACACCGCCGCGGCAAGCTGCCACCTGCACGGCTACCCAGGGGTGGCGCTCGTCCCCGGGATCGGCGGCAGCCGGATCGGCGGCGCGACGACGCGGCAGGCCGGCCAGCCGGTGCGCCGGGTGATTCTCGCGCCTGGCGGAACCGCGCATGCCTGGCTGATCGTCACCGCCGCCTCGAACTACCGTCCGTCCCGGTGCCGTCCGGTCGCCATCGACTGGCTCCGGGTCCGCGCGCCCGGCCAGCGCGGCTACAACTACGTGCAGCACAAGTTCACCGCCTGCGCGGATGCCTCGATCCTCACCGTCCAGCCGGTACGGAAGGGACTCGGCCTGCGCGGAACCGGCGAGACAAGCAGGCCGGGCAGGCGGGGCGGGCCCCGCAGGCCCGGCAAGCCCGCCAGGCCCCGCAGGCCCGGCGGGCCGGGCCGGCCCGGCGTGCGGGCCAGCGGTAGCGTTGCAGGCCATGGACGACCTAACCCCCCGGCTGCGTGCGGTCTGCGATCTCGACATCGCCGAGATGCGGGAGTTCAGCGGACGGCATGAGTACGACGGCAAGATCCAGGACCTGTCCCGCGACGGGGTGCGGGCGGGGCTGGCCAGGGTGGCGGACGCCGCGGCCGCCGGCCCGGTACTCGACGATCCGCACGACGAGGCGCAGCTAGCCGCGTTCGAGCGCACCGCCCGTACCTGGCTGGGTGACCAGGAGATGCACCGCCGCAACCCCCTCGTGCACCTGGCCGGGCTCGACCTCGCCTGCTACGACCGGGAGTACGCGCCGCCGCAGCAGCGCGACGAGGCGCGCGCGGTGCACCTCGCCGGGTGGCCTGCGGCCATCGACACCGCAATCGAGACCCTCGACTCGGTCAGCGCGCCGGTCGCGGCGGCGCTCGTCGACGGCATCCGCGGCCTGGCGGCCGGCATCCCGGCGAACGCCGACGCCGATGTCAGGCGGACCGCGCTCACGGCGCACGCGCGCCTGGTGGCGCACATCGAGCGGGCGGCCGCCGACGGTGACCCCGACGCCGCCCTGGGCTCGGCAGCGCTCACCTCGATCATGAGCAGCGCCGACGCCATGCCGGTCGACCTGGGCAGGCTGAGCGAGCGGGCCGACGCGGAGCGGGACCGGCTGACCGCGCTGCTCACCGAGAGCTGCGCGCTGGTGGACCCGGGCAGCCCGCCGCTCGACGTGGCGCGGGCGCTTGTCCGTGATCATCCGGACGCGGGCGGCGTCATCGAGGCGGCGCGGCAATGGACCGAGCTCGCGATCGCGTTCACGGCCGAGCACCAGCTCGTGCCCTACGACGACGGCGAGTGCCGGGTGGGGCCCGCCCCCGAGTCGCGGCGCTGGGCGATGGCGATGATGTCCCCGGCAGCCCCCGGCGAGCCCGACGGCCCGTCCTGGTACCACATCACCCCGCCCGAGGAGTCCTGGCCGGAGCAGGACAAGGAGGAGTGGCTGGAGGTGTTCAGCGCGACCACCCTGCCCGGCATCACCGTGCACGAGGTCGCGCCCGGGCACTTCTCGCACGGCCGGGCGATCCGCCGGGCGACGACCGAGGTCCGCCGCACCCTGCACTCCGCGGCGTTCGTCGAGGGCTGGGCGCACTACGCGGAGGAACTCTGCGTGGAAGAGGGTTTCTGCGGCGACGACCCGCGCTTCGCGATCGGCGTGTGGCTCGAGGCGCTGGTCCGGGTCACCCGGCTGGCCTGCGCGATCGGCGTGCACACGGCGGGCATGACCGTGGCCGACGGTGCCCGCAGGTTCGAGGCGGACACCCACCTGGCCGGCGCCGCCGCGCTCTCCGAGGCGCGCCGGGCGACGTTTGATCCCACCTACGGCCGCTACACCTGGGGCAAGCTGGAGATCATGAGCCTGCGTGAGCGGGCCAGGAAGGAATGGGGCGCGGGCTTCTCGCTGCGCAGGTTCCACTCGGCCTTGCTCAATCTCGGCTCGCCGCCACTGGGGTTGCTGGGAACGGCTGTTGAGCGCGGCTGAGCCGGTCGGCACCGGCCGGCCCGCGGGTGAGACGATGACATCGCTGGAACAGATGTAGGGGCATGATCATGCAGCAAGGACAGGGCGTGCGCCGGATACTCGGCAGGCCGGCGGGAGCGCCCAAGGCCTGGGCAGCCGCCCGGATGGCCGCGGCCGCGTGCGTGCTGCTGCTCGGGGTGTCGGCGCTGGCAGGCTGCGCGCAGCAGGCAGTCGCGGCCCAGTCGGTCCAGCTCGGCACGGCCTACGTCGCGGTGCCGAGCACCGGCGACGTCACGTCTGCCTACATGGTGATCAGGAACAACGGGCCCGCTGACCGCCTGATCTCGGCCCGCACCAGCGACGGCGGCCACGTGACCTTCTCGGAACCGTCCCGTGCGGGCGACCGCGTGATGCGGTCGGTGCCGGACATCGGAATCCCCGCCGACTCACTGCTCCGGCTGTCCCCGGACGGCTCGCACCTCCTGATCACCGGCGCCGGGCCGATGAAGGGCGGCACCCTGATCACCCTCACGCTGACGTTCGCCAAGAGCGGCACGATGTCGGTACAGGCCGACGTCACCAACCCGGAAAGCGGCGGCAGCAGCTACTTCCTGAACTGACCGCCGCCCGGCAACCTGGCCGTGAGCAGCCAGGGGTGCCCGGCGCGAAGACGGGAATATTCTCTCGGGACGGGTGTGACGACTTGCCGACGATCTTCTCGAGATATATCGTCTTGCTATCGAGTTCACTGGCCAGCGGACCGCGGAGGACCACATGGCAACGGGACCGGACCTTCGCATCGGGCACGCCGAGCGCGAAGCGGCGGCAGCCAGCCTGCGCGAGCACTATGCACAGGGCAGGCTCACGCTGGACGAGTTCAACGAGCGTCTCGACGCTACCTTCAAGGCCGTCACACAGCGCGAGCTGAACCGGATCACAGCGGATCTTCCGCACGCCACGCCGCTATCGACGGCGCTGCCGGTCACGACCGTTCCCGGTGACGGCAGGGATCGGGCCAGGCAGGACTGGTCCCAGGGACACCATCACCACCGGCTCGGTCTTTTCCCCCTGACGATCGCCGCGCTCTGCTCCTGGCTGCTCTTCTTGCTGGTCTTGTTCGACCTGCACCTGAGGGCGTTCCCCTGGCCGGGCAAGCTGGCGATTTTCCTCGCGATCTTCGGCGTCATCCGCGGCGTGCTGCGGCGCCTTTTCGGCTTGGCCGGCCGCGGGCGGGTCCCCGGCCGCGGCGGTCGCGGCCCGGGCGGCCGCGGCCGGGGCGGCCGTTACTCCGGCGGCCCGTGGAGCGGTATCTGATCATCGGCTCCGCGCGCCGGTGAGCCCCGGCGCCTCGCCTGCACGGTTATGCCCGCGCCGGGATCCTCAGCGGAACCACCAGGTAGCGGAACGCGGGCGTATCCCCGCCGGGCGCCAGGCCTTCGTCATCCACCCAGGTGAGCAACGCGGGCTTGGCCGCGGTGCTGAACTCGAGCCGGATCCGCCCGGGCTCGACGGGCGCCTGATCTTCGCCGTCGCGCGGCGCGCCCGGCTGCCGGGCCGGAGCGGCCGGGGCCGAGGCCGCGCCGAGGCCGTCAAGGAGATAGTGCGGGTTGAACGAGATGATCCGTTCCTCGCCCTCGAAGTCGGCCGGCACGGTCTCCACCGCCCTCGCCCGGCCGTCGGTCTGCGCCTCGATGACCACGTTCCCCGAACCGAACGTCAGCCGGACCGGGCTGGCCCGGTCGGCGACCAGCGACACCCTCCGGACCGCCTCGGTGAACGGGCCCGCGGCCAACGTGGCGCGTGACCCGAAGCCGTCGGGGAACCTGGACTGGTACTTGATGAACTCCCCGCCGATCAGCCGGGCGGTCAGCCTCCGGTTCCCGCCCTCAAAGCTGATCACGCCGTCGGCCGGCCGCGGGTCGCGCACCGGGCCCTCGGCAGGCGCCGCGTCGGTGCCGGATTGCCCCGCCTCGAACGCCACGGCCACCGGCACCCCGGCGGTCACGGACCGCGCCACGTCAGCCAGCGTCCTGGCCGGGACCAACGCGGCTGCCCTGAGGCCGCGCGCCACGGGTTCCCAGCGGACATCCTTGACGGCCAGCCGGTACCGGTCGGTGGCCGCGAACGTCAGCGTCTCGTCGTGGACGTCCAGGCAGACCGCGGTGAGCATGGGCAGCGTGTCGTCCCGGCTCGCCGCCGGAACCACCTGCGCCGCGGCGAGCGCCAGGACCCCGCCGTCAATCGTCCCCGCGACCGGCGGCGGATCCGGCAGCACCGGGTACTCCGCCACCGGCAGCGAGACCAGCTCAAACTCGGCGCTGCCGCAGGTGAGGTCGACCATGTCGCCGTCGGTCGCGACCTCGACGTCAAGGGCAGGAAGGCTGCGGGTGATCTCGGCGAGCAGGCGGCCCGGCACCAGCGCGGTGCCGTCCTCCTTGACCTCCGCGTCGATCCGCGCCGTGGCGGAGATCTCGTAGTCGAAGCAGGACAGGGTCAGCCCGTCGTCGCCGGCCTGCAGCAGCAGCCCGGACAGCACCGGCACCACCGGCCGCGACGGCAGCGCGCGCGCAACCCACGCCACCGCTTCCCCGAATACCTCTCGCCCGACCCGGAACCTCATCGCCACCGCCTCCGCACGACCCGTTCTCTAACTGATCCTGGCACGCGCCACCGACAGTTCAGAACGGGTCGCCGGAGGCGAAGGGGCGGGATGGGCGGGAAATCAGACGAGCCCTGGCGGCGCCGATTCGAGTGTCGCCTCGATCGCCCGCGCCAGCGCCCTGGCCGACTCCGCGGTCAGCTCGACCGCCACCCGGGCGGACGGGCCGCTCGCCGGGTTGAGGAAGTCGATGTTGAGCGTGTGCTCGGCCGGGGCGTGCTGCGGGTGATCCAGGTACACGGTCGCGTCGGTGAGCGTGAACCAGCCCTGCGCGCCCTTTCCGCTGCCGGCCACCTCGATCTTCTCGGTCAGGTACGTGCACATCTCGGCAGCCTCCTCATCCGGCCAGGTAGCGGCCGAAGAAATCCCAGATCTTTTGCCAGCCGTCGTTCGCCGCCTCCACCCGGTAAGCGGGGCGGTCCACCGAGAAGAACGCGTGCCCGGCGCCCTCGTAGCTGTGGAACTCGTGCTCCTTGCCTGCCTCGGTGAGGATCTTGTCCAGTTCGTCGACCTGCTCCGGGGACGGGTACTGGTCTTCCGCGCCGAACAGCCCGAGCAGCGGGCAGGACAGGTCCGGGGCGAGGTGCGCGATCGGCCCGACCTTCAGCGGCATTCCCTCGGGCGGCGTCCCGACCACGAAGGCGCCGTAGCAGTCGACAGCCGCCTCGAGCGGCAGGCTGCACGCGGCGAGGAACGACTGGCGCCCGCCCGAGCAGTACCCGATGACCCCGACCTTGCCGTTGCTCCCGTCCAGGCCTCGCAGGTGGGCGGCCGCCCCGGCGACGTCGCCGACGAGGCGCTCGTCAGGCACCCCGCCCTTGGCCCGCGCGGCCGCGGCCGCGTCGTCCGGGCTGGCCCCTGGCGCGTCCCTGTGGTAGAGGTTCGGCATCAGCGCGGCATAGCCGTGGGCCGCGAACCTCCTGGTGATCTCCTTGGTCCCGCCGTCGTATCCGGGCATGTGGTGGATCACGACGACGTTGCCGAACGACTCCTGCCCGAGCGGCCGGGCGATGTAAGCCTCGATCTCGTCCCCGTCGTGCCCGGTGATGCTGATGGTCTCCGCGATCAGCGCCCCATCCAATGCGTTCTCCCTACCAGTAGCCTGTCTGTCGAAACGATCGGCTCCATCCTGCCAGCCGACCGCTTGCCCGCCTGCGCCCCCCCAAGATCAGCAATAGGACCGGCGTTTCTGCTGGTACGGGGAAATGCATTGCGGCATGATCGGGGAGGCGGGGTGGCCGGGGAGGGGCACGGTCGGTAAATGAGCGCGGCAGCGATCGTTATTGCGTTAATTGTTCTCGTGGTGGGCTGCATCATGGGCTGGCACGCCAATCGTGCCCATGCAGCGCACGGTGACATCAAGACCACTCACAACAGGATCGCGGGCTACCGGAAGACCCGCCTGCGCAGCGGGCTGTGGGCGATCGGCCTCATCGCCGCGGCGCTCTTCCTGCTGATCGCCGCCGTCCACCGCTAAGCCCCGCCGTCCACCGCTAAGCCCCGCCGTCCACCGCTAAGCCCCGCCGTCCGCCGCTAAGCCCCGCCGTCCGCCGCTAAGCCCCGCCGTCCACCGTTAAGCCCCGCCGCTACCTGCGCCAGGGACGCAACCCCGCCGCGTTAGAGGCCGAGTTCGTCACCGAGCCGGAGCTGGAGCCACAGCAGCAGGCGCTCGTCGGGATTGGTGAGCCTGAGGCCGCAGATCTCCTGGGCACGGGCGAGCCGGTACCGGCACGTGTTGGGGTGCACGTTGAGCCGGCCCGCCGCCGCGGCGACGTCGCTGTTGGCGTCGAGGTAGGCGAGCAGTGTGTCGGCATAGGCGGTGCCGTGCTGCGCGTCATGGCGGCGGATGGCGGGCCCGGCACCTTCCCGCAGCCGCGGCGCCGCGGCGAGCTCACGGGCGAGCTCGGCCAGCGTCGCGCTCGCCCGCACTTCGTCGATCGCCGCGACGCGTGGCTCACCGGACCCGCCCCGCTGGGCGGCAAGAACCTGCAGCACCAGGTCGGCATCCTGGCGCGACGCGGCGGCCGCGCGCAGCCCGGCGACCCGGGAGCCAAGACCGGCCCTGACGGGCACGCGCAGCGCCTGCTGAGCTCGCCGGGCGATGTCCGCAACCAGGTCGCGATGCGACGCCGACTGGCGGCCCGGGAGCAGCGCATAGACCGTGCCGTCGATCAGCGCGCAGCCGTGCCGCCCGAGGTGCGCCTCGCAGTGCAGGCTGACCAGGTCGGTGAACCGCACCGCGGCGTGAGCGGCGACAACTCCGTCGGGGTCACCGGAGGCGACGATGAACGCCGCCACGGCAACGGGTGCGTCGGCGTCCAGGCCCAGCTGCGGCGCCACGATGGCGGCGCTCGCGGGATCGGCGAGCAGCCGGCGCAGCAGGTCACCGCGCTGCCGTCGGGCGAGGTCGGCTGCGGTGCGCGCGGTCAGCAGGTGCAGCGCGGCGACCTCGGCCGCCTCGGCGAGCGCCGTACCGGCCTCGGGGCCGAGCCTGCCGTCCGGGTCGACGACCCAGATCGAGCCGAGCAGATCGGCCCCGGCGCGCACCGCAATGGCAAGCCTGGGCATGCTCCCGGGACCGCCTGTGAACCTGCGCACCTCAGCGGTCCGGCCGAGCTCGTGGTACTGGGCGTCATTCTCCGGGAGATCCGGCACCTGCAGGCCGAGGATGCCCTGGCGCCGGTCCTCGTCGACGGGCTGCCCCGGCAGCGTGGAGTAGGCCAGTATCCGCCGCTGCGGGTCCTCGATCGCGGCTGCCCCGCCGACCATTGCCGCGATCGCGTTGGCGAGGGCGAACAGGTCTCCCATGGCCGGTGCCGCGCCACCCCGGCCGGAGCGCGCGATCGCTGCCAGCGCGGAGGAGACCAGGGCGTCGAGATGATGCCAGGCCATGTCCTCGTCGGCGGCTAGCAACGCTATTCCGGCGTCACCGGCGACCGCCGCAAGGTCGGCTACGGGTTCGCCGTACCCCTTGACCACCACCGCCGCATGCCCGGCGTGCGAGGCCTGCCTGACCAGGTCGCCTGCCTCAGCACCGGACGGCCGCAGGCCCACGGCCAGCAACATGGCATGACGCACCGGCGGCAGCGCCGCGCGCGGTTCGTGGATCAGCACACCGGAGACCGGTGCGTCGGTCCCGGACGGTGCGGTCGCCAGGTGCAGCGGCGACGGCCCGAGCGCATCGAGGACCTGGCTGAGGAGCGGGGTCTGCATCCGGAAGCCGCCTCCTTTGGCCAGTTCTACAGTGCTTACGGCAATTCCTTGGCTATTTGTCTAAAGAAGACTAGAACACCCGCTCTCACACTGGCTAGATACGCGATCCAGCGGAACTGCTCGTGGAAGGGAGATGACGATGAGCGAGTTGTCGCAGGGAGCGCCGAAGCTTCGACGCGAGGTGGGACTCGTCCCGCTGTTCATGGTCTCGGCGGGGTCGGTCATCGGTTCCGGCTGGCTTCTCGGGACCCTGAACGCGTCCGAGGTGGCCGGTCCGGCCGCGATCGTCTCCTGGATCATCGGGGCGATCCTGCTGATCGGCATCGCCCTGGTTTATGCCGAGCTCGGCTCCACGTACCCGATATCCGGCGGCACGGCCCGGTTCACCTGGATCCACGCGGGCACGCTCGGCGGGTTCTTCTGCGGGACCTTCTCCTACCTGCAGGCCGTTGCCATCGCCCCGATCGAGGTGGAGGCGTCGATCGGGTACATGAACGCGAAATGGTGGCATGGCCTGGAGAACTCCCAATCGCTGCTCACCGGCAAGGGCCTGGTGGTCGGCGTGGCGGCGATGTTCCTGTTCACGGCCCTGAACCTGCTGGGCGTGAGGTGGATGGCCGAGGGCAACACGGTCGCGATGGTGTGGAAGATCCTGGTTCCCGTGGCGACGGTGATCCTGATCATCACCCACGCCTTCCACGCCTCGAACTTCACCGCTGGCGGGGGCTTCATGCCGTACGGCATAAAGGGCGTATTCGTGGCGCTGCCGCTCGGCGTCATCTTCGCCCTGGAAGGGTTCGAGCAGGCCGCCCAGCTGGCCGGCGAGGCGCGCAACCCGAAGCGGGATATCCCGCTGGCCGTGGTGGGGTCGATGCTCATGGGCGCCGCCCTGTACATCGCGCTGCAGATCTGCTTCATCGGCGCGCTCAACCCGCACAACGTGCTGCACGGCTGGGCCAGCCCGTTCGGCAACGCCGGCGCGTTCGGGCCCTACTACACGCTCGCCACATCGGTCGGCCTGGGCTGGCTCGGCGTCGTCCTGATCATCGACGCGCTGATCTCGCCGGGCGGCACCGGCCTGGTCTACCTGGCCACCACGTCGCGGCTGTCGTACTCGCTCGCGCGGGTGCGCTTCCTGCCGCCGGTGTTCAGCGGCATCGACCGGCGGGGCGTCCCCTGGTTCAGCATCATCTTCGGCGGCGCGTTCGGCTGCCTGCTGTTCCTGCCGTTCGGCGGCTGGGCCAAGCTGGTCGGCGCGATCACCGCGGCGTCGTCGTTCATGTACAGCTACGCGCCGGTCGCTGCGGTCTCACTGCGCAAGAGCGACCCCGACCGGCCCAGGCCGTACCAGGTTCCCGGGCTGAACATCATCGCCCCGTTCAGCTTCGTGGTATCCGGCCTGATCATCTACTGGAGCGGGACCTCGAACGTGGTCAAGCTGGACCTGGCAGTCCTGTTCTTCCTGGTCCTGTACTTCATCGCCCGCAGGGTAGACCCGGCCCAGGCGCCGATCGACTTCAAGGCCGGGGCGTTCTCGCTGCCGTGGATCATCGGCCTGACGATATTCTCGATCTTCGGCGGCAGCTATGTCGGCAGCTACTCCAGCGTCTTCGGCATCGCGATCCATCACCACCTACCCTTCTGGTGGGACATCGGCGCGGTCGCGGTGTTCAGCCTGGCCGTCTACTACTACGCGATCCACAGCCGCCTCGGCCCGGAACGGGTGGCGCCACAGGTGCAGGAGGCAATCGCCGACGCCCACCAGGAGGAGCTCGACCTAGCCGTGCCCGAGCCGGCCTGAGCAGCATCGAGGGCAGGAGGAGGCAAGCCCGCCATGACCGTTGAGACCACCGCAGCCGCCGAACTGCTCGGCCTGTTCCCGCCGGGCTCGCGGGTGGACGCCGACGGCGAGCTGGTGGTGGCCGGATGCCGGCTGGCCGACCTGGCGGACGCCTGGGGCACGCCGCTATACGTCGTCGACGAGACGGCGGTGCGGGCCCAGGTCCGCCGGCTCCGTCAGGCCCTCGAGGACAGGTGGCAGGGCTCGCGGATGGTCTTCGCGTCCAAAGCCTTCCCGTGCACGGCGATGTACCGGCTGATGGCTGACGAGGGCATCGGCGTGGACGTGGCCGGGGCGGGCGAGCTGGTCATGGCGCTGGCCGGCGGGATCGATCCGGCCCGGATCGTGGTGCACGGCAACGCCAAGACCACCGCCGAGCTCCGGCTCGCGGTGGAAGCCGGGGTCGGCCTGATCGTCATCGACAACACCGACGACATCGACCGCCTCGAGGAGCTGGTCTCTTCGGAGCAGTCGGTGCTGGTCCGGGTGATTCCCGGGGTTCGGCCCGACACCTACGAGGCGGTCGCCACCGGCCAGGCCGGCTCCAAGTTCGGCCTGCCGGTGCCCGCCGCCCGTGCCGCCATCGCGCGGCTGCGGCACAGCGACAAGCTGCGCGTCGAGGGCGTGCACGCGCACATCGGCTCGCAGATCCTGGCGACCGAGCCGTATGCCCGGGAGGTAGAGGCCATCGCCGGGCTCGGCGACTTCGCAACGTACAACCTGGGCGGCGGCCTCGGCGTCCGCTACACCTACACCGACGACCCGCCGAGCCCCGAACACTGGATCGAGGTCCTGACCGAGGCGGCACGCCGCCACCTGCCGCGCGACGCAGAGCTCATCATCGAGCCGGGCCGGATGCTGGTCGCCCCGTTCGGGGTGACCGTGTACCGGGTGGTGTCGGTGAAGGGTGACGATCCTCGGTTCGTGGCCGTGGACGGCGGCATGGCCGACAACATGGAGGTGGCGCTCTACGGCCAGCGGTTCGAGGCCACGGTGACCAGCCGGGTCGGCGGCGGCAGCAGCGTCGAGCTGGTCGGGCGGCACTGCGAGTCCGGCGACCGGCTGATCAGCGGCGTCCCGCTGCGCGATCCCCGGCCCGGTGACCTCGTGGCCGTGGCCGCGACCGGCGCCTACTGCTACACGATGGCCAACAACTACAACGGCGCGATGCGACCGCCCGTGGTGTTCTGCGCGGACGGCGTGCCGCGCCTGGTGGTCCGCAGGGAAACGCACGCCGACTTCCTGTCCCGCGACGTCGCCTCGTCGTGACCGGGAGCCGCCCGGCTTGTCAGCCCTTCCGCCCTGCTCATCGTGCTGGAAGGCCACGGGATGATTCCGGCCGAGCGGTTTGTTGCTTCTAGCTAACACGTCATATCGTGTTACTAGGTGGGATTGACCTTGCAGAGCTCAGGGTCTTGAGAGGTGAACGCGATGACCGGTTGGTATGCAGAGCGCAGGCCAGACTGGTCGGCCAAGGCAGTAATCGCTGCGACCGTGCTCGCGCTGCTGCTGGTGGCGGCCGTGCCCGTGGCCCTGCTGGCCGGAATAGTCATGATGGCGCTGGGACACGTGATCGGCGGGCTGGCGCTGTTCGGCGGCTCGATCCTCGCCGCCGCCGTAGCGGTCGTGGTAGCAGGCATGAGCGGAATGCGGCACCTGCGCAAGATGGTCTCCCGAAGCTTCCGCGTCGTGCCGCTGGACGGCAGCCAGTACGCCGACGTCGCAGAGCCGGAGAACAGTGGCTACGACGACGTCATAGAGCTGGATCCCAGCGAGTACACCGAAGTCCGCTGAGGAAGCCAGTCCAGCCTGCCCAGGTGTGACGTTTTGCGCCAAATCGGGCGCTTCACACGCTCCGCGCATGCCGCTGCGCGGACGTATTTCAACTGATCAGAGCCAAACCGGCGCTGACCGGGACTTTCAGTCAGAGCCAGACCGGCTCTGACTAGGCCTTTCAGCTCCCGCGCCAAGACTCGAACTTGGAACCTGCCGGTTAACAGCCGGACGCTCTGCCGATTGAGCTACGCGGGACTGCACAACCGCGGATGAGCAAACCGGTCCCCCGGCCGCTCTGTGCCGCGCGCATAAGGGTAGCGCACCCGCGGGCTAAACGATCGCACACGTCCGCACGACGAGCAGCGCGGAGCATAACCGCGTTTCGGCTGGGCATGACCCGGGAAGTCAGCCAAGCGCGGTAGAAGCAGCCATCGGGGCGCCGGACACCGCAGCGATGGCGCGGATGACGTGCTCCGGAGAGGTCCAGATGCGATATCGAATAACGTTCCTCAGCGGCTTCGCCGTCGGCTTCGTGCTCGGCGCGCGGGCAGGCCGCGAGCGCTACGAGCAGATCAAGGCCGTCGGCCGCCGGGTGGCCGACAGCCCGGCGGCGCAGCAGGCCGCCGGCGCGGTTCAGGCCCAGGCCGCCGGGCTGGCCAAGACGGCGAAGCAGAAGGTCACCGACGGCCTGCAGGACCGTGTTCCGAAGCTGGCCAGCACGGCGAAGGACAAGGTCGGCGACCAGGTGGCCGGTCTGCGGCAGCGCAACGGCCACAAGAAGCACAACGGCGACGCGGGAACGTCGGGCAACGGCCATATGGCCGCGTCTGACCACCGGCACGACTAGCGCAGCCGAGCCCGGCCCGGCCGCGTGACGGCTGACCGCCGACGCTGCTAGCCCGGCTGAGGAGGGCATGCCCCGCTGACCGGGTCGGCAGCTATTGTGCGCAGCCGACGCGGCGAGGTCTAGATCAGCCGTGCGCTGCCTCGTCCTCGTCGCCGGTGAAGGCGTCCAGCGCCGCCAGGTCCTCGTCGGTCAGCGTCGTGAACGGGGCGATCCGCTGCGCGTACTCCCTGGCCGTGTCGTCCATCGGCCCGCCGAAGCTCATCGCGTTCCTGGCGATGTGCTCGACCCACTC
>Ga0209169_10000914_pt1 | contig 18185 bp, 13 predicted proteins | sample HubBroMetageWRM4_FD_188346 | JGI IMG/M metagenome (GOLD analysis project Ga0209169, IMG submission 188346) | Warmed soil microbial communities from the Hubbard Brook experimental Forest, New Hampshire - Hubbard Brook CCASE Soil Metagenome WRM 4... | ecosystem: Environmental > Terrestrial > Soil... | reverse complement strand
GGTCCGCCCCTGAATTCGCCAGGCCGTTCTACTGGACCACCTGGATACTTATATGGTGCCTGCCGCCCATCGTACTAGCGCGGCATTCGCCAGAAGGATCGCTTCGTCATAGCGGTGGGCGCGATCATGGCCGTCTTGACGTTCGTCACCAACAAACCTTACCTCGGCTGGAAGCGGCATACCTGGGACCCGATGCTTCTCGGCATTTTGTTAACCGGAGTAGCAGTCTTCATCCGACGCTGGCTAGCCCGTGGCCCCGGAGGAATTCGCCAAGGCTTTACCGCCGCGCGCCATTCGGGAAAAGATAAACAATGGATGAACGTGGGCTCGGCCATGTTAGGAACGCTATCGCCCCAGTCAATAACGCCCGCCCCGAGGCCAAGCAATCCCGACTTCCACTTCGGAGGAGGACAAACCGGCGGCGGAGGCGCCGGCGGCGATTATTGAAGTGGTACTACGCTAGTTGCTGCGCCCAGATGCCTTCTTCAGCCCATCCAGAAATTCGGGCGCGATCCATTTCTTAGAGTTCTGCGCCCTGTGGACGAGGCCCCAGGCCTGGTCGTAGCTCCGGTTGTTCGTGTAGAGCCAGATCAGCGGATTGTAGGGATCGCACGAGCAGCCGTCGGCGGTGGCTCCGAGGTCGAGGGATTTCTCGTAATCCGCGATGGCGGCGTCATACTTCTTCTCTTTCGGGCTCGAGGAAGATCCACCGCGGGTGCAGTAGGCATCGGCTAGGCGCGACTTGCCCAGCGGATTCAGCGCCATCTCTTGCGTATAGTCGCTGATCGCCTGGTCGAGTTCGCCGGTCATCTCATGGCTCATGCCGAGTCTGTCCCACGCCACATAGAGCCGAGGATCCTTCTCGGTGGCCTTCTTGAAATCGGCGATTGCCGGGGCGAACCAAGCCTTCCGGTCGGCCGCACTGCCCATCAACCGGCCGTCCACCAAGGCCTCGAGGTTGGCCCGGTCGTAATTGGTTACGCCGCGAGCGTGATAAGCCTCGGCACTCGGATCGAGTGCTATGGCTTGGTCATGATCTTTGATGGCAAGGCCGAACAAGCGTTCGTAGTCATCAGCGGAGATAAATTTGAACGCCTTGCTATAGCGGGCTTTTTCCGAGTAGGCGCTGCCTCGCTTTGCATACGCCTCTGCGCGGCCAGTGTTATCGCGAGCGCTCTCGATCGCCTTGGTGGCGCTACTGATGTCGCGATCGTAGCTGCTCAGATAAAAAACCCGGGCGATGCGGTTGCAGCCCGCGAGAAAAAGGAGAACCGAAGCGCACAACAACAGCCCCGCTCTTGTTAAACAGGATTTCATCGGTCCATAATCATTATATGTACAACACGGCAAGCACAAAGTGTTCGATGCGGAACACTTTGTACTTGCAAACGTTGTACGTACAGATGGGGAGGCTTGAGAGTTGGGCCCGTATTTCAGTAGCGGGGTCCCCGAAGGACTAGGCGTGATAAACCTGTTCGTGCCGCCGCGCTTCATACCACAGCGCCAGCTCGACCCGGTTCCACAATCCCAGCTTGTCGTAGATCAGGCGTAGATAATTTTTTACCACGTGCTCGGTCGTCCCCAGAGAATCGGCGATCTCCCGGTTCTTGCAGCCCTCGGCTACGCGCTGGATGATGAGCTGTTCGCGTTCACTGGGCCCGCGGTGGTTTGCTGTCTCTCCAACCATAATTGCCTCCGATAGAGTAGAGTCGCGAGCTTCACTCGCTTGATCCCGCCTTTGATTCCGAAACGTACAAACAACCGGTTGAAATGCGCTTTCACCGTGCGCTCGGCAATGTTCAGATCGCGAGCGATTTCCGCGTTATCACATCCCTGCAACAGCAACTCGATCAGCTGCCGCTCCCGCGGTCCCACCTGGTTGAACTTCTCTTCCATAAAGCACTGCACCTGACGACGCGCCCCGGTCGCGGCAAGTGGCGCTGAAACCTGCCCCCCCTCGGGCACATCTGGATTCGGGTCCTTTGCCTTTGCGTCTCATTTTGCAACCACGCGGCCAAATCGGGCCTCGGATGTTAACTAATTATGAAATTTCACATTGAGCGCTGTTTGCTTGGAAAATCGCAGGTACTACAGTCACTCCTGTATTAATGAAACGGTATTTCGGTAGGCGTCTAGGGGGAATCACTTAGTACAAAGTTCCGATCGCCCTGCCTGTCAACGAGCATGATTTACACGGAAGTGCAGCCGTAGCCAACCGTTAGCCGTCCCATATAATGAGTTGTGGACTTCAAGCTGGTCAGCAACTACAAGCCCCAAGGCGACCAGGGGCAGGCAATCGACGCCCTGACGCGCGGTGTTTTTGATCGCGAGCAGCATCAGGTGCTGCTCGGGGTCACCGGATCGGGCAAGACCTTCACCGCCGCCAAAGTGATCGAGGCCGCCAACCGGCCGGCACTGGTCATGGCCCACAACAAAACGCTGGCCGCACAGCTCTACCACGAGTTCAAGAGTTTTTTCCCGCACAATGCGGTTGAGTACTTCGTCTCCTACTACGACTACTACCAGCCTGAAGCTTACGTGCCTGCGGCGGATCTTTATATTGAGAAGGAGTCCACGATCAATGATGAGCTCGACAAGTTGCGGCTCTCGGCTACGCGGTCTTTATTTGAGCGGCGCGATTGTTTGATTGTGGCTTCGGTCAGCTGTATTTATGGCTTGGGATCTCCCGAGGCTTACTACGGCATGATGCTGTTCCTGGAAAAAGGACAGAAGATCAAGCGGTCGGACATCACGCGCAAATTGGTTGACATTCTCTACGAGCGGACGGAAGGGGACTTTCGGCGTGGAACGTTTCGGGTGCGGGGTGATGTCATCGAAGTTTATCCGACCTACGATGACAACGCTTACCGCATCGAAATGTTCGGCGACGAGGTGGAATCGCTGTCGCAGATCGATCCTTTATTTGGGACGGTCAAGCAGCGCTACATGCGGCTGCCGATTTATCCGAAGACCCACTATGTGATGAAGGAAGAGACGCGGGCGTCGGCCGTCGCTTCCATTAAAACCGAGTTGGCGTGGTGGGAAGCAGAACTTGAAAAGCAGGGACGGGTGGTGGAATCGCAGCGCATCCATCAGCGGGTCATGTATGACCTTGAGATGATCAAGGCCATGGGGTACTGCCACGGCATTGAAAACTATTCGCGCCATTTCACCGGACGCCTGCCCGGCGAGCCTCCGCCCACGCTGCTCGATTATTTTCCTCGCGACTTTCTGATGTTCATCGACGAATCGCATCAGACGGTGCCGCAACTCCACGGCATGTATCATGGCGACCGCTCGCGCAAACAGACGCTGGTGGAATACGGATTTCGCATGCCCTCGGCGCTCGATAATCGTCCGCTTACGTTTGAGGAGTTCGAGCATCGCACCAACCAGCTCGTCTATGTCTCCGCCACGCCCGGTCCTTATGAACTTACGAAGTCCGCCGGAGTGGTGGTCGAACAGATCATCCGTCCCACTGGATTGATCGATCCGCCGGTCGAGATTCGTCCCGTAAAAGGACAGATCGACGACCTTCTGCACATGATCCGCGACCGCGTGGCCCGCAACGAACGCGTGCTGGTGACCACGTTGACCAAACGCATGTCCGAAGATCTCGCGGAGTATTACAGTGAAGTGGCCGTGAAGTGCCGATACATGCACTCCGAAATCGAAACCCTGGAGCGGGTCAAGATTTTGCGCGATCTGCGCAAGGGTGAGTTCGATGTATTGATCGGCATCAATCTTCTGCGCGAAGGTCTTGACCTCCCGGAAGTATCGCTGGTGGCCATCCTCGACGCTGATAAAGAAGGCTTTCTGCGCTCCGCCGGTTCGCTGATCCAGACGATTGGACGCTGCGCCCGCAACCTGAACGGACGAGCGATCTTATATGCCGACCGCATGACGGACTCCATGAAAAAGGCGCTCGACGAGACCAACCGCCGGCGCGCGATTCAGGAAGCCTACAACGCAGCAAACGGAATCACACCGGAGTCCATTATTCGTCCGCTCGATATGACGCTAGTCGCGATCGTTGGCGCCGACTACACCGACCTCACTGGCCCCGAAGCCGATGGTATCCCCGATATGAAATCGCAGGAGGAGTTGGACGCCTATATCGTCAAGTTAGAGAGCGATATGCGGGAAGCCGCCAAGCGGTTTGAATTTGAAAGGGCCGCTAAGTTGCGGGATAGGATCAAAGAACTGCGAACCAAGGAGTTTCTCTTTGCGTAGCAAACAGCCGTCCTCAACTCTCCGCAAGTAAGATGAGTGCAAGAGCGAGGTACTCGAATCGCCATGAAGCGCATTCTTCTTTCCTGGAGCAGCGGCAAAGACAGCGCCTGGAGTCTTCATGTTCTCCGTCAACGCGGTGAGTATGAGGTCGTGGGCCTGCTGACTACTTTCAACGAAGCCGCGGGCCGCGTCGCCATGCATGCAGTCAGGCGCGAGTTGGTCGAGCAGCAAGCCGTTGCCGCCGGTCTTCCGCTCTGGGCGGTTCCTTTGCCATGGCCATGCGCCAATGAGCAATACGAGTCGCTGATGGCGCAAACCTGTGCCAAGGCCGTCTCCGAAGGAATCCAAGGTGTCGCATTTGGCGATCTGTTTCTCGAAGACGTACGTGCATACCGGAAAAAGCAAATGGCAGACACGGGACTTGAGCCGATATTCGCCTTGTGGGGGTTGCCGACACGGGCTTTGGCGGAAGAGATGATTGCAGCAGGGGTGCGAGCAAAGTTGACTTGTGTCGACACGACAAAACTTTCGCAATCCTTCGTGGGTCGCGAGTTCGACCAAGCGCTCCTTTCGGCGCTACCCGATGGAGTGGACCCCTGCGGTGAACGCGGGGAGTTCCATTCATTTGTATACGCGGGGCCCATGCTCAACGCCCCCGTGCCGGTTTCGGTGGGCGTGACCGTGGCACGCGACCGGTTTGTTTTTGCCGATCTGATGTCCGGGTGAGCGTGGGTTGTCTTATATAACGTGGCGCCCTCAGCGTAAGATAGATGCGCCTAGACGGGCTAGCTACTCTGGATAAAAGATAGGTCTCAGGCAACCTGCAGAAGGGCAAATCGGTGTACAACACTCCGCTGCTTTCGAGGCCAGTAACGACGCTCCGGCTTAGTGTCAGCCTGGCATTCACGTTTTTCGCGGTTCCATTCCTGACCATCTCGCTGGCGTCGCAAACTTGCCCCCTTCCGCCCGCCATTCAACCGATCTCCCATGAACAGAATATTTTCTCCGATCAGCAGGAAGTTGATCTCGGCGATGCCATGGCAGAACAAATGGCGCGCCGGCATATCAGGATCATCGATGACGACAAGCTCAATACCTATTTGCGCTCCGTTGGAGACCGCCTGGTTCAGCATCTGCCGCCCAACCAGATGAAGTTTCGTTTCTATCTGGTGGATCTTTCAGAGGTGAATGCCTTCAGCATTGCCGGTGGTCGAGTGTATGTGGCGCGCAAGATGGTCGCTTTCACAAAGAGTGATGATGAACTGGCTGGCGTCCTGGCCCACGAACTGGGACATATTGTGACTCATCAGCAGGCAATCGAAATGACCACTCTCCTACGCGAAGTACTCGGAGTTACCCAGGTTGGCGATCGCGCCGATGTTTTCGAAAAATTCCATCAGCTGCTTGAAAACGAGGGTCGCATCCGCAAGCGCGGCGACGACAAAGAAGAAGCTCACCAGTATGTCGCCGATCAGGTTGCGCTCTACGCGATGGCGCGCGCCGGATACGCTCCGCATGCCTTTGTTGATTTTTGGGATCGCTTTCAGGAAACACACGGCAAAACCGGTTCCTGGTTCTCCGATCTTTTCGGCACCACCACGCCTTCGGAACGCCGGTTGGCCATAATGTTGAAGAATTTTTCGGCTCTTCCAGGCGGATGTGCTGACATCCCGTCGGGTTCGCGTACGACAGATTTCGCAACCTGGCAGGCCGAGGTTATCGATTACAACGGATTAGGCACCAAAGAATCGCTGCCCGGGCTGATTTTCAAGCAGACTCTGGCACGGCCTCTTCGCCCTGACATTACTAATCTGCGCTACAGCCCGGACGGCAAGTACATTCTGGCGCAGGATGAGGGTGGCATTCACGTGCTCACGCGCGAACCCTTCGCAGTCCTGTTCTACATAGAGGCGATCGGTGTCTACCCTGCTCACTTCACCCCTGATTCCAAGTCAGTCGTTTTTCACAACAGCTCGCTGCGGGTGGAAAGCTGGTCGGTGGCCGAGCAGCGACGAACTTCAGCTCATGAATTGTATGTTTTGCACGGATGCTTTCAGAGCGAGCTTTCGCCCGATGGATTGACGCTGGGCTGCCTCGACCCGGAGTACAACCTGTTGCTCATCAATGTTCTATCCGGTTCGGTCGTGACCAGCAAGAAGAATTTCACCCAGATGACTCCCACAGCTGCCTGCACCTACGCGGCCTCCCTAGCGAATGGCGGCCAACCACGTTTGATCGCGATGAACTTCTCCCCCGACGGGCGTTACTTCCTGGCCGGCGCCTTCCTGGCACATTTTGCGTGGGACTTGAGCGCGGAGCGCGAGCTCGTGTTACCGGGTTCAATCAAGACTGCTCTCCAGGCTGGTTTTGCTTTCGTCGGGCCCGACCGGATAGCCGGCATCGATGCAAACTCTCCCCGCAAATCGCCTGTCTTGCGCTTTCCCTCGGGCGAGCGCGTGCAGCAACTCCAGCTGGGGGTTGGTATAGAGCTAACCGCAGTCGCCCATGGTGACTATTTGTTTGTCGGCCCCCTGAAGAACGAAGCGATGGGGCTGATCGATGTAAAGACGGGAGCATTGCGCATCGAGTTCAAACACCCCGCCGCAGACGTCTACGACGGAACCATGGTGACGGAACGAGTTACCGGGGAACTCGCTCTGCATGCCTTGGATAACCTTTCCAGCGAATCTGCCCCGTTAGCGGTGGCTAAATTGCCGCAAGGACGTTTAGCGCCGCTACGGGCAGCGGCAGTGTCTCCCGATTTCAACTGGATGGCGATCTCACACCGAACACGCGGCGCGGTGTGGGATGTCACGCATAATATTCGCACCATGGAATTGACAAACTTCGACGGGGCCTGGTTTGCTCCAGATCAATCTGTTTACGTCGACTTAGCCAAGGTCCTGGAGACCGATCGCGCGATCGCGCACATCGATCCCGTGTCGGGACACGGAACCTTGGGCTACAAGATTGGTGACGCGATCGCTAGTCAGCTCGGGCCTTACCTTGTAGTCCAGAAACCGAGGACAGGTGCCAAGGACGATAAGGAGACTTATTACTGGGGAAACTTCTGCTTCCAGTTGCTGATGCAGCGTCTTCTCGGAAGTCGTCGCTCCGCGCGCGACGAAGATGTAGAGATTCGTGACGTTCGCGATGGCCACCTGGTATGGTCGCGTTATTTTCCCCATGAGGTGCCAGAACTTTCTGTGGGTTCGTCAGTGCTTCTGCGCTGGTCGCTGAATAACTCCGCGGGGCGCGATGAGCTGGCGAAATATCCGGAACTCAAGAATAACGTGGCCGAGACGGACTACCTGTTGGAGAAGATCGATCTTCACAACGACAGCGTCATCGGCAAACTCGTGATCAGGACCAACAAAGGGTCCTTCGCTGTGGAAAGGGTTTCCAGTTTACGCGATTGGATCATTGTGCAGGCCAGCGACAACCAGGTGATCACCTATTCCATGTCTACGGGAGAAGAAAAAGGACATTTCTTTGGCGAGTATCCGCTGCTGTCGGAAAATGGATTGATGGCTTTGGAAAATGAAGCGGGCGAGCTTAGTGTCTACGACATCGCGACTTCGCAGCCGAAGCAGGAGTACATATTTAGCGACCCTGTCTCGCTCAAGAGATTTTCCTCCGACGGCAATCGTCTGTTTGTCATGACGGCGAGCCAGACCGCCTACATCCTCGATCTCACCGCCAAGAACTGAGTCATCATCCCGCGCTCGCTCGCGCGTCGGATACTATCCGAAAAGTTAGAAAATGTCTTAGGTGCCCAGTCGTGGGGTCTGATGAAAAGCAAAATCAAACGACTCCCCTGCCGCGGGTTTCCTGAGACCTAAGACCTGCCACCTCAGACCTGGTAACCGGCGTAGAAGTTCGCAACGTCCTCACCAGTACTGGACGGCGCAGCACGGTTTCCAGAAGATGACGCGCAGCAGCAACGCCTTCCGCTGAACGGTCCAGCGCAAAGTACCCCGCCACTCGCACCACTACGGAGCGGTCCTGCAATCTCACTTCGAGCCTCGGTTCACCTTCCTTCTGGTTCCCGCTGCCCCTGCGTTTGTTTCCGATGGTTGCGTTGCCGGCGTGCCCGTGGCGCGTGTCGAGTGCGTTGGCCAGACGGAGAATACCTGCCACCTCCATTGCGATCGGACGATCCGGTAGTTCCAGCAGTTGCAGAGTGTTTCCCCGTAAATGCGGCAATGCTCCACGATGATAGCGTGCCACTACCGCCGTCAGTTCCAGTTCGCCCGCACTCCAACCCAAAGGCCGGGCTAGCCCGCGGATCATCCGATATGAAGTCTTTTCGTGATTCTTTGGGCCCTTGGCTTTGCCGACGTCATGCATCAGCGCGGCTGCCTGAAGCACCGCTCGCCAATCATGATCCGGACTCGACGCCGCAGCGTTCGCAGTCAGTAGCCCCGCGTCTTTGAGTCCGTCATACAGAAGAAGCGCGAGCTGGGTTACGCGCTGGGAATGCTCGAAATCGGGATCCAGATATCCTGCCCACACTCGCAGACGGCTCATGGCCGCAACGCGCAGCTGCGGGCCGGACGGCAACTCCGCCCGCCAGACGCGCCACAGAGACTCGGGACCGACCATCTTCTCGCGATAACGCTCGATCCGCTTGCCGCGCTCGGCATTTAACTTCTCGCGCCAACGTCGCTGGTGATCGACATCCGGGAACGCCATCGTTTCGACGGCGGTCGCCCAGAGCACATCAAGATCGTGCACCTCGCCCAACAGGTCCTGTAGTTCTTTCAGGTCGTCGCCCCATAACGCATGCTGGCGCGGCAGAAAATTTTCTACCGTATAACGGAAGCGTTTGATGCCGATGCGGAGTGCATGCCAGCCCACCTGCGATCGCGTCCGGAGAGCGTGTTTGTGTAGTTCGTAAGCGGCTGCCCACTTTTCAAGCGCCAGATGCAGATAGACCACGCTCCCGGGACGCACCCGCGAAGCGCGATGCGGCAGAGTTCGGCTCCACTGCCGCCATTGCTTGCGGTCAAACTGTTCGAGATCTTTGAACGCAAGCTGCTTGCACACCGTCTCGCGTGCGTGCACGTGCGCGAGCAACTTGCTCGCTACGGGATCGCTGAGGCGGTTGAGGCCGCTAAGATCGCTGGGATCGCCGAGCTTCTCAATCCACTCCTGCATCACCTGCATGTCACGCAACTCACCGAGCGCCCGGAAAAGCTTTCTGCCAGCCTTCTTCATGTCCTTCCACGAAGAATCGGGATCGAGCGCAATCAATCCATCGGCGAGAGAACGGCAGCGTCGCAGCGCGACTCGAAGATCGTGCACCGGATCGGCATCGAACCCCGCAGCCGCCAGATCGCACTCCACCAGCACGCGTTCCATCCAGGCGCGCAGGCCGAGTTTCGGCTTCGCGATCGCGGGCATCGGACTCGCTGGTTTCAGAGTGGGACTGGCTGCCACTGGGCTCCTTTGATTGCGGGAACTATTGTCGCCTCTTTGAGCGAATTCTTCTAGGGCAGGGAAGGCTTCAGCAAGTTATTCGACCCTGAGCCATTCTCGTCGAGCGCTTCGCGGTAGAATCGGTTCGAGATATTCCCGATGAAGATTCCGTCTCCCAAGCCGCAACCAGACTACAAGGTACGGCGATATCTGGGCATCCCCGTGTCCAGGGGGGCCTTTTTGTTCAGTCTCTCGATTCAGGTATTAATCGTTTCCTGCTTGCTGTTCGTCCAGGTGCAGTCCGCTGAGTCGCAGCAAGCGCTCTTGGCGCCGATACCTCCGGGAACTACTGCCGTCACTGCGCAGCCGCTAACCATTTTCATTACTGCACGGGGCCAGGATGGAGCTCCTGCTGATCTTTCTAACGCAGACATCGGGATCAAGGCCGACGGCAAGCCCGCGAACGTGATAGAGGTGCATCGCGTGGTAGGAATCCCAATGACTTACTGTCTCCTCATCGACACCAGCAGTTCGCAAAAAGGAGGGCGCTTAAGGTTGGAGCAGGACGAAGCAACTCAGCTCGTAACACAGGTGGTGAAAGCTGGGCGAGACCGTGGAACGCTGGTCTCCTTCAACGAGAGCGCATATGTTGACGCCGAAGGCTCCAATCCGCGGGAATTCGTCAGTGCAATTGAGAAAGAGCAAGCGATGGGTGGGACAGCCATGTTCCAGGCGATATTCGGCTGTGCCAGCCGAATGTTGAAGGATGCTCCCGATAATAATCTGCGCGTTATGTTCATTTTGTCCGATGGTGAAGATAACTTGAGTCGCGTGAACCGTGATGCTGCCGTAACCACAGTACTGAAGGCTGGGATGAGAGTGTATGCGATCGGACAGTACGGGGAATCTCGTCTCGGCCTAAAAACTCTGACGCTATTCGCGGAAGCAACCGGCGGAAGAACGTACTTCCCGTCGAAACAAAAAGACATAGGCAAGGCAATTACGGACATCGCCGATGAACTGAGCAGCATCCTCGCGGTGACATTCACCGTGCCGGGTGAGATGCATGATGGTCGCCTCCACCAACTGGAAGCAAAGTGCAGCAAGAACGGCGTTTCGGTCACGGCGCCTGAACTCTACTATGCTCCTCAGCCCTGAGAGTGCGCATGATATGGTTGTGCTCGCCACCAGGAGTGCCGTTGTCCATTCAAACCCCCGCGTGGCCAGACCGTCAGGAGCCCTAAATGAGTCCCGAGAATTCCAAGAGAGCGGAAGTGAAGCAGAAGATTACCCACGAACTTGAGGAACTTCTGGTGATCTTTCTGTATCTGGCGTTCTTTTTCTGCGCCATCACGACGTACAAGATGCTCATACTCCACGAGTTTCACGTCTCGTATTTCAGCTACGGCACGGCGCTCATCAACGCGCTGATAATCGCCAAAGTTATCCTGATCGGCCAGTATGCTCACCTGGGCAGGAGGCATGAATCCAAACCCCTGCTGGTTTCAGCGATCAATAAGGCGTTTCTCTTTGGCTTGCTGGTATTTGTCTTTCACTTTATCGAGGAAGCGATCAAACGACTGTGGCACGGAGAGAAGCTGGTTGGAGCGCTCCATGGCATCAACATCGATGATGCGCTTGCCCGCACCCTCGTCATATTTGGTACTTTCATTCCGCTTTTTGGGTGTCTGGAGATTCGACGGCTGCTTGGCGAGGAAAAGTTCCGCAGTCTGCTCTTTCGAGGATAGGGCCTTCGCGTTGCTCAGGTGACGGTCGTTTAAGGGCGGCGGACGTCAAAAACCCCGCCCAAGCGAAGCGTGGACGGGGTCCCTTTGTGGACGGAAGACTGCCTTAGTTGCTTAGTACTTTTTCGCGTTCTTCGGCGTAGAGACGTTCTTCGCGGGGCGAGGTGGGAAGCGCAAACTCCAGCACCTCGTCGATGGTCTTAACGTAGTGCGTCGTCAATCCCGTCAACTGCTCGGGCGTCAGATCTTCCTCGACGTTGGTCTTGTTCTCCGCCGGCAGAATCACATCATGTACACCGGCGCGTTTCGCCGCGAGCACTTTCTCCTTGATTCCGCCCACCGGCAGCACGTTTCCGCTCAAAGTGATTTCTCCCGTCATCGCTGTCAGCGGACGAACCTGTTTGCCCGACAACAACGACACCAGCGCGGTCACGATGGTGACGCCGGCCGAAGGACCGTCTTTCGGAATCGCTCCCGCAGGCACGTGAATGTGAATGTCATGTGTGGCAAAGAATTCCTCATCAATGCCCAACTGCTTGGCATTCGAGCGCACCCAGCTCAGTCCGGCTTGCATGGACTCGCGCATCACATCCTGAATCTGGCCGGTGATTGTCAGTCCGCCTTTGCCCTTCATCTGGTTAGCTTCGACAAACAATACGTCGCCGCCCGACGGCGTCCAGGCAAGGCCGACAACGACGCCCGCGCGCTTGGTACGCTCGGCAATCTCGCCCTCGCTGCGGACCTTGATGCCGCCCAGAAATTCCTGGATGATCTCTTTGGTGATGACGAGTTTTCCCGTCTTGCCTTCCGCGATCCGGCGCGCCTGCTTGCGACAGATGGTGCCGATGGTGCGTTCCAGGTTGCGCACTCCCGCCTCGCGCGTGTAGTGGCGGATCACGTAACTGACCGCTTCTTCCGGAAACTCGATCTGCTCCGGCGTGATTCCGTTCTCTTCGATCTGCCGCGGAATCAGGTACTGGAAGGCGATGTGAACCTTCTCTTCTTCCGTGTAACCCTGAAGCTCGATGATCTCCATGCGGTCACGCAACGGCTCCGCGATCGGATCGAGCATATTCGCGGTGGTGATGAACAGGACTTTCGAGAGATCGAAGGTCACGTCCAAATAGTTATCGCGGAAAGTGGCGTTCTGCTCGGGATCGAGCGCCTCGAGCAGCGCCGATGCTGGATCGCCACGGAAATCGCGTCCGACCTTGTCAATTTCGTCGAGCATGAAGACCGGATCTTTGGTCTCAGCGCGGCGTATGCCCTGGATGATCTGTCCCGGCAACGCTCCAATGTAAGTGCGCCGGTGGCCACGAATTTCAGCTTCGTCGTGCACGCCGCCAAGCGACAGGCGAGTGAACTTGCGTCCCAGCGCGCGAGCGATGGATTTGCCCAGCGAAGTCTTGCCCACTCCCGGAGGGCCGACGAAACACAGAATCGGGCCTTTCATGCCGGGCTTTAGCCGCCTCACCGACAGATAGTCGAGAATGCGGTCTTTCACTTTCTGCAAGTCGTAGTGGTCGGCATCGAGAATTTCTTTCGCCTTCGGAATCTCAATCTCTCCGCCCGAAGTCTTGGCCCACGGCAGCACGGCAAGCCACTCGATGTAGTTTCTGGTGACGGAATAATCCGCCGCCATCGGCGACATGCGCGCCAGTCGCCCCAGCTCTTTCAAGGCTTCTTTTTTCACGTCGTCGGGCATGCCCGCGGATTCGATCTTCTGCTTCAGTTCTTCGGTATCGCGCGCGCCCTCATCCTGCTCGCCGAGTTCTTTTTGAATGGCCTTCAACTGCTCGCGCAAGTAGTACTCGCGCTGCGTCTGCTGCACGCGGTCCTGTACTTCCGACTGGATCTTGTTGCGCAGTTGCTGCACTTCGAGTTCTTTGGCCAGGTGCTGATTGATTTTTTCCAGACGAACGCGCACGTCTGTCGTCTCCAGCGTTTCCTGTTTGTCGGAGGTTGACAGCGACGGCAGCGACGAGGCGATGAAGTCGACGAGGCGCCCGGGCTCTTCAATGTTCATGGCGACGGTTGAAAGCTCGTCGGAGAGCGTCGGCGAACCGGCGACAATCTGCTGGAACAACGTCAGCACGTTGCGTTGCAGCGCTTCAATTTCGGAATCCTTGGGAGGAATGATCTCCGGAATAGTGGTGACACGCGCGCGCATGAAGGGTGAGAGTTGCGCGAAATCCGCCAGCCGCACCCGCTCCAGTCCTTCGGCAAAAACGAACAGGCTCTGGTTGGGCATCTTCACAACTTTATGCACCACCGCCAGCGTTCCGATGGAATACAGATCAGTGGGTTGCGGCGTATCTACGCGCGCCTCGCGCTGCGCCACGACGACGATAGTTTTGTCTTCGCCGAGCGAGTTAATCAGCAGCACAGAACTTTCCCGTCCTACGGTCAGAGGCAGCACCGCGTGGGGGAACAGAACCGTGTCGCGCACCGGCAAGATAGGCAGCGAGCGCTCGGTTGTTTCGTAAGAAGGGGTCTCGGTAACAGTAGGATCGCTCATGATTTGTCCTTGAGTGACTTTCACTCAACTTTTGATGACTTGAACTGCCAAAAGGATGCAAGCCATCGGGCTAGGTTGTTGAATTCTAGACCTTTTTTAGCCTATTGCAAGACTCGGAAGGGAATCGGGCCCACCACGGTAACCGGGCACTCGGGGACGGCGCCCCTTCCCCCGACTCCCAAACTACTCAAAACGGGCGACCGTGGCTGTGCACCGCCTCACTTCACATTTGTGATGAATCCTAAAAGGGAATGGCCCCGGTTCACTGCACGTCCACAATCCTCAAAGTCGTCACCTGCCGCACCCAGCGAGCCATTCTTTTTTCATCGGGGATGACCAGGCGGTAGGGTCCCTCCTTGTCATTGAGACGCTTGCCATCTTTCAAGAAAGCCAGCACCATTTGCTTGTCGTTAAACGCGGGGTCGATCTCGGGAAGGGCAATCACTACGCGATACCCATCGGTAGCTTCCACCAGTAAACAGGAAGCCATGCGCTTGCCCTTCAAAGTCTCGCCCAGTCCAACTCCGGCTTTTTCCAACACGGCTCGCAAGGCGACGCCCTCAAAGGTCGCGGCCGCGGCCGCACTGAATGCGCCAGTCGTGACCTTAACCCGCGGCAAGCCCTCGATCTCGGGCGCGGTCAATACGGTTTTCTTTCCACTCTCATCTTGAACGGTGAGTTGCTGAGCCGAGGCGAGGGCAGTGTGTAGTGTCAGAGCGAGCAGTATGGCGGGAACGAACAGGCGAGATCTCATGTGTCAGACTTCTAACGTCGCTCTTCTCGTTTCAAATACGAAGAATCATTACTTCGGTTGCCTTGATGAGGGCAGCGGCGGTCTGTCCTGCTTTGAGTTGCATCTCGCGCGCCGAGGTTGCGGTGATGATGGATGTGATTTGCTGTCCGCCGATTGAAATCTTTACTTCGGCCATCAGACCGCTAATCCGAACAGAATCGACGCGGCCCACCAGTTGGTTGCGTCCGCTGACCCGCCGGATAACCTGCTTTCGTTCTTTCTCGGTCGTGCCGCGGGTTCTGAACAGGAGCTTGTCCACTTCACTCTGCGGAATGCGATGGTGGCCGCCGGCGGTCTGCAGACTGCGAATTTTCTTCCTGTAAATCCACTGCTTGATGGTGGGAAAGCTGATCCCCAGCTGTAAAGCCGCGTCCCGCAGCTTCAGCAAGTCTCCAGCGACCGGACGCGATTTGGTTTTCTTCGCCATTGGAACGGAATCGTACAGCCAACGCATCTTATGGTCAACCCGCGAAACTCGCAAACCGTTAAAGTGAAAAACTGCGTCCGAACGAATAGAAACACATATTACTAGACAGAAAAAACGTATCTCATGTACACTTCCGAGTTCTATCCCAAAATAAGTGATTTTTCGAGGTCGAAATGCGCAAGGCCCACCTGGGTATCGCCGCGGTTGTTTTCTCGCTTTCGTCATCCTTAATAATGACGACAATGACAATAACGACGACGACCTTTGCTCAGGCCCAAGCGGCAGCGAGCCTTTCCGGCATAGTGACCGACCAAACCGGCGCAGCCCTTGGCGGTGTCGCGGTTAGAGCCAAGAACGTCGATACAGGTGCGACGCGAAAAATCACAACCGACGGCATGGGACACTATCAGGCGTCCAGCCTGCCTCTGGGGCGCTACGAGATTCGAGCCGCAAAACAAGGCTTCGCCGATGAAATGCGCACCGGAATCAGCTTATCGGCCGGCCAGGACACCACGGTCGACATCAAGATGCAGCGGAACACTCCCGACCCCTGCGCCAGCGGCCACGACTTCGCCACCACCGACTGCGCGCTGACCTGGCACGGCATCACGGTGTACGGAGCCTATGACATCGGAGTCGGCTGGGTCAGCCACGGCTTGCCCGAAAGTGGCTATAACTATGAAGGCGAATCTCTCGTCAACCGAAACGGCTATGAAAGTCGGTTCCTAGCCGCACCGAACAACCTGCAGCAGTCGGGTTTTGGCATCAGGGGCAAGGAAGAATTTCTGCCTGGCTGGTCCGTTGTATTCAACGCTTCAACTGGAATCAATCCGCAGTCCGGCCTGCTCGCCAACGCCTCGCAAACCCAGATCAGCAACAACGGACTTCCCCGGGCCAGCTATTCCTACGCCATCGACGGCGCGCGCGCCGGCCAGCCCTTCAATGACGAATACTATGGCGGCATATCGTCCAAGATTTTCGGCACCCTGACCTTCGGCCGTCAGCGCTCTCTCGGCACCGATGCGATGCTCCAGTACGATCCCAACGGAGGCGCCTACGGTTTTTCCTACATCGGATATAACGGCACCATGGCCGGCGGCGGCGACACTGAAAACAGCCGTTGGGACTATGCCGTGAAATACCGCCTCAGCTATGGCCCGGTCCATTTCGGCGCAATGTATAAATTCGCCAATGGTTCTGCCGGCTGCTACTCGAACTCCCCCACCTGGACCGCCACCAGCTGCACGCCCCAAGAGGCTCATAACAACGCCTACGGATTCGACCTCGGCGGAGATCGCGGTAAGTTCTCCGCCGACTTCGTCTTCCAACACTACAACCAGGCGATCAGCGTGTTGAATCCCTTGCTGGGACCTCAGAGTCTGAGTGCGCCCTATCAGTCGACCACCGACAGCATCAATACCAACCCAATTAACGGGGGAGTGAATCTGATCGACCCGAACGGCACGGTATATGGCATCGTGACCGACAACAACGCCATGATGTTCGCTGCCAAATATAAGTGGGACTCATTCAAGTTTTTTGCCGGCTACGAATACATCTGGCAGAATAACCCGGCGAACCCGCTAGGCGTGGGCGCCGCGGACCAGGCCGGCTACATCATGAGCGGAGTCGAAGACAACAATCTTGATTCTGAAAAGCTACTGAATATCTGGTGGACAGGCGTGAAGTACACCTACCGCGTCAAAACCGACATCACTTTCGCCTGGTATCAACAGCGCCAAAACGACTTCCGTGTTCCGCCCGCCTGCTCGCCGACAGCCGGTTTCCGTGCTTCCTGCGCCGGCACTCTCAACGAGGTGTCGCTCAACGCGGATCACCACTTCACCAAACGTTTCGACGGTTATACCGGACTCGCGTATTCCTACGTGACCGGAGGTCTGGCCATCGCCATTCCCCATGGCCCCGGAGTCCCCTATTACCACAACAACAACTTTGCTCCAGTAATCGGTGGTCGCTTCGCCTTCTGATCGTGTTCGGGGCGGGCGGGTGGCCCATTCAAGCCTGCTTTTGGCCTGAGTGGGGACTAATCCGTTCTGAGGCTGGACAAACCACTGCCTCAAGCTTCGGGATAAATACCCAGTACCTTCACCCGCTCCGCAACCTCGCGTAGATGCCCGAGGGCATGGCGCGAATCTTCGTCGTCGCCGCGTAATAGATCCACAAAGAACACGTACTCCCACGGACGCCCGCGCATCGGACGCGACTCAATCTTGCTCAAACTGATGTCGCGCAGCGCGAACACGCTCAGCGATTTGAACAACGCTCCTGGAATATTCTTCACGCTGAAAGCCAGCGAAGTCTTATCGGCGCCGCGTGCGGCTCGGGGTTTTCCGGGCTTGATCAGAAAGAAGCGGGTGAAGTTCTTTTTATCATCTTCAATGCCAGACCTCAGAATCTTTCCCCGATAGACTTCCGCAGCCCTCCGGCTGGCGATCCCAGCCGCATCTCGCAACCCGTCCGCAACCACATGCTTCACGCTTCCGGCCGTGTCGTAGAAGGGCACCGGCTCCATCTTCGGATTCTTAGCAAAAACGTCGCGGCACTGGTCGAGCGCCACGGGATGCGAGAACACGCGCCGGACGTCGGCAAGTTTGGTGCCGGGCATTGCGATCAGGTTGTGCACGATGCGCAGCCGAAACTCGCGCACGATGTGAACGTCGCGTCCCAGCAGGAGGTCGAAATGTTCCGCAACCGAACCCGCCAGCGAGTTCTCAATCGGAATCACGGCGCCATCCACCGTCCCACGCTGCACGCGCTCGAAGACTTCGAGCGAACGTGCGCACGGCACCACCTTCGCCCGCGGCAACATGGCTTCCGCGGCCTCGTGGCTGAAAGAACCGAGTTCTCCTTGAATCGCAATTTTCATCAAATCCCTTCCGCCTCTACGGGGAGGTGCGTGGCGACTGCGCCAGCTCTTTGGTCATGACCAGAGCGTCCATCTGGTTGGAATAGTAGCCCGCGACCGTCTTTTCTACGAAGTACCCCATGCTCTTGTAGAAGCGGATCGCGGCAGCATTATCCACCGGC
>Ga0209169_10000913_pt1 | contig 18192 bp, 14 predicted proteins | sample HubBroMetageWRM4_FD_188346 | JGI IMG/M metagenome (GOLD analysis project Ga0209169, IMG submission 188346) | Warmed soil microbial communities from the Hubbard Brook experimental Forest, New Hampshire - Hubbard Brook CCASE Soil Metagenome WRM 4... | ecosystem: Environmental > Terrestrial > Soil... | reverse complement strand
TGTGGCTTCGTCACTCATGGTTCAGAGGGTCCCTTTCGTTTCAGAATTTCGGTGGTGGTGTGAGCTACTTGCCGAGCGCGCTTTCGAGTTTGTCGCATGCGGCGCGGATTTCGTCGAGCGATGGCGTGCCTGCGGCTTGTTCCTTGATCTCGAGAACGAGCGGAATCGCGCCTGCGCCGGCAATACCCGCGAGCGCGGCTTTCCAGTCGATCGTGCCGGCGTAGGGCAGCAGGTGTTCGTCCTTCTCGCCGTGGTTGTCGTGGATGTGCGTGGTGACGATGCGGTCGCGCATCGCGTCGAAGCTCGATTCCACGCCGTCTTCCATGTGCGCATGGCCGATGTCGAAGCACAGCTTCAATTCATGGAGGTGCGTCTCGGCTATGAAATGCTGCAGAGAACTCGGTGCGCCGAGTTCGTCGGGCGTATTTTCGAGCGCGATGGTGACGCCGCGGGCCTTTGCGAAGACGACGAGATGCTCGAGCGAGGTGAACGCCGCGTCGTACTTGCGCTGGTCGGCGGACTGGCGGCCGTAGCCGAGATGCTGCACGAGAAATTTGCAGGGAATCGTCTCGGCGGTTTCGAGCGCGCGCTTGATTTCATCCACGGCGTCGAGCCGGCGGATGCGCTCGGTGTCTGAGATCGAGATTGGCACCCCGCCGTCGTTGCGCGCCGAGCCTTCGCTTTCGGCGGGCGAGTGTAGCGCGTGGAGGCTGAGGCCATATTCACCGAGAGCGCTGCCGAGTTCGCGCACCGCTTGCTGGTTGCGGTAATTGAAATGGTGCGCGCGGCAATAGACTTCGACGGCTTTGAAGCCGGCCTGCTTGGCCGTCGCAAGATCCGAAGCAGCGAGCTTTTGATTCACGAATCGATACGTGGAAAGAATGCGTTCCATGATGCCCCTGGGATAGACGAAATATGTTCGACTGGAACGCGAGTTTCGTCAACCGCCGCCGGGGTGGCGTGTTCGCAAGCGCGTCAGTGAATCGCCCGGAGTGGCTCGGTTGGGCTTGCGCGATGCGCGAGAGACGAACGATAATTTTCGGACACATGCCGACCTTTAAACGAGTGCTCCGTGCGATGGCGCCGATGTCTGTGACGATGCTCGCGGCGGCGCTGCTAGTGCAGGGCTGCGGGCCGCGGCTGAGTTTGCTCGATGAACTGGCGCAGACCGGCAAGATCAATGAGAACGCGCCGGTGCTCGCACACCTCGAAATTGAAATCAACGCGCCGCCGGCGAAGGTGTGGGCGCTGCTCGTCGATGCGCCGTCGTGGCCGAAGTGGACGAAGCAGATCAGCAGCGTGACGCCGGATGGGCCGCTGGCCGCGGGCAAGAAATTCACGTGGAAGTCGGGCGACACCGAAATTGAGTCGCAGGTGCAGCTGCTCGAGCCGCAGCGACGCCTCGCGTGGACGGGAACGGCGATGTCTGCAAAGGCGATTCACGTATGGGAATTGAAGGATGCGCCGGGCGACCGCACGCTCGTGAAAATGAAAGAATCGATGGATGGGCCGCTGATGTCGCGCCTGTACCCGCAAGACAAGCTGAGCGCCGCGGGTATGGAATGGCTGCTAGCGCTGAAGCGCGCCGCTGAACCTGCTGCACGTTCCGCAGCCGCACCGTCTGTCGCTCCTCCTGCGCCTGAATCGCACTAGCTCCCGCTCGCATCCACTACTCGCGCAAACATGGCTCGATGCGGCGGGTAGTCCGCGGGACTCGGAGATCCGTGTGACCAGCCAAAAGGGAAGTGCTCCCGTTGTGGCCGTAGTGGGAGCGACGGGACATACGGGTAGATTCGTGGTGGCAGAGCTGCTGCGGCGGGGAATCGCGCCGGTCGCGATTGCGCGCAACGCGCAATCGTTGAAGGCGGCGGATTTTGCAGGACATAACGTGGAGCGGCAAGCGGCGTCGGTGGCTGATGCCGAGTCACTCGACCGCGCGCTGGCTGGCGCGCGTGCGGTGATCAATTGCGCCGGGCCGTTTCTCGATACGGCGGACGCGGTGGCTTCGGCTGCGATGCGAGCGCGGATTCACTACGTCGATGTGACGGCCGAGCAAGCCAGCGCGAGAACTACGATCGAGAAATTTGATAATGCGGCGCGCGAGGCGGGTGTAGTCGTGCTACCCGCGATAGGATTCTACGGCGGCTTCGCGGATCTGCTCGTCACATCGTTGATGGGTGCGGTGGACCGCGCGCCTGCGATCGACGCGGCCAGTTCGATCGAGATCATGATCGGGCTCGACAGCTGGCATCCAACGATAGGCACGCGCAGGACGGGCGAGAAAAACTCGGGAACGCGCTATGTGATCTCGCACGGTGAACTGGCGCCGGTACAATCGCCACTGAAGGTGAAAGGCTGGACGTTTGGAGATCCCGTCGGCCACCAATTCGTGAGGTGGCGCTCTCTGAAATTATTTTGATCAGCCGCCACTTCAAGACGCACGAACTCCACAACTACATCAGCGAAAACGCGCTGCGCGACATTCACGACGAGTCGACGCCGTCGCCGGAGGCAGCAGATGAATCGGGACGATCGGCGCAGAGGTTTGAGGTCGTCGTGACGATAATGCGGCCCGGGGAAACGAGGCAGAGCAGCGCGCGAGGGCGCGACATTTACGCTTTTACGGCGCCGCTCGTGTCCGAGGCGACAGAGCGATTGCTCAACGGAAAGTTTCGAGACGTGGGCGCGCATGCACCAGGAGAGATTTTCGACGCGCGCGCATTCCTATCCGCGTTACCACTGGAGTTGAGGCTGCGGTAGCCCAACACCAGCCTCACAGCGCCTTAGGCGAGCGCAGCGAGCTGTACATGGACTGCAGTCTGTGCAGCGTTCCAGGCGCCTCACTCCAACGGCCGATCGAAAAGCGCCATTTCTTCCGCGTCCGGCGCCTGAAACAACTTCACCCAATTCGCGAGAGCTTCTCGCGTGATCGGCGGATTTTCCGTGCCGCGCCGTGAGATTCGCTCAAACAAAACTTCCTGCGGCGCATGCAGGTAATGCAGTTCGACTTCCGCGCCCAGCTCGCGAGCGCGTAGCCGCAGCGCATCGCGCTCTGAGCGCGCCCATGTCCCCCACTCGATGATCACGTTGTTGCCCAGCGAGAGTAGCTGCTGCGCGAGCTTCCACTGGAGTTGCTCAATTTTCGCGCGCACTGGCTCGTCGTAGATGTCGATTTCGAGCGCGTGCATCCAGTCGTCAGGTGAGAAACGAACTGCGGCGTACTCGGTCTCGAGTCGCTTCGCGAGCGTGGTTTTTCCGGCGCCCGGCAAGCCGCAGATGATGGCGAGACGGCTTTTCGTGGATGATTCGTTCATGGGGAAACCTAGCGGTCGCATTGGAAAATGGACACGAACGCGTAGCACGCACCCTTTTGAGAAGAAAAGTGTGCGGCACCCGGGAAGGCTAGTACCCCACGGCTTTACCTTCGCGGCGCGGGTCGCCGGCGCCCAGGCGCTCTTTGGTGTCGGGATCAATGCCGATGGCTTCGTCCTGGCCGATAAAGCGGCGATTCGGAGAAATCTTGTAGCCGCGTTCTTCGAGACCGGAGACAACCGAATCGGAAATGAACGGTTCGAGGCCTACCGTGTCGGGCAGCCACTGCTGATGAAAACGCGGAGCGTTGATCGCGGCTTGCGCTTCCATGTTCAAGCGGATCCAGTTGATCACCGTGAGTAGCACGGTGTTGATAATCGTCGGTCCACCGGGCGAGCCGGTGACGAAGCTGAGCTGGCCATCGCGCAGCACGATCGTCGGCGTCATCGAACTGAGCGGACGCTTGCCGGGGCCGATCGTATTCGCTTCTGATTGCACGAGGCCAAAAAGGTTTGGCTCGCCGGGATGCGCGGTGAAATCGTCCATTTCGTCGTTGAGCAGGAAGCCGCCCTCGGACGTGACCGCCGAACCGAACGAATCGTTGAGCGTATAGGTGTTCGCAACGGCGTTTCCCGCGGCATCGACGACCGAGAAGTGTGTCGTGTACATGTGACCCACCTCGGCGAGCGCACGCTGCGCGGCGATTTCGTAGTTCTCGCGCGAGTCGCCGTCGTTCAATGCAGCCGCTGCAGCCGGGCACGGCGCATCCGCCGAGACATTCTCAAACGCCGCCGGATCGCCCGCGCCAACTTTCTCGCTGCTCGAAGCGTCGATCGGGTCGATGGTCTTGCGGCGCACCTCCGCGTAGCAACGCGACGTGAGCCCGCGCACGGGAATTTTCGCGTAGTCCGGATCGGCCAGAAACGCAGCGCGATCGGCAAACGCGCGTCGCATCGCTTCGATCGTGAGATGCACGGACTGCGTATCGTCCCAGCCCTTCAACTGATACGCATCGAGAATGTTCAGCGCCTCGATCATCGCGGCGCCACCGGAGCTCGGCGGCGGGCTGGTGATGAGCTGCCAATCGTGGCCGCCGTAGCGGTAGGTTGCGAGCAGCGGATCGCGCGTCTTTGGCTCGTAGTGCTCCAGGTCGGAGTAAGTGACGAGTCCACCTTCGCGCTTCATTTCGTCCGCGAGCTGGTGCGCCAGCTTGCCGTGGTAGAAATCGCCCGCGCCAGCCTGCGCGATGCGCTTCAGCGTCGCGGCGAGTTCCGGCTGCTTCAGCATCTCGCCGGGATCGTAGTAAAGGCCGCCCTTCAGGAAAATCCGGCGGCTGGCGGCAAACATCTGCAACGGCTTTGCATCTTCCTGTAAAAGTTGCGAGAGCCGCGAGCTGATGGGGAATCCGTTTTCCGCCAGATCGATCGCGGGCTGCATCACTTCAGCGAGTTTCATGGTGCCGTAAGTTTTCAGCGCGAGTGCAAGACCGGCCACCGTGCCGGGCACCGCGACGGCGCGATAGCCGGTGAGCGACGGATCGACGTCCGGCAGATGGTCCATCTTCGAATACATGTCGCGCGATGCGGAGGCGGGAGCGGTCTCGCGATAGTCGATGAATTTCGCGCGGCCGTCGTTCATGCGGACGAGCATGAAGCCGCCGCCACCGATGTTGCCCGCCTCGGGCTCGACCACGGCGAGCGCGAATCCCACGGCCACGGCCGCGTCGATGGCGTTTCCGCCGCGCTTCAGAATCGCCGCGCCTGCCGCGGAAGCGAGTTCTTCGTCGCTCACCACCATCCCGCTCTTCGCGCGCACGGGCTGCTGCGGCCAGTCGAGATTTTTCACCGCGGGGCGCGCATTGAATTCGCGTGGCGCCTGTTGCGTTGCAAACGGCGTCTGCGCAGGCGCTTGCGCGAATGCAGCCGTACCAATTGCGCAGAACGCGGAAACCGAAAATAAGAGTCGCGCCGGAAATTTCACGATGGGGACTTCCTCTGAATGGAATTGCGAACTTGAAGCCAGTTCCGCGAGCGGCGCTTCACTCGCTCATCATCACCATCACCAGCGCGATGAACCCGCCGAGCGCCAGCGCCAGCAGAATCCAGATCCAAATCGAGTACCGCTTGCGCATCAGCGCTTTCGGGGCTTCATTCGGTGCGCCGTGGTCGAGATCATCCAGCGCCACATCGACGCGCGGAGGAAATTCGTCGCCCGAGCCGCCTGCCTTAGGATCCGGCTCGCCCGTGCGCGGAATGAAATCGTTCGGCATTGCAAACGATGCTAGCACCGCGCGAAATCGAGGCGCAAGCACACCACGAAAAAGGAAACGAAAAGTGTGGGCTTAGAGGGACATCATGCTGATCATGAGCAGAGCAGCCGCGCCGCCGATCACGATTGCCACCAGCATCCAACGCTTCAGCCGCGGATGGGTCTTGGGCAGCGCCAGCATGTGGCTCGACGGATCGGTCTGCGGAAAAATCGAGGGGCCACCCTTGGAGCCTGATCGGGAGGGAGATGAATCCGTGTACGACGCAGAATCGTTTTGTGCGATGCCCGAAACTGGGTTAGGCATTGATGGGAATATTACACCTGTGTGAATTGAAGTCGAGCGGAAATTGGTCGCGGAGTGTCGATTTTCACAGGGTTTTGCACCGGCATGCCGGAATCATCCCTGGAGCAGCGACTTGATCTTGCCGAGCAGCCGCAGCTTATCGCCCGCGTGTGCGCGCGAAAGGTACTCGAGTCCGCAAGCCGCGCCGAGGTAAGCGCGCCCGCCGGCGATGCGCGGCAGCAGCTTGTCCAGCATGCGGGCCACCCCGTCCGCATTTTCCATCTCTGCCGCCGTGCCGCTCACCAAGCCAAACGCGATGGGCTTGTCCGCGCCGTCGCCCGCGATTTTTTCGGCGAGCGCGTCTCCGCCGACGGTGAAATCGAGGCCGATCACATCGACGGGCAGCTCCATCAATTTTTCGTAGAGCGGCGACGCGTCGCGAAAATACGTGTGCAGCGCCAGCTCCACCACGCGGCCAGACTGGCGCATGCGATCGCGCGAGGCGATCAGCGGCTTCAGCGCCGCTTCCAGCACCGGCCAATCCGCCGTGTGATAAAGGACCGCCGGCTCGTCGATCTGAATCAGCTGCGCGCCGCCGCGCGCGAGCATTTCGATTTCGACAGCGAGTACTTCGGCGAAATCCTGCGCGCGTGCGGCGAGATGTTCAGACGAGTCGCGCGTGTGCCCCGCACCGTTGCCATTTTCGGTGAGTGAATATTTCGCGAGCGTGTAAGGGCCGGTCAATACGGGCTTGATGGCGAGTTTGCCGGCTTTCGCGGGAGGAGTCGGCAGGCCACCGAGCGCGTTGCGCGCGAAACTGTATTCGTCGGCAACGAGCTGACCACGGCGCAAAATTTTGGCGGTGAGCACCGGCTGGCGGAAATAGGTGCGCGTTTCGAAGAAGGGAAGCAGCTCGTCCAAGCGGACGTTGTCGAGCTTCGCGGGAATGTGCGAGATGGGGTCGGCCCAGCGAATCTGCCCGTCAGTGATGATGTCGAGGCCGGCTTCCACCTGGTCGGCAATCGCGCGGCGAGTCATCGCGTTCTGCGCGTCGAGCAGGTCGGCGGAGGTGCGGTCGCCGCTGGCCAGCGCGTCCATCGTGCGGCGCAGGATCAGCAGCTCATGCGTCTCGCCGAAGCGCGGATATCCCCCGGCGCTCGCGAGATACAACCCGGGCGATCGAAGCGTCATGCGTAACCTCTACAAAGGGGGCGTGCAGAAAAGTTAGTCGAATCGCAGGGGCAGGTCAAGCCGCGTGGATGCGTTAGCGCGTACGCCATCTTCGCGCGAACCGCGTTTGAGCTTGCGCCACGTATATCGTAGGCTACTTTGCATGCGCGCCGATCTCGCCGTACACACCCAGACCTCATGAAACGCCGCGCTCGCGGATTCGTCTTCGCCGGCTTTGTCTTCGTCGCCTCGTTCGCTGTGATATTAATGTCCGGCATATTCTCGGCGGCGCTTCCGTCGCAGCAACAGGCGGCCGGTGTATCCGCCGCTCTCGATCGTGGAGACGACTTCGCCGCCGCGCAAAAATATGAGGAAGCACTCGCCGCGTATCGTCAGGCGGACGTTCTCGCGAACCACTCGTGCGCCGAGTGTCTTTTGCGGATTGCGAAGACGTCGCTGCTGCTCGGCGATACCGCGACGGCCCTTACCGCGTCTGCGAGTGCTGCAAGTTTCGCGGGCGAGAATCGAGTGCTGGCTGCCGATGCGCACCTGCTGCGCGGGGAAATTCTGGTGGCGACCTCGAGCGACGCGAAAGATCCCAAGTTCGCACAAGCCGAGCAGGAATATCGCGCCGCCATCGCGGCAAGCCCCAAAAAATCCATGGCGCGATTTTCGCTCGGTATGCTGCTGCTCAGCGAACGGCGCGAAGCGGAAGGCGTAGCCGAGCTGCAAGCGTATGTGGACGGTCCGTTCGCCGATCCGAAGCGCGCCGAGCGCGCCGAACGCATCATCGCAAATCCCGCTCTCGCTCTCGCGCCCACGTCCGACGATTTCTCGTTCACCGCGCTCGACGGCGAAAAAATCTCGCGCGACGGGCTGCGCGGCACCGTGGTGCTGCTCGATTTCTGGGGCTCGTGGTGCCCGCCGTGCCGCGAATCGATACCCATGGTCGCGAGCCTCCACAAAAAATTCGCGGGGCAGCCCGTGAAAGTCATCGGCATCAGCTCGGACGACAACGAACAGGCGTGGCGCTCGTTCATCGCACAGCACCAGATGAACTGGACGGAATATCTCGACCGCGATTCGCAGGTGATGACGCTCTTTGAGATTCAGGCCTTTCCCACGTTTGTGGTGCTCGACCGCAATGGCGGCATCCAATTTCGTCAGGCCGGGCTCGACGAAAAAACGGAAGGGACGATCGAAGTGGCGATTCATGCGGCGATGCTCGTGCCGGTCAAATCGCCGGCAACTTCACCTGGCGCCGCTAAGCCCGCCGCTTCAGCGTCGCCAGCGAGCGCTGCCGTAACAGCGCCGACGGCGGCACTGCCTCACCTCGCGCACGGGCCGCGTGGCGTGTGGCAAGCCGCGGACATTCCTTTCACGGCCGCCACAATTTTAGGCGCGCAGGGCGCAGCGAAAGCGTCCGAGGCCGGCTACAAAACCGCGCCGGACGAAGTGGACAACGGCGACGCCGACAAGGGCATCTACCGGAACGAATACTTGAGATTTTCTTACGCGTACCCGGCGAAGTGGACGCCCGATCCGCCGGAGGAACTCGAACGCCAGAACGAAAACGCGACGCGGTGGCTTGAGGCTCAGTCGCTCGCCGGCTTTACCGTGGTGCCCGTGCCCAAAATTGTGATGACGGCGCGGCCCGACGCTCGCGCGCGATTGCCGTTCGCGCGAATCAGCGTTCAGGCGGCGGACTCGACCGACGCGGGAACCGCGCAGCAAGACGCTGAGCGGCTCGCGCATGTGACCGGCGCGACGATTCACACCGCGCCTCAGCCAATCGCCGTCGGCGCACACGCAGTATTCCTCATGGATTTTCAGCTGCCCAACGCAGACCCGCCGCTGTATCTCGCGGCCGTGGAATTTCAGGCGGGGCCGTGCCGCGTGACGATCGAACTCGCCGCGGCGACGCACGACGAACTCGCGACGATCGTGAAGACGCTGCCGTCGCTGAAGTTTTACGACAAGTAGTTACGCTGCCTTCCGCGCCTGAACCTGCCGACCGCTTCGCTTCAACCTGACGTTACGCGCGCGGTTCAATTTTCTGGGCTTCCTGTTCGCCTCGGCCGCGTGGAGGCTGCGCCACAGGTGCAGCGTCGCGTAGGCGCGCCACGGGCGCCAAGTCTCGGCGCGTGCGTCGAGCGCGCGATGATTGGCGAGTCCGCTCGCGCGAAGCAGCGCCACGTCGCCCGTGGGAAACGCATCCGGATCGCCGAACGCGCGCATTGCAACGTACTGCGCCGTCCACGCGCCAACGCCGGGAATTTCTCGGAACTTTTCCGCAAACTCTGGCACGTCGATCACGCCGTCAAACGAAAGCACACCGTCGCGCACGCGCCGCGCGAATTCGCGAATCGTTTCGGCACGCGCTTTCGTGAGGCCCACTCGCGAGAGATCCGCGCCCGCCAACATTTTCGCGCTCGGAAAAATGCGCGCAAGGCCGGCGGCGGGCGCGTAGGCCACGCCGAATTGCTCGGCGATGCGGCCCGTGATCGTCGAAGCGCCCTGCACGCTGATCTGCTGCCCCACAATCGCGCGAACCGCCAGCTCGAAGCCATTCCACGCGCCGGGCACGCGCATCCCGGGCGTTGCGCGAACCATCGGCGCGAGCAATGCATCCGCGCGCAGCGATCGCGCGATTTTTGCTGGGTCAGCGTTCAGGTCGAGCATCGCACGAATGCGCTCCACGATGTGGAATAGCGCCGCGGAATCGTCGAACTCGATCGTCAGTGCGAGTGCGTGCTTCGAAGCAGCGAGACCGACTTCGAAATACCCGCGCCGGCCGTTCCATTCGATCGTCCGGCGGTACGCGTTATTCTCGACGTGTTCGACTCCCGGAATTGCGCGCCGCCGCAGAAAATCGAGGATGCCGTCCCAGTCGTATGGCGGGCGGAAACGCAGCTCGAACGAATAGCGATTTTCGCCCCCGCTGGCGGGGGATTCCGGTCGCGCGAGTTTCCGGATGTGCGTCGGAGTGCGCTTGTACGTGTTGCGGATCGCCGCGTTGAACCGCCGCACGCAACCGAAGCCGGACGCGAATGCCACTTCGCCCATCGGCAGTCGCGTCTCATCGATCAATTTTTTTGCGAAATGCAGCCGTCGCGTCTGCGCCACGGAACTCGGCGTCGCGCCGAGATGCTTCAAAAATAATCTCCGCAGGTGCCGCGGACCGACGCCGAGACGCTCGGCAAGACCCTCGACGCCACCGGACTCAAGCCCGCTTTCGCCGATCAAAAGCATCGCGCGCGACACAGTGTTCGAAGTTCCGGCCCACGCCTTCGTTCCCGGCGAGCATTCCGGCCGGCAACGAAGGCACGGGCGATAACCGGCCTCGGCGGCCGCCGCGGCGGTGGGGAAGTAGGTGCAGTTTTTTTCTTTGCACGTCGGCGCGGGACAAATCGAGCGGCAGTACACGCGGCTGCCCTTCACGCCGATGAAAAATTTACCGTCGAATCGCGGGTCGCGCGAAAGCCGCGCTCGCGAGCACACGCGCCAGGGAAGTGTCATAGACCGATCATAGGCGACGCGCCGCATAGAGCTAGACGTTTTCGGACATCAACATGGGACCCCATCTTACGCCCGGCGCGCACGCTAACGCACACGACAAACGCAAAGCATTCGAGTCCGAAACCGTCCAACGCTCGCCGCCCCGCGACCTTATGTTGTAGTCCGCGGCGACGTTCACACTAACCCCAAGCGGGAACGTCGTAGGTCCACGGCGTCGCCGCCACTCGTCTCCGTCGAGACTCCGGCGGCCGCGCCTTGGAAGTGCAAATTAAAACGCAGTGCGTTGCGACACGACGCCGCGATCATTCGAACTGAGGAGAATTCTCGATGCTGAATCGTAAAGTTTTGCTGGGCTTCTCGTGCTTGCTCGCGGTCGCGGCTTTGGCGTTCGCGGTCCACGCCCGCGCCACCGCGCACCTCACCCACCCGCCGGCTGACGCGCAAGCGAAAGCTTCGCCGCGCTGCTCGACGGCGGAATATCACCAACTCGATTTCTGGCTGGGGGATTGGGACGCATACGACGTAAGCGATCAGAAAACCGTCGCGGCTCGCCTGAAGGTCACTCCCGTCGTTGGAGGTTGCGCGTTGCAGGAGGACTATCAGCAGTTTGACGGAATGAAGGGTTGGAGTTTTTCTGGTTACGACGCGCACGCAGGCGGCTGGCACCAGAATTGGGTGACGAACGGCGGCACCTGGCTTTTCATGAATGGAAAATTTCAGGACGGCACGATGGTGCTGATCGCCACCGAACACAAGGCGAGCGGCGACGCGCTGATGCGTAGCTCGTGGAAGGCTGTCGATGGCAACGTCCGCGAGTGGGCCGATGAATCCACAGACAACGGCGCGACGTGGACGCCGATGTTCGACATGATCTTCAAGCCGCACCAAGCCGTGAACGGACAGTAGCGCGACGAAGCTCGCGGCTTAAACTTCTGGCGTTGAGCCGTCGCCCGTTGCGTCGCCAACGGAGAAGTATGAGCAGTCGGGATGTTGGAACACGAGAGCGCTGACGCTCGCTTCCGGATCCATCATCATGCCTTCGGTGAGGTGCACGCCGATTTCTTCGGGGCGCAGCAGCAGCCACAGGCCTGCTTGATCCTCGAGGTTCGGGCACGCGGGATAGCCGAAGCTGTAGCGCTTGCCGCGATAGCGCGACGTGAAGCGGTCCTGCATCGTCATCGTCGGCGGATCGGGGAAGCCCCAATCTTCGCGGATGCGGCGGTGCAACCATTCCGCGCATGCTTCGGCCGTCTCGATCGCGAGTGCCTGCAGCGCGTGCGAGAAAAGGTAACGGCCCGCGGCTTTTGCCTCTTCGGATTTTTCGCGGATGTTTTTTCCGGCCGTCACCACAAACAGCGCAAGGTGATCGCGCTCGCCCTTCACGGCGGGCAGAATGTAGTCGCTCAGGCACAGCTTGTCTTTCACGCGCTGGCGCTGGAAGTGGAAGGTGTGGACGGGCGTATTCGCCGAAGGCTCGAAGAGCGCGATGGAATTTCCGCGGCGCTCAGCCTCGAAGAATTGCCACACCGCGCCGACCTTCATGTAGCTCGCGCACTCCTGCTTCACTTCGTCCACGGCCGCTTGTAATTCCAGCGCACGCGGATCGCGCGCGGCCAAAGCTTTTTCGAAGCTGCCGCGGAAGCCGAGGTGCCGGCCGAAGAGCATGTACGGATTCACGTAGCTCCACATTTCCGCAAGGTCCGGCACGGCGCGCACCTTGCGGTCGAGATACGCAACCGGCTGAATCGGTAGATCCACGCGCACGCGCGGCGAACGCTCGTCGCCCGCAGGTTCGAGTGGCGCAGAGGCCGGCTCGTCGAGGAGGGCGGTGCCAACGTGAACGTGCTTCTCGATTGTGGTCGCGCGCGTCGTGGGGTCGCTCAGCTCGTTCATCAGGCGCAGGCCGGTCATCGCGTCTTTCGCGTAGCAGACGGCGCTTGCATACTGCGGCGCAATTTTGCCGCGCGTGAATTTGTCGGAGAGCGCGGCTCCGCCCACGAGCAGCGGCACGTTGATGCCGGCTTCGCGCAAGTCGGAAGCGGTCGTCACCATCTGCTGCGCGCTTTTCACCAGCAAACCGGACAGACCTATGGCGTCGGGCTTGTGCTCGCGAAAGCCTTTGATTAAATCCTCAGGCGGAACTTTGATTCCGAGGTTGATCACGTCGTAGCCGTTGTTCTTCAGAATGATCTCGACGAGATTCTTGCCGATGTCGTGCACGTCGCCTTTCACCGTGGCGAGCACCACCTTCGCGCGCTTCTCGGTGTCGGCCTTCTCCATAAAGCTTTCCAGGTGGCCGACGGCCGTCTTCATCGCTTCGGCGGATTGGAGCACCTCGGCGACGATCAGCTCGTTGTTGTTGAACAAGCGGCCCACTTCGGCCATACCCGCCATCAGCGGGCCGTTGATGATGTCCATCGGCGGCGCGCCTTCTTTCATTTTCAGGTCGAGGTCGGGAATCAGGCCGTCTTTGGTCCCCTCGAGAATGTAGTTTGAGAGGCGCTGATCGAGCGGCAGGTCGGCCGCCTTTTCTTTTTTCTTCGTGCCTGCGCCGCGGAAATGTTCCGTGATCGCTACGATGTGAAAACTGTTCACGGCGGCTTTCTGTTCGCGCGATTGCTGCCGCCAGTCGGCAGGAACGTCGCGAAGCAGCGCCGCATTCGTGTGGTCTTCAGGCACTTCGGCTGGCGGCGTATTGAATAGCAGGCTCTCCGCGAGCTTGCGCTCTTTGTCGGGCAACGAGCCGTAGCGCTCGAGGCGCTCGGCATTCACGATGGCCAGGTCGAGCCCGGCTTTCGTGCAGTGGTAGAGGAAAACGGAGTTCACCACTTCGCGCGCGCCCGGCGGCAAGCCGAACGAGACGTTTGAAATTCCCAGCACGGTACGCACGAACGGAATCGACTTCTTGATTTCGCGGATGCCTTCGATCGTTTCCACGGCGCCGCCGATGTAATTTTCGTCGCCGGTCGCGCATGGGAACACCAGCGGATCGAAAACGATATTCTCGGCGTGGATGCCGAATTTTCCGGTGAGCAAACCGTGCGAGCGTTCGGCAATCTCGCGTTTTCGTTCGCGCGTGAACGCCTGCGCCTGCACTGGGTCTTCGTCGATGCAGCCGACCACTAGCGCCGCGCCGTAGGAACGCGCCAGCGGGCACACGCGCTCAAATTTTTCTTCGCCGTCTTCGAGGTTGATCGAATTGATGATGCTCTTGCCCTGGCAGTAGGTGAGCGCCAGCTCGATGCCGCGCGGATCGGTGGTATCGATCATGATCGGCGCTTTGATTTTGCGGATCAGGTGCTCGTAGAAGGGCGGAACGTCCGCCAGTTCATCGCGGTCGGTGCTTTGCAAGCAGACGTCCACGATGTGCGCGCCGCTTTTCACCTGGCGCCGGGCGATTTCCGTCGCCTCTTCCCACTGTTCCGCGGCGACCAAATTCTTGAAGAGCCGCGAGCCGATCACGTTCGTGCGTTCGCCGACGATCAGCGGCCGCGTGGATTCTTCGGCTTCCACCATCTCGATGCCGGAATACACGGCGCGATGATTCGGATCGGGCAGCACGCGCGGCTTTTTGCCCTCCGCCATTTGCGCCATCGCGCGAATATGTTTTTCCGTGGTGCCGCAGCATCCGCCCACGATGTTGAGCCAGCCGCGCTCGATGAAGCGATCGAGTTGCTCGGCGAGCGTGGTTGGCGTCTCGCCGTACAGTCCCTCTTCGTTCGGCAAGCCGGCGTTGGGATAGCAAGAAACCGCGCGGCTCGTCAGCGACTGAAGCGTGCGGACGTGATCGGTCATGAATTCCGGACCGGTAGCGCAGTTCAGTCCCAGCGCGATCAGGTCCACGTGATCGAGCGAAGTCCAGAGCGCTTCGATACCTTGACCCGCGAGCATCGTGCCCATCGCTTCGATCGTCACTGAAACGATCAGCGGAATCGGCTGGCCGATTTCGCGCCCAAGCTCTTGAATCGCCAGCACGCCCGCCTTGATGTTGCGCGTGTCCTGGCACGTTTCGAGCAGCAGCAGATCCACGCCGCCCTCGACGAGCCCGCGCGCCTGCTCCAGATAATTATTGCGAAGCTGCTCGAACGTGATTCCGCCCGTAACGCTGATCGCCTTCGTCGTCGGGCCCATCGACCCGGCCACAAAGCGTGGCTTTGCGCTGGTGGAAAGTTTGTCCGCTTCCGTGCGCGCCAGTTCCGCGGAGACGCGGCTGATTCGCAGCGCTTCCGCGCCAAGCGCGTATTCGGCGAGCACCAGCGGCGTGCTGCCGAACGAGTTCGTTTCGATAATGTCCGACCCGGCTTCGAGATATTTGCGATGAATGCCGGAGACCACGTCTGGCCGCGTGAGCACCAGATTCTCGTTGCAGCCTTCGAGCGCGGGTCCGCCGAAATCCGCAGCGGTGAGATTTTCCTGCTGCAGCATCGTGCCCATCGCGCCATCAAGCACGAGGATGCGCTGCCGAAGCAGTTCGCGGAGCGTGGCGCCTTGTTGGATCAGGTTTCGCATTGCGGTCATCGGGGCACCTCGCCACAAGCGCGATCAGGCGCAGGAGAGGCCACAGAAAATTCTATCGAGACATTCGATGTAACGCGAGGAAACGTCGATGCAAAGTTCGACAAACGAGGAGCCTCAAAACGTGAGGCCGCGCCACTGGCCAGCAGGCGCTCGAAACGGGGATGAACGGTCACACGACTTAGATTCAAGTTCTGATCGAAGGTTTACGCTCCTTGACTGTCTAGAAATTCAATGGGCACGCCCGACGGAACCATTCCGATCGCAGCGCCTCGCTGCAAAAGCGTGGTCACAGCGCGACGGCCTTCCGGTCCGTAGTCCAGCGTCCATTTATTCACATACATTCCCACAAACTTGTCGGCGAGCACCGGGTCCATATCGCGCGCGAATTGCAGCGCGTAGTCCAGCGCCGGCTCGCGATGATCGAGCGCGTACGCCACCGATTCGCGAATGATGCGCGAAACCTGCTTGCCCAGCTCCGGCCCCAGCTTGCGGCGAATCGCATTCGCGCCGAGCGGCAGCGGCAATCCGGTTTCTTCCTGCCACCACACTCCGAGATCGACGACCTTATTCAAGCCCATCCCCGAAAACATCAGCTGCCCTTCGTGAATCAGCAAGCCCGCTTCCACTTCCTTGGCCTTCACGGCGTCCAAAATTTTGTCAAACGGCATCGTCACGGTCTTCACGTTCGGCTCGAAAAGCTTCAGCGCCAAATACGAAGTCGTGAGCTCGCCCGGAATCGCAATCGTGCGTCCCGCCAGCTCGGTCTTCTTGATCTGCGTGTTCGAAACGACGATCGGCCCGTAGCCTTCGCCGAAGCTCGCGCCGCAATCCATCAGCACGTACTTGTCAGCCACAAACGGGTAGGCGAAAAAGCTGATCGCCGTCACGTCGTACACTTCGTTCTTCGCGTCGCCATTCAGCGATTGAATGTCTTTCAGCACGTGCGTGAACTTCACGCCGGGCAGGCGCACCTTGTTGGTGGCCAGCGCATAGAACATGAAAGCGTCGTCGCTATCGGGCGAGTGCGCGAGTTTGATTTCAGTGGTGGCGGACATTACGGGCGTTGACATCTCTCCGTCCTTGCGGCGTCACAGAGATCGTTCACCCACCGCGCCGGGACTGGGTAAGCCACGGGGCGGGTTTTGGCGAAGCTGGTGCGAGCGCTTCGAACCCGCTGCGGTGAAACAACCAAGGAGTGCACGTCGAACTGCATGAGGCCGAAATTCGAGTGCCAAGAATAGCACACGCGCGCGATGCGTTCCAGCGAACGGACTCTGCTCCAGCGGCTGCTGCGAGCCTATTTGGTCGGGTTGTTACCTCGCAATGAACCCGGATACTCGCTCGGCAGCACCCACGCCGCGATCGCTTCAATCGCGGCGTGATCCACGTGCCCGGCCTGCTCGTATTCTTTCGGATTCGATTGTCCGCTGCCGCTGATGAAAAGGTGGTTCGCGTCCGGATAAATTTTCATCGTCACGTTCGAGCGGTTCCCCAGCGCGGATTGCCAGTCGCTGAAATTCGCCGGCGTCACCTGATAATCGCGCCCGCCCTGCAAAATCAGAATCGGAATTTTCAGCTTCTCCGCCGTCTTCACCGGATTGTAGCTGCGCAGGTCGAGCCAGTATGCGCCGTACGTCGTGGAGCCGAGAAACATCACCGTGTCGCCCGGCTTCAAATCCTTGCTTTCGATTTGATCCACAGCTTCTTGCGCCGCCGCGACTTGCTTCTCGCCCTCGTCGCTGGGCATCGCGCCGATATTCGCGAGGTAGTGAATCTGTTCCACCACCACGCGTTCGATTGGGCGCGTATTGCCGCCCATGATCACGATGCCGGCGATCACTGCGTTGCCCGTGGCGATGCGCGGCGCCAGATACGCGCCCAGGCTGTGGCCCAGTACATAAACCAGCTCGGGATTGATGCCGGGCTGCTTCGCCACCAGCGCCACGGCTGCGCGCGCGTCGTTGATCGTCTCGTCGTTTACCGTCAGCAGGTGCGGATCCGTCGCGCTTTTCTCGCCGTATTTTTGCGTGCGTTTGGTGTAGCGATAGACGGCGATGCCGTGCGACGCGAGCCCCCACGCGATATCTTTGAACGGCTTGTTCGGCCCGATCGACTCGTCCTCATCGTGCGGCCCTGAGCCTTGCACCAGCACGATCGCGGGGAACGGCCCGGGGCCATTCGGCACCGTCAGCGTGCCGGGCAATTCGTAGCCCTGATCTTCGAGCGTGAGCGATTTCTCGGTGAATGACGCCGTCTTTGCATACACCGGCGGCTGCCACTGCGATTCTTCTTGGTGCGGCCTGAGGCCGATGCCCGCGATTTTTCCGTCGGGATCGTACGCGACTGTCGCGTCGAGCTGTCCCTGCGCGAATACGAGCACGAGCTTCGCGGCGTCGAACGTCTGCACCTTCCCAGTCGTCACGTTCTCGATCGATTGCAATTTGCCAAACTGCGGCTCGATCTGCGCCCACTGTGCGCCTAATTTTCCGGCTGGCAGCGCCGCTGCCATTTTTGCGTCGAACTGTGATTCCACCGCGGCGAAATTTCCGGTGTTCATGTTTTGGATCACTTGCCGCGCGTTCGCTTCCACTTGTGCGGGGGGCTGTGAAGTTGTTTGAGCGACGGTCTGCGCGGGCGGCGCACTGGCTTCCATCGGCATGCGAGCCGCCACGCCCGACGGCGCGATGCACGCACCGGTAGCGACGACCAAAATCGCGAACGCGATCGATTTCATGGGAATCCTCTTTCGAGCTAGACGAACGAGGCACGAAAAATGTTTCAGGACTATTGTTCGCAATGGCGGAATATTTCCACGCCGCCGACGGCCACCGTGATCAGCGCCATCTTCAAAATTTCGCCGGGAAGGAAGGGAAGCGCGCCAAGCGTGAACGCCTGCCGCCAACCGAGGTGCATTCCAGTCGCGAGCCACGCGCAGCCGCCAAAAAAAATCACAATCTCGCCGCCGACGAGCGCACCCGCGAGCAACGCGCCGCGCACAGCATTCGTCAGATGCGACGCCGCCGATGAAGCGCGCTCACTCATCCAGCCCGTCACGAACGCCGCGAACGGATACGAGATCAAATAGCCGGCCGTTGGACCGGCGAAGCGCAGAATACCCGGCG
>Ga0209169_10000912_pt1 | contig 18210 bp, 13 predicted proteins | sample HubBroMetageWRM4_FD_188346 | JGI IMG/M metagenome (GOLD analysis project Ga0209169, IMG submission 188346) | Warmed soil microbial communities from the Hubbard Brook experimental Forest, New Hampshire - Hubbard Brook CCASE Soil Metagenome WRM 4... | ecosystem: Environmental > Terrestrial > Soil... | reverse complement strand
GTAGGGGCTGAGGCAGGCGCCAACCCAACGCGCGCGAATTTCTTCCAGGAACGGCGCGAGCATCGAAGACACGCCGCCGCCAATCACGATCACGTCGGGTTCGAGCAAATCGATGACGTTGCCGAGCCAGTACGCGAGCAGATCGAGCGTCTCCTGCATGACTTCCTTGGCAAGCGGGTCGCCCTCGGCGTAGCACTTTGCGACCATTTCGCTGGTCACGGCGTCGGGCTTCCCACCAGCCATTTCGAGGAGCGCCGACTTCGCGCGATCACCGCTGGCCCTCAGCGTTGCGAGCTTCCCTCGAGCCCGCCGCGCGATCGCTGGTCCCGCCGCCAATGTTTCGATGCATCCGCGCTTGCCACAGGCGCATTGCGGCCCGTGCAAATCGACGCCAACGTGCCCGCCTTCGGTCGCAAGTCCCGTTCGGCCATGGTAGACCCTGCCGTCGATCACGAAACCTGTGCCGATTCCGGTGCCGATCGTCGCATAAAACACGTTGCGATAATTGCGTCCTGCGCCCCATTTCGCTTCAGCGAGCGCTGCCGCGTTGGCGTCGTTGTCGATTTTCACCTTTGCGGCGGGATAGAGCTTGCGAATTTCTTCGGCGAGCGGAAAGTTATGCCATCCGGGCAAATTCGGTGGGTTAATCACCATACCGGTTCGCGGATTGAGCGGTCCCGGCGCGCAAATGCCGATGGCGCGTGGTTGAAATCCATCGTCCGAGCCCGAGCGAGAACGAAGCTCCTCAATCGCTGCCGCAACTGCCGCCAATCCACGCGCCGCATCGTTCGCGACCATCAACGTCCGACTCTGCGCCACAATCGTGCCCGAATGATCGACCAAACCAGCGGCTACTTTCGTCCCGCCAATGTCCACGCCAACGATCAAATCATTCTGAATGTCAGACCCCACTCAACTCATGGTTTAGTCGCGGCCGCGCCGTTCGCCGCCGGATTCGCCGGCTTCGGATCGGTCACCGTAACCGGCGTCGTATCCGCCCGAAAAACGATCTCGCCCTTAAACAACGTCATCTCGCATTTCATGTCCTTCAAATCACCCGCCGGCACCGTGTACATATCGCGATCCCACACCGCGATGTCCGCATCTTTACCGAGTTCGATCGATCCCACCGTGCCATCCAAAAATAATTGATGCGCCGCCCACTCCGTATACGATCGCAGCGCAACGCGCGCATCGACCGCTTCCGTCGTCCCAAACGGATGCGCTCCGTACACGCCTTTCAACGTCTGACGCGCCACCGACGCCCAAATCCCGTATCGCGCGGCAAACGGCGTCACGAAATAATCCGAACCGCCGCCCCACACGATCCCTCGCGTCAGCATCGTCTTCAGCGGAATCAATCGCGCCGACCGCTCCGGACCAAACGTCCCCGCATACGTATCGCCGATCCACCACATGAACGGCGCCTGCAACTCGGGATACCCGGCATCGTACTGCTTCTGCAGTGCCGCCATCGTCTCCAGCGCGTGATCCGTCGGAATGTTCGAATGAATGATGCTGTGCCGCAGCCCGTGCGTCGGCGTTTCCTTCAGCACTTCGGCATACGTGTCCACAACCGTATCGATCGCGCGATCGCCGATCGCGTGCGTGCCGATGTGGATTCCTGCCTGGTGATACATCCGCACCAATTGTTTGTAGGTATCCACATCCATCGCCGGATAACCTTTGTTGCCTTTATCGATCTCCGTCGATTTCACGTGCCAGTCGTCGTAGAGCCACGCGGTGCGCCCGCCGCCACTGCCATCCATGTAAAGTTTCCCGCCGCCCGAAAGCAGCACTCCTTCACCCAGCGATCGAGGAGGCAGTGGCAGCGCCTTGATGCGCGCCAGCGTCGCGCGGCCCGAGTCCAGCGTCTTGCCGACGTCCCACAACGTGAACACGCGCACCTTCAACTTGTTTTCGTCGAGCACGCGCTTGTACGCGTCCCAGGTGTGCGGCAGGATGTCGCCTTCCTTTATGGCGGTCATGCCCTCCGCATGCAGCGCGTCGATGATGTGTAGAATCGCGTTGTGTTCCTCGTCCGCAGTCACCGCGGGGATGAGGCTCGTAACCGCGAGCATCGCGTCTTCTTTGAGCACGCCGGTCGGTTTGCCTTGCGCGTCGCGGTCAATCGTGCCCGCTTTTGGATTTTTTGTTGTGTGCGAAATATGAGCGAGTTTCAGGGCAACGCTGTTGGCTACGCCGTAGTGTCCCGTCGTGTGCACCAGCCACACCGGATTTTTGGGAGTGACCTTGTCCAGGTCGGCCGCGTGTACATAGCGCAGCTCGGTGAGTTTGCTTTCGTCCCAGCCGCTGCCTTGGATCCAATCGCCGGGTTTCAGCGCTTTGGCCCGCTCGGCGACCTTCTCCACGATCTCGGCGATGCTCTTCGCCTCGCTCAGATTCACTCTGTAGAGTTCGTTGACGCCGCCGTCGGCGAAGTGTCCGTGGCTGTCGATCAAACCCGGCGTCGCCGTCCGCCCGTGAAGATCGATGACCTTCGTGTTCGGGCCGATATGCGCGCGAATTTCGGCGTTCGATCCGATGGCGAGAAATCTGCCGTCGAACCCGATGGCGACAGCCTCCACCACGGAGTCGTGCGGATCGACAGTCAGAATCTTGCCGCCGAGCAAGACGACCTCGGCAACTGGAGCAGGCGGCCCGCCGTGCGCCGCAATTTTTTGCGGACGCTTGAGCGTCGCCATCCAGACGAGCGCACCGACAAAGATTGCCGCTAAAAGAAAAAAGGAGAGACCCTTCACCCGTCACACCCTGCCTGTTTTCAATCGGAGAGGACCCGATTGGCCGGGTAAGTATTCCAGTGTGGCGCGCGAAAATCCAGCGCGTAGCGTTGTTGGAGCCTGGCGGGCGGTTATTTGGGGGCCAGCTCGTCGCGGCCGACGCCGAGTGCGTCAGCGACTCGATTGATGTAGTTGAACCACGACGCGATCAGAGTGATCTGTAAAATCCCGCGATCGTCGAATCCGACGCCTCGCAACGCTTCGTGATCTTTTGGCGAGCACTTCGTCGCGTCTTTGGTCAGCTTCACCACGTAGTCGAGCATCACGCGTTCCTGCTCGGTGATTGGTGCGGTGCGATAGTCGTTTCGCAGCGCCTCGATCAGTCCATCATCCAACGTCACCCTACGCAGAAACTCTGCGTGTGACTCGATTCAATAGTGGCACTTGTTTGTGACCGACACCATTGTGGCGATCATCTCGTGCTGGCGGCGCTGCAGCGGCAAATCGGGCGCCATCATCGCGCCAAACGCGCTGAACGAATGAAACAGCGCGTCGGGGATGAGCGAGTGCGAAGCGCTGATGCCGGCCTTCGGCCCGCGATCGACGGCGGGTACCGGTGTGGAGTACTCCGGCGGATAGAAAGCGCGCTGATCCATCATCGCTTTCTTGACGCGATCGTCTTCATCCATCCCGATCGTTTTGATCCAGGTCATTGCGCCTCCGCATCACCTTTGAAAACGTGTAGGCCGAGCCATCCGAAGAATGGCGAAGGACCTCAGCCGCAACGTCAGCTCTAAATCAGCCCGTCTCCAAAAATCGCACGGAACGACCGGGCAGTCAAAACTCACAAAAGTCTGCATAAAAGATCAGCGGCCGGATGGGTGTGCATCCGGCCGCAAGTTGTTTGGGGTGCCTCCGGGGGTGTCAAGTCCGCTGGAAGCAATGTCAGTTGAACCCTTTATAAAGAAAGGCGAATTTGATGACAATAATGTAAAAGAATTAGCCTAATGATCTTCTGTAAGTTGTTTGCCTTCAGTGCATTGCAGTCGCTTGCCGGTTTCGACCGATTTGAAGTCCTGCGTCTGACCGTTGGGCCAATCGATGACGACGCGATCGGCTTTGTCGCGTTTGCCGACTCCAAAGGTCAGCGGAAGTTCGGATTGGGACAGGTAGCTCGATCCGCCGCGAACGACGCGCGACTGCGTGACGCCTTCCGTCGTGACGTGAACCGTCGCGCCGACCGCGTCGCGATTCGATTTCGTTCCGATGAGGCGCAGTCGCAAGGAGCGATTGCCGCTCGTGACATCGTTGCGATAGAGATATGCGGGGCCGTGATTTGTCGTCAGCAAGAGATCGGCGTCGCCGTCGTTGTCGAAATCTCCGTAGGCGAGGCCGCGGCCGACCTTCGGCGTGTCGAAGCCACCGCCGACTTCGCTCGCCACTTCGCGAAATTTTCCGTTGCCGCTATTTAGAAATAATTGCGGCGCCTGCGCGTAGCCGACATTGCCGCGAATGTTGCGCACGGTTTCGTCGATGTGGCCGTTGGCGACGACGAGATCGAGCAACCCATCGAGATCGGCATCGACGAAGGTGCATCCGAATCCCAGCGAATTGCGCGAGGCGATGCCAACCCCCGACGCGGTCGCGATGTCGTCATACACGCCAGTGCGCGACGCGCGATACAAACCGATCATCTCGTTGTCAAAATTTGTGATGGCGATTCCAGCGCGGCCGGAATTCTCGAAGTCGCCGGCGTCTACTCCCATTCCGGCGCGCGCCTTGCCGTCGGCGCTGAAGGCGAGGCCGGCTTCGACGGCGACATCCTTGAATTTTCCGCTGCCGAGATTGCGATAGAGCTTGTTGGGCTGCGTATCGTTCGCGACGAGCAGGTCGGGCCAGCCGTCGCCATCGAAATCGAGCATCGCCACGCCGAGCGATTTCGAGCTACTGTCGAAAATTCCGCTGCTTGCGGTGACGTCTTCGAACGTGCCGTCGCCCTTGTTATGAAAAAGCCAGCTCGTGTCGCCGCGATAGGCCTCGGGCGTGCAATAGGATTTGTGAACGGAGTCGAGACTGCAGAAAACGTCGTGCTCGGGCGACCAGCGCACGTAATTGCAGACGAAAAGATCGAGCAAGCCGTCGCGATCGTAGTCGAACCAGATCGCGGACGTGCTGAAGGCCGAGCGGCCGGCGAGTCCGGCGGTTTTGGTGACGTCGACGAAAGTGCCTTTGCCCGTGTTGCGGAAGAGGCGATTCTGGCCGACGCAGGTGATGAGCAGATCGGGGAAGCCGTCGTTGTTGTAATCGCCGACGGCAACGCCCATGCCGTACATTTCGATGTCGAGTCCCGCGGCTTTCGTCACGTCGGTGAAGCTGCCGTTGCGATTGTTGTGATAGAGGCGCAGCGTGCTGCGTTGCTGCTTGTGGCCGGCCCAATCCATCGCATTGACGAGCAGGATGTCTTGCCAGCCGTCGGCGTCGTAATCGAGAAAGGCGCAGCCGGAGCCGAGCGTTTCGGGCAGGAGCTTGCCGCCGTAGGCTCCGCTGTTGTGTTGAAAGTGCATGCCGGCTTGTGCTGTTACATCGACGAGCTTGAAACCGAGTTGCGCGTCGGGCGAGGGGAACGGCGCTGATCCGCGAAGAGCGAACGCATCGAGCGCGGGAGCGAACGCACTGAATCCCGCCGCGAATCCAACTCCGGCCGCGCCGCTGAGAAAATCCCGCCGCCTCACGGCAAAGTGACCAGACCGTTCCGAATCGCATACACGACGAGTTCCGCTGTTTTGTGAATGCCGAGCGCGTCCATAATATTCGCGCGGTGGACCGCGACGGTGTTCGCGCTCAGCCCGAGATCGGCCGCGATTTCCTTGTTCGATTCTCCCGCAACGATGTGCTGCAAGATTTCGAGTTCGCGCGTGGTCAGGCCGGATTCGCGCTCGCCTTTCAGCGCTTCCGGCTTCACCAGCTGCGGATCGAGAACGGTTTTGCCCTCGGCTACTCCCTTAACCGCTTTCAGCAAATCCAGATCCATCGCGTTTTTCAAAATGTAGCCGCGCGCGCCGGCTTCGAGCGCCTGGCGAATCAGCGTGTCTTCGGAGTGCATGCTCAGCATCAGAATCGCTGCGTCGGCCCACTTCGCGCGAATCTGACGAGACGCTTCGATGCCGCTGATGCCGGGGAGCGCGCAATCCATCACGGTGACGCGCGGCTTGAGTTGCAGCGCCAGCTTCACGGCATCGTTGCCGTCGTTCGCTTCGCCGACGACCGTGATCGTCGGATCGTCTTCCAGCATTCGGCGAAAACCTTTGCGCACCAGCGAGTGGTCGTCCACCAGCAAAACCGTGATCTTATCCGCCATTCCCAGCCTCCGCCCGCTCGCGCGGCACCGTCAATCGCACCAGCGTTCCTCCTTCGTCCGGCTTCAATAGTTCCAATGTGCCGCCAATCAATTCCGCCCGCTCGCGCATGCCGACGAGGCCGATTCCCTGGGATGTACGTTGCGCGCCCTGGCCCGATCCGTTGCTTCCGAATCCCTTGCCGTGATCTTCCACGTCGAGGCCGAGTTCGCCGCCAGAAAATTTGAGCCGCACCCAGGCTTCGCGTTCGCCGGAGTGCCGGCTGACATTGTTCAGCGCTTCCTGCAACACACGATAGATCTGAACGCCCGCAACCGTCTCGACCGGGAACGTCGTGCCGGACTTTTCATAGTGCAACGAAAGCCCCATCTGATGCGAGGCCGTCGGAATGTACCAGTCCATCGTGCTCTCGAGGCCTTGCTCTTCGAGCAGCACGGGATGTAGTGCCTGCGAGAGGCCGCGAATATTGTTCAACGTCGATTGCGCGATTTCGCGCACTTCGTGCAAGTCGGCGCGTAGCTGCGAGCCTTCGGGCGTTTGCTTTCCGAGGCGACCCAGCAGGGAGCCGATCGCCGTGAGCACCTGGCCGAATTCGTCGTGGAGCTCGCGGGAAATATGACGCAGTGTCGATTCCTGAGTTGAAATTAATTTTTGCGCAAGCTCGCTGCGTTGTTCGGAAAGCGCCGCCAGCCGCGCAAAGATTTCGCGATTCGTTCTAATCAAATAAAGGCTCGTGAGCACGATCGCGACCAGCGTCGCCGCGAAAAAGAGATAGACCTGGCGCTGAACGCGCGTGTAAATCTCGTTGATCTGTCCCGCTGCGCGCTGCTCGCCTTCGTTGTTTTCAACGAGCAATCGTGAAACCGCGGTGCTCAGCGCAGCTTGGCGTGCCTGGAGCGACAGCCGAATCTGCTCCTTCGCTTCCGCTTCCTTGCCATTGCTCGCGAGCGCGAACATTCGATCCATCGCGTCCCAGAACTGCGTCAATTGATGTCGCAAATAGTCGCGCTGCTCTTCGGTCCGCTGCGCCGACGCGTTTTGTTCTTCAAGAGTAAGCGCGGCGTCGATATCACCGCGCAATCGCTCAAATTGTGCCGACCACGCGCTGATCGGATAAGGCTCGCTCGAATCGAGCATGTCACGCATCGCCAGCGCGACGGAATTCAAATCGTTTTGCAGCCGCAGCAATTGCAGCGAATCGCGACGATTCCGATCGACCATCTCGCTCTGCAATTTGCGCAGCCCCGAAATCTGCACCGTGATGTATGCCGAATACGCGACCACCGCCGCGAGCGTAATGATCAGTCCAAACAAAAGCGCCCGCGTCGGCGACCTCTGCTCCTCCGATCGTCTCGTTCCCCGCTGGTTTGAGCCCGTTTTCAGCACGCCGAAAGAATACCCCAGAGCGCCGATCGATATGGAGCGCGGCCCTTCAGCGCCGCCTTTGCAGCGTAATCCTCACCACCACACTTGCTGATTCGCCGCGATTGCTTGCACGGTTGTTCCTCACGCGCACCGCGGCCCACGAATCCGCTCGCTCACAACATCTGCAATCCTCGTTTGCGCAAAATCGTCACCAGCACAACCATCACGCAAACCCCTGTAAGCGGCACCAGAAATCCGATCGGCAAACTATTTGTCCTGGTCGAAACGAATCCCACCAGCCACGGAATAGCCGACCCGCCGAGCGACGCCATCGAAAAAACAACGCCACCCAACCGGCGCGCCGCCGGCCCGTACCACTGCGAAAACCACGAGATGTAGATCGGATAAATCGTCGCGCAGCCCAATCCCGCAATCGCGAATCCGGCAATCGCGACGTTCGGACTACGCGTGACGATCACGATCACAGTCCCCACGATCGCCAACGTAAACGCCGTGATCATGAATTTCAGCGATCCGATCCGGTGCAGCAACATCGACGCGAATCCGCGGCCGACCATCATGCCGGCGTAAAAAAACAACGGCGTCATCGTCGTGAGCTCGGTCGCGTGACCCAAAAGTCGCTTCACATGCTCCGCGGCCCATCCGCCGATGCCTGCTTCGCTTCCGACATACAAGAAAAACAACGCCGCAACGACAACCGTGGTTGCAACCGGCGGAATGCTGGCGCGGCCCTTGGCGGGTTCCGTGGAATCGTCGTGCTGACGCTCCGGCAGCGAAACAAACATAAATCCCGCGGCGAGCGCGAATCCGACGATTGCGAGCACCCACAAAAATGTTGTTAGTGAATGGTGGCGCAGCGAAACGCTTACGAGTGGCGCGCACGCCACGGCCCCGATGCCCCAGGCGAAATTCAGCAGGCTCACAACACTCGCGCCGCCGGCTTCGGCCCCACACAAATTTGTGGGCGGCACGACAAGCCCGTAGCCCATGCCGTAAAAAGCGACGGCGAGCAGCGCGACTCCATGCGAGGGTGAGTTTAATAATGCGAGGCCGATTCCAGTCAGGATGTATCCGATCACGAGTCCAGGCCGGTAGCCGCGCCATGCTGTGAGGCCGGTTGTGATCCAGACCGCAGCGAGCGAAGAAGTGAACTGCACCGTGAAAAACAAGCCCGCTTGCGAATCGGTGAGGTTCCATCGCGAAATAAATGTCGGAAGGATCGGTCCGGCGATGATCGTCGGGAATCCCGTGAGGATGAATCCTAACGACAGTAGAACGATCAGCCCTGTTCGCTTGCTCTTTGTCTCCGTCACTGAAGCTGTTGCCGAAGTGGCCATCACTCTCCGAGAAATTCGCGCCGTCACTCTGGATGTTTCTTCATCTTCTTGTCGCGAAACGTTAGCGATGCATTCTGAAATGAAAGTTCATTTTGAGGCAGCAACACATTCTTTGATAGAACTCAATTCCCATTGGCGGCGGCAAGATCACCTCTATAATCTTTCGTCATGATCAACGTCGGCCTCATCGGATTCGGTCTCGCAGGGCGCGCGTTTCACGCTCAAGTCATTTCTCGCGTGCCTGGGATGCGGCTCGCCGCGATTCTACAGCGCACGGGCGACGAAGCCGCCAAAGCATATCCCGATGCGAAAATCGTGCGCTCGCTCGATGAGCTTCTCGCGTTGCCGGATATTCGGCTGATCGTGATCGCAAGCCCAAACGATACGCACGCTCCTTTCGCTCGCGCCGCTCTCGCGTCTGGTCACGACGTCGTCGTCGATAAGCCGTTCACAACCTCGTACGCCGAAGCTGTTGAGCTCGTGAACTTTGCCGAAAAGTCCGGGCGATTTCTGACTGTGTATCAGAATCGCCGCTATGACGGCGATTTCCAGGCGATTCGCGGACTCGTCGCCGCCGGAACGCTCGGCCGCATTGTTCGCTTCGAGACTCACTACGATCGCTTTCGGCCGAATTTGAAACCGAATGCGTGGCGCGAAAAAGCAGCGCCCGGCGCCGGGATACTCTTCGATATCGGCCCGCACCTGATCGATCACGCGATGGTGCTGTTCGGCAAGCCCGAAGCTGTGACCGCCGATGTTCGCATCGAACGGCAAGGCGGCCTCGCCGACGATGCGTTCGACATCATGTTTCACTATCCCGGCAGCCTGCGCGCCGTTCTCAGCTCCAGCATTCTTGCCGTTGCCCAGCGCCCGCGATTTTTGCTCTTCGGCACCGCGGGCACATTTGTGAAGCAGACTGTCGATCCGCAGGAAAATAATCTGCGCTTCGGCAATCTTCCGGAAAAAGGCTCGTGGGGCGCCGAACCGGAAGAGAACTGGGGCGTGCTGACACTCTCCGACGGCGCGAACACGACGCAGCGGCGCATCCCGTCGGGTACCGGCGACTATCGCGATTACTACGCGAACGTTCGCGACGTGCTGGAAGGCAAAGCAAAGCCGTTCGTGAGTTTGCCGTACGCGCTCGACGTAATGCGCGCGCTCGAAGTCTGCCGCGCCAGCAGCGATCAGCAACGCACACTGCCTTGGCCCACGTAGTCGCCGTTCTGCGTTGAATGCGCGGCCAGCATGGACGCATGCAACAGCGCACAGGCAGGAGTGCCTGTGCCACAGGAACATCGCTCCTCTCGCCGAGCGTCGCGAAATTTCACGGTAGCTATGGCTCGCCGCATTGCATCGAAATCATCGACATGGCCGCGTACATTTTTGGCGGCCTTTTGAAGCTTCCGCGTATACTGGGCTCACAAACGAGGAGCATCGTGCAAATCGAACTGGCACCATCGATTCTTTCCGCGGATTTTTCCCGCCTCGGCGAGCAAGCCCGAGCCGCGATCGACGGCGGCGGCACCGTGCTGCACGTTGACATCATGGACGGACACTTCGTGCCGAACATCACGATTGGGCCGCCGGTTGTTGCGTCGCTCCGCAAAGCCGTGCCGAACATTCCGTTCGACTGCCACCTGATGATCGAAAATCCCGATGAGTTTATTCCCGCGTTCGCCGAAGCAGGCGCGACCTGGATGTCGGTTCACCAGGAAGTTTGCATGCATCTCGATCGCACTTTGCATTTGATCGCGTCGCATGGATGCAAGCCGGGCGTGGTGATCAATCCCGCGACTCCCGTGGCGATGCTGGATGAAGTGCTCGACATCGTGCATCACGTTTTGGTGATGTCGGTAAATCCGGGATTCGGCGCGCAACGATTTATTCCAAACGCGCTGCGGAAGATTGAATCGCTGGCGCGGATTCGCGAGAAGCGAGGGCTGTCGTATCGCATCGAGGTTGACGGCGGCGTCGACATGGTGACCGTCGGCGAAGTCGTGCGCGCGGGAGCGGATTTGCTTGTCGCGGGGAACGCGGTGTTTGGTCACGGCGATCCGAAGCAGAATGCGGCGGAGTTGTTGCGGGCGGCGCGGGCGACTACGTTGGCTCGGGCGTAGGTTTTAGGGATTTTCCTTTCGGCGTTAAATCTCCTTTCAAAAAATTTGGCGATTGGCATCAGCCGGCGACGAGCCATCGTGTTTTTGCCTGGGCGTTTGGGGCGCAGCGTGCTGCGCCCCTACAACAACTTGCCGAGGTTACGAGGTGGCGGCGTGGTGTTGGAGGATGAATTTTTCCATGGCGTTGGCGAAGCCTTCGTCTTCGCTGGAGGTGGTGACGTAGGTGGCGGATTTTTGGACTTCGGGGCTGGCTTGGCCCATGGCGATGCTGACGCCGCTTTTTACGAACATCAAGACGTCGTTGGGTTGATCGCCGATTGTGGCGATTTCGTCGGGCGGGATTTTCAGCAGGTCTGACATGATTTTTACGACTTCGCCTTTGTTCGCTTTCGGATGCGTGACGTCGAGATAGTACGGTTGCGATCGGGCGGCGGAGACGCTGTCGCCGCAGGCTTGCTGCACATCTTTTTCGCATTTGGCGACGACGTCGAGATCGTCGCCGACGCCGACTACTTTTGCGACTTTATCAACGATGGATTCGAGCTTGTCGGTGACGACGGGCTCGAATTTTACGGTCCATTGCTCGCGCGCGACGTGAGGAGCTTTAACGTCGCGGACGAACCAGTCTTTGTCGGTGTAGATCCAGGCGTCGAGTTTGTGGTCGAGGATCAACTTCACGACTTTCTTTACGACGTCGGGAGGCAGGACGTTTTGTTGCAAGACCGTTTTCAGGTCGGGTTGGATCACGACGCCGCCGTTGAATGCGGCGATTGGTTCGTTGAGTTTCAGCGGCTCGACGAGCATCGCCATGCCTTTCGGTGGGCGGCCGCTGGTGATGGCGAATTGAATTCCGGCGTCGCGCATTTTCATGACGGAGTCGATGGCGCGTTGGGTGAGGATTTTGTCGTGGGTGACGAGAGTGCCGTCGACGTCGGCGATGACGAGTTTGATGGGTTTGGCGGGTTGCGGCATCGGTGTCCTCTTGCTGCAAATTTTGTGTTGCGGCTTACGTTGAGATCCTTCGCCGCCTTTCGGGCGGCTCAGGATGACAGCGATCTGGTTTGGGCGCCAAGTACATAGGCGACATGACGGCTATGTCTTGACGTCTGGGCGTTAGGGGCGCAGCGTGCTGCGCCCCTACAAAGTCGATGCCAAGCACGGTCATTGTTCTTGGTAGTCCCAGGTTAGGCCGCCGTCGACGACGACGGTGGTGCCGGTCATGTAGTCGGAGTCGGAGGAGGCGAGGAATGCGGCGATGCCGGCTACGTCTTCTGGTTGGCCGAGGCGATTCAGCGGGATGTTTTCGAGCAGCGGGCCTAATTTCGCTGGATCGTTGAGCAAATTTTTGTTGATTGGGGTTTCGATGGCGCCGGGTGCGATGTTGTTGATGGTGATGCCGAGCGGCGCGAGTTCGATCGAAAGATTGCGGGTGAACATTTTGATGCCGCCCTTGCTGGCGCAATAGGAAGTGAAGTGGGGGAAGGGAAGCTCTTCGTGGACGCTGCTGATGTTGATGACTTTTCCGCCGGCTTTGGCTTGGCGGCGGTGATTGACGAAAGCTTGGGTGACGAAGAACGGGCCTTTGAGATTTACGTCGAGGACGAGATCGTAGTCGGCTTCGGTGACTTCCCAGAAGTCGGCGCGGCGTTCGAGGCCGGCGTTGTTGACGAGGATGTCGATGCGGCCGAGCGCGGCGACGGCCTCGGTGATGAATTTTTGGCCTTGATCGACTTTGCCGACGTCGGCCTGAAACGCGGCGGCTTTGCGGCCGAGTTTTTGCACGATGCCCACGACTTCGTCGGCGCCGGCTTTGTTGGAGCGATAGCAGAGGGCGATGTCGGCGCCTTCCTTGGCGAGGCGTTCGACGATGGCGCGGCCGATGCCCTGGTCGCCGCCGGTGATTGCCGCTACTTTGCCTTCGAGCCGATTGGCCACGTGCGTCTCCCTTGGATTTCGATCGTCAGCAGTTCAGATGCGCGGTGGGGAAAATTGTTTCTGTGAATCTGCGCCTGGGAATGGTAAGGCCGAATCGCGCGAATGTGGGTGACGATTGGGTTGATGACGGGTGAACACGGCGCGAGCCGGGAAGCACGGGGGTTGGATCGAGGTTTCGCCTGAAGTTCGCTTTCGGGGGAGTACCCCGGGTTGTTTTTGGAAGAGTGTGCAAGGCGCTGAAAATAAATGGTTTGCAGGCTTCCAAAAATGGGAGTGTGGAAGGTGTTGAAAAGACGGGAGTAAGAAGCGGGGTTGGTTCGAAGGGGAGTGTGCTTCCAGGTCATTTTGGAAGATAGCACGGCATGTGTACTTTGTCAATACCATTTAAATAATGGTATATTCGAATGCGTCAGTATGCGATTCGAATGCGCGGGCCGTGCTTTCGAAAGGGAAAGGGACTAAACGTAAAGGCGCGGAGGGCACGGAGGAGCGCGGAGTGGTTCGGTGGCGCGTCCTCGTCCTTTGCTTTGCGGAATGATGGGTGGTGAGGTTATGGAAAACCGCACCCTCCCAAAACAGGAGGGTGCGGCACCCGGCTCAGGACGAAGAAAAAACAGGCTTTGTCTGGAAATGAGATCGTGGGGACTTGGGGCGCATCAATGCTGCGCCCCTACATGATTGTGAAAGGGTTAGAGGCGGACGAGTTCGACGCGGCGGTTTTTGGCGCGGCCGGAATCGTTGGCGTTGGAGGCGATGGGGCGGGATTCGCCGTAGCCCTTGGAACTGAGGCGGCTGCGGTCGATGCCGTGGTCTGCGAGCCAATTGGCGACGGCTTCGGCGCGGTCGGCGGAGAGCTTTTCGTTCGCTTCTTTGCCGCCGACGTTGTCGGTGAAGCCTTCGACGCGGAGTTTCCAATCCGGATTGTTTTTCAGCGAAGCCAGGACGGTGTTCAGAGTGGCTTCGGAATCCGGGGTGATGTCGGCTTTGCCGGTTTCGAAATGGAGATCGTTCAGCGTCACGCGTGATTTCTTGCTGAGAGAGGCATCGATGTCGGCGCCGGTGCCTTTGCGGTAGCGATTAAGTTCCGCGACGAGGGGTTTGGCGCCATCGGGAGTTGGGGCTTCGCCGGATAAGATCTGGCGATTCGAGATCTTGGTGCCGTAGAGCTTTTCGTTTTCGCTGCCGTCGGTGCGGAGGGTTGAGCCTTCGAGCGAAATGCCCGCGAAAAGGCCGCGCGAACGAGACCAGGAGAGAATTTCGGTGTGGAGCAGGACGTCGGTGTTCGCGCTGGTGTCGCGGCCGACGGGGCCGGCGGCTGCTTCGGCTTCACCGCCGATGGTGAACTTGTCGGACAGCAATTTCTTCATGCCGCTTTCATTCATGATGAGCATGTAGACGTCGGTGGAGGAGCCGCCGATCTGCAGGCCGTAGCTGCCGCCTTCGATGCGGATGGCGGCCGGAGTGCCGAAGCGGCCAGTGGTGCCGCGACGGCAAGAGACGAAGCCGCGTCCGTATTTGCCGCCGACGATGAAGGCGGCTTTCAAGACATCGGGAATGATGACGACGCAGCGGGCTTTGTTGTAAAGGCTGCGAGGAATGCCTTTGTCGGGGGCGTTCATCACCTCGTCGATGGAGGCGGTCGCGTTCTGGAGGCGCTTGTCGGGTGTCATCTCGGAGTCTTGCGCTCGAACGGGAGCGGCGACGGCGAATGCGATTGCGAGGGATAGAAGAGAGACGATGGCGCGGATGTTGCGCGATGAGTTCGTAATTGTGGGCATTGGGGCTCCTTGGAGTTGCGCGCGTCTGAGCACGGATCGAAAAAGAGTTTCACCGCAGAGTTCACAGAGTTCGCAGAGCTTCATGTTAGATGAATGTCGACGGCGAAGGGATAGGTGGTTCTGTGTAGTTTTGGTGGGGGCGAGAGAGGGAGAGAGGGAGGAAAAAGATAACGCAGAGGCGCGGAAGGGCGCAGAGTTTACGCAGAGGCGGCGAGGATCTCTAGGGTCTGAAACCGGTTATCGGTTGCGGGGAGAGTTGAGAGCGGCCTTCGGTGATCTGATAGAAGTGGTCGGCAGGGACGTTTTGAAAGGATTGGTGGGCGCCCGAAGGCCAGATGATGTCGACGGATGAGATGACGGTGGCATCGGCCAGGCCGAAGTTGGCGCGAAGATCGCTTTGGGAGAGATAGCTGCCCCCGCTGACGATTTCGCGGATTTGATTGATGCCGCCGGCGGTGATTTTGATTCTGGCTCCCAAGGCGTCGCGGTTGGATTTTGTGCCGACCAGTTTGAAGTTCACGAAGTGATTTTTGTGGAGAGCGTTGTTGTGGAGGAGCGTCGGCGGGTCGCCGTTGTTCGCGACGAGAACATCGACGAAGCCATCGTTGTCGAAATCGGCGAAAGCGACTCCACGCGCGGCGCGACGAGGAAGAGAGTTCAGTCCGCCAGGTGTTGATGCCTCCGCGAATTTGCCGTGGGTTTCATTGTGAAAAAGCGTGTTGTGCTGTTTGTAGAGTGTGTCGGAGATGCGCTCGATTTCGGGATAGACGTGGCCGTTGCCGATGAAAAGGTCGAGCCAACCGTCGTTGTCATAATCGAAGAAGCCGCCGCCGAAGCTAAGAACGTTTTTCGTGGGTCGCGTGATTCCCGCCGCATCGCTGACTTCATCGAAATAACCTTGGCCGGAGTTGTGCCAGACGTGGTCGGAATTCTCTTGAAAATCAGAAATGTAGAGATCGAGCCAACCATCATTGTCGAAGTCGCCCAGTGAGATGCACATGGACGCCATGCTGTGGCCGTGCTTGTCGAAGGCCATCCCGGCGGTTTCAGCGATTTCCTGGAATTTTCCGTTGTGGAGATTCTGGAAGAGATAGGCGGGCTGGCCGTCGTTGGCAACGAAAAGATCGGGCCAGCCGGTATTGTTCCAATCGAAGGCGCCAGCGGCGAGATTCTTGCCGTCGGGCTGCACAACCTTCGAAGACTTGGTGACGTTGGTGAAAGTGCCGTCGCCGTTGTTGTGGTAGAGGGCATTCAGGCTGCCGGAATAGGCTTGAGGCGCGCAACTGGATTTCACGCCGTCGGCGATTTCGCAATAGCGGCGAAAGTTCGGGCCGAGAGCGACATAACTGCCGACGTAGAGATCGAGTTTGCCGTCGCGATCGTAGTCAAAGAAAACGGCTCCCGCGTGAAAGCTGCCGGATTCGAGGCCGGCGACGCCGGCTTTATTGGTGACGTCGGTGAAAGTGCCGTCGCCATTGTTGTGATAAAGGACGTTGGCTCCAAATTGCATGACGAAAAGATCGGGGAAGCCGTCGTTGTCGTAGTCGCCCCAGACGCAGCCGAGTCCGAAGTTCGTGCCGGGAACACCGGCGGCGTCGGTGACGTCGGAGAAGGTACCGTCGCCATTGTTGCGGTAGAGAGCGTTTTTGACGGTGATACCGCGGTTGTAGCGATCGCGGCCATTGACGAAGTAGATGTCCTGCCAGCCGTCTTTGTCGTAGTCGGAGACGCAGACACCGGGGCCGAATTCTTCGAGGTTGATGGAAACGCCTTCGCTGCCTTTGAAATGCGTGAAATGGATTCCAGCGGAGTTTGTTATGTCGGTGAATTCAGCCGGCGAGGCGGACGAATCCTGCGTCTGAGTTGCAGCGGGAGGCGCAGCAAACAGAAGAATTGCTATTGAGGCGGCGAGACAACAAGCCGCGAGCGTACATGGCAAGATTGACTTGCCACGCGAGTTGAATTTCACTGTGGACCCGTGCGTCGACTGCCAGCTCTCTCGGAAACGCAAACGATTGCAACGCCTTGACCGCGTGGCCGTATGCGAATTCCCTGGCGGGAACGCTAGTTCAGACTATTCGGTACAACACCCGACTGCGAGGTATGGGTGAGATATAGCGAAAGGGAATGGGGAATACAAGCGGGATTTTGATGGGCGTGTGTGCGAAGGGGATTCTGAGATGGGGGGCTGATTGGGACGGTGGAGTGGGCCGGGGCGGATGCAATCTCAAAGGAAGCGGTGAATCGCCGCACTCCATATGGATCTTGCTGGTGAATTGTGAGGCTTCGCGATCGTACGGTGATGGTGAGCAGGGCGAAGCGATTCGTGGGTTGAACGAAACGAAAAATTCGATGGGGATTTTTGTTGATTGGGCTTGACTCGAATGAGCGCGGCGCTAAAGTGGGGCTGTGGTATCCACGTTCCTGTGGAGACAGGAGGTGATCCCTGAGGTATAAGTCGAATTAGGATGTAGGTTGAGGGGCGCTCGTGAGTTTCACCGAGCGCCTTTCGACTTTTTAGAAGGCGATGAGCGATCGGTCTTTTTTCAAGCGGTCGGTGCGAGACAGCGGCGTTTCGCGAATGGACTTACGGCTGAGATCCTTCGGCGCCCTTCAGGCGCCTCAGGATGACAGCGGGTAAAGAGTCGATGACGGGCGTTCGTGTTTGTTACCAGGCACCTTCTTTGCGGCCCCACCACCAGAGTAGACCCACCGTTGCGGTTGTCTGTTGCTTCAAGAGCAGTCCTTGAGTGTCGGATAAAAATGATGGCTGATTGGAGTAGTCGCGGCGCCATTCGTAGCGCATGAGGAACCCGTCGGCGAGTTTGTAGTCGAAGGTGACGGTGTTTTCTTTGAGCGCTTGCGTGATGCCGCTGAAGAGGCCGCCGCGGTCGGAGAGATATTCGGCGCGGGTGGCGAAGGTCATGCGTGGCGTGAACTGATATTGGAGATACGCGGCGCCACCGACGACGTGTGACGGCGCAGCGGACTCGCCGGGGGCTTGATCGCGCCAGAGGCGCTCGATGAAGTAGTCGCCTTCGAGCGCGACAGTGAGTTTTGGCGTGGGCTGCCAGGTGACGTAATTGTCGAAGATGTGCGTGCGGCCGTTGGGCGCGGGGCGGATGGCGACAAAATTAAGGTCGGGCTGGACGGGAATGGGATTGGTCGGAGTCGCGGAGACTTCGCGATCGGGATGTTCCTGGCCGAGATAGTAGTTTGAGGTCCAGGTGATGGTTTTCGTGGGTTTGTAGACGAAGCCGAAGAGCTCGTCTTTGAAGCCGTTGGTGGCCTCGACCTGATTGGTGCCGTTGACGACCCAATAATTCACGGTGAATTTGTCGGAGACGGGGAGGCTCACGCGAACGCCCATGTGGTAGAACGGCAGAAAGTCGAAGAAGTAAGAGCGCGAATAATTCATTTGATCTTTGGTGTAGTTGCCTTCGATGCCGAGCGAGCTGCCCCATTTCCCGAAATCGATTTCGAGGCCTTTGCCGATGGGCGCGATATAGGTGCCGTAGGCTTGATAAATGTTGCGGTAGATGTCGGGGCGCGGCTCGTTG
>Ga0209169_10000911_pt1 | contig 18220 bp, 10 predicted proteins | sample HubBroMetageWRM4_FD_188346 | JGI IMG/M metagenome (GOLD analysis project Ga0209169, IMG submission 188346) | Warmed soil microbial communities from the Hubbard Brook experimental Forest, New Hampshire - Hubbard Brook CCASE Soil Metagenome WRM 4... | ecosystem: Environmental > Terrestrial > Soil... | reverse complement strand
TTGTTGCTGGTGGCGTTGGGGTCGGCGGCTTGCAATAGTTTGCCGGTTGGGCCAAATGGAGCAACGCCGGCGGGGACTTACAGTTTGTCTTTGACGACCACTTTGAATGGGCAGACGCAGACGTTGTCGAACTTTTTGACTTTGGTGGTGAAGTAGGGCGGGCATCGAAAACGTAGCGGGGGACGGATAGAGGAGTTCCTTCGCCCGGCGTGAAGCAAAGGCGCCGGATGTCAGGATGAAGGCGCGGTTAGGAGTTGCGCCCCGGTTCAAGGCCGACAGTTAGGGCGCGGGAGTTATGTCGAAGAGGTGGGCTTGGAAGGGGTCGCGGCGGATGAACAGGCCCAGGTTGTAGAGCTCTTGGCCGGTGCGATTGTAGCGGACGTTGTTTAGTTCGTCGTTGAAGATGTAATTTTGCTGGGGCGAGACGCGGTCGGCGAGGTGGATCCGTCCCTGCGAAGCGTAAGCTGCCAGGTTAACCGCAATGATTTTCCACGCTTTCGCTGAGCGCCATTCGTAGACGAGCAGGGCGTCGGTGGGAGCATCGCCTTCCGGCGCGACATCGAGCAGTTTCCATTTTCCTTCATGAAAAACTTCCTGCCTGGTGATCCGCAAAATTTTCTGGAAGAAATTTGTGCTGATCGGATCGGGCGGCTCGGCGGCGGCTATGCGCAGAGTGATAGGCAGGTGAATGCGGCGGCCTTCGAGTTCGCCTTGATGGTAGAAGCGAATGCCGGGCAGGGTGCAGAGCAGTGTGCCGTCCGCGGCCAGACGGTCGTTCGGAAAAACGATGGGACGGCGCTGTTCGTCGTGATTTTCCATGAAGCGGGCGAAATCGCTTTGGCGTTCGGGGAAGCTCGCGATGCGCTCGCGGATTTGCGAGATGTTGTGGTCGCGGAGCGCGTCGTAGAGAGTCTTGTCGTAGGAGTAGGAAAATCCCAGATCGAGCAGGCGTTGTTCAGTGCCCCAGTAAGCTTCGGCTAGCAGAGTGAGGCTCGGGACCGCGGAGTGGGCTTCGGTCCAGAATTCTTTTTCGGGCACGGGAGTGTCGCCGAGCAGGTGGCGCCAGTTCGCGTTGAAGATGTCGCTGAGCTGGAGCATGGCCATGTCGCAGCGGATGCCGTCGCAGTGGGCGGCGATGGTGCGCAGGTCGTTGAGCTGCGCCGTGCGGAGGGCAGGATTGAAATGATTGAGTTGGGCGACATCTTGCCAGGGCGGAAAGTAGGGATCTTTGGCGAGGGCGATGTATTGCGGGGATTGCGTCGCGGATTGAGCGTAATAGAGCGAGGGATTCTTCTGGAATTCTTCGGGAGAGGCTTGGACGTAGAAGTCGGGATGCTCGCGCATCCAGGGATGATCCAGGGCGGTGTGGTTGCCGACAAAGTCGAGGAATAGCGCGATGCCGCGGGCGCGCAATTTTTCGCGGGCGGCGTCCAGGGCTTGCCAGTTGCCGATGCGCGGGTCGGGAGCGTAGGCGGTGACGGCGTAAGCGGAGCCGATGACGTCTTCAGGCTTCCAGCCGGGTAGGGCGAGACTGAACTGTGCGACGTTCGCGGGATTTTCCTGGTTCATGCGGCGGGAGATGGGGCTGCGCTGCCAAACGCCCATCAGCCAGATGATGTTGAAGCCTGCATTTGCGAGCGCTTCCCATTCGGAGTCGGGGACATCGGCGAGGGTGATATTTTTTTTGAGGCGCGCCGAGAGTTGCTCGAGCCAGGTCCAAGTGTTGATTTCGTAGAGGTGGGGATGGGAGGACGATGGGAAGTTCGGCCGTGTGGGCATCGGATTTAGATTAGTTGGGAGGTGCGGGGCGTGTCAATTGAAGGGCGGATGGATGGAGGAGAGAGTTGACGGTTGGAAGTTGACAGGAAACGGCTGCTGGCGCGAGAGGGCGGCAGGGCATTGGGTTCGGTGATTACGGCAGCGGTTAGTGGTTTGTGGCGAGAGAAAGACGATACGGAGTGGCGGCGCTAGGGGGCGGGGCGGTTTATGGACAAATGTGGAGATTAGTGACACATTATTTTGGCGGAATTGTGGGGCGGCTGGCTTGGGTCTAACTGCTAGGAGGAAAACGATCATGGTAAAGCGTGCGATGCTGGCGGGATTTGCGATGGTATTTGCGGCGGGGTTGTCCGTGGCGGGGCAGGACAGCGCGGTGAAGAGTGGTTCGTGGTCTGGCGTGATCACGAACGATATGTGCGGGGTGAAGGACGCTAGCGCGGCGAAGGCTGAGTGCACGGCGAAGTGCGTGAAATCGCATGGGGCGAAATATGCTTTGTATGATGAGGCGGACAAGAAAGTTTATATTCTGGAGCCGCAGGAAAAGGCGGACGGTCACGCGGGCCACCAGGTGACGGTGCAGGGGACGCTGGATGGGGATACGATTCATATAACTTCACTCGCGATGAATACGGCGAAGGGATCGTAGGGGGCGTTTCGGGATTTTTGGATCGCGTTAGAGATCCCTCTCCGCAGGGTGTAGGTCAAAAAGGGCAGGGCCGGTGGCCTTGCCTTTTTTTGTGTGCGCGGACGTTATAGGACAGCCAGTAGAGAGCCCTGCCCGCGGCAGGCAGGCTTCGTCGCTGCGCTCCTCAGGATGACGTGGCGCGAGTTCGCGCCTCTTCTGTACGTGCGCGTTCTGGTATACTGCGCGACCGCGCGGGATGCGGACGTGATTCGCTTGCCTGGAGAGGGTGTCGGTATGAAATTTCACAGAATGATTGCGCTGTGGGTGATCTTGGCGGCGGCTGCTGGCGTCGCGCGGGCGCAGAATCCGGCGACGCCGGGGAGTTCGAGTGGCTCGCCGGCGGCGGGCGCACGTGTTTTGACGGTAGATGATTATTTTCGGATTAGGGAAGTGGGGGATCCGCAGATCAGCCCGGACGGGAAGTGGGTGGCGTACACGGTGAAGACTGCGAATTTGAAGGAAGACAAGAACCGGCGGCGGATCTGGATGGTTCCGGTTCGCGGCGGGACGGCGATTGCGCTGACGGACGAAAATGAATCGTCTTCGCATCCGCGGTGGAGTCCGGACGGAAAATATCTGGCGTTTATTTCAGCGCGCGAGGGAAGCGGCGACGACGATGACGAGGAGAAGGGCAAGAAGCAGGTATGGATTCTGAATCGCGAAGGGGGCGAGGCGCAGCAGCTGACGGACACGATGCAGGATGTGGACAGTTTTGCGTGGGCGCCCGCTAGCGACCGGCTGGTGCTGGTGTTGCAGGATGCATCGCCAGAGGAAATCGAAGGGGCCCAGAATAAAGCCAAGGGCAGCAAGGCCAAAGCGAAGCCGCGGCCGTGGGTGATCGACCGGATGCACTTTAAAGAGGATGAGATTGGGTATCTGGACCGGCGGCGGACCCATTTGTACGTTTTTACGATTGCGGATCACAAGCAGCGGCAGATTACCGCGGGCGATTATGATGACGACGATCCAGCGTGGTCGCCGGATGGGAGCAAGATCGCGTTTGCGAGCAACCGTTCGGCGCCGGAGCCGGATTTGAACTATAACAAGGATATTTGGGTGGTGGCGGCGGACAACACGGATCAGGGGAAATCGCTGGTGCAGGCGACCACGAATGCGGGGGCGGAGGAGGCGCCGGCGTGGTCTCCGGATGGGAAGTGGCTTGCGTACACGACGCAGCTGGAGCCGGAGCTGTTTCAATACTCGACGATACAGATTGCGGTTTCGCCGGCAACGGGCGGCGCTGCGAATGTGCTGACGCGGAAGCTGGATCGGAACTCGACGCTTCCGCGATTTTCGGCGGACGGGAAATTCATCTACTTTATTGCGGACGACGATGGAACGCAGAATTTGCTGCGCGTCCCGGCGGATGGCGGGGAGATTACGCGGCCCATGGGCGGACGCAAGATGGTGGAGGCGTATTCGCTGGGAGCGGATGGGACGGCGGTGGCGGCGGTGGGAGAGCTGACGCATCCGGACGAACTTTATGTGCTGCCCCCGAGCGGGGAATTGCGGAAATTGACGAGCGTGAATGATGCGTTGATGGCGGAATTGCGTTTGCCGACGGTAGAGTACGTGCACTTCAAGAGCAAGGACGGAACGACCGTCGCCGGGTATTTGTACAAACCGCCGGATTATCAAGCGGGCGCGAAATATCCGACGATTTTGAAACCGCACGGCGGGCCGGTGTGGGCTTATTACGCGGAATTTAATTTCGATCCGCAACTTTACGCGGCGAACGGGTATGTGGTGCTGACGCCGAATCCACGCGGGTCATCTGGATACGGCGAGGATTACTGCAAAGCGATTTTTGCGGATTGGGGCCATAAGGATTTTGAAGATGACATGGCGATGGTGGATTACGCCGTGGCGCAGGGGATTACGGATCCGGATAAGTTGGGAGTGGGAGGCTGGTCCTACGGGGGGATTTCGACGAATTTTATTATTACGCAGACGACGCGATTTAAGGCAGCCATCTCGGGAGCTGGGGAATTTTTGTACATCACGAATTGGGGGCACGATTTGTATTCGCGCGATTGGGAGTACGAGTTGGGGCTGCCGTGGAAGAATCGCGAGCGGTGGGAGAAGATTTCGCCGTTCAATCGCGTGTTGCAGATTACTACGCCGACTTTGGTGATGGGCGGGGACGTGGATTGGAATGTGCCGGTGATTAATGGAGAGCAGCTTTATCAGAGTTTGCGAAGGTTGGGGGTGCCGACGCTTCTGGTTGTGTATCCCGGGGAGTATCACGAGTTTTCGCGGCCGTCGTTTATTAAGGATCGATACGAGCGGTATTTATTTTGGTATGGGCATTATGTGAAGGGAGTTGGGGTGGCCGTGCCGCCGGAGGGCAAGAGCGCGGATTAATTTGAGATGGATTCAAGGAGTTCCAAGGCATCAAGGAGGAACGCAGCTAACCCCGATAATGCAAAGCGAGGGTAAATTCGAGGGCAAAAGTAGAAGCAGCGACGCGAAAACGAAGTTGGCCGCTTCATCCCGAAAGGCGAGGGACGAAGCGGCCGTTACAGGAGCGAGGTCAGACGCAGACACAAATGCAACGGCAAAATCGTCCGTCGGGAGATTGGCGTTCCCGGGTTATTTTGACGCGCCATCGATAAAGGCCGAGATGTTGGACTTCAGTTTGGTTAGATCTTCTTCGTGCAAGTACATCATGTGGCCGGCGCCGTAGTATTCGAAGTGGATATTGTTGCGCAAACCTCCCGGCAGGAAAAGATGGTCCATGGTGTATTCGGTGGCGAAGAATGGAGTGGCCATATCGTAGAAGCCGTTTTCGACCTGGACTTGCAGGTGCGGATTAGTCATCAGCGCCTGGATCAGATCGCCGGAGACATTTGCTGAGCCGGGGAAAAAGCCCCCGCCTTGCGGGCCGCGGTGTTTCCAATCCCAATTGCTGCCGACATCTCCGCTGAGAGCTTCGTAGGATCTTTCTTCGGTGACTTTCAATTCCTCGCGGGCGTAGCTATTGAAGGCCGCTGTGAAGGCGCCGCGCACGGCGGTGTAGGACGGATCGTCTTCGGCAAATTCTGTGAGCATGTCGTAGGTGGGCATGGTGTAGCGCGAATCGTAACGGCCCAGGGTGAGACCGCGGCTGCGATTTAGCTCGACGTTGAATTGGCCCAGAGTGACGCGCAAGTCGGCTTTCAGCAGGTAATCTTCGCTGAGGCCGATGAAGCGCGAGAGTTTTTTCGCGATTTCGGATTTTTCGGCGGGGGTGATGTTGGTGCCCTTCATCAGCGCGGTGGCGTATTCGGTGGCCGCGAATTTGCGGGCTTCGGCGAGGAAGCCAGGGACGTCGGATGGCGGATCCGCGAGTGCTTTTTGGTACGCGGCGGTGGCGGCATAGCTGGGGAGGTAGAGGATGAAGGGAAGGTCATCTCCGGGATTGAACGAGATGGTGCCCAGATTGATGACAGAAGAGATGAGCACGATGCCGTTGATGTAAATACCGTCGTGTTGCTGCAGATAGTTTCCCAGCGCGGCGGAGCGGAAGGTGCCGTAGCTTTCGCCGATAAGAAATTTCGGAGAGTTCCAGCGGTTATTGCGATTGAGATAGATGTTGATGAACTGCGCGAACATTTTTACGTCTTGATCCACGCCCCAGAAGTCTTTGTTTTGCGCTTTGCCGACGGCGTGGCTGAAACCGGTGCCGACGGGGTCGATGAAAACCATGTCGGTTTTGTCGAGCAGGGAGTTGGCGTTGTCTTCGAGCTTGTAGGGCGCAAGCGGAGTGGAAGCATGGTCGGCGTTCACGACGCGGCGCGGGCCGAAGGCGCCCATGTGCAGCCAGATGGATGCGGAGCCAGGGCCGCCGTTGTAGAGGAAAGCGATGGGGCGCTGGGAGAAATCTTTGGTGTCGCTGCGCGTGTAGGCGGTCGAGTAGATCAGCGCGGTGGGCTCGCTTTTTTCGTCTTTGAGAAGCGTGGTGGACGCGGTGGCTTTGTACGCGATGGATTGGTTATTGATTCGAATGGTGTGGTCGCTGGGCCAGGTCTCTTCTTTGGGGGGATTGGCGTCTGGGGCTTTGGCGTCTGTTGCGGCGGCGGGGGGCTTTGAGTCTTTGGATGGTTCTTGCGCCGTTGTGCGTGCGGGATGGATCGCGAGTAGGAACAGGCTTGCCGCACAGGTAGCTAGGAAAGTCTTCATTTACGCTCCGATGTGTTGATTTCGCGCCCCAATTATCGCGCAGGGATTCTACGCAGGGGCGTCAGTGCAAGTCAAACTGGCGCGGCGGTATGGTGTAGAACCATTGTCACAGAGCCACGGAGAAAACCGAAGACTAGGGCGCCCAGCCAAAACTGGCCGCTACGAATTCAAAGGCGACAGCAAATTCAACGACGGGAGCAAGAAGAAGGGTCTAAGACTCGCCTCTGCAAATTTCACTGCAACGGCGGCGACAAAAAATCGAAGCACAGCCGACAGTGGTGGGATCACAGTGGGGCTAGTTGCAGGGAGGGTTGGCGAAAGTGAGGGTGATTACGCTGGAATCATGCAATGCGGAATTGACTGCCTCGGCCGGACCGTTGGTTGCATCACCGGACGCGTCGCCGCCTGCGCTGTCAGCGGCGCTACTGGCTGCGTTACCATTTGCGGAATCCGGGATGGCGATCATTTTTTGAACGTCGGAGTCCAGGCGGGCCGGGATGGTACAGCTGGGTTGGTTGCGGCGCTGGGTTGCGCGTTGCGGATCTAGATCTTCCCAGGCGGAGAAGGTGTAGCTCGCGGATTGCAGGAGAGTGAATTCGTAGAGGCCTTCGCCGACTTTGCGGGCAGCGGGGTTGTCGCCTTTTTCGGCTGCGGCTGTAACCGTTACTTCGCCGGAAGGGCGGCCGCCTTCCCATCTGAGCTGAACTTTTACGGTGCGTGTGGGGTAGCCCTCTTTTAGTTTTATGTTGGCGTTGAGGATTTGCTGGCCGTCTTTCACTTTTATGAACTTGGCGTCGGACTGTTCGGGTTCGCCGGGATAAAAGGTGCGCGGGAAGGGAGAATTGGGATCGAGGCGATTCATGCGATTGAAGACCAGAAGATAATCGCCGGGGCCGATGTGGTCGAATTCGAATTTGCCGTCGGACCCTTGAAAACCCCACAGGCCTGGCTGCGCTGGGTCGAAACGTTCAGCGCGATAGAGTTCGACGGACGCGAGCTTGAGGGATTTTCCATTGGGGCCGAGGACGCTGCCGCGAATTTTTCCGGTAGGGAGAGCGTTGACGTTGTATTCATAGCAGGCGCCAGAGGGAATTCTGAAAGGAGGCAGGCCGCCTTTCAAAGTTTTTTGGGAGAACTCGAAACGCGCGGGGAGGTCGGCGGTGTAAACATATTCGCCGGCGTGAACATCGTAGAAGGAATAGACGCCATCGGGGCCCGTGCTGGCCGAGAAACGATCGTCCTTGGAGCGCAGTTTTAATTTTACGTGCGGGATGGGATCTTCGGGGTCGTCGGTGGGGGCGAGAAGGGGCGGGTCGGAGCGGCGCAGGACGCCGAAGACGGAAGCGACGCGGTCGTGATTGCGCATGGCGCGCAATTGGGGAAGGATCGCGCGGCCTTCGCTTGCGGGACGGGTCTGGCTGCAGACGACAGCGAACAGACGGCCCTCGGTTTCCTGTTGAGTGAATACGATGTACTGCTCGCCTTTTTTGAAATAGTAGCCGCAATCGGCGTCGTCTCCGCCGGAGAAGACATCCATTTCGGCGGAATCGGGGCCGGCAAATTTTTCGTCGATGTGGAAATGGTAGCGGGTGATGGGCGCGACGGCTTGAGGAGCGGCGCCGGGATTTGCGTCGTTGGTATTGGCGGCGGCGGTGGCTGCTTCGGCGGAACTGGCGTCGGAAGCCACGCCGGAGATTTCGGTGACGGTACCGAGAAAAACCGTGTCGTCGGATTGCAGGCCGGGACATTTTCCGGGAGGCTGTTTGGAGCAGGTGCAGCCGTGCAGCACGGAGGGAGTGAAGAAGAGCAGGAGCGCGGCGGCGAGCAATGAGCGGTGCATCATGAAGATATATCGTACCTTGTGACGCGCGGGAAAATCGAGGAATCGTGCGAGATTTTTTGCGCCAGGTGCGGCGCGATGATATTCGGAAGCGATGCGCGATTTTGGTACACTTGGGCCGTCCACTGAAGGCAAAGTTCCCGAATATGAATTCGCCGATGGGGCCAGTTACGCGCGCGCTTGCTCGAAGCGGCGAGAGTTGGATAAAGGAGTCCTTTACGAACATGCGAAAGATTTTGGCAGTGGCGATTACGGGCTTGGTGATTTTTTGCGCGGCGGCGGGAGCGCAGCAGCAGTCTGCGCCGGCGCAGCAAGGGAATCAGTCTATCTACAACGTGACGGTGGTGGGGAAAACGGTCACGGCGGTGAGTTATCAGCATCGCAGCGGTTCGACGATGATTGGATTTCAGGGGACGCCGCTGCTGCCGCTGGCCAAGGGCGACGCGAAGGTGGATAGCAAGCAGGGATCGATCGTGGTGAGCGCGAATTTCAAGAATTTGCAGACGGCGCAGAAATTCGGGAAGGAATATTTGACGTACGTGCTGTGGGCGATCACGCCGGAAGGCAAGCCGAATAATCTGGGCGAATTGCTCTTGGATGGGGATAAGAGCAAATTAACGGCAACCACGAATTTGCAGACATTTGGGATGATCGTGACGGCGGAACCGTATTTTGCGGTGAACATGCCGAGCGACGTGGTAGTGCTGGAGAACGTGGTGCGCGCGGATACGGTGGGAACATCGGAACAGATTACGGCGAATTACGAATTGATGCAGCGCGGCGGATATACGTATGACATGACGAAGGCGCGGGAACCGATCACGGATTTTTCCGCGAAGGTGCCGCTGGAGATTTATGAAGCGCGCAACGCGGTGTCGATTGCGCAGAGCGCGGGAGCCGATACTCTGGCGCCGGACGCATTTCAGAAGGCGGTGCGGTCGCTGGGGAACGCGGATGATTTGCTGGCGAAGAAGGCGAGCAGGAAAGAGGTGATCGCGGCGGCGCGCGATGCAGTGCAGACGGCGGCGGACGCGCGGGCGATCGCTTTGCAGCGCGCGGCGCAGCAGAAGTCGGCGGCTGAACAGGCTGCTTCGCAGGCGGCGGTGGCTGCGGCGGACGCAAGACAAAAGGAGGAAGCAGCAGCGCGGCAGCAGGCTGAAATTCAAAAATTACAGGCGGAACGGGATGCGGCGCAAGCGGCGGCTGCCCGCGCGCAGGCGGACGCGGCGCGCAGCCAGGCGGATGCGGCGGCGTTGGCGGCGCAGCAACAGGCTAACGCGGCGGGACAAAGAGAAAAGGCTGCGCAAGAAGCGGCCGCTCGGGCGGAAGCAGAGAAGCAGGCGTTGCGGGCCGCGCTATTAGATCAATTCAATCGCGTGTTGCCGACGACCGACACGCCGCGCGGTTTGCAGGTGAATATGGCGGACGTTTTGTTCGCGTTCGGAAAATATGAATTGCAACAATCGGCGCGGGAGGCTTTGGCGAAATTTTCCGGGATCGTGCTGGCGCATCCGGGATTGCATCTTTCAGTCGAGGGATATACGGACAGCGTGGGAAGCGATGCGTTCAATCAAACGCTTTCCGAGCAGCGGGCGAATGCGGTGCGGGATTATTTGATACAGCAAGGACTGGATCCGAGTTCGGTTGTAGCGACGGGATTTGGGAAGTCGAATCCGGTAGCGAGTAATGATACGGCCGCGGGGCGGCAACAGAACCGGCGCGTCGAGATTATTATTTCCGGCGAAGTGATTGGGACGAAGCTTGGGGCGCCGAGCGCGCCGCCGCAGCCGTAGCTGGCGGATTCGGTGGAGGGCGGGAAAAAGCAGATCCCTGTCTGCGTTCCGCGCCCGCCCGACTGCGAGCGCGGGGCTCGGTTCGGGATGACGCGCCGCTCACAGATTCGTTGCAGCGTAGAGTCGCGCGGCTAGATTAGCGCGGCGGGTGGTCTGAATGTGACCAGAGGCGGAAGCCACCGCGAAAGGCATTTTCGTTATTGCCCAGGCGGGCGCCGGGCGGAAGTTTTTTGAGTCGTGCCGCATTGCCGCCGCCGAGGACCACATAGTCGGCTTCCAGAGCCGCCTTTAATTTTTCGCTGACCTTGAAAACCTCGCGGCGCCATTTTTTCTTTCCGTATTTTTCCAATCCGCGTATGCCGAGGTAGTCCTCGTAGGTTTTCCCGTGCTTGTAGAACAGGTGCGCGAGCTCCATGGGCTCCAGCACGCCGTCAATGACCATCGCAGAGCCGAGGCCGGTGCCGAGACCGAGGAATAGCATGCGGCCGCCTTTGTAACTGCCAAGAGCTTGCATGCTGGCGTCGTTGATAATCTTTATCGGATGGCCGAAGGACTTGCGGAAATTGAAACCCACCCAGCCGCCTCCGAGATTGTGCGGCTCGCGCAGCGGATGGTTATTGATAACCGGGCCAGGGTAGCCCATCGCAATGCCATCGTATTTCCAGGAGCGCGTCGCTTTTTTGACGGCGCGAACCATTTTGGCGGCGGTCATAGAAAGGCTGGAAGGAATACTCAGGTGTTCTTTTTGACCGGTCATCAGAAGTTTGACGTGGGTGCCACCGACATCTATTACCAGGATGCGGCGTGCTTTTGGCTGTGCGTGGAGTTTTTTCACAAGCGCTCCTCGTCGAAGGTCCTGAGACGTTATAACTCGTGACCTAGAATAGTCAAACCGGAAGAGCGCGGCCAGCAGACAGGCGATCAAGTGGGGAAGACGGCAGGCGAAGGCGGCGCGATGGACGGCATGATAGGGCTAGCGTTTTGCCGCATATTATATACAATCCCTGTCCTATGAGATGCGATGGGCTGGCGAAGTCCTCTGTTTTGGTGATTCTGCTTTCTCTTACGCTAATAACCGCGGGAATTGCGGCGAATAGCGATGGCGGCGACCGCATGGGGAAGCTGGCCGAAGCTAGGGGCGATCGTCGCGCCGGTGACCGGGCGGACGGCCGCGCGGACGAAATTCAATCGCCGCCGAGCGAGATGCGCGCGTTGCTGGAACGGTATGACGCGGATCGGCTGCTTTTGCAGCGATCGTACCGGACGCCGCTTTCGCCTGCTGTGCTGGAGCGGATGCAGAAATTCTACAGCGGGTGGCAGGCGGAAGTGGAGAAAGTGGATTTCGAGGCGATGCATCAGGACGGGAAGATTGATTACCTTTTGCTGAAGAATACGTTGAAGCACGAGCTGCGGGGAATTGAATTGCGGCGGAAGGAGATGGCGGAGACGGCGCCGCTTCTGCCGTTTGCGCCGGCGATTGTGACCCTGGCCGAAGCTTTGCGGGACATGGAAAACATGGACGCGGCGAAGGCGGCGGCGACGCTGCAGGGTTTGAACAAGCAGATTGATGAGGCGAAAAAGGCGCTGGCTTCGATGAAAACTTCGAAGTACGTGGCCAATCGCGCGGCGAATGAAACCGATCAGCTACGAGCGGCGTTGAAGGATTGGTTCACTTTTTACAATGGGTACGATCCGCAGTTCACTTGGTGGACAGGCGTGACCTACAAAGGGGTGGACACAAATCTGGAGAGTTACGCAGCGCAGGTGCGGGAGCAGATCGTGGGAATCAAGCCGGGTGACAAGACGACGATTGTGGGAAATCCGATTGGGCGCGATGCGCTCGTCAGCAGTTTGCGTTACGAAATGATCCCTTACACGCCTGAGGAATTGCTGGTGCTCGCGGACCGCGAATATGCTTGGTGCGAAGCGGAGATGAAGCGCGCTGCGCGGGAGATGGGCGATGGAGATGATTGGCACAAGGCGCTGGAGCAGGTGAAATCCGACTACGTGCCGCCGGGCAAACAGCCGGAGTTGATACACGACCTGGCGCTGGAAGCAATCGCTTACGTGGAGAAGCACGAGTTGGTGACGGTGCCCGAACTGGCGAAGGAATCCTGGTGGATGGAGATGATGACGCCGGAAAGGCAGCTGGTGAATCCGTTTTTCACCGGCGGGGATCGCATCAGCGTTTCGTACCCCACCGATGGGATGACGTTCGAGCAGAAGATGATGAGCATGCGCGGCAATAATATTCATTTCGCGCGGGCTACGGTGTTTCATGAATTGATTCCCGGACACGAGCTGCAGGGATTCATGGCGCGGCGGTATCGCGCTTGGCGTCGGCCGTTTGATACTTCGTTTTACGTGGAGGGCTGGGCGCTGCACTGGGAAATGTTGCTTTGGGATATGAATTTTGCGCGGTCGCCGCAGGATCGAGTGGGGATGTTGTTCTGGCGGATGCATCGGGCGGCGCGGATTATGTTTTCTTTGAATTTTCACCTGGGGAATTGGACGCCGCAGCAGTGCGTGGATTTTTTGGTGGATAAGGTGGGGCACGAGCCAGAGAACGCAACGGCCGAGGTGCGGCGGTCTTTTGCGGGAGATTATTCGCCGCTGTATCAAGCCGGGTACATGCTGGGTGGATTGCAGATTGGGTCGCTGCACAAGGCGCTGGTGGATTCGGGGAAGATGACCGAGAAGCAGTTTCATGATGCGGTGTTAAAGGAGAACGCGATACCGATTGAGATGATTCGCGCAGATTTTATGAATGAGAACTTGACGCGGGATTATGTTCCACATTGGAAATTTTATGGGGATTTGAGTGGGAAGCCGTGAGTATGCTCAACATTTGCGGAAACGCGTAAAGATGTGGCACTGAGTGCACAGAGGAAAGCGGAGAGCATAGCGAAGGATGGGGGATCGGCATTCATGAGCAGACAATATGATCGCAGGCAGGTTTTGCAAGCGGTGAGCGCGACTTGTGCGGCATTTCTTTTGCCCGGGACTGGATTCGCCGAGGGCGGGGGATTCGAGCCGGCGGAAGAGGATCTGGAGGTGCGAATTTCTTCCCTCAGCGCGCATACGTTTCGGGTGAGTGTTTTTGCGGCGACCCGAGGCGGTGGGACAGTACCTGGCGATGGGTCGTTGTTGCGGGAGAGCTGGGACGGACCGATCACGAAACTGAGCGGGGAATTTGCGGAGCGCGGGATGAAGGTGGGCGAACTAAGCGTGAAAATTTCGCCCCGTCCGCTGACGTTTACGATTGCGGGCCCCGATGGTGCGGTGATTCAGCAGCTTAAGCTCGATCGCGCTAGCGGAGTGGTTTCTTTCGCGACGGGAAATTCGCCGCTGCTTGGATTGGGAGAAGGCGGCCCGCAATTTGATCGGCGCGGATCGGTGGACACGATGAAGCGCGGGCAGGGCGGCTACAAACTGCAGACCAATGGCGGGCGCGTGCCGATTCCTTGGCTTATCGGGACGGCGGGGTGGGCGATGTTTTTTCATGCGCCGTTCGGGACATTTGATTTTTCTGGGCCGGAAAGCAAATTTCTACCGGCGGGACCGGATGCGGCGTACCCGCTGGACGTTTTTTTCGTGGCGTCGCGCCAGCCCGCGACGATTATGAGCGAATACGCGCGGCTGACGGGGAACGCGGAGCTGCCGCCGCTGTGGAGTTTCGGTTACATGCAATCGCACCGCACGCTGGGGAGCCCGGAGGAAATTCTGGCGGAAGCGAAAACGTTCCGCGAAAAAAAATTGCCCTGCGACGCGATGATTTATCTGGGGACGGGATTTTGTCCGAACGGATGGAACACGGAGAACGGCGCGTTTGAGTGGAATGCGCGGGCGTTTCCGGATCCGCCGAAGATGCTGGCGGAATTGCATAAGGATCATTTTCGGGCGGTGGTACACACGGTAATTTTGGCAGACAAGCTGACGGGCAGAGCGCAGGACGCTTGCGACGTCGTGAAATATGACGAGACGGAGGCGGGGTGCTACTGGGACGCGCACCGAAAAGATTTTGCGATGGGCGTGGATGGATGGTGGCCGGACGAAGGCGATCCGTTGAACATTGCCTCAAGCCTGGTGCGCAATCGAATGTACTGGGAAGGCCCGCAGATTGACCGGCCGAACGAGCGGCCGTTTGCGCTGCATCGCAACGGGTATGCGGGGATGCAGCGGTACGGGTCGTTCTTGTGGTCAGGGGATGTGTACTCGACCTGGGAAACATTGAAAACTCATTTGCCGATCGCGGTGAATACGGGGTTGAGCGGCGTGCCTTATTGGGGTACCGACATTGGTGGATTTGTGCCGACGAAAGAGTTCACGGCGGAATTATTTGTGCGCTGGTTTCAGTTTGGCGCGTTTTGCACTTTGTTTCGTTCGCACGGGCGGACGTGGAAGCTGCGCCTGCCGTGGGGTTGGAACACGGGCGATCCAGGGCCGGTGGAAATTCGCAACTATGGCGGCGCGGCGAATCCGGATGCAAGCCAGCTGCACAATCCGCAGGTGGAAATCATTTGCCGGAACTATCTGGAGCTGCGCTACCGGATGCTGCCTTACATCTATAGCGCAGTGCGCGAGTGCACATTAACCGGGATGCCGGTGATGCGTTCTTTGTGGCTGCATTATCCGGAGGATGCGGCGGCGGTGGCGCGCGGAGATGAATATTTGTGGGGGCGGGATTTGTTGGTGGCGCCGGTGGTGGAGCAGGGCGCGACTTCGCGGGCGCTCTATTTGCCGAGCGGGGATTGGTGGGATTTTTGGACGGGGGAACGCGTGAAGGGCGGGCGGGAGATTACGCGCGCGGTGGATTTGGAGACCATCCCTTTGTATGCGCGGGCTGGAGCGATTGTGCCGATGGGACCGGTGAAACAATTTACGGATGAAAAGATAGAGGGGCCGCTTGCGATTTCTGTCTATGCGGGGGCCGATGGTTCGTTTTTGTTTTATGAGGACGATGGCAATTCGTTTAATTACCGGAAGGGCGAGTGGATGGGGATTGAGATGCGGTGGAACGATGCGCGGCGGGTTTTGACATTGGAGTTGGCCCAGGGATCGCGGATGTCGGCGCCGGGGCGTCGCGAGATTGAAGTGAAGTTGGGGGAGACGGTGCGGAAGTTGCTGTTCGAAGGGAAGGCTGCAGAAGTGGCGTTTTAGGCTGGATTTCGATTGGCGCGTGGGGACTGCGTTGCGTGACCCCGGGGGTGAGGGATGGATCGTCGAGAATTTTTGCGGGAATTGGGCGCGACGTCCGCGCTGCTGGGATACGTCGCGACGGATGCCGCTGCGACTTCGCGGGCGAAGGCGGCTGAATTCGATCCGAGTCTTGCATTGGGTGTGAGTGCGGGAGCGGCGCCCGATGTCGGCGGCCACACTTTGGTCTGCGAATTCAAAGTGGGCGCCACCAGCTGGAAGGCGTACGAAGATTTACGGACGCGCGACGGGGCGATCACTTTTATTTCTGGGGCGGGCAGCTCGCGCGTGCTGGAGAAGAGCGCTGAGGCGACGTTTGCGGAGGCCGATCCGCCGTATTTGGGACTGAAGCTGGCGGATATTGGAATCTCCGGGCCGGATCTGTTGGCCGACAAGCTTTTGCAGCATGGTGATCCGGATCCCGAACTGGTGAAATCGGCGGCGCCGCCGCAGGGCACGGCGAAAGAAGAGTCGCGCTGGCGCTTGCCCTGGAACACCTTTGTGGGGACGAAAGAATGCGCGGACACGATGCCCGTATTTCCTTCGGGGAACACGCGCACTTACCATCCGGGACAATATTTTCCGGAGGTTACCGCAGACTCGGCGAAAAAAAGATTTGAAGGATTGATTGGCGGCTGGATGCCGGCGGCGCGCAAGGTGATGCCGATTTCCGATGGCGTGTATGTGGAAGTGGTGGTGTTTGGAGACGTAGAAGCGCGCGACCGGTTCATCGTGCAGACGTGGCATCGCACGACGCGTGTGGAAGACGGGAAGGTGTCGAAGGTGGTGTATGGCTACAGCTATCCCGCGTTTCCTCCGGCGCGCGAAGATCCGAGCGCCGAGGAATTCTATCGCGCGCTGCTGGTGTTTGCGGCCTACTGGGAAAAACAGCTGCAGGATGTTGCGCCGGCGACGCTGCCCGATGCTGCCTGGGTCGACATGGCGAAGCACGCGTTCGCCAAGGAATTGATGGTGCGGCCGGGCGGCGTGTATCCGAAGTATGGCGCGGTGGATCGCGACTATTACGGTCCGGAGTATGACGGGTTCCAGGATATTTTCACGATGGCGGTGTATGCGAATCTGGAATGGGGGCGATTCGACGCGGCGCGGGAGATTGTTGATAACTATTTAACGGATTTTACGGACGCCAAGGGAATGATCAACATGCGCGGCCCGGAGACGGCGCAGTTTGGGCTGACGCTTTCTTTGCTGGCGCGTTATTACCATTACACACAGGATGCGGCGTTGCTGGTGAAGCATCGCGAGAAGATTGTGGCGACTGCGGCGATTTTGACCGAGTTGCATGATTTGAGTTTGCAGCTGCCGAAAGACGATGTTGGTTACGGGATTATTCATGGGTGGAGCGAATCGGACTCTTGTTTGCATCCGAAGCCGATGATTTGGTGGTTGCCCTATTTTGCGAACAATGCTTTTGCGGCGCGCGGGCTGCGGGACATGGGGAAAGCGTGGCCGGCGATTCAGCCTGGCGCGGAGGTTGCAGCTGATGGGTGGCTGAAGCGTAGCAAGGATCTGCAGGACGCGGTGATTGCGAGCATGCGCGCGAACGTGCGCAGCGATGTGACACCGCCTTACATCGGGCCGTTGCCGGGAACGACGCTGATGTTTCGCGAATCGCTGGAGAAGGAGCATCCCAGCCCGCAGCAGTGGGCGCATCGTGCTTATGCGGAACTTTTGCAGCCGGATGTGTTGCCCGCGAATTTGGCGAACACGGTGATTGATTGCATGCGGGCTTATGGCGGAACGACTTTGGGAGTGGTGGCGAATATCGAGCGGCCGCATCCAGAAGGACGCGACATTTTGGGATTCATTTCGTACGGGTATGCCCAGATGCTTTTGCGTTTGGATCGTGTCGAGGAATATTTGCTGTTTTTGTATGCGCATCGTTATCACGATCACACGCGGGGGAGTTGGACGGCGGGCGAGGTTTCCGGGGTGGACGGGGATACGGCGCTTTTCTGCATTCCGGCGCAGCAGACGATTCCTTTGCTCGTGAGATGGATGCTGGTGTTGGAGGATTCGGACGAAGACAGAATTTATTTTGGCAAGGGGTTGCCGCGGGAATGGGTGGCGTCGGGGAAAGAGATACGGATTGCGGACGCGCCGACGCGATTTGGCAAGGTGAGTTTCGCGATGAAGGCGGATCGTGCGGCTAGGAAGGTGAATGCGCAGGTGGATTTGGGGAAGGCTGGCGGAGTGAAGGAAATACATGTGAAGTTGCGAATGCCACCTGCGAACGCGGTGCGGAGGGTGACGGTAAACGGGCGGCCGGTCGAGTTGAGTGGGGGTTCGCGCGATACGGTGATTTTCCCGACCAGTGGCGAGAGGCGATTCGAGGTGGTGGGTGAGTTTAGTTGAGTTGAGCGATTGGGGCGCGGGAGTCGGCGGGTTAGGGCCAACCAAGGAACCTTCATGACTGACAAAATATCACGCAGGGACCTGTTAAGGACGGGCGTGGCTGCGGGAGCTTCGGGTGTGGTGCTGCGGAAATTGGAAGCGGGATTGCGGCATGAAGCGGCGGCGGAGGCATTGCCGGCCGCTGCTGACGGCGAAATTGTGCCGTTGAGTTGCAATGACGGGGTCTATGTCCCGCCGCGGGGGCAGAGCTTTTTTAAGTTTGGGTTCGATTTTCCGGAGCCATCGGTGGCTTTTCAAGGGTTGTTGTTTTCGTTCCGGTTGCACACGTTTGAGGATTGTTACGGCATGGACCGCGCGAGCATGACGGTGGAGAAAACGGCGGATGGTTTT
>Ga0209169_10000909_pt1 | contig 18224 bp, 15 predicted proteins | sample HubBroMetageWRM4_FD_188346 | JGI IMG/M metagenome (GOLD analysis project Ga0209169, IMG submission 188346) | Warmed soil microbial communities from the Hubbard Brook experimental Forest, New Hampshire - Hubbard Brook CCASE Soil Metagenome WRM 4... | ecosystem: Environmental > Terrestrial > Soil... | reverse complement strand
CAACGAGGCGCTGGGATTCGGGAAGCCGCCCGTGTAGAGCGAGAAGCACTCACCATGGCAAAGCGGTGAGCCGGTGCGGTCAACGCGCGCCCCCAGGGTTAGTTTCAAGGCAGGAAGTATCTGCCACTCGTCTTGCGCATACACGCCAATGTTATAGAGGGCCAGATGCGCGGTCAGATTGCTGACAAATGCCTGTTGAAAGACATTGTAGTCACACCATTGTGAGTTGGCTCCGCACAAAGTACCTTGCGCGATATCGTTCAGGCTGAATACTGCCAGTTCCGGAAAATCCAGTTCTACCTGCGCATCGAAGTCTTCAAAATCGTCGCGGCGGAAGTTTGCGCCGAATTTGAAGCTATGCGCGCCGTGCGTCCAGCTCAAATCCTCTTCAAGCTGATACTGGGTCACATTTCTACCCTGCGGGAAGAAAAAAGGCACGCCCAGATTGCTCAGTCCGGCCGACTCGGGAGTTCCGCTTCCATCCGCACCAATGCCGAAGACCGCGAAGAAAGGCAATGCGGTCTGGGAAGCTCCAACGTCCGGTGGCCCGAAGTAGGCCGTGTACCAGTTGGCCGCCACAACGGCGGAGTTGATCAGATTCGGCGTCAGCGAATAGCTGTCATTGAACTGCCCCTCATATTCAGGCTGGATGGAAAGCACGTTGAAGGCTGGATCGACGAAGTTGGTATTCGTGGGCTGCGATCCGTGATCCATCTTGTAGCGGCCGTAGATCTTGTGTTTGTCGTTGATGTTCCAGTCAACACGCTGCGTAAAGAGCCACTCCTTGTTAATGTTGTTGGCGTTCGCATAGGAGCTCAGCACACAGGCTGTACTCTGGCCAAGCACAGACCCATCTGGAGTCGTAGCGCCGCTCAGGGATCCGCAGCCGCCGCCGGGATTCGCCGCGGAAGCACCCGACACCGTGGCAACCGGTGTCGCGCTCGAGTAAGAAGCCGCACCGTTATACAAGCCAAAAACCTGGTTATAAGTGGAAGCTGCAGCCGCAGGAATAGTGGCGAGTGTGTAGTCCTCGAATTCCGAACTGGGCAGCGACACAAATCCGCTTGCCGGAAGAACATAGTGCAAGCCTTCATAATCGGAGAAAAAGAACAGCCTGTCCTTGATAATGGGACCGCCGCCATTGAGTGTCCACTCGTTCGAAACTGCATGCGGGCGCGCCAGGCCCTCATTCGAGTTGAACCAGCCATTGGCGTTCAGCACCGTGCCGTTATAGTCTTCCAGCGCCTCCCCGTGAAATCGATTGCCGCCTGACTTCGTGGTGTATTGAAGAATTGCTCCAGCTGCCCTCCCATACTGCGAGTTATATGCATTCTGGATCACCGTAGCGTCCGCCAGTTCGCCCTGGCCAAGCGTCAGGTTCGAACTTCCGGAGTTGTTCAGGTTGAGGAACGGGTCCTGATTGTCAAATCCATTCAGTACAAAGAGATTTGAAATGCCCGGCAGCCCATCGGAGCTGAAGTTGCCATACATCCCGCCGGCATTCACAACAATACCGGGAGCGGTAAACGCCACTGTAGTCACGTCGCCGCCGGGGGTGGGTAGATTCTGTATCTGCTGCTCACTGAAGGTGGTGGCCAGCGTGATGTTCTGCGTATCCACAAGCGGCAAAGCGCTCGCACTTACTTCAACAACCGTGCTGGTGCCGGTGGGCGTCAGCTTGATGTCGCCAGTTGTCGTAGTTCCCAGAATCACCGTTACCTCGAGGGTATCCGAGGCCAGATTTGCCGCCATTGCCGTCACTTTGTACATCCCCGGCTTGAGCAGCCCCACCGTGTAACGGCCCTCGGCGTTGCTGACCACCGTGCGCTTGGCCTCCGTCGAAGCATCGGTCACCAGCACCTTCGCGCCCGGAACCACCGCACCGGTGCCGTCCGAAACGGTGCCGTTCAGTGCGCCTGTAACCGCTGATTGTGCACGCGCCATGGGCGCTGTGCTATTTGCCAAAAAACCTGCAATGGTCAGAAGACTCAGTGTCAGAGCTGTATTGTGCCACCGGACAAATCGCATCGAAGACCTCCAGAATTTCGTGGAATCTGCAGATAATGTTGTGCAAGGCCGACCCGTGATGCGTCTCACCGCCATCCGGTGTACGCCGACGAGCAATTCGGCGAAGACGCCATCTCAAGTGAGAATGCACTTCACACGCCAAACCGTAAAGCTTTTGGTTCCAGCAATTTAGGCTGAAATAAAGGAACGAATGTCTATGGCGTTTGGGAGTCGTCGCGAGACCGTTGAAAACGGTATTCTGTCAGGCCGAATGCAAACTATGTTGGTCCGCAGATAGACCATGTATGCCTGTCACGGCGATGCAGGAGAAGACTGAGAATTCCAAAATCTGTAACTAACTTGACTTACTTACCGATTCCTTTTCTTTAAAACCTTCAACACCTATCCAGGAGCCCGCAATCTCTCGTAGATTCTTCTTATAACTCCGGGTTACCGTATATTCTTTGCCGCTCTTCAAGCGCAACCCATATTCACCCGTCGGCCACGGCTGAATCTCCGCGACGAATTCAGTATTGATCAATACCGAGCGATGAATCCGGATGAATCCATAAGGTCTCAGCTTCTCTGCCATCACGGACATCGATTCGCGCAGCAGGTTCGACCCTCCCTCGCGCAGCAGCAGAACATAGTTCCCTTCCGCTTGAATGGCCATCACGTCGCCGGGGTCAATGAACAGAATTCTCCCATTTGCCTTGATCGCGATGCGCGAAGAACTGCGCTGCAGCAGATTCTTGAGCCGCGGCAAATCCTCAACCAGTCTGGCTGCCCGCTCTCCCGCCGTCCTTCGGAACGCCACATCCAGGGCCTCATTCACGCGTTCGCTCGAGAATGGTTTCAGTACATAGTCGACCGCGTGTTTCTTGAATGCGGTGATCGCATGCTCCTGAAACGCAGTCACAAACACGATGGAAGGCGCAATCTGATCGGCCTCTCTGATGCGATCGAGCAGGTCGATGCCCGAAACCTCCGGCATGCTGATGTCCAGCAGCAGAACGTCGTACGTCTCCTTCGACAGTTTGTCGAATGCTTCAACCGCATCGTTCGCCAGGTCGAATCGATCGACATCGGGTCGCCTGGACAGTATGTTCGCCAGCGCCACCTGCGCCAGCGGCTCATCATCGGTAATCAGTACGCGCATAATTTCCAATCTTTCTGTCTGAGGTGTCGCGTAACAGTGCGTCCTGACGCGATTGAATCGGCGAGCCGAGCATCGGCAGCACAAGCGTCGCAGCTGCCGTCCGGTCATCACTCACCACAAAAGTAAAAACCGCTTCGCCCGCGTAAAGATGTTTCAGCCGCGCCCGCGTATTGCTCATGCCGACCCCGATTCCATGCGGCCGGTTCACTCCAACGTTGTTTGCAATGCGCAGCTCCATTCCTCTCTCACTCGACTTGGACGAAATTTCAATCCAACCGTTATCTCGGCAGGATGCCACTCCATGGCGGACGGCATTCTCCACCAGCGGCTGGAGGATCAATTGCGGTACCAGTTGATGGACCGTGTTCTGCTCGATCGACCACGTCACCGTGAGCCGCGAACCGAAGCGCATCTTTTCGATATCCAGGTATTCGCCAATGAATTTCAGCTCCTGCTGAAGCGGAATCAGGTCTGAGCCGCTGTGTTCCAGCGCCATGCGCAGCAGGCTCGATAGCTTCACAATCATCGACTGCGCCAGCTTGCCGTCGCTTTCGATCAGAGTCGAAATTCCATGCAGCGTATTGAAAAGAAAATGCGGATGCAGTTGCATCTTCAGCGCATGCAATTCGCTTGCAGCCAGCGCCTCCTGAAACTCAGACCGCTCCAGCTCCTGCTTGCGCACACGTTCCAGGTAGTTGTACGCATGCGCCGCAAGCACCGTGGCAATATAAATCGTAATCAGATCCGCAAACGCCTGATGAACGATTAGCAAAGGGCTGCTCTCGCTGCGCGACAGGAATCGCTCGTTTGAAGGGTCATAGGGCGGAAGAATTACCCAGCGCAGGCATGCGCACGCCAGCATGAACGGCGCTGCACCCAGAATGTAGGCGACCAGATAGCGCAGCCTTTCGCGCGTCCCGGTAGAGTATCGCTGCACGATGAAAAAAATCGGCGGAGTAAGAAGCGCATAAGCCAAGCCGCGCGCTTCAGCCAGATAGATCATTTGCGAGAGCGACGACTTCAGATTCGCCGACTGATCGAAGATCAGGTAATTCCACCCCGTAAGCAGCGACAAAGCTGACCAGATAGCAATCGCAATCAGGTATGCCCTGGCAATTCGTATGGGTTGAGTCATTACCATGACTCCGGATTCTACACCGGCCTTCTGCTCTCTGCTCCGTTTTCTCATTTAAGCCGTACTCAATGAGCTCGTTCGCCAGCATCAAAAATGAAAAAGCCGAAATGAACCGCATCCCCCTCCCTTGAAGGAACACGATCCACTCCGGCCGTCGTAACTTGAAGCGGTCTGGCGAGTCCTACGCCAGCGCAACCTTCAGCGTAATGCCGATGTCGGAGATCTTCTCCGCGGGCATTTCCACCTTCAACGAAGACTCATCCTGCTTCCACTTCAGATCTCCCTTATATCCAAGCAGCTCCACGTTTCGAATCCGCCCTGGAGCCTGATCGCTACTCAGGCCCAGCGCATTCACTACCGCGGCTTTCTCCGGCCAACCCATCAGAAAGGCATACAGTGTGTTGTTTTTTGTCGTAAAGCGAACATCCTCCGCGGTCAGGTCCTTTTGCTTATCTTCGTTGAAATTCCCCGACTCGATCTTCACCCTGGTCGACGGACCTTCGCCGTAGATCTTCCACGGCCGCGAACTGTAAATGCCTTCGCTGTTGACCGCCATCCATGCGGTGATGCCCTCCAGCACCACTGTCTCCTCATAATCCAGCTCACCCGAGTTAGGCAGCGGAAAATTCAACAGCAGATTTCCGTTCTTGCTCACAATGTCCGTGAGCAGGTCAATCACCTTCTTTGGCGTTTTGTATTTCTCGCCGCGGTTATAGTGCCATTGTCCGATGCAGGTGTCGGTCTGCCATGGGTTCGTCGCAATCCCGTCTGAGACTCCGCGCTCATGGTCCAGCAAACACGTCCCGATCGCGCAATCCGTCGGGTCCTTGCTCGTATAAACCGCCTCCTCCTGTCCGCCATTCATCTGGGCGCTCGTGTTGTAAAGGTGCGAAACCACCTTCAGCCCGTAGTCCTCGAAAGGTAAATGCCCGTCCGTATAGAGCAAATCCGGATGGTACTTGTCGATCAGGTCGGTGATGCGGTCGACATAGTGGCTCTTCCACGAGTCTGGAATCCCATCGTCGTTCCAATCGAGCTTGTCACCGAATCGCGCGCAATCGGCGTCGTGATAGAGGTCCGCATACTTCGGATCGACCCCATCGTAGGAGACGCCGGCCAGTGGTCCCTCGGAGTCGGAAAGGTGACTCGTTGCCCACCACTTGTAACTTATCCATAAGTGCTCACTTACTCCAAAACGCAGCCCCTGTTTCTGCGCCGCTTTCTGCCACGTGCCAACCACATCCCGCTTCGGACCCATATTCACTGCATTCCAGCGCGTGTACTTCGAATCCCATAGGTCGAAGTTATCGTGGTGCACTCCCATGCTGACAAAGTATTTTGCGCCCGCCTTCTTGTAAAGACTCATCAAGTGATCCGGATCCCACTTGGCTGCCTGCCAGTTATTCACCAGATCTTTGTAACCAACCTTCGAAGGATGCCCATAAGTCTCCGCATGATAGAGATACTGATCCGATCCCTGCATATACATGTTGCGCGCGTACCAATCGCCGCGCTCAATTGCCGACTGCGGCCCCCAATGCGCCCAGATGCCGAACTTCGCGTCGCGATACCATTCCGGAATCCTGTACGACTCCAGCGACTTCCTTGTCGGCTGAAAGCTCCCTGCCTGGGCACTCGCAAACCGTCTCAGCGCCAGTGCGGAGCCTGCACTTCCCATCATTTGGAGCAGCTTGCGCCTGTTCACTCTCATTCCAGTTTCCTTTCTCGTTCAAAGTGCAGAAAATGTCGCCTTTCGGCCTTCGTTTTTGGGTTACTCTCCACTAACTCAGAGTCGATCGAGGAATAGCTTCGCGAAGCCGCTTCTCCGCCTCATCATTCCAGTAACCGCAGCCGAGCTCAAAGAATAACGAAGTATAAGGAAGTCCCAGTTCCGTCTTCAGAATCAGAACGCGGAATATCCGTGCCGACTTATCCAGTTTGTCGATGATCTGCTCATGCGGAAAATAACTCAAATCCATGCCGGCCAGTATGAGCTGCAATTGCTGCCTACAACTGACGATCCCCGGTGCATCCGATTCAAAGACAAACCGCAGTTCATCGTCTAGATAGAGATTTGCCCGAACGTGCTTCGCCGCTGCTATGGCTTCAACAACACCCCGAAGCACCTCAAAATGGTCAGCGCCCGTCCTGACGGTTTCAATCCCCCCGCTTGACTGAGCTGGATAAGCCGCATCCGCGACAACAATCCAATTGCGATGGCCGAAGAGCGCAACCGACTCTTCGAGCCGCGTCTTCCAATCTCCTTCGCCGGGATTCAATTCGGCCATCGACCTTATCCTCTTCGCCAAGCTAACTCAATTCCTCGTCCGCGCAAACCGCCACTTTGCCGCACTTACCCGACGCCATCAGCGCATACGCCTCGCCCGCGCGCTGCAGCGGAAACCTGTGCGTAATAATCTCGGCAGGGTGCAGGTTCCAGCGCACCAGCCGCTCCACCAGTTCTTCCATAAGCCACGTAGAAGTCACCCACGATCCATACAGCGTCTTCTGATCGTGAATCATATCCGGCGACGGATTCATTTCCACCGTTCCGCCTTCGCCGATCAACACGATCCTGCCCCATTTGCGCGTGGCCCTGATCGCAGTTGCCCGCGCTGCAGGATGCGCCGAGCAGTCGACCGCGCGTTCCACTCCGTGGCCGCCTGTCAGTTCCCTCACCTGGGCAACGTTTTCCGGTCCCGATGCCAGCACCGCGTCGCACAGCCCGAGATCGAGCGCAATTTTCATACGCGCCGGAACCACGTCGATGCCGATAATTTTGTTCGCTCCCAGTTTGCGGCAGAGCGCGCCCGTCGCCAATCCCACCGGACCCAGCCCCGTGATAAGAACTGCATGATTGCCGTCGATGCCTATCTTGGTCAACCCTTCGTAAACTGTGCCGAACCCACACGCCACCTGCGCTCCATCGGCAAACGACAACTCATCCGGCAATGCAATCAAGTCCTTCTCTTCCGCGATCATGAATTCCGCCATGCCGCCGTCGCGCTGCCAACCATAAGCACGGCGATACTTTTCGCTGGTGCACGAAATCATGTAGCCGCGCCGGCAATCGTTGCATACTCCGCAGCCTGAAATGTGATAAACAATCACCCGGTCGCCCACGCCAAACCTGCGGCAACTTTCGCCCGCTGCCACGATCTCTCCGCACGGCTCGTGCCCCGCAATCACTCCCTGGTAGCCTTCCGGACCCTTTCCAAGATGTTCATGATAGATGCAGCGAATGTCGGAACCGCAAATTGTCGATGCCTTCACGCGAAGCAAAACCTCTCCATGACCCGGCGCCGGCACTGGAACCGTACGTAACTCGACGGTCGAGTTTCCGGGCAGATAGGCCGCAGTCATGGTTGCACTCATCGCTTCGCTCTCCATTGCTTCGTTGCTGCGTTCATTCAGCGCCGCCGGCAATCCTACGCCGGCGTAATCTCTCCTTGAACGTCCCACAAATCTTCCCAGCTCTGCCCGTCCTTCCAGAGAAAAACCTGGCCCTTGATCAGTCGGCAGTCGCGGTCGATGGCCGCAATCTCTCGCATTTCGTCATCGCTCAGCGGCTCGCTCACCACCCCGGCTAGATTGGCCTTGTAATTGTTGATCGAAAATGGAATCGGTGTCTGCCCGCGCTGCACGGCCCACTTGATGCATACCACCGCAGGATGAATTCCATGCCGCCGCGCAATCTCCACAATCACCGGATCCTCGGTTGGAGCCGTATCGTCCGGAGTGCGATCGCGATCAGGCCTGCCCGGCGAACCCACCGGACAATAGCCGACGGCTTGAATGCCGTGATCGGCAACAAACTGAAACAGCTCCGGCTGCTGAAAATGCGGATGAAGCTCCATCTCATTCACCGCCGGTTTGATCCGCGCATCGCGCAGCACCAGCTCCAGCTTGGGGATGGTCATGTTCGAAGTGCCGATGTGCCGCACCAGGCCCATCTCCACCAGCTCTTCCATCCTGCGCCACGTCTGCATGTAATTCTCGTGGATATACGGCATGGCGTCCGCGCTGCGCGAACTCACGTCGCAACCCGGCGGATGAAAGTTGGGGAACGGCCAATGCACCAGGTACAAATCGAGATAGTCGAGCCGCAGATCGGCCAGCGACTTGCGGCAGGAAACGATTACATCGTCCTCGCCGTGCATGTCGTTCCACAGCTTCGATGTAATCCACAGCTCCTCGCGCTTTACTCCTCCGCGAAGAATCTGCTCCAGCGACGCGCCCACCGCGGCCTCGTTGCCATATACAGAAGCGCAATCGAAGTGCCGGTAGCCAAACGCCGCCGCGCCCAGCACAGCCTCGCCAACCTGTGCCGCGGTAACATGATCTGACCCGAATGTCCCCAGCCCAATGGCCGGCATCGACGCCCCGGTATGCAGTTTTCTCTTTGGAATTGCCGCCGGATCAATCGAACCCGGCAGGCTTTGGCTTGCCCCGCTCATCCCAGCTCCTTGCCGGGAACAAGACTATCGTCCGGCGCTCGCCCTTCGCAAGCAAAGAAGCGCAGGATTCGCTGGGCTCCCTATTCCCTGGCCCGCACCAGGATCGCAGTAATGTTGTCGTGGCCGCCGGCTTTTTTTGCAGCCTCCACCAGTCGCACGCAAAGCGTCTCCAGCGGCAGATCAATCGCCAGCAGTGACTCGATAAGCGGATCGGTCAGCTCGCGCGTCAAGCCGTCGGAACAAAGCAGAAACATGTCCCCCGGCTCGGCTTCCAGCTCGAAAATGTCCGGTGTCACCCGGCTTTGCGTGCCCAGCGCGCGCGTAATCACGTTCTTGAGCGGCGAGCGCAGCGCTTCCGAGCGGGTCATTCGCCCTAGCCGCACCTGCTCTTCCACCAAAGAGTGGTCCGCGGTGATCTGTTCCAGGCGCCGTTTGCGCAGTCTGTAGCAGCGGCTGTCGCCCACATTGAACACCCACGCGCGCCGCTCGTCCACAAGCAGGCCCACCAGCGTCGTGCCCATTCCGCTCAGTCTGTAGTTGCGCTGCGATCGGGAAAAGATCGCCTCGTTGGCCGCAAGAATTGCTTCCTCGGCCAGCAGCGGCATGGAAGCAGTCTTCGGTCCGCCCTGGTTGCCCGAGTGCCGCTCGAGCATGCGCAGGATCTCGTCCACCGCCAGCGAACTGGCAATTTCCCCCGCCGCGGCGCCGCCCATCCCGTCGCACACCAGATAAACTCCGTGCTCCACGGAGAAACCGAAAGCATCTTCATTGGAAGGGCGTTTGCGGCCGCGGTCAGAAGCCGCCGCTGCCGTGTAGTTGAGGAGGGCCGTGGACAAGAAATATCTCCCATCGCCCAGTTTACACGGGATCGCGGCTATCGAGGGAGCGCCATCGCTCAATGCGCTGCCTTGGTCTTTGTGTTGTCTTCGAGTGCCGGCGGTACAGGCAGTTCGAACACCTCGATCGACCCCGCGTTGATCACCGCCACGCGCCGCCCGGAAGGTGAAATGGCCACATTGCCGCCGGCATCGAGCGCTGGGCTTGCCGGTGCATCCAGCGCAACCCGCCCCGTAGCCGCATCGAAAACGCGCACCAATTGGCCTTTGATGTCTTCCGAATCAATCGGCGAGTAGGCGTTGACTTCGTGATTCACGGCAAGGGTCTCGCGCGCCAGCCGCGACCCATCCGGCGCCATCACCAGCAGCGGCCAGATGGCCTGCGGCGAGCTCAAATCTTCCCACAACCGGTGTCCGCTGGCGCTCATCGCAACCAGCCTGTGGCCGCCTCCCCCATCGCACGCAGTCACCAGCAGTTCGCGCTGCGAGATGAAGTCCACATTCGGCGGACACATCGAGTTCACGTGCCCCAGCACCGTGCTGCCTCCGCTGAAGTAGTCGAGGTTCAAGAGCCACTGCTCGCCGTCGCCGCGCAGAGTCTCAACGTAGCCGTCGGAGTTGATGGGCAGATGCACCGCAGCGCGCGAGCGGCTGACCAGCATCACCTTTCCCGAGTCGCGGCGCAGTATCCGGACTACCAGCTCCGGCACGTTCGCTTTCTCCCCGTCCACACTGATGCTGGCCTGCGCGGTGGGCGGGCTGGGCACGTCGCCGGGCTTTTCCACCGTCTCGGCCGGCTCACGCGAATTCGTCACCAGGAATTGCTGCGTCGGATCGATCTCCATCCACAGGATCGGGCCCGGAAAATGCAGCGCGGGCTTCAGCTCCAGCGTCGCGTCGCCTTTCTCGATCCCGTCCCTGTCCCGCAGCAGAAAGTGTCCATCCCTGAGCATCCACAGGTAGCGCACGCGGTCGTGAACTGTCCACAGGGCCTCTGCCGTTACTGCGCCAGTCGGCAGCGACAGCACCACGGCGCGAATCTGCCGCTCGTCGCTCCACGCATCCGATCCGGTCTCGCGGTGCATCAGTCCCGGCACGCGAAAAGTAAACAGAAGCCGGTCCTCGTCGAAAAAGTCCAGCGATGCCAGGCTGTTGCGCTGCCCCAGGTAGATGGGCCCTGGAGCCGAAAAACCAAGTGGTTCCACAGGAATGCTGAAAATCGGTGGAAGCGTCGGCTTGTCGGGAAGCCGGTCCGGCAGCGGGCGTTCCTTGCTCTCGCGCGATTGGCTTGTCGGGAAGCTCGTGCTGCCTTGCGCCCACCCGCTCTGCGCTATTCCCAGCGTCAGAAGGACCAGGAGCACGCAGACTTCCACCTGACCCGACAGAGTTCGCAGCCTCTTCACCATCCAATCCATTTTCGCCCATGCGGCCGTGATTTGGGCAACGATCCTGCGGCCAAATGCATGTGCGACAGTAAAGAAAGATGGCCACGCATTCAAATGCGAGAACCGCCTTCCTCGGTTATGGCGCCTGCGCCCTCGCAGGATGCCTCTGGGGCACCGGTTTTTACTGGGGCCGCCTGGCCCTGGATGAAATGAGCGTAGAGCACATGGTGCTCTATCGCTTTCTGTTTGCCTCGCTCGGCATGTTGCCGCTAATTCTCGCCAATCGCGGCCGCTTCCATCTCACCGCCAGCGAAACGCGCATTCTGCTCATCTGCGCCGCCCTCGGAGTCCCCATCCAGTTTCTGCTTCAGTTTCACGGCCTCGACCTCACCACGGTCAGCCACGCCGCGCTCATGGTGGGCGCCATGCCCGTGCTGCTCGCCGCCGCGGCCGCGCTCTTTGCCGGCGAACGACTCGACTGGATCGGCTGGCTTGCTCTAACCGCTTCCACCATCGGTGCCGCGCTCATCGTCCTCGGCGGCGCCCACGGCCACGCCGGACACGACCAGCCGTCGCTTGCCGGCGATCTGCTCGTCGTCGCTTCGCTTATCACCGCTCTGGCCTGGATTCTGCTCAGCAAGAAACTCATGCAGACCCACAGTCCGCCGGTCGTCACCGCCTACACCATTCTCGCCGGCACCGCCATGCTCGCCGCAATTGTCCTCGGTCCATGGCTCCTCAATCCCCTGCTGGCGCCCATCACGCATCGATCCTACCCGCCCCTCCCGTTCGCGCACATCAGCGCGACCGCGTGGATCGCTCTCGCTCTCAGCGGCCTCTTCTGCACCGCGCTCACCACACTCCTGTGGAACTGGGGCATTCATCACGTCCCCGCTTCGCGCGCCGGCGTCTTCCTCAACATTGAGCCCGCCCTCGGCTCCTGGCTTGGCGTCAAGCTGCTCGGCGAGCACCTCGGCCCCTACGCCTGGGCCGGCGGCGCGCTCATCCTCGGTGCAGCCATCGCACTCACCACACGCACCCACAAACCAGGCTCACCTGCCGAACCGGCAATCATTCTGGAGTAAGCGCAACCAATTGCCGTACCATCGTTCTCATGGCAGATGCCGCACCCCAGACATATATCGACAAAACCCCCACTGCCGTCCGCAGCAAACGCCGCATCCTCCTTGAGCTCGCCGTCTCCTACTCACTCATCATGCTCGTCATCTGGACGCCGCGCCCCTGGCAAAAACACCTGTGGTGGGTCGCTGCCGCCGCAGTGCTCGTCACCGCCGCCATGTCGTTCGACGGTTTCAAGCCCATGGGCCTGCATGCTGCAAACTTTTTCAAATCCATCTGGATCGCCGGCGTCGCACTGCTCCTTGCCGCCATCGCTATCTTTGTCGCCATCCATCTGGACACATTGCGCCTGCCGCCCGGCGGAGCGCGCGCTTTCATCAAGACCTACTGGGCATACGCGCTCTGGTCCGGCGTCCAGCAGCTCCTGCTCCAGGGCTTTTTCCTTCCGCGCTTCATCGGCATTTCAAAAAGCCAGGGCTACGCCGCGCTGCTCGCCGCAACTCTGTTCGCGCTGGCGCATCTGCCCAACCCCATCCTCACGCCGGTCACCTTCATCTGGGGCCTCGCCGCCTGCCTGTTTTTCCTGCACTATCGCACCTTGTTCCCCTTGGCCCTGGCCCACGCCATCCTCGGCATCACCATCGCCATCACCATCCCCGGCCCCGTCGACCACAACATGCGCGTCGGTTACGGTTACCTCATTTACCATCGCCCCGCGCCTCCCTCCGTTCCGCTACTTAAGCCATAGCCCCCAGATCGCGTCCACCGTTGCATGAGTGATCGCCGACGCTCCCACACGCCGCTCCTGCCGCCACGCGCGCCCATAAAACACCCCCGCAATCGCCGCCAGAAGCACATATCTCCAATTAAAAAAAGCCGCCCTCTTGTTGAAGTGCGAAAGCCCAAACAAAGCCGCCGTCACCAGCAATGCCGCAGTGCGCCCCACGCGCCGCTCAAGAAGATTCTGCAGCCATCCGCGAAAGAAAAGCTCCTCCGGAATCGCAATAAAAAAGAATGTGAAAATCCACGCTCCACCAATCCGCGCCCATCCCGGCCACTCCGAGTGCAAATGCAGAAACCCCAGTCCCAACCCCAGTGCCAGTGCCAATGGCGTATACAGCGCAACTTCCCGCAGGCCAATCCCCGCATCCCGCAGCCTTAGCCGCAGGTCGAAGCCAATGCCCTCCAGTTGTCGCAGCGCAATGAACCCGTAGATGCCCAAATCCAGCAGCAGCATCTTGTTGAAAATCGCCAGATGCGCCGGCCACGCGCCTTCAAACCAGCGCAGGTCCACGGCCAGCCCGAGCGTCGCCAGCACCACAAAATCCCGCCAATTGCCGCGCTGCTGTTCATCCTTGCGCATCGCCTGCCAAAGCAACCCCGCCAAAGCCACCGGAAGCAGCGCATACATCGCAAACCATCCCCATCGAAACTGCCCCGCATCGAGAGTCACAATCACATAAGGCACACTCAAAGCCGCCGGACAAGCAATCTGCGCCCACCCCGCCAGCCGCCGCGCACACCCTCCCACGCGCCGCGCAAAAAACGCCGCCGCCACAAGTGGCATCAGCGTCAGCACCGCAGCAATCACATTCGCCGGCGTGATCATAGGTCCATTCTTCCACGCCGCAAGTGCGCAGAGCCATCAGCTCGGCACCCGCCACAACTCGGATACACTGTTCCCTGACTATGGAGGCGCCAGTGAACTTCCGGTTCACGCAATCCACAATGCGGCGTACATTCAAACCTGCCGTGCTTCTGACTGTTGTCCTCTCACCCAGCTTTACCCACGCCTTCGCTCAAACTTCCCCGCAAGGAAACACGGGCGACCCCGTAATCGCACTCGACGGCCAAAGCGGAGGCACACTCCAAAACGATCGCATCGAAGCAACCTGGCAAATCCACAATAACCACCTCACAGCCCTCGTCATCCGCGACAAAACTCCGCAAGCCGGATTCAAAGACGCGACCCTCAACCTCGATGGTCCCTTCTCCATCGAACTGAAGGCCATCGGCGTCCAGCGCGCCTCCGATCTGCAAATCTCCGGCCCCGCGCGTATCGACCACCTCACCCCGAATCCATCGGCGTCCCGCGCCTCCGACCGCCTTCCCGGCGTCACGGTTCACTACTCCATTAATGACCCCGAAGACCGCTTCCACGCCGATTGGGCTCTCACCCTTCGCCAGGGATCGCATTACATCCGCCAGATCCTCACCGTCGCCGCCGGCGCGTCGCCGCTTCCCATGAGCGGCATCTCCCTGATCGACGTGCGCTCGCCCGGCATCTCCGTATCTGGAACCGTGAAGGGTTCCCCATTGATCGCCGGCAACTTCTTCCTCGGCTTCGAATCGCCGCTCTCTGAAAGCAGCGTCGTCTCGGGCCGCGGCGTCTGCGAGTTGCACAGCGGCGTGCCTATCCCCGCTGGCGAATCGGCGCAGTTCTCATCGGTCGTCGGCGTCGCGCCTCCCGGCCAGATGCGCCGCGCTTTCCTCGCCTATCTAGAGCGCGAGCGTGCCCATCCCTACCGTACGTTCCTTCACTACAACAGTTGGTTCGACATCGGCTTCTTCAATCCCTACACCCAGCAGGAAGCTCTCAATCGCATCCACGCAATCGGTGACGAGCTCAACAAAAAACGCGGCGTCACCCTCGACTCGTTCCTTTTCGACGACGGCTGGGATGACACCAACAACCTATGGAAGATTCGCCCCGACTTCAAAGACGGCTTCGCTCCGCTCACTCAGGCAGCCGCGGAATACAACACCGCACCCGGAGTCTGGCTCTCGCCCTGGGGCGGCTACGGCCCGGCCAAACGTGCCCGCGTCGCGACGGCCAAACGCGATGGCTACGAGATCGTCGATGGCGGCCTGGCCCTCTCCGGCCCGCGCTACTACAAGCTCTTTCACGACGCAGTCACCGGCATGGTCACCAATTACGGCGTCAATCAATTCAAGCTCGATGGCACCGGCAACGTCGATCAGGTCGTCAAAGGCAGCGCCTTCAGCTCCGATTTCGATGCCGCCATTCACCTCATTAGTGACGTTCGTCAGTTGAACCCCGACATCTACATCAACCTGACCACCGGCACCTGGCCCTCACCCTTCTGGCTCTTTTATGCCGACTCAATCTGGCGCGGCGGCGACGACACGGAATTCGCCGGAGTCGGCACTGATCGCGAGCGTTGGATCACCTATCGCGACGGCGACACCTACGACGAAATCGTCAAGCAGGGCAAGCTCTATCCGCTCAACTCCCTCATGCTCCACGGCGTTGTCTTTGCACAGAAAGCGCCGCATCTCTCCACCGACCCCGGCAACGACTTCGCCAACGAAGTCCACTCCTACTTCGGCACAGGTACGCAGTTGCAGGAGTTGTACATCACACCATCTCTTCTCACGGTCGCCGATTGGGATGTCCTTGCCGAAGCCGCAAAGTGGTCGCGTCGCAACGCAACCATCCTCGTTGATACCCATTGGGTAGGCGGCGATCCGCGCTGGCTCCAGGTCTACGGCTGGGCCGCCTGGTCGCCGCAGAAAGCAATTCTCACCCTGCGCAATCCCAGAAACCAGGCTCAGGATTTCAAGCTGGATATCGCTCAGGCCTTCGACCTTCCCACTTCAGCCGCAACCATATTCGCAGCCCACAGTCCTTGGTCCGCCGATGCCGCGCAGCCAGTCATCAACCTCGAAGCCGGCCAGCCATACACGTTCCACCTGGCGCCCTTTCAAGTCCTCACGTTGGAAGCAGTGCCGCAGGAATGATCCAGCTCGGAAGTGCGTGGAGCCATAACACCATCAACTTCAAAGAAACTGTCATCCTGAGCGGAGCGTAGCGAAGTCGAAGAATCTGCGGCTCCTTTTTTCTCCGCTCTCTCAATTCACTCCGGCCGCATGAAGGACGTTGAACCAGCCGCACTCTGAGGCTATGAAGGAGTCCAACTTCGCAATGCGCCAACACTCTTGTTTAGCAATCACTGCGGCTCTAGCCATGCACCTCTGCTCCGCAACCGGATCGCTTCACGCGCAACCGCCCGTCCCCACAGCCACTCACACCCTCCGCGCCGCCGGCGATCACTTTGAATTCAACGGAAAGCCCTTCCAGATCATCTCCGGTGCCATCCACTATGCGCGCGTGCCCCGCGCCTACTGGCGCGACCGTCTGCGCAAGGCCCGTGCCATGGGCCTCAACACCGTCGAGACCTACGTCTTCTGGAACCTCCATGAGCCAACTCCCGGTCAATTCGATTTCTCCGGACAAAACGACATCGCCGAGTTCATCCGCGAAGCGCAGCAGGAAGGACTCTTCGTCATCCTGCGCCCCGGCCCCTACGTCTGCGCCGAGTGGGACTTTGGCGGCTATCCGCCGTGGCTGTTGCGCGATCCCGGCATGGAAGTCCGCACTTCAAACCCAGCCTTCATGGCTGCCGCCACGCGCTGGTTTCATCGTCTCGGTAAGGAACTGGCCCCTTGCAAAGCGGCAACGGCGGTCCCATTATCGCCATCCAAGTTGAGAATGAATACGGCTCCTTTGGCTCCGATCACAACTACATGGAGCAGATCCATCATCTCCTGCTTGACTCCGGCTTCAATCTAGCCATGCTTTACACCGCCGACGGCGCCGACGAGTTACTCAATGGATCGCTCCCCGAGTTGCCGGCGGTAATTAACTTCGGCAGCGGCGACGCAAAGGTTGAATTCGCCAAACTGGCAAAGCTCCGCCCCAACGCTCCGCGCATGTGCGGAGAGTATTGGGATGGATGGTTCGATCACTGGGGTGGCAAGCATCACACCACCGACCCGGCTGCCGAAGCCAGGGAACTCGAGTGGATGCTGAGGCAGGGTTACTCGGTCAATCTATATATGTTTCACGGCGGAACTAGCTTCGGCTGGATGAACGGCGCTAACATCGACGCCGGAAGATATGAGCCCGACGTAACAAGCTACGACTATGATGTACCTGTAAGTGAAAGCGGAGAACTTCGCCCCAAATTCTACCTGTTCCGCGATGTAATCACCAGAGTTACGGGCGTAACTCCCCCTTCGCCGCCGGCGCCAATCCCCGCGCGGGTGTTGCCGCCGGTCCAATTCACTCGCTCAACATCAATCTGGAATAACCTGTCCCAACCCATAACTTCTCCGCGGATACAGTCCATGGAGGAGTTAGGTCAAAGCTACGGATATGTTCTCTACCGCACTACCATCCCGCACGCGCAAGCCGGCGATTTGTACATCGATGAGCTGCACAGTTACGCGCAAATCTATCTCGATGGTGATCTGGCCGGATCTCTCGACCGGCGGCTCAACCAATCTTCAATGCCGATCAAAACCACCCACGAAAACACGCGCCTCGACATACTCGTCGAAAACACAGGGCGCGTAAACTTCGGCCGCCAATTTCCGCAGGAACGCGCCGGTATTACTCATGAAGTTACTTTTGCCGGCAACACTTTGACTAACTGGCAAATCTTTCCATTGCCCATGGAGAATGTGAGCTCGATCGCGTATAACTCCGCTTCCTGCACGGGAGCTTGTTTTTACGAGGCTGCTTTCGAAGTGGACGTACCCCAAGACACGTTCATTGACGCTCGCTCCCTGGGCAAGGGCGAAGTCTTCATCAATGGCCGTCCGCTCGGCCGCTTTTGGAACATCGGTCCGCAGGCTACGCTCTATTTGCCGGCGCCGTGGCTCAAAAAGGGCGAGAACCAGATCGTCGTCTTCGATCTCAACGGCAAGCCAAACTCCGCGGTGACCTTCCTCGATCACGCCATTCTGGATAATTCAGACAAGAGATAACGCTGCCAGCCATCTCACCTCAACCCTCAAAAGAAAGCTGCGCGGCAAACAGCGGCGGCGCAGCCTTGGGCTCGGACGCCAGCTCGTACACCAGCCGCTCGAGCACCAGCCGCTTGTCCGGCGGCGACGAGCGAAGTTCCAGGTCAGCCCGCGCCACCAACCTGAGCGCCCGTGTAAGGTCGCGCCGGTTCTTGTAGCGCCGTGCCTGGCGAATCAAATCATCCGCCGCAAATGGCGGCATTCGAAAACCCTGCCAAAGTGCCTGCCAAATCGCCCGCGAATCGCGAACGTTCTTTTCCAGGATCAACAGCATCTGGCGAAACGTCCGTGCAAGCATGTATAAATGCCCAATGGCTGCATCTTCGCCTCCGT
>Ga0209169_10000907_pt1 | contig 18229 bp, 20 predicted proteins | sample HubBroMetageWRM4_FD_188346 | JGI IMG/M metagenome (GOLD analysis project Ga0209169, IMG submission 188346) | Warmed soil microbial communities from the Hubbard Brook experimental Forest, New Hampshire - Hubbard Brook CCASE Soil Metagenome WRM 4... | ecosystem: Environmental > Terrestrial > Soil... | reverse complement strand
CACGCAACAACTTTCCCAGCAAGCGAACGAAGACCATAGTCGTGGCAACGTCGCGTCCCTCGGTGCCTTTGTAAAATTCTTCGAAGTGAGATTCCGAGACCGGATTGATTGGCTTGGCGCGCATCTTGCGTTCTGGAATATAGCCACCAAGCTGTTTGCGCCGCTCCTTCATGTAGGTGATTTCGGCGCTGTCGTCGGCGGGCCGATAAAACGGAGCGTTGTGCAGTTCGGCGTCCGGGATAGGAATCCCGAAGCGCGAACGGAACATTTCCAGCTCATCGTCATTGAGCTTTTTCTGTTGATGGGTAATGTTCTTGCCTTCGCCAGCCTCACCAAGGCCGTAGCCCTTGATGGTCTTGGCCAGAATGATGGTGGGTGAGCCGACATTTTCTACGGCAGCCTTATAAGCGGCGTGGACTTTGATGGGGTCGTGGCCACCCAGCCGCATGCGCGCGAGCTGTTCGTCGGAAAGATGCTCAACCATCTTGAGCAGGCGGGGATCGGTGCCGAAGAAGTTCTGCCGGAAGTAGGCGCCGCTCTCAACAAAGTATTTCTGATACTGGCCGTCGGCGATCTCGCCCATACGCTTGACCAGCAATCCGTCGCGATCATTCAGGATGAGCCGATCCCAGTCGCCGCCCCAGATCACTTTGATGACGTTCCATCCAGCGCCGCGGAAAATGGCTTCGAGTTCCTGGATGATCTTGCCATTGCCGCGGACCGGGCCGTCGAGCCGCTGCAGATTGCAATTGACCACGAAGATCAGATTGTCGAGTCGTTCGCGTGAGGCGAGAGTGATAGAGCCGAGAGATTCGGGCTCATCCATTTCGCCGTCTCCGAGGAATGCCCACACTTTTCCATCGGTGGACAGCTTCAGGCCCCGATTTTCCAGATAGCGGATAAACCTTGCCTGGTAGATCGCCTGGATCGGACCCAATCCCATTGAGACCGTGGGAAACTCCCAGAAATCGGGCATGAGCCAGGGGTGCGGATAAGAAGACAGACCGCCGCCGGGCATTAGTTCGCGGCGAAAATTTTCCAGTTTCTGGCGGGGGATGCGACCTTCGAGATAGGCTCGAGCATAAATCCCAGGCGCGGCATGTCCCTGAAAGTAAATAAGGTCGCGATCGCCGGTCTCGGTTTGGGCCCGCAGGAAATGGTTGAAGGCCACCTCATAAAGAGTGGCAGCCGAAGCGAAGGTCGAAATATGTCCGCCGATGCCTTCCTGAAGCTTGTTGGCGCGCACCACCATAGCCAGCGCATTCCAACGCACCAGACTTTTGATCCGGCGCTCCATTTCCTGACTGCCGGGAAATGGCGGCTGCTGACCCGCGGCAATCGTGTTCTGATACGGCGTGGTGGCCGTGAACGGCAGGTTCACTCCCGCAGCCCGTTTGGCATGCAAAGACAACTGCTGCAGCAAGCGTCCGGCGCGCTCCGGTCCGCCTTCGGCTAGAACGTAGTCGAGAGAATCAAGCCATTCCCGAGTCTCGAGGACTTCCGATCCATTCGTTTGGGTCTGAGCCACGTCAAAGTTCTCCATGTATCGAGTAGGAATATTCCATGATAGACAATCGCGGGGAATTTTGCTGGCAGACTTCCGTCGAAGGTGACGAGGAGGTATATTTTGTGCTGAAACAGGAATCCTTCGATCCGTCGAAAACATCCATAATAACGACTGAGAAAATTCCAGGTTTCACGTATTGCCGATCGCAGCCGGGTCGTATCCAAGTTTGTCAGAAGCAATCAATGCATTGAATCGTAACGAAAGAGGAGATTCCCCATGGCCAAGAAACCCGCTTCAAAAATCAATGCGCAGCCCCACATTCACCAGAGGGCGCCCGAAATTCAAGAGTATGGCACCGTAAGCCATGCTTTGCCTTTGGAACTGGAAGAGCCGGTACGTCTGGAAATGACGGAACGACTCAACCTGTTACTAGCCGACACCATGACTTTGCGCGATCTCTATAAGAAGTCCCATTGGCAGGTCGCGGGTCCGACTTTCTACCAGCTTCATCTGCTTTTCGACAAGCATTTCGGGGAACAGTCGGAGCTGGTCGACACCATAGCGGAGCGGATTCAATTGCTCGGCGGCCTAAGCATTGCAATGGCCCACGACGTGGCGGAGACTACCCGAATTGAGCGGCCGCCCAAAGGAAGAGAGGAAGTTCCGGTGCAGCTTTCGCGCTTGCTGGACGCGCACCAGATTATCATCCGCGACTGCCGCGAACTGGCGAAGCTGGCCTCCACGCTGGGAGATGACGGTACAAACGATGTTGTCGTCAGCGACGTATTGCGGACCAACGAATTGCAGGTATGGTTCGTAAGCGAGCACTTGGTGTCGATGCCATTGGTGGAAGCCGTCGATAGCTCTGCGGCCGCAGATTGATTTGAACGAAATAGTGCAGGGCTGGCTTTCAAGCCGGCCCTTTTTGTTGGCCGATACGCTCTGTTTTGATGGAAGAAATCGCGCTCAGCTGGCGCAGCACCTTGGCTCCTGCATAAGACAATGAGCGGTATTTCGCCAGGATTTTACGAATTCAGAACAGAGCCGGGGGCCACGGAACGAGGTCTCCATATCCAGGGGCTCCGGGCGGGGTGGGCAATAATAAATGTAAATTACTGGTGCGGGAGATGCCTCTAAGTTGCTATTATGGCATTACTTGTATGGATGGCAGAGGGGGGCAAATGTTTCCAGGCGGACAAAACTTGCGCGTATTGCGCGAGCAATTGGGATTGACCATGCGGGATGTGGAAAACGCCAGCGCACGGATCGCGCAGAAACGTGCGAATGACGAATTCGCAATTCCTCCGAGTCGACTTTCGGATGTTGAGACAAAAGGAGTGATCCCGAGCATCTACCGTTTGTATTCACTGGCCGTGATCTATCGCCGGGACATTCGCGAATTGCTGTCGTGGTATGGCGTCGATTTGAATGGCATGGCGACAGATCTGGACTTCGTTATCCCGCCAAAATCGCATGTTTCGGAAGCCTTAGCCAATCTGTCCTCGATCAATATGCCGGTTCGACTTGATCCCAGCTTCGATCCCCGCCGCACGGTGAATTTTGGACGAATGGTCGAGCAGTGGGGCCAGGTTCCCCTCGCGTATCTAGCGCAATTTGCGACCTGTCAGTACACCTATGGCTACGTTGGCAGCGACGATTTGACCATGTATCCGATTTTACCGCCGGGCAGCTTTGTGCAGATCGACGAGTCAAAGAACAAAGCGGAAGAAGGCGGTTGGAGGTCGGAATACGAGCGCCCCATCTACTTCGTGGAGACGCGAGACGGCCACACCTGCTGCTGGTGCACCATGACGCGGGAAGAAATTATTTTGCAGCCCCACCCGCTGTCGCCGGTTGCGGCGCGCGCTTTGCGCTACCCCCAAGAGGCAGAGATCATTGGTCAGGTGGTGGGAGTTGCCATCAGGCTGGGGGATTGGCGTCCCCTTTTGGATTCTTCAACAAACTTGAAAGCGCGTGAAGTACTGAACTAAGGTGGCGCGCCGATCCAGCGCCCGGTCCGTAGGGCAAAAGATTCGGAGTTGCGGTCGAAAGTCGTTCCACGTAGTTAGCAGGCGGAAGTCCAGCTACCTCGCTGGATCGCTTGGCATCCTCTACCAAATTCCGGATGGGCATAGCCAGCACTTGAGACAGTAGCGAGCGGTGGGCTCGCGCAAGGGCTTTCTTTGCTGCCAATTCCCCGTAGACGCGTCCCAGTCCCCAGTGCTCGTAGCTTCCTTCTTTGACCCGCAGGCCCGAAAGATACTCCAACCGGTTCAGACAGCCCATTACGGCTCTCAGCGTGGTTTCTTGCAGGTCTTCCAGTGCCGAATGCAGAGTCATGGCCGGTTGTTACGTTTTTGGAAATAGAGAATTACTTCGGTGATCTGTTCCAAAAAGCTTCGGTCAGTAGATTATCACAGGGTGTTTACCGAGTCGAAAGGAAATCTAAACGTGAAAAATAGCTCCCATTGGTTGGTTGTTGCGCTGCTGCTGACCACCACTGTTTCTTTGCCTTCGACCCTCAAGGCCGTTCTTGATACCCCGACGGGGCCGATCAGTATTCCCTCGCCGACTCCACCTCCGGACGGCAACCCGACAGGCCCCCCGGGCGTGGTTATGGGCCAATAGGTTTCGTTAAAGCCTTTGTTGTGGGCTGCCGCGAAAAGGTGTATATTTTGCGCGGTAGCCCATGTCTCATTCGTTAATGCTGTTTTACTACCTGTGGCTTGCTCCGCACGCCCTTGAGACGATTATTTTGTTCGCCATGTTCCGTCGTGGACTGCATCGGCAGTTCCCGATGTTCTTTCTTTACATCAGTTTCGAAATCGCCCAGTGCCTTTGCCTGCTTTACGTGTCTCAGTATGTTTCGTACTTCCACGAAGTTTATTTCCAGGTGTATGCGGTCGGACTGGCGATCAGTACTGCCATTCGTTTTGCCGTGATCTATGAGTTGTTCTGTCATTTCTTCCGCCGTTACCCGGCAATCAGCGGAGCTGGGAAATGGCTGTTCCGCGCCGCGAGCCTGGTACTTCTTTTTCTAGCTCTGGGATTGGCCATTTCTGCTCCGGGTAACGTTCCGCCGACTTCGGCAAACGATGCGACGTACCTGGCATTGCGATCGACGACCTTCGCGGCCGATCAGGCAGCGTGCGTTCTGCAAGCTGGGTTGCTGATTTCACTATTTCTGTTCTCCCGCTATTTCGTGCTCTCTTGGCGAAGCCCTGCATTCGGCATAGCGTTAGGCATGGGAACATTCGCAATTGCAGAATTCGCGACGACGGCCCTTCGGCTCTACCTGCCCATTAGCCACGATGTTTACGACCGCGTCGGCATGGGAATCTATCACCTCTGCGTGCTGATCTGGATTTCGTTTTTGGTGCGACCGGAGCCCGAACTTCGATTCGAGCTGAAAAGTTTGCCGACGTACGACTTGGAAATTTGGAACCAGGAGTTGGAACGTCTCTTACACCAATGATTATTGCACTCATCCTCGCATTGACTGCTCTACTGTCGTTGTTCGTGGTGAGATTGACACGAGGCCGCAGGCGCAATCTCCAAGCTTTGGAGAATCCCGCTGATCACCTTCGCGCCGTCGACATAGACGCGTTTCGGAATCTGGTGGATCCCAGCGAGGAGCAATTTCTTCGTGCCAACCTTGCTCCCGTGGAATTCCGTAAGATTCAGCGTGAACGCTTGCGCGCAGCCGTCGACTACGTCTCTTGCGCGGCGCAGAATGCGGGAGTCCTGATGCGCCTGGCCGATGCCGGCCGCCGGAGCTCCGATCCCGCAACCGCGGAGGCGGCCGAAAAGCTGGTTAACAATGCGCTTCGTCTCCGGTTGTTTGCTTTGCATGCCATCCCCAGACTCTACCTCGGAATGATTTTCCCTGGTGCACGCATCTCGGCAGGCAGCCTGGCGGAGAGCTACGAGCAGATGACTCGCCTCATCGTGCTGCTGGGATGCCTGCAATATCCCACCCGGGGCGTTTCCGCGGCACTCTAGAGCCGTCAGGAACCGGCCGCCCAATCTGAATCTTTCAGTTGTTTGTCAGTGGATGCTATCAATAAATCCGCTGATCTGGCTTTCCAGTTGCCCCCCGCCAATCTCGACGATGCCGTTGTGGTCTGCTCCCGGGACTAGATACAACTGTTTGGGCTGATTCGCATGCTGGAATAATGCCTCTGCCATTTTCGGAGGCGTGAGCGTGTCTTGAGCTCCAACCGTTATGAACACAGGCACGTGTACAGAGCCGATCTTTGAAAGGTTGTCGAATCGATTGTGAACGACCAGGGATAACGGAAAGGCTCGCAAGTACCAGATCGCTCTCGCCGCTGCTGGGACGCTGGTGAAGGGACTCTCCAATATCAATCCGCCAGCGTCGGGATGTTCCACAGCCATTTGGGTGGCTGGGCCAGTGCCAATCGAACGGCCCATGAAGATGACGTCGTGAAGGCTCACGTGCCGCTGGTCGAGCAGGTAACCCAACGACGCACGAGCATCCTCATACACTCGAGTCTCGTTTGGAATGCCCGGACTGCTGGAGCCATATCCGCGGTAATCGACCAGCAGGAGATTGGGACCAAGACGATGCAGAGACTGCACCTCGCCCACGCGACCAGCGGCCTGTTCCAAGACATAGCCATTGCCGTGAAACATCAGCAAGACCTTGTCTGAAGGCCGAGTCGCCGGGATCCACCACGCATGCAACTGCTCTGATCCAGCGACCGGAATGTGAAGGTCTTGAAACGCGATGCCAATATCCGCTGGAGTCGCGTTCGCATATTGTGATGGCGCAGGGAAAGTCATTTGATCTTGCCGAAAGTAGAAGAAGGCGCCAAATGCGACGTAGGCTAGAACGAGTAGAGTCAGAATTATCTTGGCGAAAGTGCGCAGAGAGTTCTCCTGTTCCTGCCGAAGCACGCGCAGGAACGTAGACTACCGCTTCCATCCGGTCATGATAAGAAGAACCACGGGCAGATAAATCACCGACGCATGAAGCAAACGGCTGGCTAAAACTTTCGAACCGGACTGCGCCAATTTGATTGCGTGATAGAGCAGAAAAGCTCCCGACACCAGCATACCGGCCAGGTAGATGGGACCAGCGCCACTGACCATCGGCAACATTGTAGTCACGATCAAAACGACGGTGAAGCCGACAATCTCGGCCCGAGTGAAACGAGAGTCGAGATCGAAGTCGGGAAGCATTTTATAGCCAGCGCGGGAGTAGTCGTCGCGATACATAAGAGCGATGGCCAGAAAATGCGGGAACTGCCACAGGAAGAGAATCGAAAAAAGATACCAAGCCTGCCGGTCGATGCTGGCGGATGCCCCAGCCCATCCGATCAGAGTCGGCATGGCGCCGGGGAACGCTCCGAGCAGCGTACACAGCGGAGTCTTCCTCTTTAACGGCGTATAGATGAGCAGATACGACACCAGAGTCGAGACTGCCAAGGTTGCCGACAACAGATTCACTGTGATCGCGAGATACAATCCTCCGGCGACGCTCAACAGCATGCCAAACAGGAAGGCCTCGCGAGAGCTAATTCGTCCCGCAGGCAGGGGGCGGTTGGCGGTGCGGCGCATTTGACCGTCCCAGACCCGTTCCATCCATTGATTGAGGGTTGCGGTTCCGCTGGCGACGAGCAGCGTACCGATCAGCGTGTTTACCAAACCTGTAATTCTGAATGATCCGCGAGAAGCCAGGTAATATCCGGCCGAAGTGGTCATCAGAATGAGAAGGTTCACTTCGGGCTTGGTCAGCGTGTAGTAATCCCGGAGCTTGGAAGCGAGCGCCTGCGGAGAGATGGAATTTGCCATTAGGTTAGAGGTCGCCATTTTACCAGTCTTCTACCGCGGACTCGTCGCGCTTAAAACGATTGTTCCTTTTGCGCACAACAAAAATCATACCAATAGATCCCAATGTGGGAGGAATAACCATAACCAAAATACCACTGCGCAAAGCCTCAATCATTCTGCCTCCGGCAGAAGACGCTTGAGTATAGCAAAGCGCGCAGTTTTGCGAAAAAGCGGGCAGAGGAAGCAGCAGCACGATAAGACCCGCCAGCATGATTCCCATGAACCGAATTGAGTTCGGAAACTTCATAATTTCTTCACTCGAAGGCGAAATCGTGGTTGGTCAATACTTGGAATAATTAGACCAAGGCGCACCCAGCAACTCGCGGAAGCTATCCGTCCATCCATATTGCATTGCCAGCAGCACGAAGACCGTAAGGATCAAGACAAACCCCAGCAGTCCGTGATTTTCGGACAGGTGCATGAAAAATAAAAGTGCCAGTGCGGCCTCGACCGCCGCCAGAAACAACATGCGGGCGAACATCTGCGGCGCTGTGACATTGGAATACGCAATCACGAATTGCAGAGCTGCGATGCTGAGAATGGAAATATACGCCACCACATACCTGCTGGTGGCACTCTTGTGCGCTGCGGCCGTAGCCATGGTTTAGCTCCTGTCTAGTTTTAGTGTGAGAGGTTCAAAAGGTAGACGAAGGGCACGACGAACATCCACACCAGGTCTACGAAGTGCCAATAAAGACCAGTGATCTCCAAATCATCAGCGCTGTAATGGCCGCCGCGATAGCGGATGCCAACTACCACGAGCGCAATCACTCCGCCGGTTACGTGCAAAAGATGCAAGCCGGTAATGCTGAAAAACGCGGCACCGAACAAGCCAGTACCCCACGGATTCTTGAGCAGGGTCATGCCTTCATGAATGAGTCCCAGCCACTCCCGAATGTGCAATAACGCGAAAAGAATTCCGCCACCGGCCGTAATCAGCGTCCAGCGAAAAGCTTTTTCTTTATCGCCAGCCTTGGCCGCAGCCATCGCAAAAAGCATAGTGAGGCTGCTGGTTACGAGAATGAATGTCATGATCGCCACGTTGGTAATGCTGTGGAACGGCCGCGGCCAATCAGGAGTGGCGTTGCGGAGGAATCCATAGGCGACCAGGCAACCTGCGAAAGTAGCGGTGTCCGCGATAATAAATAGCCACATCGCCATCTTTTTCGCGGGAACCGAAAACGCAGGTTTTTCCATCCCTCCTGCATGCGCTCCCATAATAACGACGTGACCCACGGTGCCTCCTCCGGTTGGCAAGATTGCTAAAGCTTGATCCACAGCAACAACATCAGATACACCCATAAGGCATCCATGAAATGCCAGTAGTGTGAAGTGGCGTCCAGCGTGGTCTTCCGTAGTGTCGATCGATTGAACTTGCGAATAACGCGCGTCAAGCCGCCCAAGCCGCCGAGCACGTGCAGGGCGTGTGCCGCGGTCAGCACGTAAAAGAATGAACTACTGGGATTGGTCGCCATAAACAGGCCTTGCGCCCGTAGTTGCAGCCACGCCAGGTATTGCCCGGTTACAAACAACAACCCCAAGATCAAGGTGATGTATAACCAGCGCGCGGCGTGAGCGTTCCCGTTCCTTTGCTCCCTCATGTAGTCACCAACCTGGCGGCGAGCGACTTCGAGCGTGAAGCTGCTGGCCAGGAGGAGCAAAGTATTGAAGTAAAGAATTCGGGGCAGACTGAGATGGCGCCAATCCAACGACGATCCTTGACGAACGATCAGGGCGCTGGTGAACGCGGCGAAGGTCATGGTGATGGACGCCAGCAGTACCCAGATTGCGGTCGAGGACGGCGACGGCGAATAATCTTTGACCGCGAGGAAATCACCGCTGGCTGGAACCAGAGTTCCAGGCCCGCTGTTGCCGGAATCGCTGATTACCCGCGGCCGATCGCGACGTTCCTCGATTCTTGGCGGTTCATGGACGGTGGTCGCCATGCGAAACTCCTTTTCCGATCACAACTTTTTCGGATTACGCTTCGTCGTGTGCCGACTTCACCTTTTCTGGAGAAGCCTGCATTACGTAGTCGCCGACCGAACTCTCGACGCCGTACTGGTAAGGGTCGTGAAAAACTTCCGGCAATTTGTCGCCAAAGTTATTGTGCGGCGGCGGTGTCGTAGGCGTGCTCCACTCCAGGGTCGTGGCCTCCCACGGGTTGTCGGGCGCGATCTTTCCCCAAAATCTGCTATGGATCAGGTTGTATAGAAATATCAACTGCGCCAGTCCGGTCAGAATCGCAGCCACCGTGATGAACCGGTGCAAGGGGATCAGCGGCTGGGTATAGTCGTCGACGAAAGCTTGGTAGCGCCGGACGTTTCCGGCAATTCCCAGATAGTGGAACGGCATAAAGATGCAATAAGAACCGACGAAGGTAAGCCAGAAGTGAATCTTGCCCAGGGTTTCGCTCATCATGCGACCAAACATCTTGGGGAACCAAAAATAAGTTCCGGCGAAAATACCGAAGATGGCCGCGACGCCCATCACCAGATGGAAGTGTCCGACTACGAAGTAAGTGGCATGCAACATAATGTCGATCGAGGGCTGCGCCAGGAAGAAACCGCTCACCCCGCCACTGATAAACATCGAGACAAAACCCAGAGCAAAGAGCGAAGCCGTGTTGATGCGCAGTTTTGAGCCGTAGATACTGCCCATCCAGATCACGACGATAATCGTGGATGGGATGGTGATGACCAAGGTCGGAAAAGAGAATGCCAAGGATGAAACCGGGTTCATGCCGCTGACAAACATATGGTGTCCGTAGACCATGTAGCTGAGGACGGCCAGAGCTCCCATGGAATAAATCAGGACGCGGTGACTGAGCATGGGACGCCGCATGTTGGCAATCAGCACATGAGACACAATGCCCACTCCGGGGACAATCGCGATGTAGACCTCGGGATGTCCGAAGAACCAGAACAAATGTTGCCAGAGTAGAGTCGAGCCGCCGGAGTGGGGCAGCAGTTGATCGTTGAGCACCAGGCCCGATGCCACGAAGAAACTTGTTCCCGCGACGTGATCAAGAATCAAGAGAATGCACGCCGGCATCAGAACGGCGAAAGCCGTGAGTCCCATGACCGAGGTGATGAACCATGCCCAGACAGTAATGGGGAGGCGCCACATGCTCATGCCTTTGGTCCGCATATCGAGCGTCGTGGTGATGAAGTTCAGGGAGCCCAGTAACTGGCCGATGCAGAAGAGTCCGATGGCAGTTGCCCAGAGAACTACGCCTGTACCTTGGCCTGGGCCGGAGGCCGACCCAACGGCGCTCAGCGGAGCGTACTGCGTCCAGCCGCCCAGGGTAGGACCGTCGGCCACAAAGAACGATGACATCAGAACCAGCAAACTCGAAAATGTGAGCCAGAACGACATCATGTTGAAGTGCGGGAATGGCATGTCCTCCGCGCCCACTTGGATAGGCAGAAAATAATTGCCGAAGGCGGCGAAGGGCGCAGTAGTGAGCACGAAGAAGACCATGATGGTTGCGTGCATGGTCATGAGCTGCAGATAATATTCCGGTGTCATCACATTACCGGGCGCGCCGTTGGCGGAGAGCAAATGCAGGCTTGGGATCGGATAATTCGTCCAGGCTAAGTGAATGCGCATCAGCCACGAAAGGACCATTCCGATCAGCGCGGCCACCAGGGCCAAGACGTAATATTGCTTGCCGATAACTTTGTGGTCGAGGCTGAAAATGTGCTTCCGGATGAAGCTGGCCGGCTTCAGGTGTTGGGCCTCGCGTGCGGACAGATGATGCATTTGCTACCTCGAAAGAGTTGCTTCGTCGTTTGAATGTTGGCGAATAAGATCTACTGCATTGCCGCTTCTTTCTTCAGCCAACTATCAAAATCTTGCTGGGACATCACTTCGAGATATGCCTTCATGTTGTAGTGTCCCAAGCCGCACAGCTGGGTGCAGACAATTTCGTATTTTCCGATCTGGGTTGCGGTGAAATGGAGCGAGAGATCGAGCCCAGGGACGAAGTCCTGCTGCACCCGCAGCGCCGGGACGTAGAACGAGTGCCCGACATCCTTCGCGTGCATGAGCAGATGAATTTCCTGGTTCAGCGGAATCGCCATTTCCGCGGTCACGATGTCGTCTTTGGAATCCTGGTCGTGGGTAGTATCTAAGCCAAAGAAGTTCGCGTTGGCTTCGCTGATGAGGTCGGGATGAAGCGGGCCGAAGGTTCGATCCGGGCCGGGATAACGAAAGTAGAACGCGAATTGTCCGGCTTGTACTTGAACCGGAAGGGCGTTGGCCGACGGAGGAGTGAGATAGACGGTGGCCCACGCCTTGACTCCGAACACTCCCAAAGCCAAAACTTCAGTTCCGACCAGCAGGAACGCGGCCGAAACCATAGCCTTGGCGCCTCCGGGGAAGGTCTTGATTTTGTCGCCGGGGCGGGAACTGGAAAACTTCCAGATGAACAGAGCCAACAGAATTTGCGAAACCAGGAAGGAGATTCCGGCCTCGACCATCGTCTCCGACATCTGCTCATCAATCATCGCACCGTGAGTTGAGATGTTGGCTGGTGGGTTCCAGGTGTGACGCACGATGGGAATCGCGGAGACAATGGCGATAACAATGATCGTTACTGCAAAAAATTTTGCCATATCCCCTCAGGTCAACTATCCCGCGCAGAGCCGAAGCTTGGCCCTCAATAACTTTGGCCGGACCTACTTCGCTGCGAAGGTGAACTCCGCACTTGCGGGTTTGCCGCCGGCTACGCTGACTTTCTGGGTCTGAGTTCCCAAATCTTCTTGCCAAGCGGTGACCGTATAGCTGCCCGCAGGGACACCGTGAATGGTGTAAGCGCCATTCCTGTCGCTGGTCGCAAATGGCCCTTTCACCACCGCGAAATAGCCATGCATCCAGGGATGAATGTTGCATTTGACAGAAATCATTTCCGCTGCAGTCCAACTCGATGTGATCGGCGGCGCTCCCGGAGGTTGCGACTTGTTCCACGGAATGTTTCCCGTCATGGGATTGCGCAATGGGTGGATGTTGTGGGTCGTTTGATCGGTAGATATGACCTGGAATTTCTGGTCAATATCCATAGCCACAACGTGCGGGATATACTGGCATCCCTTCTGGTCGAAAGTTGGCTGATCTGAAGGCACCGCAGTGGCCTCATTACCGGTCAGCCCCTCGCTGATATATAGAACGACATTCTGTAGACCATTGCCTGAGCCGACCACGACGTTCTCCATCATGATCGGAGTATCGTGCTGCTTCGCGCAGTAAGGATCTTTCGACATGTCAATGCCCCGCACGTGCGAAGGAGTGCCACTAAGTTTTACCGTACCGGTAATTGAACCTTCCGCGGCCGCGCTCACCTTTTGGTTGAGGCAAAGAACGCCAAAGACTGCGATTACTACCGTCGATAGTATTATTGCGGACTTCGAGTACTGTCGTTTTTTCATCGAGTTTCTCCTTGAGAAACGAATTGGCCCTGGGGTCTGAACTACTGCATAGCCACCGGCTTTAATCCCAGCTGCCTGGAAATTTGCCTTTCCTTCGCGTTATATGCGTTGTGTGGTTGCAGGCTACGCAGATAAAACACCAAGTCCCACGCCTCATCGGCCTTGATGTTGTCGACGAACGAAGGCATGGGCGTGCCATCCAGCCCAGTCATGAAGATTTTGTAGAGGTCGCGATCGGTGTTTCCGCACTTGGGCCGGGATCCGTCAGTGAAGTTGTAGGCCCAAATCGGCCGCCCAAGATCATCGGTGAGGGTTGAGGCGGACGGCCCGTCCGCGTTGCCCTCAACGCCGTGGCACTTCCAACATTGCACCTTTCCGTAAACTTCTTGACCGGCTTTTACACGCTCCGGCGTTACTTCCGGCTCGGGAGGAATCTGAATCGGCGTTCCCGGTTTCTGTTTTTGCCAGCGAGGAGAGAAGTGCTTGATCCATGCCACGAGATCCGCGCGCTGAACTTTGGTGAAGGTGTCCCAGATAGGCATGTTTGACCGGTCTAGCCCGCGCGTAATCGTGTCATAGAGGTCTTCATCGGTAGGCAAAGTGCCAGTCGGGGTGGAGCGGCACTTGAATATCCCCAATTGAAAATCGCGCGGCTTGGGAGATATGGGAGGTTCAAGCCACTGCGCAACTTCGCCGTTGCCGTCCCCGAGTTCTCCGTGGCAGCCCACACAATATGCTCGATATACCGGTGCCCCAGCCTTGGCGTTTCCCGTGACATTGCCGATGTGGCTGGTCGACGTCGGTAAATTCAGCCACTCTTGCAATTGAACGCTTGAGACTTGAGCCTGGGCGGGCAGCGAAAAGGCCACAGCAGCGACCGCGCTCAACAACAACGAATTCTGCAAGAAAGATTTCGTAGGCATTGATGGTCCTCTCCTAGAATGCGAAGTCAAAGCCGATCAACAATTCGCTGACATTCAAATTTTGCCCGGGTTCGGGACCGGTCCCATCCCGGTGCGTCCAGTTGTATTCGTTGTGCCAGGCGAAGCCCGCCCGGCTTGTCATAAACGGGTTATAGCGGTAGCCGATTGTGTAGTCCGTGATGTTTCCGAGGTTCGACGCAGTCCCGACGGTGGCTTGCTGCGACATGCGTTCCAATTCAAACCGGCCAATGAAGATGAGCTGCGGACTGTACACGTAGTGGGCTTCGAAAGTCGCACCATTCCAATTGGGGGCCCGTGCAGTCGCCGGGAGAAGGGTTCCCGGAACATTGTTCAAAGGACAACCCGGAGTCGGACTCGAGCAAGTTGCGGTTGTTCCTCCATCACCATCCGTGGCTACCGCATTGCCATAACCCTGGCCAAACCATGGGTTATCCGAGCCGTGTTGAGTCACGACTTGAATATCAAAGTGGGGACCAAAGTAGAATTGTCCGACAAAGCCCGCGCGCTCGAATCCTTTGTTGCCAATTCCCGAGCCAGGAATTGGAACTCCAGAAGAAGTGCGATAGTACGTTGCCGCTTCTCCCGCCATGGCGTAGAACCCGACGCGCTCCACTCCCAGCCTGCCTGCGTCGAATGCCTGGCTTCCAGTAAAGAATCCGGTATAGGAATTCGAGCCCAGAGTCAGATTCACATTTCCATCATTCGAACTGAGAAGGGCGGCGGAAACGCGCGTCCGATCGTCCGCCGAGTGTCCCATGTACTCGATGCCGAGTTGGTTGTCGCCTATCTGTCCGAAGATATTCCCGTCGCCCACCGGGATGAAGTGATAAGTCTGATAAATACCCCCGTTGGCCGTTAGGGTCAGAATGCGTTTTTCAGAAAGCAGGTTGTCAAGTTCGAACTTACCCAACTTGAGGTTGAGCCACGGGCTGCCGAATACGTTATCCAGGCGGGCCATGACCGTCTCGAAGTGAAACGCACCCGTCGAATCCGACGATGGAAGCACGTAGAACGAGAAGTTCTGTTCCAGCGTGCCACCGGTATGGAAGTCAAGGCCGCTGAGGTCGAAACCGGAACTCTCAATGCGCTGCTCGGATGTACCGCGTGTTACTCCACCCGTGTAGGTGTCCACGGCAACCTTCCCGGTGCTGAAGCGGTGCCAGATTGGCGTAATGCGGAAAGTAACGGGCCAGTAGGATGGATTCTGCCAGATGGGAGAATCGCGATCATTCATGAGCTGATAGCCGTTGTCTTTAAATTTCTGTCCAAAGTAATTGAGCATCGGCCAGGATTCGTGGCAGGCTGAACAACGAAGGCCATACTTTCGGGCGAAGGCGGGTATTGCATGAGCCTCTGCCGCGAAGCCAAGGACAAGAAACAGCGAGAGGGACAAACTTGCAAGACTTTTCCGGTACGAGATCATCCAGTCCTCCTGAATACGAATTCACGAAGTTGCAACTCTCGGCGAATTCATGGACAGCGCACGCTCATCTCGGGAGCGTGCCTCACTATTAACGAAGACGAAATCTCTGAATTCTTGGTGAACTCTTGTTTTGGAGTGAACCTTCATAACAGAAAGCGAAGAGACTCCGCAACACTCCGGAAAAGAAACGTACGTCGGGAGCGGTCTCTGGCCTCTGTCACGAAGGCCAATTCAAACTGCGAAAATTATCTGAGGAGTTGCGCGTGGACGCACTGGGAATCATCTTCATGAAACAAGTGTCAACCAAAAGCAAAAATTAAAACAGACTCAATGGAAAATAAAAGCACTTGATTCCCAAAGTCGGAAAAACCGATCAGGCGGTCGAGGAGATTGGAGCGTTGCGGATAAGAATTCTGGCGAGCGTGCCCGCCATTTTTTTGGCCCCCAGGCGATCATGCCCGAGCAGGACCGGGCGGACAAAACCGAACACGAGACCGAGCATTCCCACCGCCTGGGTAAACGCTTCCATGGCTTCCTGCGAAATAGCAACGCAAGCGTCGTGCTGTCTCAGGCATTCCGTAATCCTCCTGGCGCGGGCCGAGATGAACGCCTGGTTCATCACGCCGCCTACCGAAGGATCAACGATGACGCGAGGAATGAACACCCGGAGAAAATCACGGCTCTCCCACATGCGCTCGACTTCGCCGTCGACCAGGTGCAAAAATTCATCGGCAAAGCTAGGGGCCGGTCGTCGTTGGTGGCTGAGATCCAGCGTCTCTTTGGAGATGCGATGTTCGATCATGGCCGCGAGCAAACCAGCTTTGCCTTTGAAGTAACGGTGGATGAGGCCCTCGGCGCAGCCGGCCGATGCCGCGATTTCACGTGTGGTAGTCACTTCGTATCCCTTCGATGCGAACAGTCCCAGAGCGGCTTGAATGAGTGCCTGTTTCTTAGCGGCCTGATCGCGTGCTCGCCGGGGAACGGTTCCATTCTGGTTCCGATTTTCAGATCGACCCAGCTTGGTTCGGCTCAGGGATTGTCCTTTGCGCATAGCCAATTTATTAGTGCCGGTGAACCAGAAACGATTGCAACCGGCGAGAGTAGCATCGCTGTCTCATTCGAGTGTGATAACTTCGTCTATATTTTGTAAAAAGATTGTCAGCAATTTGTCATGAGGTCGCATCTGCGTGGAATGAGATTGAAAAATTGAAAGCCGACCTCGGGCGAGAATAAGAAAGCTAAAAACCGAGATCGCGTTAGAATCGACTGATGGCCGAGAGATACAGGGACGTTTGTTGGAGTGCATGCTGAATATCGATACAAGGGCGACGGTACTGAATCCCGCCCGCGCCAGTGGAAACGTACTCGCCCCGAGTTGCAATCCTGCCCTTACTCGCAGGCTCGCGCTGGCTCTACTTTCGGTTCTCTGGCTGGCGTCCGCAGTGACGCCGGTTTCGGCGCGCGAACATAACAAGAAGCACGAAGATTTTGGTCAGGGTCTCTCTCTCGAAATCTCGACTCCGGAGAACGAAGTGCTGGAGGCGGTCGAGGCCGTTGTCGACGACGGAATTATCCAGGGCAGCTTCGAATACAACAAAGATAAGTACATCGAGCAGGCTAATGCCGTCGGGTCTTCTCCGTTATTTCCTGAATGGAAAGAACCGGGAACGGTCTTCTACAAGGTTCGCACCAAGGTTTTGGCGCCTGCAAATTTCGAGGAAACCGGAGACGAAGGCACCCTGGCCGTACGTTACGTGGTGCAGAAAAAGGACTCAACCAGAACGATCTTGCGCATCGACGCGCTTTTCGCGGAGGATTTCCGGCGCACCGTCCATTTATCGGATGGCAGCGTCGAGAGCGCGGAGTACAAAGACATCCAGGATCACATTGACGCGCTCGAATTGCAGAAGACTCAGGCTCAGCAAAGTGAAAAACACCGGCAAGAAGAGATAGCTCGACAGGCGCTCGAACGAAAGAGCGAAGAGAATGAAACTTTGGCCCTTGCCTCGGCTCAAACCTCCGTCAAAGCTCTGGAGCAGCACGTAGAGGAACTCCGACGCCAAGCCGAACGGGTAATTAAGGCTCCTGGCGCGCAATTGAAGTCCGCTCCCTTTCACACCGCGTCGAGCTTGAAATCTCTGGACGCCGGCACCGAGGTTGTGATCGTTATTGCCACTCCTTATTGGTATGGCGTTGAAACGGAAGATGGACAGCACGGTTGGATTCATCGCGACCAACTGGAGCCGCTGCCGTGAGGCTGCTCGCTCTGAAGGCGACATCTGCATTTCTCATCAATTTCTTCGGTGTCGCAATTCTGCTCATATTGACATATCCGAGCAACGCCGAGAGTGCACCGTACGAGCGCAAATTCGTCCAATCGAAGGCGCTGGTGGAAAAAGCTGTGAAGCAGTTACAGGCTTCGGCTTCAGGCCGGTTGCCAGTGTTGGATGGTTTCGCCAATTCCGGCGACCGTCCCCTGGACCACTTCCAGCGCGGCTATTATCAGTGCGAAATCCAGGTAACTTCAACGCCCAGTGGAGAAGCGGTCGTGCGCGTCAGCGCCAAGATCACTGCATGGTACGCAGATCCCGGTTCGGCGAACTCCGGGTATCAGGTGCTGCCGTCGAATGGCCGGCTTGAGAATGATTTTCTGGACCGGCTCGCGGATGCGCTCGGAAGCAAACCCGCAACGGACAGCGCTCCTGCAAGGTCGATCCCGCCACGGACGTCAGCGCCCGCAGCTTCGCGAACTAACGATTTTCCTTCCGCACCAACACCTGGTTCATCGGCACCGATGCATAGTGACGCGCTGCCAGCGGGCCCGATCGCCAGTTCCAAGTCTTCCACAACCTCGGCGAGTTCGCCCTTCAAACTGGGAAGCGGTGCGGATACGGACTTGGCCACGCAGAAGGCGGTGGCTGACAAACACATGGAAGAACTCACCAAGGAAGCGAAGGGACTGGAAGAGATTCTTCGCAACCAGGCCCGTCCGAAGAATCTGGTTGCGGTTAAAAAATCGGACACTCCGGTTCTGATAAGTCCAGTCGAAGGCGCCAAAGTCTTGTTTCTT
>Ga0209169_10000906_pt1 | contig 18254 bp, 13 predicted proteins | sample HubBroMetageWRM4_FD_188346 | JGI IMG/M metagenome (GOLD analysis project Ga0209169, IMG submission 188346) | Warmed soil microbial communities from the Hubbard Brook experimental Forest, New Hampshire - Hubbard Brook CCASE Soil Metagenome WRM 4... | ecosystem: Environmental > Terrestrial > Soil... | reverse complement strand
CTTCTCGCCGAGGAACTTCGACGCGTCCTCGGCGAGCTTGCGCAGCACGAGGGCCGAGATCTCCTCCGGCGCGTACTGCTTGCCGCGGATCTCGAATCGCGCCTCTGCGTCCGGCCCGGGCACCACGTCGAACGACACGGCGTTCAGCTCGCTCTTGACCTCATCGAAACGCCGGCCGATGAAGCGCTTGGCCGAGTAGATGGTGCCCTTCGGGTTCAGGATCGCCTGACGGCGGGCAAGCTGGCCGACCAGGCGCTCCCCTTGCGGGGTAAAGGCCACCACCGACGGGGTCGTGCGCGCCCCCTCCGCATTCGGGATCACGGCCGGCTTGCCGCCCTCGCTCACCGCGATCACCGAGTTGGTGGTACCCAGGTCGATTCCGACTGCTTTCGCCATCGTCACCTCATCTCCGGTCACGACACCGCGACGGGCGCGCAGTGCTGCCATCAACGAGCAACGGTCTGCCTGCACTGTCCGTCATGCGGAACGTCTGGCGCGGGGGGACATGCCCAAGTGGCATGATACGACGGCACCACGGGCCGATCACACCCGCCCGGGGTCACCGCGTTCTTATCATCCGCACCGGGGTCGGCGCGCCGGGCAGGCCGCCGGCCGCTGACGCGTACCGTGGCACGCCGACGCAGGTGAAGAGCAGGGCGCTCAATGGTTCGCCAAGCAGTGACGGCACTTCGCTGTCGATGAAGGTCATCCCGGACGCGCTGGCGCCGAGCGCGTAAGCGGCCAGGTGCAGCCGGCCCTCGGCCAGGCCGGCCGCGAGCTGCGCCTCGCGGTAGTCCCGGTCGTCGAATCCGTCCATGTCGGCTGCGGCGATGACGACGAATGCGGCGTCGCGCGCGAGGGGCTGGTCTAGGCACACCCGGTACAGCTCGTCCCGGAGCGCGCCTGCGCGCGCTGGAGCGAACAGGTCTGGCCAGCGGTAAACGCCGGGCGCGAGGCCCTCGACATCGTGCACCGCGACCCAGTGCGGCAGGCTGATGCCGCGAAGGGCGACGCCCATGGACGTCCGCAGGAGGCTCTCCGGCAGACCGCGCCTGCCGTCCATGCGCCGCTGAGACCCGCGCGCCAGCACCACGCTGTCGAGAGGCGCCGAGGCGAGGACCGGGACGTCCACCGGGGCGCCCCGGTCCCACGGTCGCCCCAGCAGGTCGCGCGCTCCGGCTCGCTGCGCGCTGGTCACGAGGGGGAACTCGACGGGTGCGGCGTCGATCTCCCCGGCGACCGCGGGGCCGGCCGCTTCGAGCGCGGGGGCGGCCGCACCGAGGCCGACCACCGCGACCGGCATCTCGTGCACCTGGTCCGCCCCGGTCAGCGCGGCCACCGCCGCGTCGGGGAAGCGCGTATACAGCGCGGCGGTGAGACCGGCCGAGTCGGCGAGCGCGAGCAACTGGGCCAGCATCGTGCCGGCGTCCCAGTACACGTGCCGGTAGCCGCGCTCGCGGTAACGCCAGCCGGTGCGCCACGGCACGCCGGTGACGATCACTGCTGGCGCACCTGCGCGGGGCGGGGGCCCGACCTGCACGAGCGCGTGTTCCAGCGGGCTGTACCAGTGCACGCCAGCGGGCAGCGGCAGGCCCTCAGGCACCGCGATATACAGCTCCAGCGGGAAACGGCCGCCTGCCGACCCTGCGGCGCGGAACGGGTGGGTCCCGTAGGGCTGCTCTATCGTGCGCACCACCCCGGCGGACAGGTGCAGCAACCGGGAAAGCTGCGCCAGGTCCAGCTCCCTGCGCGGCAGGTCAGCAGCGCCGGCGAGCACCGAGATCGCCGGTGCCGTTGTCGCTGGCAGGTCCCGGGGCAGCGACAGGCGGGGCAGCGGCTGCGGATAGCGCTTGAAGTACCACGGCCGCCGGGCCGGGTCGTTGGCCTGAAGGTCCTGCACCACGCGAGGATCATCGGCGGGTGCGTCCCAGGGCCGGCCAGGTTCATAGGACGTCAGCCGGTGCAGTATCTGCGTCGCGGTCTCCATGTACCGACTCTGGCATACCCGGCTCGTTCGGTATTTCATCCGGGGTTCCTCTCCAGCCGCCCGGCCCCGCGCGGGCGCTCCCACGAGTCTGGATGCTAGAGCGCGGTCCAGGTCAAGCCACGCCGGGCCCACCGCGGCTCGGGGCCGGTCCATGTTGCGACTGGCCCAGCGGGTGGCTTCAGCGGCGAGGCGGCCCGGTGCTCTTCCTGATCACCAGCGTGGTGGCCAGCTCGATATGGTGCGGCTCGCCGGCGGCGGTGGCCGGATCAGAGCGCAGCATGCGGAAGGCGGTGGCGGCCATGGCCGCCAGGGGCTGGCGGACCGTGGTCAGGGCGGGCGTGGCCCACGACGCCACGGGAACATCATCGAAGCCGACCACGCTCAGGTCGTCCGGGGCGCGCAGCCCGCGTTCGCCCAGGACCTGGAGCACGCCGAACGCCTGGCCGTCGTTGCCGGCCACGACGGCCGTGGGCGGCTGCGGCAGCGAGAGGAGCTCCCCGGCCTGCGCCCGCCCGCCGGACAACGTGAATTCGTCCCAGCGGATGAGGCTTTCGTCCACGCCGAGCCCGGCGGCCTGCAGGGCGGCGCGATAGCCGTCCAGCCGTGCCCGGCTCGCCCACAGGCCCGGCGGGCCGCCGATGATGGCGACGCGGCGGTGGCCCAGCTCGATCAGGTGGCGGGTGGCGGTCATGCCGCCCAGCCAGTTGGTGGTGCCGACCGAGCGGATGGCGTCGCCGGGCTCGACCGGCGGGTCGATCGCCACCAGCGGGATCCTGGCGGCGGCCAGCCGGTGCAGTTCCCCGCTGCCCGGCAGGTGCAGGACGCACAGCGCGCCGTCGGTTCCCCGGGCCGCGGCCCGGTCGAGCCAGCCGGCGAATTCCTGCGGCGTGTGCACGGCGGTGGCGATGACGCTGGTGCCAGCCTCGTTTGCGGCCTCCATCGTTCCGCGCAGCAGCTCCTCGGCCCACGGGCTGTACAGGTCCGCGATCAGCAGGTCGACGGCCCCGAAGCCGAGCCGGGAAGCGACCTGGTACCCGTGCTGGCGGAGCAGGCCGGCGATCCGGGCCCGGGTGCCGGCCGCGACGTCCGCCCGCCCGTTGAGCACCTTGGACACGGCCGACACCGACACCCCGGCGTCGGCGGCGATATCGACCAGGGTGCTGCGGCGGGCGTCGCGCGCCACGGCGGCTCCTTTTCTTTTCGAAAAACTAGTCCCGTAGATGCCAGCCGATGATGGTCATAGCAGTATCGCTCACGATCGAGAACATCGCTATTGACCTGCCTTTCGTGTGAACTTAGCTTGGTCAGAGCGAAGCAAGAAGTTTTCGAGAAGGAGAACCTTGACTGCCAACCCTACGGCCCTGCAGCTCTACACCGTGCGGGAGCAACTGAAGGCTGACCGGGCGGGAGTCCTGGCGCAAGTCGCCGCCATGGGCTACGGCGCGGTGGAACCGTTCGGCATCCTCGATGACCCGGATGGGCTGCGGGCCGACCTGGATGCGACCGGCCTGTTCGCGTGCAGCGTGCACGCGGCGCCCACGGGCGAGGACGCCGAGGCCGTCGTGCGCGCCGCTCGCACCCTCGGCGCGGACACCGTCATCATCCCGTACCTGCCGCCGCCCAGGTTCGCCGACGCCGACAGCGTGCAGGCGCTGGCCCGCGAGCTGACCGAAGTGGCCGCCTGGACGGCCGGCCAGGGCCTGCGCCTGGGCTATCACAACCACGATTTCGAGCTCTCCTCCCTGGTCGGCGGGGTCCCCGCGCTGGAGGTGCTCGCCGATCAGCTGGGCGACGCGGTACTGCTCGAGGTCGATACCTACTGGGCGGCGGTGGGCGGGCAGGACGTCGCCGCCCTGCTGGGCCGGCTCGGTGACCGCGTCCGCTACCTGCACGTCAAGGACGGCCCGGTGGTCGACAGGGACGACTTCATGACCGCTGTCGGCGCCGGGCGGATGCCGGTGGCCGAGATCCTGGCCGCGAGCCCGTCCGCGCAGTGGCACGTGGTCGAGCTCGATCGCTGCGCGACCGACATGATGACCGCGGTCGGGGACAGCCTGGCCTGGCTGACCAGCCAGGGACTGGCCCAGCCAGCTCACCCGGGCCAGCCTGGCCCAGCTGAGCGCCGGACCGGTGCCTGATGACGGCGCGGGGCGGCCCGGTCGGCGTCGCCGTCGTCGGCTGCGGGACCATCAGCAATGAGTACCTGCGCAACCTGACGTCGTTTCCCGACCTGCGCGTGCTGTTCTGCGCCGACCTTGACCTCGAGCGGGCCAAGGAGCAGGCCGCCAAGTACGGCGTGCCTGAGGCGGGGACGGCGGCCCAGGCGCTGCGGCGGCCGGACGTCGAGCTCGTCGTCAACCTCACCATCCCGGCCGCCCACGCCGGGGTCACCTCGGCCGCGCTGGCCGCGGGCAAGAGCGTCTGGACCGAGAAGCCGCTCGCCCTCGACACCGCCACCGGGCAACGCCTGCTCGCCGAGGCGGACCGGGCTGGCCTGCGCCTCGGCTGCGCGCCCGACACCGTGCTCGGCGCCGGGCTGCAGACCGCGTGGCGGCTGATGACCGAAGGGGTGATCGGCGCGCCGCAGACGGCGCTGACGTTGATGCAGAACCCTGGCCCGGAGCGGTGGCATCACGATCCGGAGTTCCTGTTCCAGCGCGGCGCGGGACCGCTGTTTGACATCGGCCCGTATTACCTGTCGGTGCTGGCCATGATCTTCGGCCCGGCTGAGCAGGTCGCGGCCGCGGGCCACCGCAGCAGCGACACCAGGGTGATAGCCCGCGGGCCGCGGGCCGGCACGGTATTCACCGTCGAGGTTCCCACCCATGTCTCCGCCCTGATCAAGTACGCGCGGGGCCCGGTTGCCACGGTCGTGCTCAGCTTCGAGTCGCCGCTGCCGCGGCATGGTTTCGTCGAGATCACCGGCACCGAGGCCACCCTCGCGCTGCCCGACCCGAACCGGTTCGACGGCGAGATCAGGCTCCGCCCCACCGGCACCGACGAGTGGCAGGTGCTGCCGACGGCAGGGGCCGCCGACGGACGCGGGCTCGGCGTGCTGGACATGGCCCGCGGGATGCGCGGCGGCGGCCGTCCTCGCGCGTCGGGTGAGCTGGGACTGCACGTGCTCGAGACCATGGAGGCGATCGGGCGGTCCGTCGCGGATGGCTCGTTCCAGCCGGTGCGGTCGGCCTTCAGCCCTCCCTGCGCGCTGGACCCCGGCTGGGATCCGAAAGCCCGCACCCTAGTATCGGCCTGACGGAACGCCGGCCTGACGGAACGCCGGCCTTGACGGAACGCCGGCCTTGACGGGAGGGCGGCCTTGACGGGAGGGCGGCCTTGACGGGAGGGCGGCCTTGACGGGAGGCACCGAGGTGGAGGAGACAGCGCGTCAGGCCGCGGACCGGCCCGTGCTCGGCGTGGGCATGGTCGGTTACGCGTTCATGGGCGCGGCCCACTCGCAGGCCTGGCGGACCGCGCCGCACGTGTTCGACCTGCCGCTGCAGCCCGCGATGGCCGCGCTGTGCGGCCGGGACGCGGCCGCGGTGCGCGCAGCGGCCACGCGGCTCGGCTGGACGGCCACCGAGACGGACTGGCACGCCCTGATCAAACGCGACGACGTTGACCTGGTGGACGTGTGCACGCCGGGTGACCTGCACGCCGAGGTCGCCATCGCGGCGCTCGAGGCCGGCAAGCACGTGCTGTGCGAGAAGCCCCTCGCCAACACCCTGGCCGAGGCCGAGGCCATGGCGGCCGCGGCGGTGCGGGCCGCCTCCCGCGGCGTCCGCGCGATGACCGGGTTCAACTACCGCCGCGTCCCGGCCGTGGCGCTGGCCCGCCAGCTGGTGACCGACGGGAGGATCGGCCAGATCCGGCACGTCCGCGCGAGCTACCTCCAGGACTGGCTGGTGGACCCGTCGTTCCCGCTGACCTGGCGGCTGCAGCGCGAGCGGGCCGGGTCCGGCGCGCTGGGTGACCTGGGAGCGCACATCGTCGACCTGGCCCAGTACCTGACCGGTGACCTGATCGCCGGCGTCTCCGCAGCCACCGCCACCTTCGTGGATGCGCGTCCCCTGCCGGAGGCGGCCGCCGGCTCCCCGCGCTCAGGGCCGGTGACCGTGGATGACGCCGTGGCATTCACCGCCCGGCTGGGCTCGGGCGCGCTGGCCTCCTTCGAAGCGACAAGATTCGCCACGGGCCGGAAGAACCAGCTGCTGATCGAGCTGAACGGGGACCGCGGCAGCCTGGCGTTCGACCTGGAGCGGCTGAACGAGCTGCAGTTCTGCGACCGCGCCGATGAAAGCGCCGAGGCGGGCTTCCGGCGCATCCTGGTCACCGAGCCCGGTCATCCCTACCTGTCCGCCTGGTGGCCGCCAGGTCACGTGCTCGGCTGGGAGCACACCTTCACGCACCAGGTCCGGGACCTGGTGACCGCCATCGCCGCGGGCACCGATCCGGCGCCGTCCTTCCAAGACGGCCTCCAGGTGCAGCGGGTCCTGGCCGCCGTCGAGCAGAGCGCCGCGCGCGAATCAAGCTGGACGCCCGTGCCCGTGAACTGATGTCAGCCGACCCCGAGGGAGCCCTGCGATGTCCCGACCCTTCACCTTGTTCACCGGCCAGTGGGCTGACCTGCCCCTGGAGGAGATCTGCCGGTACGCAAGCCAGTGGGGCTATGACGGCCTCGAACTCGCCTGCTGGGGGGATCACTTCGACGTCAGCCGGGCGCTGAGCGAGGACGGGTACCTGGCCGGCCGGCACCAGCTGCTGGCGAAGTACGACCTGAAGTGCTGGGCCATCTCGAACCACCTCGTCGGCCAGGCCGTCTGCGATCACCCCATCGACGCCCGCCACCAGGCGATCCTGCCCGCCCGTATCTGGGGCGACGGCGAGCCGGAAGGCGTCCGGCAGCGCGCGGCCGCCGAGATGGCCGACACCGCGCGCGCCGCCGCCGCGTTCGGAGTGGACACCGTGGTGGGATTCACCGGCTCGTCGATCTGGCACACGGTGGCGATGTTCCCGCCCGTCCCCGCGTCCATGATCGAGGAGGGCTACGCCGACTTCGCCCGCCGCTGGAACCCGATCCTGGACGTGTTCGACGCCGAGGGTGTCCGCTTCGCGCACGAGGTGCACCCCAGCGAGATCGCCTACGACTTCTGGACCACCAGCCGCGCGCTGCAGGCCGTCGGCCACCGCCCCGCGTTCGGCCTGAACTTCGACCCGAGCCACTTCGTCTGGCAGGACCTCGACCCGGTGGCGTTCCTGGCCGGCTACCGCGACCGGATCTACCACGTGGACTGCAAGGAAGCCCGCAAGCGGCTCGACGGCCGCAACGGCCGCCTCGGCTCGCACCTGCCCTGGGGCGACCCCCGGCGCGGCTGGGACTTCGTCTCCGCCGGCCGGGGTGACATCCGGTGGGAAGACATCTTCCGGATGCTGAACTCGATCGGCTACCGCGGCCCGATCTCCGTCGAGTGGGAAGACGCCGGGATGGACCGGCTGGTCGGCGCGGCCGAGGCGATCACCTTCCTGCGCCGGTTCGACTTCGACCCGCCGCAGGCCGCCTTCGACGCCGCCTTCAGCTCGGGCCGCGACTAGGTCTTGCGCATTTCACCCTCCACCGCGAGTCTCGACTTATCCGCGTAAACATGGCAGCGCGCGGGGCGGCGGAGGTGAGGAGCGAATCATGGCTACCAGTGTGGCCGACGTGACCGTGGCGACGTTGAAGGCATCTGGCGTGCGCAGGGTGTACGGGATCCCTGGTGACTCGCTGAACGGATTCACCGATGCGATGCGCCGGGCGGGCGGGATTGCCTGGCAGCACGTCCGCCACGAGGAGGCCGCGGCGTTCGCGGCGGCCGCCGAGGCGGCGCTGACCGGCGAGCTTGCGGTGTGCGCGGCCAGTTGCGGGCCGGGCAACCTGCACCTGATCAACGGCCTGTTCGACGCGAACCGCAGCCGGGTGCCTGTGCTCGCGATCGCCGCGCAGATCCCCGGGGATGAGATCGGCTCGGAGTATTTCCAGGAGACGCATCCGCAGAACCTGTTCCGGGAGTGCAGCGTCTACTGCGAGCTGGTCAGCGAGCCGGAGCAGATGCCGCGCATCCTGGAGATCGCGATGCGGACAGCGCTGGCCCGCGGCGGGGTCGGCGTCGTGGTCATCCCTGGCGAGGTGTTCTTCGCCGACGTCCCGTCCCGCGCGAAGGCGGTTCCGGTGCGGGCGGCGGCGTCGGTGATCCGGCCGGACGACGGTTCGCTGGCGGCGGCGGCCGAGGTGCTGAACTCCGCGAACCGGGTGACCATACTGGCCGGGGCGGGGTGCGCTGGTGCGCACCAGCAGCTCATCGACCTCGCGGGAGCCCTGCAGGCGCCGGTGCTGCACGCGTTCCGCGGCAAGGAGTTCGTCGAGTACGACAACCGGTTTGACGTGGGGATGACCGGGCTGATCGGCTTCAGCTCTGGCTACCGGGCGATGGAGCACTGTGACGCGCTGCTCATGCTCGGCACCGACTTCCCCTACCGCCCGTTCTACCCGGTCGGCGTGCCGGTGATCCAGGTCGATGTGCGCGGCGAGCAGATCGGCCGCCGGGTACCCGTCGACGTCCCGCTGGTCGGCACGGTCAAGGACACCGTCGACGCCTTGCTGCCGCTGATCACCGCCAAGACCGACTCGGCCCACCTGGACCGGATGACCGCTCATTACCGGCGGGCCCGCGCCCGGCTGGACCGGCTCGCCGAAAGCCACCGGGGCCGGTCGCCGCTGCACCCGCAGGCCGTCGCCACCGCGATCGACCGGCTCGCTGCCGACGACGCGGTCTTCACCGCGGACGTCGGCACGCCGTGCATCTGGGCCGCCCGTTACCTGCGGATGAACGGCAGGCGCCGGCTGATCGGCTCGTTCAACCACGGGTCCATGGCCAACGCGCTGCCGCAGGCCATCGGGGCTCAGTCCAGCCAGCCCGGTCGGCAGGTCGTCACGCTGTCGGGCGACGGGGGGGTCGCGATGCTGCTCGGTGAGCTGATCACCCTTCGCCAGCTGCGCCTTCCGGTAAAGGTGGTCGTGTTCAACAACGGCGCGCTGTCGTTCGTGGAGCTGGAGATGAAGGCGGCCGGGATCGTCACCTACGGCACCGATCTTGACAATCCCGACTTCGCCGCGATCGCCCAGGCCGTGGGGCTGTTCGGCGCGCGGGTGGAGAAGCCAGGCGAACTTGACGACGCGCTGCTCGCGGCCTTCCGGCACGACGGCCCGGCCCTGGTCGACGTGCGCACCGACCGTTACGAGCTCTCGCTGCCGCCCAAGCTCAGCTACGGCGAGATCAAGGGCTTCACGCTGTATGCGACCAGGACCATCCTGTCCGGTGGAGGATCCGAACTCATCGACCTGGCCAGGACCAACCTGCGGGACCTGGATGTCGAGTAACGGCGACAGTCCACCGGCGAATACGAGCCCCCACCGCAAAGGCGACAACGATGAGCAGCGTCGAGGAGATCCTGGCCGGCTATGACGACCTCCAGGCCGGCCAGGAGGCCTTCTACAAGGATCTTCACCAGCACCCCGAGCTATCCCACCAAGAGCACCGCACGGCCCAGCGCGTCGCAGAGAAACTGCAGGAATATGACTTCACCGTCCACGCCGGCATCGGCGGCACGGGAGTGGTGGGCGTCCTGGCAAATGGCAGCGGACCCACCGTGCTGCTCCGGGCCGAACTGGACGCACTGCCGGTCAAGGAGGATACCGGCGCCGCCTACGCGAGCACTGCGACCGGCCAGGATGCCGCCGGCCACGAGGTGCCTGTGGCCCATGCCTGCGGCCACGACATGCACATGTCCTGCCTGCTCGGCATGGCCAAGCTCATGTCCGATCACCGCGGCCAGTGGGCCGGAACCCTGATCCCGCTCTTCCAGCCTGCCGAGGAGACCGGCGACGGCGCCCAGGGCATGGTCGACGATGGCCTGTTCAAGCGCATTCCCGCCCCCGATGTTGCCCTGACCCAGCATCTGCTGCCCGGCATTGCCGGGACGGTCAGCACACGTTCCGGCCCCTTCATGGCGACGGAGGACAGCATCGACCTGACCGTGTACGGGAAGGGCGGCCACGGCGCCATGCCGCAGCACACCATCGACCCGGTGGTGCTCGCGGCCATGATCATCGTCCGGCTGCAGACCATCGTGTCCCGCGAGACCCCGCCAGGGGAGATCGCAGTGGTGACCGTCGGCAGCGTGCACGCCGGCACCAGGAGCAACCTCATTCCCGACCACGCTGTCCTGCAGCTCAACCTGCGCAGCTACTCCCAGCAGACCAGGGAGCGCATGCTCGCGTCGATCCAGCGGATCGCGCGGGCCGAGGGCCAGGCCTCCGGCTCACCCCAGGACCCGGACTTCAAGACGGTCGGCAGCTTCCCGCTCACCGTCAACGACCCGGCCACCACGGACCGGGTGGCGGCCGCCTTCGCCACCCATTTCGGCGACCACGTCGTCGAAATCGACCGGCAGACCGTCAGCGAGGACTTCAGCAACATTCCCAATGCCGCGGGCGTGCCCTACACGTACTGGGCGCTTGGGTTCACGGACGAGAAGATCTACCGCGCCGCCGAGAAGGCCGGGCACCTCCAGGACCTTCCCACCAATCACTCCCCGAAATTCCTGCCCCCGCTGCAGCCCACCTTGCGAACAGGCACCGAGACCCTGGTCGCCGCGGCGCTGGCCTGGCTCGAGCCTCCGGCGTTGACCTGAGGGTTTGACCGCCCGTCAGCCCGAGTTGGTCTCGAGCACCTGGGCCTCGCCTCTGCGGTGGGCTTGGCCTGGGTCACGGCCTTGACCGAGGTGTGACCCGTTGTTAATCTTCTAAATCAGTCGAATTAATAGCTATGTGAGGAGGATTGTGCCTTACTTCGACGGGTCGACCGGGCGGGTCTACTTCAGGGCCTGGCGCGCGGCAGTGCCGCGGTCCGCGGCGGTGATCTTCCTGCACGGGTTCGGCGAGCACTCGGGGCTCTATCACCGGCTCGGTGACGCGCTGACCGCCCAGGGCATCGACCTGTGGGCCCTCGACGAGATCGGCCACGGGCTGACCGACGGCGACCGGGCCGTCATCCGGTCGATCGACGACCTGGTGCACAACGCCCGCCTGCTCACGATCCTGGCCGACGAGGCCGAGCCCGGCGGGCCGCTGCTGCTGGCCGGGCACTCCCTGGGCGCGGCAGCCGCCGCCGTCACCGTGTCCCGGGATCCCGCCGCCTACCGCGGCCTGATCGTGTCGGGCGCAGCGCTCTCGCCTCTGAAGTGGGTGAACGAGCTGGCCGCGGACGGTGCCGGCGAGTTGTCGCTTGACCTGGCCGACCTGTCGGCCGACCCCTTCTACCTGGACGAGGTCCAGAACGACCCGCTCGCCTTCACCAGCGCGGCGGGGGCGCAGTGCCTGGTTGGCACGCTGCCGCCTGCCTGGGACGAACTCCGGCGGGACTTCGGCCGGACCACCTTGCCGACGCTCTTCGTACACGGCGGCCAGGACCCGATCGTGCCGGTCTCGGTGGCCCGCGACTGGGCGGCACGGCTTCCCGGCGGCCAGCTGGCGGAGTTCGCGGACGCCCGCCATGACGTGCTGAACGAGACCGTCCACCGCGAGGTGGCCGCCGTCATTACCGACTTCGTCCGTTCGGTGGCTGGCCCGGCGCCCGCCGTTCCGGCCGGGCAGACAGCGTGACCGGTACCTGGAGCTGCCCGCGTGGAAGTGCCGGCGACCGCACGGGGGCCAGCGCCGTAAACGCGGTCGATGTGCCGTTGGGCACCTTCTTGCGGGTGCGGTGTGCCCCGGTGTCCGTTTTCGGGCCCGCGCGAAGGGGTCTCGCGTGCCCCGGCGTCCGCTTCTAGATCGCGGGCCGGAAAGATATGGGAGGATCCGGGCTTGTGGGAGCTTCTGGTGCACGGGGCGGACATTCCGAAGTAACCCGAGTGTGGGGCGTGTCGCGCTCGTGGAGCGTCCACCATCAAGACGCCCGGTTCATGCCTGTTCGTGCCCGTTTAGTCGTTCCTGGTGCCGCCGCAGCCGTCACCCGCAAGTCCCGGCCGGCCCGTCCCGGCCGGGACGTTGTGGCATCGACCCGCATAGGACCGGGTCGTTGTCACAACGTCCTGGTCAGGGCCTGGCGGTTACGTGACCACAGGGGCAGATGGGGCTAGCGGGAGCGGCCCGGCGGCCCTTATTCGCAAGCTGCGTGACGGCTAGCCTTGAGCAGGAACCGGGGTGACGTTCATGCGGGGACTGGCGGCGGAGGTGGATGCGGCGCAGGCGCTTGCTGCGGCCGGCGGCGCCGGGACTTACTTTGCTGTCGAGCCCTGGGCGCAGGGCGCGGGCTGGCGGCGGGCGAGCCTGCTGGTATCCGATCCGGCGGTGCTGGCCGACTGGGTCACTCACGCTCGTGCCGTGATCGCCGGGCGGGCCGGCATCGCGGCTGCGGAGGTGAGCGAGCGGGCCGCCGCGTCGATCGTGTTCCTGGGGCTGGCCTCGCGCCTGGTGTCTCCGTCGCTGGGCGCGGCGGTGCTCGGCGGCGTGGTCCCGTATCTGACCCTGGACAACCTGTGGTGGCGCCCGGTTGACGGCGGGCCGGTGCCGCTGGCAGTCAGGGGGTCCGGCCCGGTCACCGGGCACCGGGTCGGCGACGCGGCGGCCGCGGGTCAGCTCGGCGACGCGGCGGGCGGGGGTCAGCTCGACGAGGCTGCTGCGCTGCTGTCGGAGGGCTGCGTGCAGGGCATGGCCGAGCCGGTCGCCGGTGCTTTCCGGGCCTTGTTCCGGCTCTCGCCGCTGGTGCTGCGGGGCAACATCGCGTCCGCGCTGGCGGGCGCCGCCGGAATGCTGGCCGGGAGCTTTCCGGACCGGGCGGAAACCGCAGGCCAGCTGACGGCCAGGATTCTCGCCCTCGGGCCGCTGCGGGGGACCGGGGAACTCGTGCAGCCGGACGCCTCGCAGCCGAGGCGTTTCCTGGTCCGCCGCAGCTGCTGCCTGTACTACCGGGTGCCGGGCGGTGGGATATGCGGTGACTGCGTGCTGATGCCGGAGGATATCCGGCGGCAGCAGTGGCTGACCGCCCTCCGCGGCTGACCGCCCTCCGTGGCTGTTCGAACGGGATGCAGCCAAGCGGCATCTTGCTCTTACCGGGGACGGGCCGGCCACCATTGCGCTGCGGGATCGGTGGCGGCTGAGCGCGCGGCACCGATGGCGGCAAGGCTTTCCGTGCGGCTGGCCGTTATCATCTGCACGTGAAGGGAGCGCTGCTGGTTGCCGGGACGCACAGTGACGTGGGCAAGACGGCGGTCACGGCCGGACTGTGCCGGTGGCTGGCGCGTGAGGGGGTGCGGGTCGCTCCGTTCAAGGCGCAGAACATGGCGCTTAACAGCATGGTCACCGCCGAGGGCGCGGAGATCGGCCGCGCTCAGGCCATGCAGGCGGCGGCGGCCCGGATAGCCCCGACCAGCCTGATGAACCCGGTCCTGCTGAAGCCCGCCAGCGACCAGCGGTCCCAGGTGATCGTGCTCGGCAAGCCCTGGCGCGACGCGGACGCGCGCGCCTACCAGGAGCTCAAGCCGCAGCTGCTTGATGTCGTCCTGGACAGCCTGGCCACCTTGCGTGCCAGCTACGACGTCGTCATCTGCGAGGGCGCGGGCAGCCCGGCCGAGATCAACCTGCGGGCAGGGGACATCACCAACATGGGGCTGGCCCGCGCGGCGGATCTTCCGGTCCTGATCGTCGGCGACATCGACCGGGGCGGCGTGTTCGCGTCGCTGCTCGGCACCCTGGCCCTGCTCGATCCCGCCGACCAGCGGCACATCGCCGGTTACGTGATCAACAAGTTCCGCGGCGACCTCGGCATCCTGAAGCCCGGCCTTGACTGGCTGTCGGAGCTCACCGGCCGGCCTTGCGCGGGGGTTCTGTCCTGGCTGCCGGGTGCCTGGCCCGATGGCGAGGACAGCATGCGGCTGGAGCAGAGCCAGCCATGGGCCATGCGCGATGCCGCGGACCAGGCGCTGCGGATCGCCGTGATGCACTTCCCCCGGCTGTCGAACTACACCGACGTCGACCCGCTGGCCTGCGAGCCCGGCGTGCTGGTGCGCCTCGCGAGGCAGCCGGACGACATCGCCGACGCGGATCTCGTCATCCTGCCTGGCACCCGCGCGACGGTGCACGACCTGCAGTGGATGCGCGACCGCGGACTGGCTGAGGCGGTCCGCCAGCGCGCCCTGCGGGGACTGCCCGTCATCGGCATCTGCGGGGGCTACCAGATGCTCGGCGGCCGCATCGCCGACGGCGTGGAAAGTGACATCGCCGAGGTACCGGGACTTGGCCTGCTGCCGGTCACGACGCACTTCGTCCCCGGCAAGACGCTGCGGCAGTCCTCAGGCAGCGCGGCCGGGATTCCCGTGCACGGCTACGAGATCTACCACGGCCAGGTGCGGGCGGACGGCGGCGAGCCGCTGATCATCGCCCGGGACGGATCGGCAGAAGGCTGCGTGGCGGGACCGGTCAGCGGCACGTCCTGGCACGGGATATTCGAGAACGACGCCTTCCGGCGGGCTTTCCTGACCCAGGTCGCAACCCAGGCAGGGCGCCGGTGGGCCCCGGCGCAGGTGTGCTTCGCGCAGGTGCGCGACGACTGGCTCGACGCGCTGGGCGACCTGGTGGCCGAGGGGCTGGACACGGCCCTGGTCCGCCGGCTGATCAGCGACGGGGTCCCTGACGGCCTGCCCAGCCTCCAGCTGAGCCGGACCGCATCAGGCAGCAGCCGGTGAGAACGGTGTCCGTGGTGGGAATCGGGGCCGGAAACCCCGAGCACATCACCGTGCAGGCGATCAACACGCTGAACACCGTCGACGTCGTGTTCATGACGGACAAGGGCGATGCCGCGCCTGAGCTTACCGAGCTGCGCAGGGCCGTCTGCGAGCGCTACATCACCGGCTCGTCGTACCGGATCGTGACCATGGCCGAGCCGGAACGTGACCGCGGCGCCGCGGACTACGAGCCTGCGGTGGATGACTGGCGCACCAGGCGCGCGGCGATCTACGAGCGGGCGATAGCCGATGAGCTCGGCGAACAGGACCACGGCGCGTTCCTCGCCTGGGGCGACCCTGCCTTTTACGACAACACCGTGCACGTACTTGGCGAGGTGCTGGCCCGGGGCGCGGTCACCTTCGAGATGCAGGTGATCCCCGGCATCAGCAGCGTCCAGGCCCTGGCGGCCGGGCACAAGACCAGCCTGACCAGGACCGGGCGTCCGGTGCACATCACGACCGGCCGGCTGCTCGCCCGTGGCTTCCCCGCCAACGCGGACGACGTCGTCGTGATGCTGGACAGCGGGTGCGCGTTCACCGAGGTAGACGGCGACCTGGAGATCTACTGGGGTGCCTACATCGGCAGCGAGGACGAGATCCTGATCTCCGGCCGGGTGGCCGACGTGGGGAAGGAAATCGCGGCCGAGCGGGCGGCGGCCCGCCGCCGCCATGGCTGGATCATGGATACCTACCTGCTCAGGCGACCGGATAGCCGGTGAGCCGCACCGCCGTGCTGATCCTCGGCGGGACCGCGGAGGCGCGAGAGCTGGCCTCCCGGCTGGCCGTGCGGCCGGACCTGCGCGTGGTCACCTCGCTGGCCGGCCTGGTAGCCGATCCGGCGCCGCGAGCCGGCGAGGTGCGGATCGGGGGTTTCGGCGGGGTGGACGGGCTGGCCGGCTGGCTGCGCGCGCACCATGCCGCGGCCGTGATCGACGCCACCCACCCATTCGCGCAGACGATCAGCGCGCACGCCGCCCTGGCCTGCGCGAGATCGCGGACACCGCTGCTCCGGCTGGAGCGGCCGCCGTGGACCGCCGGCCCGGGTGATGACTGGCACGAGGCCGGCTCGCTGCGGGCCGCCGCGGAGCTGCTGTCGTCGGCGGGGCGGCGCGCGTTCCTCACCACCGGCCGGCAGGGGCTGCACGTCTTCGCGGCGCTCGACCAGATGTGGTTCCTGATCCGCTGTGCCAGTCCCCCGGCCGGCCCGCTGCCGGCCGCCCGGCACGTCATCGTCGCCCGGGATCCCGCCGACGCCGACGCCGAGCGCGCGATCATGACCCGGCACCGGATCGACGTGCTGGTCACCAAGAACAGCGGCGGAGCGCTGAGCGCCGGCAAGCTCGCGGCCGCGAGGCAGATCGGCGTGCCTGTCGTCATGATCCGCCGTCCGCCGCTGGCCGATGTTCCCGGCTGCTCGTCACCCGGCGACGCCGTGGGCTGGCTGCTGCGGCAGATCAGCTGACGGGGATGGTGCACCACGGCCCGTTCGGTAAATAAAGGAACTTAAGACCCTTATGCCGAACGAGCAGTGGTGCTTCTCATCCGCACCTTGGCCGACCCGCAGCCGGGTGTTCTGGCCGCCAGCTACGCGGCCAGGAGGCGTGGCCCGGGAAAGTGAAGCCCGGCCAGGGGCATGCTGGTCCATCCGATCGGCTGCGGATAGAGTTGGAGTTGTGCTGGTTCAGCCGCCCGACCAGGGCGGTTGTCGTTAGAGGGAACCCGGTGGACGCGATCACGACCAACCGTTATCCCGGCCATCCTGCCCTGGCCGCGATCTTGCTCCGGGCATGACCGGGGTAATCGAAGAGGAGCCAGGCGAGCTGGCGCTGGCGGCCGAGTTCCCGGCGGCCACCCGGGAGCAGTGGCAGCGGCTGGTGGCCCGGGTGCTGGGCCATGCGGGCGATCCTGGCGGCGCCCCGGAGCGCGAACTGGCCACCGTCACCGCGGACGGCATCGAGATCGCTCCGCTGTACGTGGCGGATGACGGCCGTCCGGACCCGGGCTACCCCGGGCTGGCGCCGTTCGTGCGCGGGCGTACCGCGGGCGGCCACCGCACCGGGTGGGATGTCCGGCAGCGGCACGGGCACCCGGACCCGGCCGTGGCGCGGGAGCAGGTCATGGAGGACCTCCAAGGAGGAGCCAGCTCGCTGTGGCTGAGCCTCGGCGACGGCCAGATCCCGGTCGGCGCCCTGCCTGACGTGCTCGCCGAGGTCTACCTCGACCTGGCCGCGGTCGTGCTTGACGCGGGCGCGCAGTTCACCGAGGCCGCGGAGGTGTTCCTCGGGGTGGCCGCCCGACGCGGCGTGCCAGCCGGCGCCCTGACCGGCTGCCTGGGCGCCGACCCGCTCGGGGTGCTGGCCCGAACCGGTGCCGAGGGCGCGGCCGACCTGGAGAGCGCGGCCGGCCGGGAAGGCTGCGAGAACACCCCCACGGGGCCAGCCAGCGGTCACAGTTTTGGGCGCAGACGGAAACAAGAAGGTGCCGGAGGATGCCGCCTGCCTGAAACCCGGCGTCCACAGGAAACGCCTGGACCAATCGGGTCAACGACGACGTTCACGTTCATCGGTTTGATCGCGCTCGTGCTCCTCGCCGTCACGAGACCCGCGTTCGCAGGCGACCCGACGCTCGAGTGGCGCACCGTCGAGACCGACCACTTCGTGATCTATTACTGGGCGCCGCTCGACGACGTCGCACGCCGGCTCGGGGTGGTCGCGGAGCACGCGCACTCGCTGCTCGCACCGGCGCTCGATCACGAGCCGACCGAGAAGACCGAGATCTACCTGATCGACAACACCGACTCCGCGAACGGCTTCGCGTCGGTGCTGCCGCGCAACGCGATCCAGGTCAACGCGACCGGCCCGTCGAGCTTCACCGAGCTCGACGATCACGGCGGCGCGGCCCGGGTCGGCCTCGCAGATGGCGGGCGCTACGAGTGTGGCGCGGTGATCGGCGCCGACGGCCTGTGGTCGACAACTCGCTCACTAGTATCCGACGACCGCCCGCTAACCGACGCTTTCGTCGCCTACCGCGGCACGGTGCCAGCCAGCGAAATGGCGCTGCTGTCGAGTAGGGACGCCACGCCGGCCGCGCCGGACGACGAGATCATCTGGATTGGGCCGCACAAGCACCTGGTTCAGTACCCGATCCGCCGGGGCGAGCTGTATAACCAGGTCGCCGTTTTCCGCAGTTGGGGGTACTCGCCCGCGGCCGAACTAGCCGACACCTGGGGCACCCCAGCCGAGCTGGACAAGCACTTCGCCCACGCGTGTGCCCCGGTGCGCGCCGGGGTGGCGCTGATCAACCGCGACCGCCGGTGGGTGATGTGGGATCGCGAGCCCCTGGACAACTGGACCACCGGCCGGATCACGCTGCTCGGCGACGCCGCGCACCCCATGGTGCAGTACCTCGCGCAGGGCGCCTGCCAGGCCATCGAGGACGCCGACTGCCT
>Ga0209169_10000905_pt1 | contig 18273 bp, 21 predicted proteins | sample HubBroMetageWRM4_FD_188346 | JGI IMG/M metagenome (GOLD analysis project Ga0209169, IMG submission 188346) | Warmed soil microbial communities from the Hubbard Brook experimental Forest, New Hampshire - Hubbard Brook CCASE Soil Metagenome WRM 4... | ecosystem: Environmental > Terrestrial > Soil... | reverse complement strand
GTTCCCGGCGCAAAGCGCATTCCGATCGAAGATGCCGTCTCCGCGCCCAAGATCATGGCGCTGCCTCTTTCCTGGCACGATGCCAAACCGCTGCTCGAAAATCTCGATGGTTCCATCGCGCCTGACGATTGGCAAGGCGGTCTCGGCTTCCCCTATCACCTCGGTGGCGAAAAGGAAAAAGTCCACGTCAAAATTGAAATGGAGAACGGCCTCCAACCTTATTACGTCGTCGAAGGCCGCATCCGCGGCGCTGAACTTCCGGACGAATGGGTCGTCCTCGGCAATCACCGCGATGCCTGGGTATTCGGCGGCGTCGATCCCTCCTCAGGTACGGCCAGCATGATGGAACTCACGCGCGCGCTCGGCGAACTTAAGAAACTCGGCATGCGCCCGCGCCGCACCGTCGTGGTATGCAGTTGGGATGGCGAAGAAATCGGCCTCACCGGCTCGACCGAATGGGGAGAGCAATTCGCCGATGAGCTGCGCCAGAAGGCCGTCGCCTACATCAACGTTGACGAAGCCACATCCGGCCCCGACTTCCACGGACAGGCGGTCGCCTCGCTCGCGCCGATGCTGGAAGAAACTACGCGCAGCTTGAAAGATCCGTCAGGAAAAAGTCTCTACGATGCGTGGAAAGAAAGCACTACGCGCGAGAGAACAGAAAGCCGCTCCGGCCCCTTCGACTCCGGCAGCGCCAATTCCACACTCGCCGATACGCGGATCGGAAGCGGCAGCGATCACACCGTATTCCTCAACTTTATCGGCGTGCCCGTGCTCGGCCTCGGATTCGTCGGCGACTACGGTGTCTACCACTCCGCCTACGACGACTTCTTCTGGATGAACCACTTCGGAGATCCCGGCTACCGTTATCACACGCTCATGTCGCAACTCTGGGGAGTCACCGCTCTGCGTCTTGCCAACGCCGACGTGCTTCCCTTCGACTTCGCGACTTATGCAGCCAACATCCGCCAGTTCGTTAGCGACCTCGCAAAAAATAATTCTGTCATCCGGAGCGAAGCGCAGTCGAAGGATCCCGTGCCCGGCAGCGTCACTTCTGGGAGTTTTCACAACGGACCGCTCGACCTCCGCGGGGTGAACAAATCCATCGACGACTTCGAAGCCGCCGGAAAAAAGCTCAACGAATCCTTAACCCGCCATCTGGCCGCGGGCGGCCCAATCGATCCCCAACTTGCCCTCACTCTCAACCACGGCATGATGCAACTGGAACGCAACTGGCTTAATCCCGACGGCATTCCCGGACGCCCCTGGTTCAAGCACATTCTCTACGGAGCGCGATTCACTTACGCCCACCTCGAACTCCCCGGCCTCACCGAAGCCGTCGAAAAGCAAGACTGGCCGACAGCCCGCCAGCAGGCCGACATTCTTCTCCACGCGATCGAGAAGAACACGCAACTGCTCAACCAACTCAACGCAGATTTAAGTCGCTGATTGTGACAACCGTGGATAGCAGGAGCCGTGCAGATCTTTTGAGGGCGAGTGAAATGGCGTCAGAGCGTGCCCCATTCCAACGTCGCACCCTCTGCGGCGTTAGAGTGGATTTTGACTCTGGTTTCCCTGAGCTCTGCATAAAACGCCCTTTACTTCCTTTTCATCTCGCTTTCCATCACCTTTCGCAGCGCCTGATTGATGCGCGTCTGGTACCGCCGCCCATCCTTCTTGAACCATGCAATCACGTCCGCATCCAGACGCAATGTCACCGGCTTCTTCAAAGGCTTGTAGAAGTCGGACATTCTCATGGCGTGCAGTGCCCCCGAAACCCGTTTTCGCTCGGCCCGTAAAGCCTCCAGATTAATTGGTTTGCGGCGGCGTCCTGCGGCCGGGGCCCGGCGCCGTTTCAAACGGGAAGATTCATTCTTCATATCTTGTTCTCTCCATTTGATTTAGCTTTGTACAGACGTAAATGTCCGTACAGGACTGCACTCATAAATGTTCCTTCAGGAACACTGTGTAAATCCTTCTGGCTGCCCCTAACCCGCCATATTTTCAGGAGTTACCTGTTCCAGATCGCCATTACTCATGAAGCCAAACACCGCCTGTGGCACAGGGTTTTGCCATACCGGCGCGAACGACTGCCGGTGCAGCGGGCTTGGACCATGCTCACGCAATGCTGCCAGGTGCTTCGGAGTACTGTATCCCTTGTGCGACGCCAACCCGTACAAAGGAAAAACCACATCCCAATCACACATCATGCGGTCGCGTTCGACCTTCGCCAGGATCGACGCAGCCGCAATCGACGCCGAGAGCGCATCGCCATGAATGATGGCATTCTGTGGCAGCTCAAGATCGAGCCGCAGAGCATCGACCAGCAGATGATCTGCCGCAGGCATGAGCTGCACGACGGCATCGCGCATGGCTACGCGTGACGCCTGATAGATGTTGATCTGATCGATGCGGCCCGCGTCGACTGCCGCGATGGCCCATGCAATGGCATGTTCGCGAATACGCTCGGCCAAAATCTCGCGCCGCTCCGGCTCGAGGAGTTTGGAGTCGCGCAGCCCGCGCACACGATATCTGGGATCGAGAATCACCGCCGCGGCAACGACGGGACCAAAGAGAGAACCGCGACCGACTTCGTCTACGCCAGCCACCCGGGCCGCGCCCAGCTCCCACGCGCGTTTTTCGTAGCGCAGAGTGCAGCGCAGCTTCTTCAGCAGACGCAGCTTGGCTGCGGATGCCGACACACTTCGTTCTTCGGGCAGCTTACGCGTTCGAGACCGCATCTCGGAACACAAACAGTTGCCACCATCTTCAACGAGACGGGCCAATCGCGCAAGAGTCTTTCTTTTCGTTTCTCTTCAATATGTTGCGATATCCATCCAGGCACGGTACCTCACATTGCCCGGTGGGCCTGCTTGCTTTTCACCAAAGTTCATTTTCCCGGCGGATTTTTGCCTTCCTGACTTTTCTCACCTGCATCCAAAGGAGAGGAATTCTGCGTGCCTCAATTCGTTTACAATTAAGGTTCCTGCCAGCCGGATATGTCTCCCAGGGGAAAAGCCAACGTGGCGCTCGCGGCTTCGCTGCTGTTTCTTCTGTTCAGCAGCGTCTCCGCCTATCTTGCATTTTCGCGCCTCGATACCAACCGGGCGTGGACGTCGCATACGCGCGACGTGCAGAGTGCGCTCGCGCAAGTGACGATCACAACGGCTCGCGCCGGACGCCTGCGCACGGAGTTCTCCGACTCAGGGGACCTTTCCCTTTTGTCCAAGTACTCGGATGGGGTGTCAAAGCTTCGAACAACGATCGCCTCGCTCAAAAGCCTGACTACCGATAACTCGCGGCAATTGGCAAACTGCACACAACTCGAACAAATCAGCGAACAGCGCATCGCGCTCATGGACCGCTCGATTGCTCTGAAACGCAGCGGCAGTTCAACTCTCGAAGGCCAAAACCTCATCACGCGCCAGATTGTCGCGACAGCCGAGGCGATGGATCAGCTGCTGCAGCAGATGTACAACGCCGAGGACGAGTTGCTGATCGAGCGTGAGCAGCACGTACGGCACTCGTCTGCAGTCATGACTGCAGTTTTAGTGGTGAGCCTTTTCCTGACGCTGGTTCTGTTTTTGATTCATCACCGGCTGCTCACCAGCCAGGTGCAAGCGCGGACCCAGGCAGAAACTGCGCAACGAACGTTGAGCGCTCGGGTTTTACATCTGCAGGATCAGGAGCGGCGAAAGTTTGCGCGCGAGTTGCACGATTCCGTCGGACAGAACCTGGCGGCAATGAAGATGGCGCTATCGCTGTTGCAATCCGACCTTCCTGAGGACAAAAGGCTGCGCGACTGTTTGAAGCTGCTGGACGATTCCATCGCCGAAACGCGCACGATCTCGTATCTGTTGCATCCTCCGATGTTGGACGAGGCCGGGCTGGCTTCGGCCGTGCGCTGGTTCGTGGAAGGATTTGGCAAACGCAGCGCAGTTCAACTGGATCTCGATATCCAGGAGGGATCGCAGCGTCTCGCCGAGGCGCTTGAACTGGTCTTGTTTCGCGTGTTGCAGGAAAGCCTGACCAACGTTCACCGGCATTCGGGCGCGACACGAGCAGAAATCAAGCTGACGACCACCGGAGCCGAAGCCTGGCTGCAGGTGAAAGACAACGGCCACGGCATCCCCGACGAATTACTGGAGAGTCTGCGGGAAAACGGCACCGGTGGCGGGGTTGGCCTGGCCGGAATGGCAGAGCGCGTGCGCGAAATTGGAGGAAAGCTCGATATCAAGTCGAACGTACTGGGCACCCAGGTTTCCGCGGTGGTGCCGGTGCAGCACCGAGTGAAGCGAACAAAAACTACACCACAACCGGTTCAGGAGATGGCGAGATGAGGGTCCGGCGAGCATGGGTTGTTCTGAGTCTTCTGTTAGCTACGGCGGGGTGCAATCGCAGCCGCAGCGCCGAGCAAGTGCTTGTCGAGATTCCCGCGGGATTCAACGGCGACTTCGTGCTCAATATGGGAGTCAAAAGCGCGGCGCCGCTGGCCAGGCAGGGAGAGCAATATCTGATTACGGTGCCGAAGGATGGAAACGTGACTACGTCGTCGCTACTCACCCATCCGCAGCTGACCTTCAAGAACGCGAGTGATGGCTCCGTATGGGGATACTCGCAGTCGGTATTTACCACGGGCGATGGAATTCCGGTGGGGGGAAAGATCGAGTTTTTTGTGGGAACGAAAAAAGATTACGAAGCGGAACAGGGCAAAAAGAAGCACTCGAGCGAGTTTAGAAGTCCGCAACCGCTGGAGGCGGATTTGTAGGAGAGTTTTCCATGGGGAACGTAGCTTTTCGAACGCGTCGCTTTGCTCTGTGGGGCGGACGAAGGCGCCGCCCCAGCACGAATCGTTACTTTGACGAAGCCCCGATCGTTTTTGACTTCTACTTCTGATCGATCGCGTGCAGACGGGCCGCTTTGCCCCTCAGGCCGCGCAGATAGAACAGGCGTGAGCGGCGAACTTTCGCGTGGCGCACGAGATCTACCTTGTCGATTACTTTGGAAAAAACGGGGAAGATGCGCTCGACGCCCTGGCCGAAGCTGATCTTGCGCACGGTGAAGCTGGCCTGCGGCCCGCGGTCGCGCTTGATGACCACGCCTTCAAAGGCCTGCACGCGTTCCTTGTCGCCTTCTTTGATCTTCACGTGGACGCGCACGGTATCGCCAGGGCGGAACGCGGGAATATCGGTGCGTTGAGTTTTGGCCAGCAGTTTTTCGATGATTAAGTTTGACATGTTAGTCCTTCGTCGTAATTCCAGAGTTATAAGTCGTTGGTCGAATGCGACCTAATATCTTTGCATCGTCCCCGCTCAGATCTGCCGCATCCAGCAAATCAGGGCGGTTGCGCAGCGTCTTCCTTAGCGCCTGCTCCCGGCGCCAGCGGCGAATCTGCTCATGATTTCCGTTCAGCAAAACTTCCGGCACCGCGATCCCGTGAAAATCCGCGGGGCGCGTGTAGTGCGGATAATCGAGCAATCCGCCGGAGCCGCAAGTTGAATCCGCAGCTTCGTTGGCCGTAACCGCCCCAGTTTTTTCCTGCGCGGTGAAACTCTCCTGCCGCGTCGAAGCCTCGTTGCCCACCGCACCTGGAAGCAACCGCGTGACCGCTTCGACAATCACAGCCGCACCCAGTTCGCCTCCGCTGAGCACGTAATCCCCGATCGAAAGCTCGCGATCGGCGAGATGTTCAGCGACCCGCTCATCCACGCCTTCGTAGCGTCCGCAGATCAAAACCATGCGCTCGAGCGCAGCCAATTCTGTTGCGATCGCCTGTGTGAAGCGCTCGCCTTGTGCGGAAAGCAGAATCACGCTTTCTTTTGCAGTGCCTGCAAGCCGTTGCTCGCGCGACGCCAACCCCAGCGGTTCTAAACAATCAAAGATCGGTTCCGGCTTCAGCACCATGCCTTCGCCGCCGCCGAAAGGGCGGTCATCCACGGTGCGGTGCTTGTCGTGCGTAAACGCGCGCAGATCGTGGACTTCGATTTTCACCAGGCCCGTTTCACGGGCGCGGCGCGTGATGCCGTGATCCAAAGGTCCGCGAAAGAAGTCCGGAAAAATCGTGACGATGTCGGCCTTCATTTTCGAACCTAAAACCCTTTAACTAACAACAGCAGCACAGCGTACACAGAGAAAATCTTCAGCGCTTTTTCTTTTTCTCCGGCCCGGACTGCTGCACTTTTTCTTCCGCGGTCATGGGGGCATTGATTTCCAGCATGCCCTCGGGAAGGTTCAAGCGCACTTCCCTTTTTGCCGCGTCAACACTTTCCAAATACGCTTCGGCGAATGGGACGTCATACTTCGTGGCGTCTTTCGCAACCTCGCCACCCGCAGATGCCTTCGCTAGTATCAGCAGCGGCGCTTCGCCTGCGCCGAACTGCACATCTGCGATGCGGCCAATTTCCTGACCGTGATCGAAGACGGTGCAGCCGATCAGGTCGCTGACATAAGTCCATCCCCGATCGAGTTCGGCACGGTCGGCGCGCGGAAGCTGCAACTCTGCGCCGATCAGCGCCTCGGCATCGTTCATTGAATCGACGCCGGCGAACTTCAGAACCAGCAGGCCTTTGTGGGGCCAGAGATCGGTTATTTCAACCGAAACCCGCTCGACATTCTCGATCGGCTTCGACGCTTGCCTTGCGCTCTCCACCGCACGCAACGCGAACAATTTCATGCCGACGGCGAAACGATCCGGGGCATCGGTGTGAATCTCTGCCGCGACTTCTCCGTGGCGGCCTTGTGTTTTGACGACGCGCGCCAGCGTGATGAAGTCGGCGTTTGGTTCAACGCTCACGGCCTTCGCTACTCGACAATTTCGAGCTGGAATCGCTTGTGGGCGCGGTAGCCTACGGCACCGAGCAGCGCGCGCAATGCGCGGGCGGTGCGGCCTTGCCGTCCGATGACCTTGCCCACGTCGCTTTCCGCGACTTCGAGTTCGATAACACCGTCATCGAAGAGCTCGACGAAGACGTCGTCGGGCGCGTCGACCAGCGATTTCGCGATCATCTCCAGCAAAGCGCAAACGTTTCCGGATTCAGTTGTGGTCGGCATGTCGTTGTTAAGTTCCTTAGCTGCTAAAGCCGCGATCTTGGCGGCTCCTACGGCACGACTCAAGTCGTGCCCTTCCCGATCGTGCCCGCTCCAACGATTGTGATAATTACGCTGCTGGAACCGGGGCGGCAGCCGGAGCTTTCGAGAACAGCTTGTTCACTCGGTCGGACATTTGCGCGCCCTTGGATACCCAATAGTCGACGCGGTCGCGCTTCATTTCGACCGACGCGGGATTGGTGCGGGGGTTGTAAGTCCCGACCACTTCCACCGGGCGGCCGTTGCGCGCACGTTCTTTTTCAATGACGACAATACGGTAATGCGGTTGTTTGCGCGCACCGAAGCGCGCCAGACGAATCATTAACACGAGACGTATATCCTTGTTCCGGAAGAGTCCGGCGGGGTTGAGACAAACTATTATTATGCAGGAGGTTAGCGGGAAAGGCAAGGGATTGAGCGCGACCGGAGGGACTTCGGCAGGGATTCGACGGCCCACGTTTCCTATATCGGTACAAAAACGAGACGCAAGGCAATCGGGCACTGGCGAGTTCGCTTGATTGGCCGGGAAATCGTGGTAGGCTTCGCCTGAAAGCCGATTCATCGATGGATGGTGCGAGCACGAAACGCGAAAACGGCGCATCCGCGCCCAGCAACATGTCTTACACCGAGGAAGCGGAGCGCATCCGGCAGGTTTATGCCAAGCGGGGCAATCCCGCGGCGTACTCCACACTCGATCCAGCGCAAGGGCTGATGCTGCAGGAGCGGGAAGAAAAATTGCGGAGCGCCTTGTCGCGCCATGAAGTGGTTTCGCTCGAAGGCAAGAAAATTCTGGAAATCGGCTGCGGGGAAGGAGTCTGGCTACGGCGCTGGATGGAGTGGGGAGCGCGCCCGGAAAATATTGTCGGAATCGATCTGCTGGCGGACCGCATTGCAGTGGCGCGGCAGGCCTGCCCGCCGGAGGTGGCACTGCATTGCCGGGAGGCTTCGAATCTTGAGGGCCTGGGAACGTTCGACATTGTGATGCAATCCACGGTCTTCACCTCGATCCTCGACGCCGGTATGAAGCGCCAGATTGCCAGCGAGATGTTGCGCGTATTGCGGCCGCAAGGTTTGATCGTGTGGTATGACTTCCACGTGAATAATCCGGCAAATGTCGATGTGCGGGGCATCCGGAAAAGCGAGATTGAAGAATTATTCCCAGGCTGCACGATTGATCTGCAAAAGCTGACGCTAGCGCCGCCGATCGGGCGTCCTCTGGCGCGGCTCAGCCGAAAGCTCTACATCGTCTGCTCGGCTATCAAGCCACTCTGTTCCCACTATCTTGGGATCATCCAGAAAGCCTGATGGGCTGGGCGGCGAGAGCGGCTGTCCCCCTATAAATCTCCCTGCTAGACTCGAATGTTTGGAGGTATTCACGTGCAGGCAGTCTACATTTTGTCGGCGGTACGGACGCCAATTGGAAAATTTGGCGGAGCGATGGCCTCGCTGACCGCGGCCGATATGGGCGTGGTGGCCGCGAAGGCGGCAATCGAACGGGCGGGAGTGCGCCCCGAGCAGGTGGAGGAAACGATCTTTGGTTGCGCGCGGCAGGCGGGCGGAGGTCCAAATGTGGCGCGGCAGATTTCCGTGCGCGCGGGCGTGCCCCAGGAAGTTGCGGCGTTTACGGTGAACAAGGCTTGTGCTTCGGGGATCAAGTCGATTGCACTGGCGTACCAGGCGATTGCGCTGGGTGATGCGACGTGCGTGCTGGCGGGAGGTACGGAGTCGATGTCGCGTGTGCCTTATTTGCTGGATCAGGCGCGCTGGGGATATCGGATGGGCACACAGGAGCTGGTGGACGGGATGTATCGCGATGGATTTTTTTGTCCGCTGGCGAAGATGGTGATGGGCGAGACGGCGGAGATTTTGGCGGAGGAGTATAAGATTTCGCGCGAAGAGCAGGACGAATTTGCGCTGACTTCGCAGACGCGCGCGGCGCGGGCGATTGCGGCAAAACGCTTTGACGATGAAATCGTTCCGGTGACGATTGAAAGTAAAAAGGGAGCGACGGTTTTCTCGCACGATGAGCATCCGTTTGCCGAGGCGAGCATGGAGAAGCTGGGAAAACTGTCTCCAGTATTTTCGAAGACCGGGACGATCACGGCCGGAAATTCTTCAGGGATCACCGATGGTGCGGCAGCGGTGGTTGTAGCCAGTGAATATTTTGTGAAGCAGCACAATCTGAAACCGCTAGCGCGAATTGCCGCGGTTGCTTCGGCGGGTGTGGATCCGAAGAGGATGGGGATTGGTCCGGTGCCGGCGTTGAAGAAACTGGAAGACAAACATGGAATGCGGTTGCACGAGTTCGGACTGATTGAGTTGAACGAAGCCTTTGCGGCGCAGGTGATCGCATGTGACCGCGTGCTGAATATGAATCGCGACCGGCTGAATGTGAACGGGGGGGCGATTGCACTGGGGCATCCGATTGGGTGTACTGGGACACGGATCGTAGTGACGCTGCTGCATGAGATGCAGAAGCGGAATACGAGGCGTGGGGTGGCGACGCTATGCGTCAGCGGCGGGATGGGGATGGCGCTAGCGCTGGAGAATGCGGTGTAGCAGTCGGTCTTCGGTCGTCGCCTTGAGGTCGTCTCGTGTGGTGATCATCTTTGTACTTGGTACCTCTGTCATGCCGCCGGGTGGCGTGATTCTGCTATGCTTTCCCCGTTTTGTACCCTGTTGAAGCCGCGCCGGCGGGTCGGCGCGAGTCAATCGTCGCAATCGAAAATCGTACGGGCCAACCGTACCGATCAGAACTCGATGCGATTCCAAAAGGAGAATACCGTGTCTCGAATAATGCTGCGGATAGCAGGTATGGCGGTGTTGCTGGGCTGCGCGGCGGTGGCTTTGGCGCAGACCGAGTTTTCGGCGGACATTGTGAATGACAAAGAGGCCGACAAGGCGACAAAAGTCTATTTTGGCAAGGATAAGATCCGCTTCGATGCCATATCCCACTCGGCGGATGGCGGCGGCGTGATTTTGAATATGACCACGCACACCATGACGGTGATCATGCCCAAGCAACACATGTACATGGAGATGTCACCGCAGCAGATGGAAAATCGCGGCATGTTCGATTTCTTCCGCACCGGAGACGTGGAAAGCGCCTGCACGGAGTGGCTGAATCTCGACGAGAACAAAGGTGGGACCTGCCACAAAGACTCGCACGAAACCGTGAACGGGCGCGAGACCGTGAAATACGAAGGCGTAAATGCGAAGGGCGAGCACAGCGCAGTGTGGCTCGACTCGAAGCTGCGTTTTCCAGTGAAATGGCAGGGCAAGAACGGCGGCGGCGGACTGCGCAATATTCAGGAAGGGTCGCAGCCGGCAAGCCTGTTTGAGACTCCAGCAGGGTATACGAAGTTCGACATGGGCAATATGGGCGGGATGAAGCGGCCGCAGTAAGATTTCGGCACAGAGCACAGAGGGCGCACGGAGTCATCCAGTGCGCCTTTCTTATTTCGAAGACTTCGCAGCGCTGGAAGCTCTATGCCACCCAAAAGCCAGATCAATCCGCGTATACTTACTTCCAGCGGCTTAAGACCGCAGCGGAGCGACGATGTCCTTAACCGCGGTGATCGTGGACGATGAACAACTGGCCCGCGATGAACTGGCTTACCTGCTGAAAAATGCCGACGACGTGAACGTCGTGGCGCAGGGCAAAAACGGGCTGGAAGCGGTCAACCTCATCAAAGAGCACAATCCCGACCTGGTTTTTCTCGACGTGCAGATGCCCGGTCTCGACGGCTTTGGCGTAATCAAGAAGCTGGTCGACAAGAAAATCTCCCTTCCGAAAATTGTGTTCGCCACGGCCTTCGATCAGTACGCCGTGAAGGCGTTTGAGGTCAACGCCGTCGACTACGTATTGAAACCCTTCGACAAGAAGCGCGTGGCGCAAGCGATCCAGAAGGCGCGCAGTAAGCAGGAATCCCATGCGCTGCCGGCGGAGAAGATCGACGCGCTGGTTAAGATGATTGAATCGCAGAAGCAGCCGGCGTCGAAGATTCTGCTTAAGGCTGTGGGGCGCATGTTTCTGGTGGACCAGCGCGAAATTTGTTATGCCTGGATCGAGGACGGCGTGATTTCGGTCGTGACCGGCGGCCCGGCGGGGATGGAAGGCCAGTCGAATTGCCGCACGCTGGAAGAATTGCTGGAATCGCTGGACTCGAAGCTGTTTTGGCGCGCACACCGGTCGTATCTGGTGAATATCAATCGCATCCGCGAAGTGGTGCCGTGGTTCAAGAGTTCGTACCAGCTTCGAATGGATGATAAGAAACAAACGGAAGTTCCCGTTAGCCGGGCGCAGACGAAACGGTTAAGGGAATTGTTCGGGCTTTAGTTTTCCGCCGGGCCATATTCAGCCGACATCGGAATTGCTTCCGCCGTAACTTTTGCTCCTAACAAATTGTTCAGGGGCTAAGCCCAGCGATCTCCCGCCCTATCGCGACCCGTGAGGGCCGTCTTCCACCCAATGCTCAGGCTTTCGAGGTAGGATCGACGCCGGGTTGCTTTTCCGTAGGGGAGGGCTGCAACCCGGCGTCGTGGGGCTCGCCATTGGGAGCAGCAGTGCGCTTTGTGTCGCGTTCTGCTTTCTTCACCACAGCAAATAAATCATCAATCAGCGTGCCAGCGTCCATCGTGCCTTCTCCGCAGAAAGAGAGCGGAGCGAAATTCTTCATCCCTCGTTTTCAAACTGCTCAGTCCATCAGAACAACTCCGGAGGGCGATTCCTGAGGGGGGCGATCGCCCTCCGGTTCCCAGGGGGGAAGCCTATATAGCCAAAGCTCTTAATGCCGTGCGGTCACGGATGATCATGTTCGGCCCATCCAGACGAATGAGTTGCCGCTTTTTCAGATCGCTCAACAGCCGGGTCACTGTTTCCCGCGAGGCGCCGATGCGATGCGCCATCTCTTCGTGGGTCATGGGAGTGGACAGGTGTATTTCGCAGTCGTTCTCCTCACGCGTAGGTTGAGATAACAACAATTTGGCAAGTTTGCCCGCCGATGTGCGCGTCAGTACCAGATCGTGGATATCGCGATACGCGGTCTGGAACTCGCGGCTCAAGCTTTGCGCCGCATGCACGCCGACCTCGTTCTGCGAAGCCATCAATTCGACCAGGTGCTTGCGGTCAACGAAGTTGAGCTGGCAGGGCGTGGCGGTTTCGGCCGTGGCTTCGTACCCGACGCCGGAGATGGAGGCGCTCAGACCGAGAGCTTCACCGGCTTCGGCGGTTTTGAGAATCAGAATCTTGCCCTCGCGCGAAGTTGTGGAAAGATTCACCCGGCCGGAGCAGACAATGAACATGCCGCGGGGATCCTGCCCTTCCACAAAGAGAATGGCTCCCGCCGGCAAAATGCTCTTATGGCTGACTTGATCGAGGGCGCTGAGGCCCTCGTGCGAGAGCCCGCAGAAAAAGTGGGAGCGAGTCAAAGTGCACTGCGCACAGTTCTCGACGATATCCAGGCCATAAGGCGATCTCATGCTTGGCTCCGTAGCGGCGGGCCGCTTGGCTCTAGTTGAGGGATTGGAGGTTTCGCCGAGACTGAGGCCGCCCAGACGCTGCGAACGGCAGAGCAGCGCCCGGGCGTGGGCACGGGTATCGGCATGTGGACTTTGCGCGGCCGCGAGCAGTTCCCATGCGGCGCTGGGCTCCTCGCGCCGCTCCCACTCGATTTGGCATGCGAACAGAAAGAGTGGATCGATTTCGCAGGGATTGAGTGCAGTCTTGACGGAAGCGACGGGCTTCCGTCCGGCGGGCACGGGAGCAATGCCGGGGAGGAAGTTTCCAGACGTAATCGTTCCGGCAGGAAAGCGTGGAAGTTCGGTGGCGCGGCACAGCCGCGCTTTCAAAAGAGCTCGTTCGGCAGATACTACGAACCTCGTTTGGTTAGACTGATACCTGTTAAGACCTAGCACAGCTTGTTTACTCCTAGCGCTCGCCCCATAGCTCAGTTCTTCAGTTCACGGCTGGTTGTTCGCTTTCACCTCCACCGGCCACAGGCATGATTGCCATGGCTAAGAGCATGTAACGTTCCGTAATTAATTTTGAGTCGAGTTGGTCAGAACTTCCCTGTTTGGAACAGTTTCCGAAAAAGGAAACTCTTGACGACATCGCAATTACTGCCGAGCTTTCGGCAGTTGCCGATTAGGCGGCAGTCCTAAGCCATCGGCCTAGAGCAACATCAGGTGGATTCTCGCGAAGGGCTGGCAGCAGATTTTCAAAGATCACGACGGGTGATTTTTAGCCGTCGCATCTTCGATTGCAAGGTAGTTCGTTTCAGGGCGAGACGATGGGCCGCACCATCGGGGCCGGAGAGCACTCCTCCAGTTTCGCGCAGGACTCGGAGGATATGCTCGCGCTCCGCATTTTCAAGGGTGCGACTGAAAGAATTATCTGGTGAGATAGCGGCCGGAGCGCCAATGAACAACTCCTTCAAAGGCACACGAAGAAAGGATTTCTCGCTCAAAATCATGGAACGCTCGATCAGGTTTTCCAGCTCGCGCACGTTGCCCGGCCAGGACCAGGCGGTTAGAGCCTCCATGGCCTCGGTGGGAACGTTTTCAATGTTGCGCTGCATGCGCGCGGAGAACTTGCGGACAAAATGACGTACCAGCAGCGGAATGTCTTCCCGGCGCTCGCGCAAAGGAGGCACGAAGACAGGAAATACGTTGAGGCGGTAGTAAAGATCGGCCCGGAAGTGACGATCGGCAACGCTGCGAACGAGGTCGCGGTTGGTGGCGGCGACAATCCGCACGTTGACGCGGATGGTGCGGGTGCTGCCCAGTCGTTCAAACTCCTGATCCTGCAGCACGCGTAGCAGTTTGGGTTGCAGTTCCAGCGGAATCTCGCCCACTTCATCGAGGAACAGAGTGCCGCCGTTGGCTAATTCCATGCGGCCGATTTTCTGGCTTACGGCTCCGGTGAAGGCGCCTTTTTCATGACCAAAGAGTTCGCTCTCCAGCAACCCGGTGGGAATGGCGGCGCAGTTGACCTTGATGAAATTTCGTTGGCTCCGACCGCTCATGCGGTGGATGGCGCGCGCGATCAGTTCTTTGCCGGTTCCGGTCTCGCCCAGAATCAGGACCGTGGCGTCACTGGGAGCGACGGTAGCGACTTTGGCCAGGACCTCGGCGAGAGCGGCGCTTTCGCCCACGATTTCCGAAAATTTGCCGCCAGCATGAATTTCACCCTCCAGAAATTTTTTCTCTTCTTCCAGGTGCTGCTTCAATCTGGCTATTTCCTCGGCGGCGCGCTGGTTTTCGATGGCTACGGCTAATTGGGAGGCGACTTGGTTGAGCAAAGACAAATCGTCGAGCTGAAAAGCATCGCTTCTCGTACTGGCCAATGAGAGAATGCCGACCGTGCCTTGCGGACGAAGCAATGGAACACAACACAACGACTGCATGCCTTCGTCGAGAGTTTGGCGGGTAATCTCGGCGTCGTAGGTTTGCAGTTGTTCCCGGGAAAAGATCATGGGTGCGCGCTGGCGAAGCACCTCACCGCCGGGTGTGTTCATTCCGATCACGGGACGAGCCGAGAGAAATCCCTTACCCAAAGGAAAATCCACGGTTTCGAGGACGAGCGCTCCAGTCAAGGAGTCCTGGATCGCCAGACCGGCATATTCCTGAAGAAGCACGCGGCGTATGCGGGCGGAGATATTGCGAAACACATGCAGCACATTCCAGTCGGCGGAGAGAATGCTGCTGACTTCCAAAAGCATCTGCAGACGCGCCATCTCCTTTCGCAGCTGGCTGGTGAGGTCGTGGACGGATTTTTCCAGGCGGCGCTGCTCGGAGATTTCAATGACGACAACACCGATGCGCTCGACTTTTTCGTGGGCGTTCTTGATAGGGAGGAGGTGGATGATCCAGTGGCCTACCTCGTTCCGAGTGGGAAGCTTGCCGGAGAACTCGAGGTTCAGGACGGGCTCGCCCGTCCCCAAGATGCTTTCCAACGCCGGCTCGATGGTGCCGGCAACGGGGCCGAGGATTTCGCCAATGGTTTTACCCAAGTGCTGGACGGCCGGCAGGCCGTTTATTTCTGCCAGCGTCTGATTTACCGCAAGATAACGCAGCTCCGCATCGAGGATGCTGAGACCCACGGTGGAGGATTTGAAATATGCGGCAAGCAGCTTCTCCGGCTCGGAAAGAGCATGCGGATAAGCCGACGGAATTTCGCTCCAGGCAGTCAGCGCCGGATCAAGTGACATACAGATGCGACCTCGACACGGAGAATTGGACGATGCGGCCGCCCCCGCGGGCGATGAATCGGAGGTTCTTTGAGAAACCAATGGCCCGAAAATCCGAACGCAGCCTTGTCGCAAATATGCCGAGTGACGCGGAAAGGAAGACTTGGGACGTGAACGCAGAGAAGTGGTTCGCCGGTGAGAGAAGGGTTCTTCCGGCGTTCAATGCGCTTTCGAGAGCCTGAGGCCCACGAGGGTACAAAAATATCTCCCGCCGCTTCCCCTCAAAAGCGGGTGACAGTTCGATCCCCCTCAGAACGCTGACATTATAACTCTCGAGTCAATGGGGAGGGTTGCTTTTCCTGAATCCGTTCGGATTCTGGAAAGTGAAGGTTGGACGATCTAGGAATCACGCCAGGCCAAAAGCGGCTCCTGGCAAAATGAGCCGGAGCTATAATTTCAGCAATGGCGCGAGGATGGGAAAGCAAGTCCGTGGAAGCGCAGCAAGCCGAGGTCGGGGAAAAATCGGCCAAAACGGGCGCGAGGCTGACTCCAGAGCAGGCAGCGAATGCGCGAGAAAAAGCCGGATTGCTGCTTTCCCGGCAGCGCGTGGTGCAACAACTGGAAGCCAGCGGCAACCCGCGGCACCGGCAAATGCTGGAGCAGGCCTTGGCCGAACTCGACGAAAAACTGCGAGCGGTGGCAGCAGTCCAAACCCTGAGTACACTCCCCTAGGGCATGTCGACCGTCCCCGCGAAGCCGGATATCCTCCTGTATATAATGTAGGCACCATATGACTGCCTACGTTTATGTCTCGCTCAAGAAAAGCGTTCTCGACCCCCAGGGCAAGACCATTCACGGCGCATTGAATAAGATGGGGTACAAAGGCCTCGACAGCGTTCGCCAGGGAAAATATTTCGAGCTCACGCTCGATGGCGGATTGTCGCGTGAAGAAGCGCAGGCCGAGGTAGAGCGCATCGCCCGCGAAGTGCTGACCAACCCCGTAATTGAAGAATTCCGGTTTTCCCTGGCGGATTAGCCTGAGCCGGCGCGGCCAAGATTGAGTTGTCAAGATCGGGCCGTGAGGACAGGCGAGTGGGGAAATCACAATCCTTGAGGTGTCTCGATGTGCGGTATTGTCGGCTACGTTGGCAAAAAGAGTGTCGTTCCCATCATTATTGAGGGCCTGCGGAAGCTGGAATATCGCGGCTACGACTCGGCCGGAATCGCGGTTGGCGGGAACGGCAACGGTCTGCAGATTTTGCGCGCCGAAGGCAAGCTGCGGAATCTGGAAGAAGTCATCCGGCAAAAGCCGCTGGAAGGCACCTACGGCATTGGACACACCCGCTGGGCCACGCACGGCCGCCCCACCGAAGAGAATGCCCATCCGCACCGCGACTGCACTGGCAGGATTGTGGTGGTGCATAACGGAATCGTCGAGAACTATCTCAGCCTGAAGAAAAAGCTCATCGAAGAGGGACACAAGTTCACCACCGAGACGGACACGGAAATCATTGCCCACCTGGTCGAAAAATATTCCGGACACTCCGGAAATGGCCGGCACGTTCCGCTCGAAGACGCGGTGCGTCAGGCGGTGAAACAACTTACGGGCGTATTTGCGCTGGGCGTGATTTCAACGGATGATCCCGACAAGATTGTGGTGGCGCGAAATGGCCCGCCGGCCGTGATTGGGCTGGGAAATGACGAATACTTTGTCGCTTCGGACGTGCCGGCCATTCTGTATCACACCCGCGACATTTTCTTTTTGGCCGATGGCGACATGGCCGTGGTCACACCCGATGGCGTGAATCTCTCGGACTTTGATGGCAAACCGGTGCGGCGTCAGATTCAGCACGTCACCTGGGATCCCATCATGGCGGAAAAGGGCGGCTTCAAGCACTTCATGCTCAAGGAAATTTACGAGCAGCCGCGCGCCGTCCGCGATACCGCACTGGGTCGCGTGTCGCAGGATACGGGCCACATTTTTCTCGATCAGATGGAAATTAGCGAAGCCGAGTTCCGTGTGGCGAAGAAGATCAACATCATCGCCTGCGGCACGAGCTGGCATGCCGGGCAGGCGGGCAAGTTCATGATCGAGTCGCTGGCGCGCGTCCCGGTGGAAGTGGATTACGCGAGCGAGTGGCGATACCGCAATCCGATTGTCGATGCCGACACCCTGACGGTGGTGATTTCGCAGTCGGGAGAAACCGCGGACACGATTGCCGCGCAGCGTGAAGCGAAATCAAGAGGATCAAAGACGCTGGCCATTTGCAATGTCGTAGGATCGATGATCACGCGCGAAGCCGCCGGCACGATTTACACCCACGCCGGACCTGAGATCGGCGTGGCTTCGACGAAAGCGTTCACCGGGCAGCTGACCGCGCTTTATGTCTTTGCCATGTATCTGGCGCAGGTGCGGGGCATGATGACAGCCGACCAAGCGCGCGCCGCGATGCTGGAGCTGACGAAAATTCCGGGCAAGCTGGAAAGCATTTTGACGCATGACGAAGCTTGCGACGAATTGGCTAAGCGCTACCAGAAAGTGCACGACTTTCTGTTTCTGGGCCGCGGCATCCACTATCCGATTGCGCTCGAGGGCGCGCTCAAGCTGAAGGAAATTTCCTACATTCACGCGGAGGGATATCCGGCGGGCGAGATGAAACATGGGCCGAATGCTCTGATCGACGAAAACTTGCCCGTAGTCGTCATTGCAACGCGCGATGTAAACAGTCCGGGATCGATGCTGCGCTACGAGAAGACGATTTCGAATTTGAAAGAAGTGAAGGCGCGCTCGGGAGTGGTGATCGCGCTGGCGACCGAAGGCGATGAAGAAATCAAGGAAGCCGCGGATCATGTGCTGCACGTGCCTGCTGCACCGGAGGAACTATCGCCGATTTTGGAGATCGTCCCCCTGCAACTGCTGGCATATCACATCGCCGTGCGGCGCGGTTGCGATGTCGATCAGCCGAGAAATCTGGCAAAGTCGGTGACGGTCGAGTAA
>Ga0209169_10000904_pt1 | contig 18273 bp, 16 predicted proteins | sample HubBroMetageWRM4_FD_188346 | JGI IMG/M metagenome (GOLD analysis project Ga0209169, IMG submission 188346) | Warmed soil microbial communities from the Hubbard Brook experimental Forest, New Hampshire - Hubbard Brook CCASE Soil Metagenome WRM 4... | ecosystem: Environmental > Terrestrial > Soil... | reverse complement strand
CGTCGGCATCCAACTCCTCGCCGCCCGCGAGAGTCACGAATCCAGCCGAGTGCAACAAGTCGAGCACATTGAAAAACGATTCGCGCCCGAGCAAATCGCTGCGCAGCACGATCGTCTCGAATCCCGCCGCGAACAGAGCGCGCTCCACGGCTTCGATCTCAGCGTCTCGAAGCAAAAACGTCGCGGGCCGATGCCCATGCCGCTCAAATTTTTCCGCTGACGTTACCGGCCGCCGAGAATCTGCCTCTTGAGAATCCACTCTCAGTGCAGATCCCGCCGGCTTCGCCCCAACTTCCAGAATCATCCCCGCCGCAACCGTGGCATTCGAAATCGGATCGATCAGAATAAAACTCCCGGTCGATCGACTCTCTTCATAGAGGTCAAACAGCAGCGGCTGGCTCGCTTCGATCTCAACAACCGCAATCGAGTTCCTGTCCACTTCGCCCACAGATTCGTGCGCAAGCGTGTTCACGTTCACGCGGTGGCGAACATTCGTCACGCGCGCCTTCACCGACCTCGTCGTGTGCTTGGCGAGATAGTTTTGCCCCACAACCAGCGCCTTCTCGCTCATCCAGACAACCGTGGCGGCAAAGACCGCCGACGCGGTCGGCCGCTTCGCCGGCGAAACAAGCATGTCGCCTCGGCTCACGTCGATTTCGTCCGCAAGCTCCAGCGTCACCGACTCGCCCTGACCAGCCGAATCCCGGCCACCGTCAAAAGTCACGATGCTCCGCACGCTCGTCGTCTTCCCCGACGGCAGCGCCACGATCCGATCACCAACGCGGACCTGCCCCTCAACGATCTGCCCCGCAAATCCGCGAAACGTCGAATCAGGGCGAATCACCAACTGAACCGGAAATCGCAGCGCGTCGATCGTCGCTCCATCGCGCACCGGCACCGTTTCGAGATGTTCCAGCAGCGTCGGCCCTTCGTACCAGGGAGTCTTCGCGCTCGCATCGACGATGTTGTCGCCTTCCGTCGCGCTCACAGGAATGCACGTCGCCGACGAAATCCCGAGCTGCGCCGCAAGATCGAGAAAATCTTGGCGAAGCCTCGCGAAAACGTCCTCGCGATAATCCACTAAATCCATCTTGTTGATCGCCGCGACCACATTCGGAATCCCCAGCAGCGACGCGATGTAAGAGTGCCGCCGCGTCTGCGGCAAAATCCCTTTCGTCGCATCCACAAGAATGATCGCGAGGTTCGCCGTCGACGCGCCCGTAGCCATGTTCCGCGTGTACTGCTCGTGCCCCGGCGTGTCCGCGATGATGAATCGCCGTCGAGCGGTCGCGAAGTAGCGATAAGCAACGTCGATCGTAATTCCCTGCTCTCGCTCCGCGCGCAATCCATCGGTCAGCAGCGAAAAATCGATCGCCCCATTCGATCGATTCACCTTGCTCTTCTTCACCGACGCGAGCTGGTCCTCATAAATTCCCTTCGCGTCGTGCAAAAGCCTTCCGATCAACGTCGATTTCCCGTCATCGACACTGCCCGCCGTCGTAAAGCGCAACAGATCCTTCTTCAGCTCCTGCTGCAAGAAAGAATCGAACGTTTCCACAGCTGCGAACGCGGTGGACATCAGAAATATCCCTCCCGCTTCTTCAGCTCCATGGAGCCTTCTTCGTCGTGATCGATCGCGCGGTTCTCGCGTTCCGACCGTCGAAACGAAATCATCTCCTCGATAATTTTCGGCAGCGTGTCCGCTTCCGAACGGATCGCGCCCGTGCACGGCACGCACCCGAGCGACCGCATCCGGCACTTCACCAGTCGCGGCTCTTCGCCAAATTGCAATTCCTTGCGATCGTGAATCACCACCAGCGACCCGTTGCGCAGCACCACTTCGCGCTCCTTGGCGTAATACAGCGGCACGATCGGAATGTTTTCCGCCAGGATGTACAGCCAAACGTCGAGTTCCGTCCAATTCGACAGCGGAAACACGCGGATGCTCTCCGACTTGTTGATCCGCGAATTGAACAGATTCCACAGCTCCGGCCGCTGATTCTTCGGGTCCCACTGCCCATGCGCGTCGCGAAACGAATAAATTCTCTCTTTCGCGCGAGACTTTTCTTCATCCCGCCGAGCGCCGCCGAAAGCCGCGTTGAATCCCCCTTCCGCCAGCGCATCCAAAAGACTCTTCGTCTTCAGCAGCCCGCAGCATTTCTGCGTTCCGAGCGTGAAAGGATTCGCGCCTGCCTCGAGCGCTTCTTCGTTTCGATGGACGATAAGCTCGGCGCCAACTTCTTTCGCGTACGCATCGCGAAACGCAATCATCTCGGGAAACTTGTAGCTCGTATCGATGTGCAGCAATGGAAACGGAATCTTGCCGGGATGAAAAGCCTTCTGCGCCAGCCGCAACATCACCGACGAATCTTTCCCGATCGAATACATCATCACCGGGTGCGAAAACTCCGCCACCGCTTCGCGCAAAATGTAAATACTCTCCGCCTCGAGCTTGCGAAGATGGCTCAAGCGAGCCGCGTGCGCAGCCGACGCCACCAGCTCCGCTTCGGCGCGATCTCTGCTCTCGACTTCTTCCGTTGTGATCTGACTCATTTCCAATCCGTTCCCATTTGCGATGGCCCCAAAAACGAAAAACCCACCTGCCAGCATCTCTGGCGGTGGGTTTGCCTACAATCTGACTAGAAAAGTCTCTAGACGGGTAGCCCCTCAGCGCCAGAACGCACGTACGCGGTACACGGACAACATGTACAACACGCACAAGCGAACACCGGACGCATTGAGGCAGTAAGAATCACAGTGAAATGGTAACTCGGAAGCCCTCTCCCGGCAACAACTTCCTAAAGCGAGTTGAAATTATGCCGAAATTTCAACTCGACCCGCCTTGCATTCCGGATTCGCCATTCGAACTCGAATTCATCACACCCATCGAGTCACAAAATAATCACAAAATAAATTTGACGCGGCATCAGCTTCAACGTAATCTATCCCCGTAGAAAACTACGCGACGCGGCAGACCTCCTGCCGCGTTTTTTCATTTCTACCGCGCCCGGCCCGTGTTCTTGTACGGGCGCAGCACTGCTGCGCCCCAAACGCCCAGCCCGATCGCGAAGCCTCGTCAAACAGGGTCGGCATAGCCGGCCGCAAAAGGCCGAATCCGTGCCCATAACTCCCGTAGAATCCGCACTTACAAAAGTGTATGAAAACAAACCGCTTTAACCTGATTAGAATCTGCACTTATGAAAAAACACTGGGGCCCCTGTGTACTAGCGCTCAATCGAGCAAACACCACCAGCTCCGCGATGACTACTTGTGCGCGCCCAGCCACAGAATGGCGTTCTCGAATAATTTGTTCTGGGTTTCGCTGGTGAAGATTTTGTCTCCATGCCCCATGTTGATGTAGAGCATGCGGTAGCGCGTGTTGGTCCATACGACCGGACAATCGCCGCCCGTGATCGTGTCCTTTAGCCCAATCGGATAGTTTTGGGGATCGAGAGTAAGCAGCACTTTCACGTCCTTATTCAGGCGAGGACTCGGCTTCCAGATGTACCACTCATTGGCTGGAGCAGTAAAAGTCGCAGGCAGGCCCTGCGTAACCGCGTGAGTGCGGTCATCAACGACCAACTTCGCCGGCAGCGGCGGCCAATTGTTTCCAAAGAACACCGCGCCGCCCAGAAAATCCACGAACCAGGGCCAGCCAGTGCTCTCATCGTTGTAAGCGGAAACGTGAAAGCCAAGCCACGCGCCGCCGTTGTTCATATAATCCTCAAAACCTTTGCGCTGCCCCGGCGTGTGCGGAAAATCGTTCAGCCAGATGACGAGTTGCACATTCTTGAGCTTCTCTGCGGACATATCGTTCCAGTCCATCGTGGAAGCGAAAGAGAAATTGTCTTTCTTCGCGAGATCGCCGTAATAACGAATCGCGTCCAACGCGAAATCGATGTGGTCCTGCTCACCCTTATTGGTGTAAAAGGCGAGAGCGCGAAATGGCGTATGCTCGGACGGCTTCGGTCCGGCACTCGTCGAAGGCAGGAGGAAGAGCACAACGACGAGACAAACGATGAAAGCGCAAAGAGTGCCGAATCTCTGCCGTCGGATCGCTGCGATGTTGCAGCCTGGCTGCGCACCCAGCGATCTGAAACACGAAACGGACACTTGAAAACATTTGCGAAGCAATGCGATGGTCCTCTTTCTGCACTTTGACCGACAATCGTGAGGGACCTATTTATAACAAATATCGAAAACTCGCTGAAAAAATATTCGCCGCTATCACGGTCATCGTCGTTGCGCTCGCGCTCAGCGTCGTCACGACAGCATGGGCGAAACCGCAAACCGACGAGCCATCAACTTCCCTGCTGAATGCTACTCGCGCGATTGCGCTCAACGCGAAGACCGGAAAAGTCTACGCCGTGGCCCCCGCCCAAGACGGGGTCACAGTATTCGATCGAGACAAAGCGTCCGCAACCATCGTGAAAGTAGGCAAAGGCCCGGTCGCCCTTGCGATCAACGAAAAAACGAACCGCATCTACGTCGCCAACAACGGAGGCGGCTCCGTCAGCGTTATCGACGGGACCAACGATGCCGTCGTGGCAACGGTGAACGTCGGCAATCTGCCCTACGTCCTCGCAGTGAATCCAGTAACGAACAAAATTTTCGTATCCAACACTTTCAGCAATGAAATCACTTTGATCGACGGCGCGAACAACGCAACCACCAAAATCAAAGCCGGCTCGGCCGACTCCATCGTCGTCGACACAAAACGCGATCGCGCCTACCTCATCGGATGGGAAGGCACGAGCCTCACTGTGCTGGACAGCAAGCCCGCCATAGTCGGCAAGATCCCGATGGGCGGAATGCATCTGTGGGGAATGGCCGTCGACGAAGCCGCCGGAAAACTCTACGTGACCCGCGCCGGAAAAGCGGAATTGGCCGTCGTCGACGAGGCCTCCGGCAGCGTCACCAACATCGCGACCGGCGCAACTCCCTGTGCCGTCGCCATGAATCCCACGAGAAAATTAATTTACGTCGTGAACCACGAAGACAATGCCGTCACCGTGATCGATGCGACTGAAGGCAAAGTCTTGGCAACGGTGAAAGTGGGAGAAAAACCCCAAGGAATCGCCATCGACGCGAAAGCCAATCGAATCTACGTCGCCAACGTGCACGGAGACACCGTTTCCGTCATCGACGGCGCCCATAACGCCGTAATCAAGACCCTGCGCACCGGCCATAACCCCTACGCCCTCGCCGTGAACGAGACCACCACCCGCCTCTACGCCGCCGTCGAAAGCGACGCTGCCGCCTCAGCGATCGACCCCCAGGACAAATAGCCCATCTCCTCCGGTCTCGCACGATTCGTTCGCGTCATCAAGATATATCGTCCGCGCTCGTGCTTCCCAACGGTGAGGGCGAAACGTGTAAACTGTGCGGCATGCAGGCCAGGGGCGACGCGTCCGGAGAGTGGATCACGAATAAGATTCTCGTTGTGGATGATGACGTGGAGCTCTGCGAATTGGTTCAGCAGTACCTCGGTTCACAGGGATTTCATGTGGATGCCGTTCATGACGGCACGGCCGGTGTCATGGAGGCCCTTTCCAATGCGTATGACCTGGTCATTCTTGACGTCATGCTGCCCGGAATTCGCGGCTTCGAGGCGCTGCGACAGATTCGGGCGAAGTCGGCGGTCCCGGTGGTGATGCTAACGGCGCACGGTGAAGACGTCGACCGCATCGTCGGGCTAGAGATTGGCGCCGACGATTACATGCCTAAGCCGTTTAACCCAAGAGAACTGGCGGCACGGATTCACGCAGTTCTGCGGAGAACAGCGGGCACAACTCGCGACGGCAAGACGCAATCTGTGATTGCGCTCGGCGATATTCGACTCGATATGTTGTCGCGAACCTCGTACCAGAAGGATCGTCAAGTCGAGTTGACGTCCGCCGAGTTCGAATTGCTGACGCAATTCTTAAAGGCACCGGGACAGGTTTTAGCCCGAGAAGATCTGGTCAAAAATGCGCTCGGCCGTGAATTGGAACCGTCGGACCGGAGCCTTGACGTCCACATCAGCAACCTGCGAAGGAAGCTAGGCTTTGCGGAGGACGGCGCGGAACGGATTCGGGCCATTCGCAATGTGGGATACGTTTATGTGGTTGCGAGTCCCTCGCCGTAACCACAGTCGGGTGAATCAAGCTTGAACAGCTTGTTCCTAAAAATCTTTCTATCGTTCTGGCTCGCGATGGTGCTGGTCAGCGCCACGATGATCGTCTCTGTCGTTACGACGCAGTCGCAATTTCGGGCGATGCGCGCGGAGGAATTCGACAGAACGGTGATGCCTCTCATGGCTGCCCGCGCCGCGGATATTTTGGATGATCATGGCATGGGGGCTTTGGCTGACTTCCTTTCTTCGCTTCAGACCACTCTCCACTGGCAAGCCTTCCTTTTTGACGATGAAGGCAAAGAGATCTTGTCACAGCCGACGGAACCCGACGTCGATGCAATGGCAATTTCGGCGCTGCAATCCGCCGGCACGATTATTCAGACCTCTCATGGAACGCGCTTTGCGGCAACACGCACCACCGGCTCGATGGGCACGCACTACGTGCTTGTCATCGGCACCAAAGTCGAATCGGTCACTGACGTCCTGCGCGCCCCCATTCAAGTGCAGTTTGTACGTGCTGCGGCGGTTCTGTTTATCGCGGGCTTCGTATGTTTTTGGCTAGCCCGCTACATCACCGCTCCGATTCGCGACTTGCGGGCGGCGACGCATCGGCTGGCGACTGGAAACCTGAGCGCGCGTGTGGGAGACGCCACGACCGGCCGCGCGGACGAGCTCGCTGAGCTAAGCCGCGACTTTGATCACATGGCCGAGCAAATCGAGTCATTGATCTCTTCTCAAAAGCGACTATTTGCCGACATCTCTCACGAACTGCGGTCTCCGCTGGCGCGCCTGACTGTGGCGTTGGGGTTGACGCGTCTTCACGCCAACCCGGAATCGGTGAAGGGGCTCGATCGCATCGAAACGGAAGCAGGCCGTCTGAATACGCTTATCGGCAATCTGCTGCGTTTGGCGCGTTTGGAGGGCGGCAGCGAGTTTTTGCAAGGCGAACAGGTCCTGCTGGACCAGGTGGTCGCCGAAGTCACGGCTGACGCCGATTATGAAGCGCAGAGCCGCAATCGACATGTGCGTCTGGTGAAATCGGAACCGTGCACGATTTTGGGGAACAAAGAACTTCTTCGCAGTGCGGTGGAGAATGTGATTCGCAATGCGGTCAACTACACGGCGGAAGGTACGGAGGTTCAGATTTCGCTGCAACGAACCAACGCTGGTGGTGGCGACACAGCGCTCATCAGCGTGCGCGATCACGGGCGGGGAGTCCCAGACGAGGCTCTCCCCGACATCTTCCTTCCCTTTTATCGGGTTGGCGACGCGAGAGATCGCTCGTCTGGAGGATCCGGGCTCGGACTCTCGATTACGGATCGCGCGGTAAGGCTGCATCGCGGCTCGGTTCGTGCCGAGAACTGTAACGGAGGCGGGCTTCTGATAGAGATACGGCTACCGTGCGCCGGGAAACTCCGGAACGAGCCGGAAAAAGTCCTTTCGGCCTGAGCGGTGCGGCCCTAGCCGTTTTCGTTGTGCGAATTCCGGCGCCGGTACACCAGGTACGTCATCGCGCTACAGATGAAAAAGGGTGGAACGATCAGAACAATGATTCCGTTTTGTAGGGCGTGAATCGCGCGGGAACCTGCCGCTGCGGCGCTCTGATAACAAAGCGCACAGCCTTGAGCGGACGCAACATTCGGAAAGACCAGAATAAAGAGGAGCAGAATTCCAACGACAACGGCGAAACCTGTATCCCCGTACCTCTTCATCTCCGTAGCCTTCCCGTACTCCGCTTAATGCATTCCGATCGACGTCATCCGATACGCGTCGGGCCAAATCTGATTCATCATGAGCAAAACAAAAATGATGGAAAGCAGGATGCTCCACATCATCACTCGCCGCTCGAACTTCAAATGCATAAAGTAGAGGACGCCGATTGCGGATTCAATCACTGCCAAAAGCAACAGTGACGCCAGCAAGGCATGCGAAGAGAGTCCCCGGTACGTCAAAAACACTTCCAAGCCCGCGATGCACAATAGGCCGATCCAGACGCCAACGTAGAAGCCGGTCTTCGGATCGTGATTCGCCGCCGTCTCGCTCATTTCTCCCTTTCCCGCCTATCTCGCAGCATTCATTAGGTATAGAAGCGGAAACACAAACATCCAAACCAGATCCACGAAGTGCCAATACAGCCCTGTCGTTTCGACGTAGTTGTCATCCAATTTGCCAACCTGAAAGCCGAGCCCGACAACAATCAACGCGATGACGCCGGAGATCACATGCAGAAGATGTAATCCGGTGATGCTGAAAAATGTTGCGCCAAACGCAACCGGCCCACCCAAAGGGTTTCGCGAAAGACTCCAGCCTTCACCGAACATGTGGAACCACTCGCGCAAGTGCATCACGGCAAACAAAATGCCCAGGAGCACGGTTGCTCCCAGCCATTTGAGGCTTGAGCTTTTCTGCCCGGTCTTTGCCGCCGACACAGCGCAGAGCATCGTCAAGCTGCTCGTCAGAAGCACAGCTGTCATCACCATGGCGTTGATGATGCTCGGTGAAAACTGAAACGGCCTAGGCCAATCCGGCGTACCCACTCGCAAATACGAATACCCGAACAGAATCGCGCCGAACGTAATCGCATCCGACGCGATGAACAGCCACATTGTGAGCTTTTTGGACTGAACTCCAAACGGCGAGGGCTCCATTGTTGCTCCCAAGCCCTCCGCCGCCACCACCGATTCGCCCACGTGTCCTCCCAACTGCTACATTCGTGCCAACAAAAGAACGAACAGATAAACCCAGAGTCCATCCATGAAATGCCAGTAAAGAGATGTCGCCCGAATGCCGGTCGTTCTCGCGGCGCTCCGAGTTCGATTCAATTTGTAAATCAGGTAGCCAAGACCAAGGATCCCGCCGACCAAATGCAGCGCGTGCGCGGCGGTGAATACATAGAAAAATGAGGAGCTTGGATTCGTTGCAAGAAAGAGTCCTTGCCCTGCCAACACGCGCCACGCAACTACCTGCCCGATGACAAACATTCCGCCGAGCGCCAGTGTGACGGCGAGCCAAGTCATGCCCGCGGAAAAGCGATTCTCGCCTTCCTTCAACTTGGAGAGGGCTGTCTCCAACGTCCAACTGCTGAAGAAGAGAATCACCGTGTCGAGATACAAGATTTTCGGAAGCTGAAAATGCTGCCAATCGAGAGCGACGCCTTCGCGAACGATCATCGCGCTAGTGAGGGCCGCGAACGTCATGACGATCGCGAAGATCCCGATCCACACGCCGGTCTCCGAGCGTTCGGGACGTTCACTCAGCGCGACTTTTGGCAGCCGTGTATTCCTCGTGACCGGAGGCAGCCCCGATCCACCGAGCTTCTGCCCCGCGTGAATCGCGTCTTGAACATCTACTCCCACGTTTGCTCCCTTTGTACGTTTCGGGTGACGCGCCTCATGAACTCTTCGGCGCTGCCGTTTGCATCAAGAAGTCAGTCCCGTCTGGTCCGTCCACTCCAAGTTCATTCGGTCCGTGATACACAACGGGATGTTTTCCGCCGAAATTGTCGAAGGGAGGCGGCGAAGTCGTCGCCCACTCGAGAGAAGTAGCCTCCCAGGGATTCTCCGACGCCACTGGTCCGCGGAACCTGCTCCAAATCAGATTCCAGAGAAAGATGAGCTGTGCGGCGCCTGTCAGCAGCGCAGCGATCGTGATGAAGCGATGTACGGGAATGAGCGGCGCGAGATAGTCGTCCACAAACGCGGAATACCTGCGGACGTTGCCTACTAGTCCGAGGTAATGCATCGGCATGAAGACGCAGTAGACGCCAAGAAACGTCAGCCAGAAATGCCATTTGCCCAGCGATTCGCTCATCATGCGGCCGAACATTTTCGGAAACCAGAAATAGGTTCCGGCAAAAACACCGAACAGCGACGCAACTGCCATCACGAAGTGAAAGTGAGCTACGACGAAATATGTCGCGTGAAGATAGGTGTCGAGCGAAGGCTGCGCGAGGTAGAAGCCACTGATGCCGCCGCTGATGAAGACGGAAATGAATCCGAGGCAGAAGAGCGCCGGCGTGTCGAATCGCATTTTCGCGCCGTAAAGCGAAGCTGTGAGCAGCAACGTCATAATCGTCGCGGGTATTGTGATGATCAAGGTGGGCACAGAGAAAATATTCGCGGAGAAAGGATTCATGCCGCTCACAAACATGTGATGGCCCCATACCATGTAGCTGAGAAATCCGATGGCAACCATGCTTCCGATAAGCGCCTTCGGACCGAGAAGAGGCCTGCGCGTGAAGACGGGCAGAATCGTTGCGATGATGCCAATCGACGGCAGGATGGCGATGTAGACTTCGGGATGACCGAAGAACCAGAAGAGATGTTGCCAGAGCAGCGGAGAGCCGCCGGAATGCGGCTGCAATTTGTCGCTGAGCACGAGTCCAGCGGGAATGAAAAAGCTAGTGCCGGCGACACGATCCAGAATCAAAAGCACGCAGGCCGGCAGGAGCACCGCAAATGCCAGCAACGCGATGACGGAAGTCACGAACCATGCCCAGGTGCTGTACGGCATTCTCAGCAACGACATTCCGCGAGCGCGCAGGTCCAGAGTCGTCGCGATGAAATTCAATGCGCCCAGCAGCGAAGCGATGCAGAAAATCGCGATGGAGATTGCCCAGAGGTCCTGACCGAGTGCGAGACCGGGTCCTGCGTCGCGACCAACCGCGCTCAACGGCGCATACGCGGTCCATCCCGATATTGGCGGCCCATCGGCGACGAAGAAGGAGGCCATCATGACAACGAACGCGGCGAACGTCGTCCAGAACGACATCATGTTGAATCGCGGAAACGCCATGTCCTCCGCACCGATTTGAATCGGCAAAAAATAGTTGCCGAACGCGGCGAATGGCGCGTTGGTCAAAACAAAAAACACCATCAAGGTGCCGTGCATGGTCAGGAGCGAAAGATAATATTCCGGCGTCATCACGCCGCCGGGCGCGCCGACCGCAGACAATTTGGAGAGGAAAGGAATGTGATAGTCCGGGTAGGCAAGGTGAATTCGCAAGAGCCACGACAGCACCATGCCGATGAACACAGACACCAGCGCCAGCCCGTAGTACTGCTTTCCAATGACTTTGTGATCGAGACTGAACACATACTTCCGGATGAATCCGGTTGGAGCCGTGTGTTGATGCGCGACCGGATGTGTCGAAACCTCATGCATAAAGTCTGACCCTCGACGGAGGAGGCGACCGCTTCGCCGCCTCTTCTGAAATCGTTAATGCTTCACTGCCCTGCTTGCGTCTTCAACCACTGCTCGTAGTCCGGTTCGCTCATCACTTCCAGATAAGCCTTCATGTTGTAGTGGCCGAGACCGCAGAGTTGGGTGCAGACGATCTCGTACTTACCCACCTGCGTTGCGGTGAAATGCAGCGGTATGTCCAGCCCGGGCACGAAATCTTCTTGCATGCGCAATTCGCGAACATAAAACGAATGTCCAACATCTTTTGAATGCAGACTCAAAGCGATCGGTCGATTCACGGGCACGACCAGAGAACCAACCACGATGTCATCGCGTGCCGCAACATCGTTGGCCGGATCGAGGCCAAAGTAATTTCCGCTTCCGTCGTCGATCTTGTCAGGATGGAGTCCGCCGAACTGCCCATCGGGGCCGGGATATCGAAAATAGAAGGCAAACTGTTCGGCTTGCACGTCAACTCGCAGGGCGCCGGGTTCCGCGGGTGTCAAGTAGATGGCGCCCCAGGCCTTTGAGCCGACAAACGTCAGCGTGAAAATCTCGATGCCCACGACCACAATTGCCGTGACCACGACGGACGTCGCACCACCCGGGAAACGCTTCGCTCGCGTGTCTTTGGTTTTTCCGCTCGCCATCCACGCGAAGCATCCCAGCATCAATTGCCCCGCGAGGAACAGAACGCCGGTGCCGATCAGCGTCTCTTCCAACTGGTGATCCACCGCCTTGCCCGTCGTCGAAATATTGGGCGGCAACCACCAAGTGTGCATGACGAAGAACGCGATCGAAATCAGGGTGATCAGCGTTACCAAGACCGCAAAAACTTTTCCCATAGCTCCTCGTGTGGATGGACTTCCGCTACAACGGAGCCCGAGTCGCTCAGCTCCGTATCAACGTCGTCTTCGCCGTCAAACGTGTCAGTACGGCAAAGCTTTGAATGTGAAGTTCGCCGTCTTGGTCTCGGTGGACCCTATGGTCACTTCTTGTGTTTGCGTGCCGTATTGTTCCTGCCACGCCGTCACTGTGTACTTGCCGGCGGGCAGCCCTTTCAAACTGAATGAGCCATCAGGTCCAGTCACTGCGTAGTGCGACGTGTTGAGCACAACGAAATATCCATGCATCCATGGGTGGATGTTGCACTTCACGGGGATGAATTCCGGCTTGTCGTATTTGGTGTCGATCGGAAGCGAACCAGCGGGCTGCGACTTATTCCATTCCGGATTCACCTTCGCGAGCGGGTGGATGTTGTGTGAAGTCTGGTCGTCATTGAAGATTTGTAGCACCTGCCCCGCTTGCATCGGCAGGACGTGGGGCAAATACTGGCAGCCCCGCTGGTCGTATCGCACGGTTTCCGTGGACGCGGCGCCGCCCGGGTCTCCTTCGGAGATATACACGACCACGTACTGCAACGAACTGTCGGGACCTGTCGTGACGTTCTCCGTCATGACTGGCGTGGTGTGTTGCTTCGCGCATGTCGGCTCCTTCGACATGTCGATCGGCTTCATTTTTGGCGGCGTTCCCGTGTACGTCACCTTTCCAGAAATCGTGCCGCCAGCCGGCGGGGGTATCGGTGCTCCAGCGCCGGCCTTGACCGCATAAAAAATCACAGCAGCCGCTGGCAGAAGACACAGAAGTTTCCGATTCATTGACTATCCCTCCCTGAAAAGTTAGTTCCCGCCGCTTGCCGCATCGGGACCGATCGGCTTAATTTCGGACGCATGTTCTGAAGAATATTTTTGCCAGAGCGCGAGTTCCGGGGTGTGCATCGTCTGAAGCGTGCGCAAGAAATGCACCAGGTCCCACGCATCGTTGGGCTGAATTACGTCGGCAAACGATGGCATCGGAGTACCGTCAACTCCCGTCATGAAGATTCGATAGAGGTCTTGATTCGTCTGTCCGCACTTGAAACGCGATCCGGTTGAAAAGTTGTAGGGGCGAATCGGCTGGTCTTTGCTGTCGGTGAGCGTCGCGGCGGACGGCCCGTCTCCGTGCCCCGCAGGTCCATGACACTTCCAACATTCCATCTTCTGAAACAACTCACGCCCATGTAGAACGCTTTGAATGGTCACGGGAGTTTCCGCAGGAATGTGGATCGGAATTCCCGGCTTATCGGTTTTCCAACGCGGTGAAAAAGTCTTGATATAGGCGACCAAGTCGGCCCGTTGTTGCGGTGTCAACGGATTCCACGAAGGCATGTTTGTCGTGACGAATCCACGCGTAACCGCATTGTCGAGATCGTCGTCGGTTGGCAGAGTTCCGGTCGGCGTCGACCGGCACTTGAAAGTTGCGGCAGTGAAGTCGCGCGGCTTCGGGTCGATCCATGGGGCATTCTCGCCTTGCCCGTCGCCTGCCGGACCGTGGCAGCCGATGCAGAAGCGCTTATAAAGCGGTTTGCCACTGCTTGCGTTTCCCGTTAGCGGTCCGACGTGACTCTCTTGCGCCAATCCGCTCGGCAACGCAGCGGCGAACACGAGAGAAAAGCCCAGGGCCATCGTGATGAATGCGATTTTCGTTTTCATCGTCGCGCTCGCCTCCTAGAAGTCGAAGTCGAATCCGAGCATCACGCTGCTGCTCCAGACTGGATTCGCAGTGGAGAAAATTTGCAGTCCGCTTCCGTCGCCGCTCAACGGCAGGAAACCGTTGGATTTAACGATGGAGTATTCGCTGTGCAGCGCCAGGCCCGCTCGACTGAACATGATCGGATACCACCGGTAACCGAATGAGTAGGCTCTGACGTTTCCGTAATCGGTTGGGAAGCCAGCATTCACGAAAGGCTGCTGACTGACGTCGATTCTTTCGAACCTGGCGAAGAATACGTTCTGCGTGTTTACGTAGTAGTGGCCTTCCAGCAATCCACCAGCCCATGCGGGCGCCTTTGCTCCAGGAGGCAGAGCAGATTGCGACGAAAGACCTGCGCCCAAATACGGATTATCATGCCCGTACATGAACAGCGGCATCAGTTCGAGTTTCTTCAGGAAGAAGTCGCCGGCCACGCCAGCGCGATAGAAAGGTTTGTTCCCCAAGCCGACGAGCTGGAGTGTTGTCGTGCCGCCGCTTCCGTCCGGCGTAGTACTCGTTTCAAAGTAGGTAGGTCTTTCTCCGATGTATGCGAAGGCTCCAATTCGTTGGAGACCGAGACTCCCTGCATTGAATGCCTGGCTGAAGGCGAGATTCACGTCGTATCCGCGATTCGCGGGCGTCCCAAATCCGCTGACAAATCCAGGATTGCCGTCGTTGCTGCTAAGGACCGAAACTGAGTATCGCGTGTAACTGTTCCTGGAGTGTCCCGCGATCTCTATTCCGAGCTGATTGTCTCCGTATCCGAAGTCGTTAATCGTCCCGGGGACGTCATAGTGATAACTCTGATAGAGACCACCGTTTCCCGAGAGAAACAGGAATCGCTTTTCGGAGATCAGGTTGTCGAGTTCGAATTTTCCGAACTTGACGTTGAACCAGGAGCTCCCCTTGATGTTGTCAAAGCGAACGAAGGCGGACTCAAAGTGCCACGAAGCGTTCTGGTCCGAAGAAGGCAAAAGAACGAACGAGATATTTTTGTAGAGCGTGCCAGCCGACCAAAGATCCATGCCGGAAAGGTCGAAGCCATTCTGTTGCACCGTGCCCGCGACCAGCGTCGAACCCGGTCCACCGCCGGGAATCGAGTCGACCGCCAAATTATTTGTGCTCTCGCGGTGCCAGTTCGGCGTTATACGAAATGTGATGGGAAAGTAGCTGGGGTTCTGCCAGATGGGTGAGTCGCGCTCGTTGCCCAGCTGATAGCCATTGTCGCGAAACACTTGCCCGAAGTTGTTCAGCTCTGGCCACGCGGTATGACACGCGGAGCACGGCAGTCCATACTTTCTCGCGAAGGCCGGGATCGCTCGAACGTGGAGACCCGGCAGCGGCGCGGCTTGCGCCGTGGGGGCGTTTCGATTGAACGCCGCCAACAACAAAAGGCAGGCGACACAAAAACCGCTGATGAGCGACCATCGCAGAGCGATAGCTCCGATCGGAAATCTCCTAGGCATACACCCTCCAGCACGAACTCAGAGATGGTTTGCGGGAATCCCAGACGAACAAGTCATGAGCAAAAACTGGTGAAATTTCACGGGAGATACGGGTAGTGCATGGACGGAAGTTGGGAAGTTCTCGCTTGATGCGGAAGTCAAGCATTCGAAAAACTGCCCCCAAGAATTCGAAAAACGAACGGAACATACTCTTGAAGAATTAAGAATGCAAGCACAAAAATTAAGCTATCTTAACTTTCAGAACGAATTCGAGTCCCATTACGGCTTCTTTAAGGCGGATTTCGGCATTCGCGCCCGCTCTAACGAAATAACTCCTTAACTTTTGGATTGACTGCTTAAGGTAAGGGGGTGTATCAGTTTGGACCGTACTCCTGGCCGCGAAGCCGTAGGGGTGGTTTCTCAGGATCAGGACTACACGGCGGCAATCTCTAGAACCACTGGGGTTCGAGGCCCTTGATCCAAAGACCTCCTTCGCACTTGGTCCTTATATACAACCGAAGCTTCGGCTTCTTTGCTGGGGCATTCCTACTATTCGTCCTCCTTCAACTGCCCACGAGCGTCGCCTCGGCTAGCAAAGACAAGAGTGACAGTTGGGGTGCGGGCTTCTCGGTCGAACTTCCTTACGCAGAGGCGGATGTCGTCTCGGTCGTCCAGTCGGTCGCCGAGGATCATGTTATTCGTGGCACATATGTCTACGAACGCGAAAAGATCTTGAACGACGCGATTTCCGCAAACTCCTCGAGCTTTTTTGGCTCTTGGCAGGGTCCAGGCCAAGCATTCTACAAAGTCCGCAAAGATGCTCTCGCACCACGCAATTTCAAAGAGAGTGCCGACATCGGCGTAATCACCGTTCGCTATGTTGTCCACAGCACCTCTTCCAATAGCACGCATCTGGAAATTTTGGCGGTGTTCGTCGAAGACGGCACCAAGCGCGTCCATCCATCAAATATCTCCGTGGAGTCCGCCGAGTTCACCGAGATCCAAAACCAATTGCAGACGCTGCGGCGAGATCGCCAACGAACTGAATCGATGCACGCCGAGAAGCAGCGCGAAGAAGAACAGGCAGCTCTTGCCGCGAAGCAAGCCAGCGAGGAATCCGCAGCGTACGAAGCCGTCGAATCGTCGATAGATTCGCTTCAGAAGCGCGCCAGCGAGCTCCAGCGAACACTTGAGGTTCGCGTGCAGAATCCAAACACGGAGTTGAAGGCCGCACCTTTCCATAGTGCGGCAAGCCTCGCGAAGTTGGCGTTGAATTCCGACGTGCTCGTCGAAATCGTGACCACGTATTGGTATGGCGTCGAAACCGTGGATGGACATCGAGGATGGGTGCGTCGCGATCAGGTTGGGCCACTGCCGTGATGAAAAATCACTCGGATCGGAACTCACGAAGTATCAGGAGGTGGATTAGCTTTCTGCTTTGGTGTCTCTGCTCTTCGATGCCGGCGACCGCGCAGCAATCGGCCAACCAGCGAAGCTTTTTCACTTCTTCGTCCGAAATAAGCGGCGCAATTGTGAAGATCGGCGCGACGACCAAAGGCCGGCTTCCGACTCTCGATGGATTCGTTCATCAGCCAGATCAACCGATCGAGCGATACAGCAAAGGCTATTTCGAATGTGCGTTTCAGATGTTGCCGCCGGTCGACGGTTCCATCACGGTTCGCGTCGTCGCGAAAGTTAGCGCCTGGTACACGGATCCTGATCCGGCTCAATCCGGTTACCGTGTGCTCTCTTCGAATGGTCGCTTAGAGTCCGACGCACTCGACCACCTCGCTGAAGTTCTCCCCGCAAACGCAAGTGATGGACCTCCCTCACACTCATCGGCTCCGTCGCCGACGCCTGCGGCCAACGCGCCAGCGTATTCGTATCGCCCTTCGGCCACTCTATCGCCTGCGCTGGACCTGAATCCGCATTCATCCGCGCTGTCCTATTCCAAGAGGCCGACAACACCCGCCCCGACAGCAGGTTCGAACATCGATATCGTGAAGTCCAATCGCGCGGCTGACGAGAAAAAGGCCGCGGAATTGAAGACGTATGTCAGCAACATGGAAGAGATTCAGCGGAATCAAGCCCATCCCAGCGATTTGGCCGCCGTCAAAAAACCCAGAACTCCCGTATACGCGAAACCTTCCGAGTCAGCCCAGGTCCTGATGCACGCGGATGCGCAAGACGAGTTTCAGGTTCTCAGCCTGGATGGACTTTGGGTTCACATTCAAATTTCCGGCGCGTCGCGAGGCTGGATTCAACGCGCACAACTCGAGATGCCGGCGGGCTTCGCCCAAGCGCAGGCTGCGGAGGATTCAGCCGCTCCCTCTGGTCCCTTCAAAGTTTCTAAGGAAGAGACGACGTCTTTCCGCGGCGATTGGGCCGCTCTGAAGGGTAAGTCCGTCCGCATCGAATGGGTCGAGCCTGCTACACCTTCGCTGCTCACTTCGCGGAAAGACAAACTCGCTTTTGCAAAAGCGGTTTTTCTTCAGGCCTCAGAAAAGCTTCCCGCGTCGCAACAGCAACCCGACGGCATCGTCGTTGTCTTCGACTCGATCGACGGCGGCCAGATAGCGGCAGATCTACCCACCGTGCAAGCTCTCGCGAATCACAGCCTCTCTGATGTCGCTTTCTGGCATCAATGTTCAATCGACCCGCCCGACTCCTTCTTAGACCCCAAACCGTGACGTTAAGTCCGTACCTCGCTGTCGTCGCAGTTTACTCGCAACGATGTTGCGTAACTTGCGGCTGATGGCCAGCAGGCACTTCTTCGGTCGCAAGGCGGAGTCCTAAGCATGGTCATCCGCAGTATGGGCGCGATAGGTTGGACGGCCACCGTTCCGAGAAATCTCTCGGCTCAACGTGGAGGCTGCTCGATCCAGTCGTGAGCAATCTCACGAAGTCGCGAACCGGAAGCAATTCCTCGCGAAATATCTTCTCGCTCTGCCAAGTTAAGCG
>Ga0209169_10000903_pt1 | contig 18275 bp, 14 predicted proteins | sample HubBroMetageWRM4_FD_188346 | JGI IMG/M metagenome (GOLD analysis project Ga0209169, IMG submission 188346) | Warmed soil microbial communities from the Hubbard Brook experimental Forest, New Hampshire - Hubbard Brook CCASE Soil Metagenome WRM 4... | ecosystem: Environmental > Terrestrial > Soil... | reverse complement strand
TGTAGTCAGCTTCCTCTCCTATCCCTGGGTGCTTGATCCTTGGTCATGCCGTCGTAGGCGATGATCCTCAGTTCGGAGCTGTAGTGCTGGCCGTGGCGGTCGGTGAGCCAGAGCTGGCCGAGGTCGGGGAGCATCTCGGTGACGGTGTACTGGGCGTGCCCGGCGACGTGGGTCTGGCGGATGTGCTTGGCGAGCAGGTTGACCAAGACGATGCTGCGGAAGTCGGCGGCGGCGGGCTTGAGCTCGACCGGGACGCGGTAGAACACCCGCTCGGGCAGCTGATGGTCCTGCCGCCAGCGCCGGGCCAGGTAGTAGCGTTCCTGCTCGTCCTTGGCGAACGCCCAGGCCGAGTCCGCGACCTGGAAGACCCACTGCTCGCGGCTCAGCACGAACCGGTCGATCGTGATCCGCGGCCGGTGCGCGGCCGGAGCGGCCGGCTGGAACGCGTCGACGACCACTCCCACCATCTCGTCCGCGATGACCTCGAAGAAGTCCAGTTCGATGCCGGACGGCATGACCTGTACGACCAGATCTCCGCCCCGGCGTGCCACGGTCATCGCCGCGCCCGGCATAACCGTGTCCGATTCTGGGGGGTCGAGCGAGTCGGTGATGGCGGAGGACCAGTAGAGCTGGCCCGCCCCCAGTGCGGCTGAGGGCGGGCTGGTGCGGGATGTCACGTTCGGGTGGTCTTTCGCCTGGATGCAGACGATCCGCCGCGGGCCGCGGTCGGCCTGCTCGGCGGCGATGAGCCTGGCCGGGTCGGGATGCTGCTGGACCCAGAGCCGACCCTCCAGGGTGTTAGTGGCCAGGTGTATCTCGCCGAGGACCAGCAGGAAGTTCCCGCGCTCCACCTCGTCCGGCGACGCCGCGGCGATCATGATGTCCGGTGAGTGCTGCCGGGCGCCGCTCCAGGTGACCGGCCGCCCTGGGAAGCACTCGGCGGTCCTCGCGCTGATCGCGTCCGCGCTGACCTGGTGCCTGCTGGGAGACTGCTGGGGTCCGAGCACCTGCTGCCAGCGCCGCTGCAGCTCAGCCACGCTCGCCGTGGCGAGCTCACCCACCCCCCGCGTCCCGTTGGTATGCAGGTAGGGCGATGCCATGGTGAGCAGCCGCTGCAGCGGCACGGGCGCGCCGTCGGCCTTGGCGATCTCGCGGTCGAGCAGCTCCGCGAAGAATACGCGGTAGCTTTCCGTGATCTCGTTGACCAGCCAGCGAGAGCTGTCCAGGACAAGGCCGAGCGGCGCGGCCAGCGCCCGGGTCACCGCCTCGCCCAGCTCCACCCGCACGTTCCGGACGGCATCCTGGTAGACGAGGGTCCGCCCTGCGTAGTTCTCCCCCGCCCTGCGGGTCGACGCGGCCCCGGTTACCTGCTCGAACGTTTCCGCCAGGCCCGTCAGCGCCTGTCTTAGCCCAGCCGGATCCCCCGCAGTGCCCGCCACCGCATCCCGCGCCCTGACTATCTGGTCCAGCGGCGCCAGCGCCGCCGCCCGGGCCGCCGGATCGGCAATCAGCTCTAGCTGCTCCCGCAGCAGGCGCTCCGGCCAGGCATGCAACGGGCCCTCCAGATCCAGCCGCAGCGCCCCGAGCTCGGCCAGCCGGGCCAGCACGGGGCGAGCATCGGACCTGCCCGCGCCGGCCAGCACGTCGCTGATCGTCCGGCTGCCATCACAGGCCAGCAGGATCCCGACCTCGTCGTCGGTGAGCGCGACCGGCTTGCGATGGGGACGATGCAGCACGTTCCCGGCCAGGAACGCTGACCGGGTCCGCTGCGGCCGGAGCCAGCCGAGCAGCCGCCCTGGCCCGGCGACCGCGGCCGCGACCTTGTCGATGGCCCAGACCTCGAAGTACGTGTTCCTGCGCGCTATCAGCTGCGGCCCCGGAGTCACTGCCAGTCCGGCCGTGCCGGGGTCGGCCGATGCCCAGCCGACTGGCCCGAAAAAGCCGATGGTGTCGTTCTTCAGGCAGTATCGCTGCAGGTAGTTCGCGATCGTGAGCTCGCGCTGGCGCTCCTTAGTGCGCCGCGCCGAACCCACGCCGACATCGTGCAGGAGCTGCGCCAGTACCGGGTTCTGCCAGGTCAGTGCCTCCTGGAAGGCCGGGTCATCGGCGAGGCCGGTGATGGCACGGTTCAGGCGCTCGGCCGCGCCTGCGAATACCGCGTCATAAGCCGGCCTGCCGCCATCCAGCCCGGCCGCGGCCTGGTCCGCACTGCGCGCCAGTGACTCGTCGCAGATGGCGAGGAGCATGTCGGCCGGGAACCCCGCGCTCCGCACGCATACATCCCGCCACACGCTCCAGGTCGTCTCGTCGAGCGGGATCCGGTGTGAGACTGCATTGGCTGGCGCCATCACGACGCGATGTCGGCGAGCTGCCGCCACTCGCGGTCCGGCTCGCTTGCCAGCCTGGCCAGTATCCGGTTGTAGTCCGCGGCCCAGCCGGTGATCTTCCGCTCGTCGAACTCATCGAGGTTGTACACGACGTTGCCCACCATTTCGCCCGACCCGCCGACGGCGATGCTCCAGGAGATGCCGCTGGGGATATCCGAGGTCTCCGAGCTCGCGACCGTGCGCTTGATGATGGGGTCGGCGCCGTCGGCGATTCGCAGCGTCGCGCCGTCAGACTGTGCCTGGTACATCCCGAGGACAATCTGGGAGTTCCTGGGCTCGTCGTGGGGAGCGTTGAACTCGGGCAGATCCTGCTCGATCACGGTGATCGGGACCTCGTGCGCGTAGGCGTCGATGCACGTGTCTCTGGTGCTGGCCACGACCTCCCTGAAGCTCGCGCAGCGGCTGATGTCGGTCCGGAATGGCACCAGGTTCAGGAACAAGCCCATGGTGTTCTGGAAGGCCGGCTCATCCCGGCCGGTCGTGAACGCGCGGATGCCCGGGTCGGACTGACCGGTGACCTCGTAGCTGAAGACGCTGAAGGCCGCCATCAGGATCATGAACATGGAACTGCGCATCTCATGCGCGAACCTGGCCGCGGCGCGCATCTCGTCGGCGCTCACCACGTAGTGATAGAGAGAGAACGGCCTGGTGTAGCCATCGGGCCGGGGCCGATCATTGGGCACCGCGAGCACGTGCGCGCCGCGGAGCTTCTCCCGCCAGTACTGGCGCGCCTCGCTGGTCTCGGCCGCGCTGGCCTTCTGCCATTCGGCGAAGTCCCGGTACTGCCTGACGGGGGGCAGTTCTACCGGCTGGTCGTTGGCCCGGGCCTGGTAGAAGGCCGCCAGGTCCCGCAGGATCACGTTCTGCGACCAGGCGTCGGACGCGGAATGGTGCACCACGAGCACGAGGACAGAGTCACGCGCGTCGAATCTGGTGAGAGTCGCCCGCATGACCGGCACCTGCCGCGGCGTCATGGTGCCCTTCTCCGCCTCGATGATGAGCTCCTCGGCGACCAGATCACGGGACTGGCCGGTGGCCGGCCAGTCCCGGACTTCAAGCGGCACCCGGCACGGCGGATGTACCTGCTGATAGGGGGGTTGAGCATCCCGCACCACGACGGTGCGCAGCAGCTCGTGACGCTCTACGACGTCGTCCAGCGCGCCCTGGAGCGTACCGATGTCGACGTAACCGGCGATGCGCAGCCCGGAAACGATAGTGAACCGGTTGCCGAAGGCGCCGTTCTCCTCGCCCTCGTCCAGCGAGTGAAAATATTCCTGGGTGAAGGACAGCGGATACTGCCCCGCCGTGGAATCCGGCTGGCTGGAGGGTTGCTGCGTCATCGCCACCGGTCCCTTGCCTAGGCGGTCAGTCAGTTCAGCGGAAGGCTTTCCCAGCGTGCCCGCCAGGAGCTTGGCTGGTCATCTCGCCGGTTGCGCATGGCGCTGCTGGCCGGCTGGCCGGGCAGTGGCAGCAATGTCGAAGGTGCCGGCGCGCGCCGCGGCCAGGAGGCTATCGAAGCGTGGCGAGTCCTCTTACGGTTGGCGGCGCGGTAGACGGCGACATGATTCTCCGGCGAGTCGCGGCCGGCACGGCCCGGCCGATCCTGGTGGCCGATATCCCGGCATTCTCGTCGGCCCCGCCGCTCAGCAACCTGCTCAGCCGCCGGACTGAGAACCGGCCGCTCTACCAGGTCGATCCGCTCGGTGCGCTCTCTCAGGACCGGCCCTACATATCCGTGGCTGAGCTCGCGGCCGAAGCCGTGGGCTCGTTCGGCCGTTCCCAGCCCGCCAGCGGTCCTGTGGTCGTCATCGGCTACTGCAGTGCCGCGGCCCTTTCCCTGCACATCGCGACCCTGCTGGCGCGCTCCCGGGAAGCAATCGCCGTCCTGCTGCGGCCGTCATGGCCCGATACCGACGGCATACAGGAGACGTTCGCGAGCCTCGCGGCCAACGTAGGCGCGCGCCAGCTGCCCTGCCCTGACCTTGATGGCGATCCCGATCTCTGCGTGCGGCGGATGGAGAAGCTGCTGCACGCCGAGCTCGAGACTCTGGCCACCAGCCAGGGACTGGACGGGTCGGCCGACATCTTCGGTGAGCTGCTGCTGTCGTACCGGTCATGGCTTGCCTTCTTGCTGGCGTGCCGCAACGACCCGCGGACCGCCTGGACGGGCCGGCCCGCCGCGGTGAGGGTGCTGACCGAAGCGCCGGACGCCGTCACCGTTCCCGGCCTGGCGTTCGGCGAGTTCCTGGTCAGCCCGCTGCCAGTCCTGGATAAGGACAATCCGATCACGCCGGAGGTCGTCGAGCTCCTGGTGGCGCAGATCACCGCCTGACCTCTCTTACCGAAAGGACCGGGACACGGTGGATTTCGCAGAGCTGGATGTCATCGCGGGAGAGTACTGGCGGCCTGGCAGCCAGCCTGGCCTGGCGTTCGGCGTGGTGCGTGACGGGGAGCTCGTGCACTGCGGCGGGTTCGGCCAGAGGTACCTCGGCGGGCCCGCGCCGGACGCGGACACCGTGTTCCGCATCTCATCGATGACCAAGAGCTTCACCGCCGCGGGCATCATGCTGCTGCGCGACGACGGCCTGCTCGCCCTGGACGATCTGGCCGAGACGTACGTGCCCGAAATGCGTGGCTGGCCGCCGGTCACCCCCAGCGCGGCGCGGCTCACCGTCCGGCATCTGGTCACCATGACTGCGGGCTTCCCCGCCGATGATCCGTGGGCTGACCGGCAGCAGGGGCTGCCGCTAGCAGATTTCGCCGCGCTGCTGTCCGGCGGCGTGAGCTTCGCGTGGGCGCCGGATACCAAGTTCGAGTACGCCAGCATCGGGTACGCGATCCTCGGCCGGATCATCACGGCGGTGTCGGGGCTGGCCTATCCGGAGTTCATCCGGCAGCGGCTGCTGATACCGCTGCGCCTGACCCGCACCGGCTACGAGGCCGGCGAGTTCGCGCCGGGCGACCTGGCCCTTGGCTACCATCCCGCGGCCGAGGGCTGGGCCGAGCTGCCGATGGATCCATGCGGCGCGTTCGCTCCGATGGGCGGGGTATTCAGCAGCGTGCGTGACATGGCCCGCTGGGTAGCGGGCTTCCTGGCCGCGTATCCGCACGCCGCCGACGACCGCCCGCACCCGCTGGCGGCGGCCAGCCGCCGGCAGATGCAGCTGCCCCAGGTCTTCTTCGGCTCGTGGCCGGGTTTCCCCGCTGGCGGCTTCCCGATGTCGTATGGCTTCGGCCTGATCATCGACCAGGACCCGGAGCTGGGGCGGATCGTGCACCATGCCGGCGGGTATCCGGGCTTCGGCAGTCACATGCGGTGGCATCCGGCCACCGGCACCGGCGTCGTCGCCCTGGCCAACAGCACCTACGCCACGCCGTACCCGCTGACAGTCAGGCTGCTGGAGGCCGTGGTCCGGCAGGACAAGACCGCCCAGACGGCCAGCAGCCCGGCCCTGGCCCCGCGCGGCGAGCCCTGGCCGGAGACGGTAGCGGCGCGGGACGCGGTGAACCGCCTGCTGCAGGACTGGGACGATGCCGAGGCCGACCGGCTGTTCACGCCGAATGTGGCGCAGGACGCGCCGTACCCGGCCCGCCGGCGTGCCATCGAGCTGGTCCGCGAGCGCCTCGGCGGATTTGGTGACGACCGTGACCGCCCGGCCGAGTTCGGCTCCCCGGCCCGATGCCGCTGGTGGCTCAGCGGTAATGGCGGCGGCGCGGTCCAGGCCGAGATCACGCTCAGCCCCGAGAACCCGCCGCGCGTCCAGTCGCTCAGCGTGGCCGTGCCGCCTGCGGCCGGGTCCCCGCTGGCGGAGGCGCTGGCCCGCGTCATCGGCTGGCTCAACGGCGGCGATCCCGTCCCGGCCGGCGAGGGCCTCGACGCCGCCCTGATCTCGCGCCGGGTACGGTCCGCCGCCGCCTGGGCCGGGAGCTGCCGGCCGGGCGGCTGCCGTGCGGGCGACGGCAGCTCGTCGGTCACCGTGGACCTCACCGGCGAGCACGCCCGCTTCACTCTGGCCATCACGATTGACCCGGCCACCGGCCTGCTGTACCAGCTCGACCTGGCCGGCGGCTAGTGGTGCAGCAGATGCGGGCGGCGTGGCGGTCGGGGCCGCTGGCCGTGCGGAGCTTCCGGTTGCTGGCCAGCGGCCAGCTGGCCTCGACCCTGGGCGACTACTGCTACGCCGTGGCTCTGCCCTGGCTGGTTCTGTCCAAGCACGGCGGGCCGGTCCTGCTCGGCACCGTGCTGGCGTGCTACGGAGTGCCGCGCACGGTGCTGATCCCGATCGGCGGGGCGCTGACGGACAAGATCGGGGCGCGCACCCTGATGCTAGGGGCCGACGTCGTGCGCTGCGTGCTGGTGGCGGTGCTGGCGCTGCTGGCGACGCGCCAGGTCGTGTCGCTGGCGACACTGGGGCCGCTGGCCGCCCTGATCGGCGCGGGCGAAGGGCTGTTCGTGCCGGCCTCCTACACGATCATGCCGTCGCTGCTTGAGCCAGCCCAGCTCGCGGCGGGCAACGCGGTATCCCAGGCGGCGATCCGGGCGGGCTCGCTGGTCGGGCCCGCTCTTGGCGGTGCCCTGGTCGCGACCGTGGGATCGGCTCCGGCGTTCGCGGTCGACGCCGGCTCGTTCGCGGTGTCGGCGCTGACACTGGCGCTGATGCCGCGACGGCGGCCGAGGATAGTGGCAGCAGCGGCCGAGCCTGCGGCCGCTGGCGTCGCCGAGCCGGAGGTGACGGCCGCGGCCGCGGACGCGAAGTCCGGCCTGGCCACGCTCCGGGTGCGGGATCTGCTGCGGCGGTCGCGGGCCATGCAGGTCTTCATCATGGTGACCATCGTGGCGAACCTGGCAGGCGGCGGGCTGCTGGGCGTGGCGCTGCCGGCGCTAGCGCACGCCAGGTACGGTGCGGCCGGATACGGCGCGCTGCTGGCGTGCCTTGCGGCGGGCGGCCTGGCCGGCACGCTGCTGGCCGCGCGCACCGGCCGGCTGCGAAGGCCGACGATCGTCGCGGCACTGGCGTTCGTCCTGCAAGCGGCGGTCATGTGCCTGGTGCCCTATCTGGGCGAGGCCGGCGCGGCGGCCGCGCTGCTGGTGTTCGGCGGTTGCAACGGGCTGGGCAACGTCATCTTCTTCACCGCGGGTCAGAGATGGACGCCACCGCATCTGCTCGGGCGGATCATGGGGCTGATGATGATGTGCACGCTGGGCGCCTACCCCGCGTCGGTCGCGCTCACGGGCATCCTGGTGCATCACGTTGGCGCGGCGCTGTTCTTCCCGATCGCCGGAGCGGTAACGGGCGCGGCCTTCCTCGGCGGCCTAACCCAGCGCGAGTACCGCGACTTCGGGTCCCTGCAGACCGATGGCACCTACGTCCTGGCGGGCCTGAAGGGGATGGCCGCTGTCGCCGGAGAGCAGTCGTGAAGAAGCGTCTCGCGGCGGGCGAGCCAGATGATGTTTCGAGGCGGACGTGACGGGAGGAAACATCGGTGGAGTCGGACATCCAGGATGAGGATCAGTCCGGGACGCGGACACTCGAGGCCTTCGCGGACACCTTCGTGCCCGGCGAGAAGCGCGCTCCGGACGACATCGCCATCGCGGGCGCGGCCCCGGGACCAGGTGCGGTGGCGGCGGGCGCACTCGAGCTGCTGCATACGCCCGCGACGGGGGTGTCCGAGGGGCTGGGTGATCTCGCCCGGGCTCTGAACGGCCACGCGCAGACCTACGCGGCCGAGCATGACCTGGCCGTGGACCCGTCCATCCCGGCCTTCGTGGCGCTGTCGTTCGCCGACCGGACCGCAGTCGTGAGCGGGCTGATGGCGCCCGAGCATCCGGAGAAGGACATCTGGATCCTGGCCGCCCTGTTCTGCTTCATGGCCTTCGATACCGCGGCCCATATGCACACCGTCGACGCGCTTGCGGCCGGGCATCCAGGGCTGACCGCGATGGGATTCGCCCCGCCCGACGCCGATGGCCTGTGGCGGTTCCCTGACTTCACCTATGGCCGTCCGCTGGCCAGCCTCCACCCCGACACCACCCCGGCAGGAGACCCCGGATGACGAGCAGCGAGCGTACCGACATTCTGGTGATCGGCAGCGGCTTCGGCGGCGCAATCGCGGCCTACCACCTGGCGGCCGGTGGCGCCAAGGTCGTGATACTCGAGCGCGGGCCATGGCTGTCCAGTGAGGAATTCGATCACGACTTCATCCTCGGCTCGTCGTCCACGCGGATCTTCGAGTTCGTCGCCGGCCAGGGTATGAGCGTGCTGGGCGGCAACTGCGTCGGCGGTGGCAGCGTGGTGTTCTTTGCCACCATGCCACGCGCGCCCAGTTACATCTTCCAGCGCCGCGGCAGCCTCGGCCGGCCCATGTGGCCGGCCTCGGTGACCCGCGAGTCCCTGGATCCGTGGTACGACCGGGTAGTCGAGGCGCTGCCGGTCAGCCAGCAGGGCTGGGGCGAGGCTACCTACCCTGGCGGGCTGTGGGCTGCTGCCTGTCAGCATGCCGGTCACACCGCGAACCCCGTGAACGTTGCGATCGACACCGCCCAGTGCACGAACTGCAACTGGATGATGGCCGGGTGCCGGTTCGACGCGAAGCGATCCCTGCTGCACAACTACCTGCCCGCGGCTATCTCGCACGGCGCGGAGATCCGGCCCCTGCACGAGGTGCAGCGGCTGACGAGGACAGACGACGGTCACTACCGCGCGCATTTCACCACCATTGACGACGAGGACTACCGGGTGCACACCAGCACAGGGACGATCGACGCCAAGATCGTCGTGCTGGCCGCAGGCGCGGGAGCCACCCCGGTAATCCTGCAGCGCTCCGAGCCGGACCTCGGCACGATGCCGCACGCGGTCGGCCGCTACTTCTCCGGCAACGGAGAGCGGCTCAACACCGCTGTCCTGAACGAGGACAAGGTGCGGGACGTCCTTGGCCTTTCCCGGCCCGGCGGTCAGGCCTACCAGGCCAACCAGATCGGCCGGGGACCGAGCGTGGCGTGCTGGGACCGGCTCGACGGGTCGCTGCCCGAATTCTCGCGGTTCTCCCTCGAGCAGCTGTACTTCCCGCCCGGCCTGGGCACGATCCTGGCCCAGGCGCCTACTCCGGCCGGGCCGTCGTGGTTCGGGGTGGAGAAGAAGGAAATGCTGCGGCACTGGAACTCGTGGCTGACCATCTTCACCATGTCCGAGGACGACAACGAGGGCGTGTTCGGGCCGCCGCCGCCGACCGGCAACGCTGCCCGCATCTCCCAGCAGATGCTCGGTCAGAGCACGCTCATGTATACCCCGACGGAAAACACGCTGCGCGGCTGGGCGGAATCGGACGCGCTCGTGAAGGACATCCTGGAACGAGACGGCCTGGCTACGGTGCTGCCCTGGACGCGCCACGTGGTCGGCGCCTACACGGTCCACCCGCTCGCCTCCTGCCGGATCGGAGACGACCCGGCCACCTCGGCGCTGGACGACCGGCACGAGCTGCGCGGGCATCCGGGCATCTTCGTCACCGACGGGTCAGCGGTGCCAGGGGCACTCACAGTCAACCCGGCCCTGACGATCTCCGCACTCGCCGAGCGGGCCATGCCTGGCATCGTGCGCGCGGCCCAGGACCGGGGCGTGCAGGTCACCTACGGCGCGCCGCTGCCGGTGAACACCATCAGCGGACACGCCAGGACGGCCGCCTGATGGACGGGCGGGACGCGGCGGGCGAGCCAGCATGAGCGCGACCCTGGCCCAGCGGGCGCTGCGCAAGTCGCTGGGGCAGATCCGGTACGTCGCGCCGGTACCGCCCTCGGCCGCGGAGGGCCTGGTCGCCGAGGTCTACGCGCAGGTCGAGCACGACTTCGGCATGCTCGCGCCGCCGATCGCCCTGCATTCGCCCGCGGCCGGCCCGCTGGCGGCCTCGTGGCTGATGCTGCGCGAGACGCTGGCGGTCCAGGGCCTGGCCAGCCGGGCGGCGAAAGAGACGGTGGCGGCCGCGGTATCGCTGGAGAATGCCTGCCCGTACTGCGTCACTGTGCACAACGCGGTCCTTGGCGGCCTGGATCACGGACGCGACGCCGCGGCCCTGGCCGACGATCAGATCGAGTCGATGACCGACCCGGTCCTCAGGGACATCGCCCGCTGGGCCCGCTCGAGCGGCCAGCGGCAGGCCTCCGCGCGCGGTATCCCGCCGTTCCCGCCCGACCAGCTCCCCGAGCTAGCCGGAGTGGCGATGACCTTCCAGTACCTGAACCGGATGGTCACCGTGTTCCTGGCCGATACCCCGCTCCCGGCGGTCGTGCCCGGCCCGGTGGCCGGCGGCATGATGCGCGTGCTGGGCCGCATGCTGCGCGCGGTCGCTCTCCGCGGCCCGCAGCCCGGCTCCTCGCTGACCCTGCTGCCCGCCGCGGCGCTGCCGGCCGACCTGGGCTGGGCCGCGCCAAGTCCGTCCATCGCGGACGCGTTCGCGCGGGCGATCGCGGCCATCGAGACGGCGGGCGCGCTGGCGGTGCCGGAGCAGGTGCGCGAGCTGGTCCGCCGCGAGCTGGCCGGCTGGGACGGGCAGCCACGCGGCCTGAGCCGGTCCTGGGCCGATGACCTGGCCGCCGCGCTGCCGGCCGATGCCCGGCCGGCCGGCCGGCTGGCATTGCTCACGGCCTTCGCGCCCTACCAGGTCGGCCGGGCGGACATCGACGACTTCCGCCGCGGCCAGCCCGGCGACGAGCAGCTGATCGCGCTCTCTTCCTGGGCCAGCCTGGCCGCCGCCCGCCGGGTGGGACAGTGGCTGGGCGAGCCGGCCGGGCCGGCGCCAGCCGCCGGCCGCGCGTAGCGGCCGGACGGCCCGGCCTTCCTTCACGTCGCCGGTCAGCTGGCCGCCGTCAGACCTGGCGGCCGGCTCGACCGGCCGGTCACCGCGCCTGCCGCTGGCCAGCCCGATGCTCCGCGCGACGGTCGCTCCAGGCTTCCTGTTGCCTGCCGCTAGCACGGCTCGAGTGGCGCCGTACCCGCGCCGTACTGGCGCCGTACCGGCGGCCCGATAAAGCTCGAGTTCCGGGGCGCACCGTTTGTAGTGAATGGTGAAGCCACCGGAAGGAACCTAATGAAAAGCCCCGTTGAACTAGCGGTAGCGCATATGCGCGAAAGCTATAGCGAGCCCCTGTCGCTCGTCGACATAGCGAAAAGTGCCATGCTCAGCCGCTTTCATTTCTCCCGAGTTTTCCGGGACGCAACGGGCGTCTCGCCGGGCCGGTTCCTCTCCGCCATCCGCATTTACGAGGCGAAGCGCATGCTGGCTTCCACCTCGCTTACCGTCACTGATATCTCGCTGGCGGTCGGCTATAACAGCCTGGGCTCCTTCACGAACCGGTTCACCGAGAGCGTCGGGCTATCGCCGAGCCGGTTCCGGCGGGTGTGGCAGAGCGGCGTGCGGGCCGTGCCGGCGCCACTGCTGCCGCCCGCGCCGGCCACGCCGCCGTCGGTGCCGCAGGGATCTGTGGCTGGCCGGGTCGAGCTGCCTAGCCGCTACGCTGCCGCCAGGATCTGGCTAGGCGCCTTCGCGACTCCGATCATCCAGGGTCATCCGGCGGCCTCGGCCATCCTCCAGGCCGGGCCGGGCCAGCCGGCCTCCTACCGGCTGACCGGAATCCCGGCCGGTGAATGGCACATCCGGGCGGTGGCGATGGCCGACAGCACCGATCCCGAGCCGTGGACAAGCAGGTCGCTGCTGGTCGCGGGCCAGGGCAGCGTGACGGTGACGCCAGGAGCGGTCAGCCCCAAGGTCCTGACGCTGCGCCCGAGGCGCCTGACTGACCTGCCGATCCTCTTCGCGGTACCCGACCTTGAGCTCGCCGGTGCCTGGGACGAGCACATGCGGGACCTAACCCGGCCGGCTCCTGAGCCGGCGACCACCGGCCCGGCAGCCGCGCCCAGGCTGCCCTGGCGCGGGCCGGCGTCCGTAGCCTGGACTGACTGCAGGCGAGCATGACAGCGGGGTTCCGGGCCGGGTGCCTGGCGGCCCGTCACCCCGCCGCCATGGCGGGACGATCAGTGCCCTGGCCGGGCGCCTGCGGCGGCGAACTGGCCGGGCGAGCGGCCTTCCCCGGCCGGCCCGCGGTAGGCCTGGGCGATGTTGAGCCACTGATCAGCGTCGGCGCCAGTTGCGGTGATCGCGAGGTCGTCGCGATGGCGGCGCCGGGTCACGAGCAGGCAGAAGTCGAGGGCTGGTCCCGAGATCCGCTGGGTCGCGTCCGGCGGGCCGAACGTCCAGATAGCCCCGGACGGTGCGGTGATGTCGAAACCGAACTGGACGTCGGGCGGAGTCAGGCCGCGGGCCTGGTAGCCGAAGTCCCAGACCGCCACCGCGAAGCCCACCAGGTGCGCGAGCCGGTCGGTCGGCTCGCGCTGCACCCCGAGTGCGTCCGCGATGTCCTGGCCGTGGGCGAAGGCTTCCATGATCCCGGCCATGCCGAGGATCGGGGCCGGCAGGGGCCGCACGAGCCAGGGCACCATCTCGCCCGCCGGGACGGCCTCGAGAGCGCGAGTCACGTCCGCTCGCTGTGCCTGCCAGCGGCCAAGCAGCTCTGCGGGCGACAGGGCCAGGTAGGGCGCCATGGCGGCGGCCACATTGGCGGTGAAGTCATCACTGATCCGCGCCAGGAATGCGCGGAACGCGTCCGGATCCGCGGCGGCGAGGGTGGCCATCTGGAATGTCGCAGTCAGGTGGGCGACCTGGTGCGCGATAGTCCAGCCCGGAGCCGGGGTGGGCATTTGCCACTGGGAATCCTGCAGGCCGGCCAGTAGCCCGTCGATCTCGTCGCAGTCAGCGTTCAGGTCAGTCAGTACGTCAGCCACGCGATTGCCCTCCTGTCTCGGACCGGATTTCCCCGGGCGCCTGGTGAATTCGAATCATGCGGAATAGGTCACGGCAATGTCGTCGGGCTAATTATTGGTGAGTGCGGATCTAGCGGGCTTCTCGGGCGTTGCCTTCCCTGGCTGCCGCATACGGGCCCGGCACCGTCGCGCGCCATAGCAATACCGAGGTTGTGGGTTAATGGGGCAGGCGGAAGTATGGTGTGGGCCGCCGCTTTCTGGCGGTGACAGTATTGGCCGGCGATAAAGGCAGGGAGGCACCATGCCGACCATGTTCGGTTCGGCACGGCGGCTGGCGATGACGCCGTCGCTAGCCAAGGTCAGCTTCGCCGGGCGCGGCTTCCCCGGCCCAGCCACAGACGCCACGCGACGGCTTGAAGCGGTGCCGCAGGCGGTGATCTGCGGGTTTGAGTGGGGAATTGACACTCACGATCAGTGGGAGGTCGAGCGCCGGCTGAATCTCCTGGACCCGGAACTGCTCGGTTTCGGGTACGAGGGCGCGACCATGGCCTTCACCATCCTGGACTCAATGGCAGGCGGTCGCGGTCACAAGACCCGCGACCTGCTTGTCGGCTCCGGGGAACCGCACATCTTCCTGGCCTACATCGGCATCGGCTTTGCGATGGCGCGGCTGCCCCGGCCACTATGGAAGAAGATTGTTCCCGACCTGACCGGCTCGCCTTATTACCCGACGATGAGCTGGCTCGCGGTCGACGGCTACGGATTCGACCGGGCTTATTTCGACACCAAGCGCTGGGTCGACGAGCAGCGGGTGCCCAGGGCCTATCCCTGGGACGGTGCCCCCAAGTACTTCCTGCGGGCCGTGGACCAGGGGATCGGCCGGGCTCTGTGGTTTATCCACGGCGCCAGGGCGGCCGATGTGTCGGCCGCCGTCCAGCGCTTCGCCAGCAGCCGGCAAGCGGATCTGTGGAGCGGAGTCGGGCTGGCCGCCACCTTCGCCGGGGGAAGCCCGGCGGACGGGCTGGCCCTGCTGCGCAAGGAGGCCGCGGGGTATGAGGCAGAACTTGGCCAGGGCGCGGTATTCGCCCTGAAGGCCCGGTCCTACAGCGGCCTGGTACCCGAGCACAGCCGGGTCGCGATCCGGGCCCTGGCCGGCCTGCCGGCTGAGGCCGCGGAGGCGCTGGCCGACGACTCGGCGGTGACGGTCAGCGAGTCGGCCGAGGTGCCCGCCTACGAGTTGTGGCGGCAGCGGGTGCGCACCGGCCTCAGCGCGCTCGCTGGCAGCGCCGCGGACTGATCGCATGTGCTCGCCTGCGCGCCAGGAGCGGCAGGCGAGCACGAAGGCCGGCGGCCCGCGGCCGGCGAGCAAGCCGGAAGTGGAGCGTGATGCAAACCGCGGGCTACGGTATGCGTAATAGCGCCGGCTACGCAGAGTCGGACTAGAGAGAGTCAGCCGGACTAAACAGAGTCAGCCAGGCTATGCAGGGAGAAGACATTGGCCAGCGGCTTGCGGGCGCTCCGGCGCCGCATTTTCACCCCGAACGTCTCCGCGACGAGGATGGAAACCCGCGGATTCCATGTGAAGAACGCGTCCTCCAAGGACCTGCTGGAAACGGTCGGGCGCACCTTCCTGACCGGTTACGGCTACGCCATGGAGGCGCACTCGCCGACCGATGCGGAAGATCGCCTGGAGCAAATTCCCGTGCAGTTCCGCGGATTTGCGTATGAGGGTGCGGCGATGGGCTGCACAATGCTCGACGCTATGCCGGGCAGCAGCGGCCGCAGGTTCACCGGATTCCTGGCTGGCCGCGGCGCCCAGCACGTCTACATGGCCTACATCGGCGCCGGCTGGGCGATGGCCAGGCTGCCCACGTTCAGGTGGTCGAAGGTTCAGGCGCCCGACCCGCTGCTGCGCTGGCTGGTACTGGATGGCTACGGCTTCCACCAGGCGTACTTTCACACCGACAAGTACGTGCGCGGTCAGTTCTCCGACCCCGATTTCGGCTGGCCCGCGGACGGGCCGCGCCAGTATGCGAGCCGCGCGATCGACCAGGGCATCGGCCGGGCCATGTGGTTCGTCGGCGGTACCGACGCGGAGCTTGTCGGCTCCATGATCGGCAAGTTCCCCCAGGCCAGGCGGGCCGACTTGTATGGCGGGGCCGGCCTGGCCGCCTGCTACGCGGGCGGCGCGGACGAGGCGGAACTGCGGGGATTCTGGGAGCGAGCCGGCGACTACCGCGCCGACGTCGCCCAGGGATGCGCTTTCGCGGCCACCGCCAGGGTGCACGCCGGCCTGGTAGTTCCCCACACCAAGGTTGCCACCCAGGTTTTCCTCGGCATGACTCCCGAGCAGGCGGCGAAGGTCTGCGAGAACGCCCTTCCGGAGCAGGTCCTCGCCGGGCCGCCGGAGTCCGGCGAGCTGCCCGCCTACGAGGTGTGGCGGCAGCGCATCGCGGCTGAGCTTATGTCGCAGGGAGGTGCCGGGGGGTAGCGGAGATGTGCAGGCGGGCCGCGCCCGCACACCCGGCGTGCCGGGTGTGCGGGCGCGGCTGCCGTATCTGCCCGCGGTCCGGGCTTGCGCGGCCGGGAGAGTGCCGGGTGCACGGGTGCGGCTGCCGTGCCTGCCCGCGGTCCGGGCGCAGAAAGGCGAGCCGGCCAGGGCCGGGCAGCTGCCCGCTGGCCGGGCGCAGGCGGCCAGGAAGGTCCGGGCACGGCACGGTCGCGAACTAGCTCAGCGCGGAGCCCGCCCGATGCGATTGCTGCGGCTCAGGGACGCCGGTCTAGCCGGCGTCGGCGGGGCCGGCCGCAGTTGCGCTGGCTCGCCCGCGGGACCGGCCGGGCCGGCGGCCCCTGGATATCCAGGGCCGGATCCCGCGACAGCACCGCCTGATGCAGCCATTGCAGTTTCGCTGACGGCTCGACGCCGAGCTCGTCGATAAGTGAGTTACGCAGGCGCTGGAATTCCTGGAGCGCCCGGCCTATGTGGCCGGCGCGATAGAGCGCCGTTATCAGGAGGGCAAAGAAATTCTCGTTCATGGGGTGCCGCGCGACCAGGGCCGACAGCTCGCCAATGAGATCCGCGTGGCGGCCGAGCGTGAGGTCAGAGTCGATGCGGCGCCCGAGCACCGCCAGGCGTGCCTCTTCAAGAGCCATGGCCTCCAGCTCCAGCACGCGTCCCATGCGCACGTCCACGAGCGCTGGCCCGCGCCACAGCGCGAGGGCATTGCCGAACAATTCCGCCGCCCGGCGGTGGTTCCCGCTCTCCGCGGCGGCCCGCCCGGCACTGGCGAGCCGGGTGAATTCCTGGACGTCGATCTGGCGGGTGTCCGCCACCAGCAGGTAGCCGTCATGCCTGGTCACCAGCACCCGCTTAGGATCCTGGTCGGGCCCCATGGCGGCGGCCATCCGCTTGCGCAGCTCGAGGATGTAGGTCTGCAGCGTGGTCGGCGCGCTGGGCGGCGGGCTGTCCCCCCAGAGTTCCTCGGCGAGGGCGGAAACGGTGACGACGCGCCCCGCGTTGAGGGCCAGCAGGGCCAGCACCTGATGCTGCTTGGCCGCGCCGGGCATGATGGGCACGCCGTTGAGATGCACGGACAAAGGGCCAAGCAGCTGGATGCTCATCAGCTTTCCGGGTTCGGCGGTCATCTCTCCAGGTTCCGTGCTCATTTTTCCCCACCCTGATGTTTCCTGATTCCCGGGCTCAGAGAGATTCCTGGATGTTAAAATAAGATGACTCCTTATTTGTCCGATCGGTAATTACCTCCAGTTAATCATCGGGGTACCGGGCTCGGCTTTATCGCTGGTTGCGCATTTTGCGTGGCCTGAGTCTGTTTCTGGAGCCCGCGCGGCTAGCGTAATTGGTGATGAAGTTGCGTACTAGCGAAGCGGGCGTTAACGCGGCTGCCTGGTGATACCAGCGGTGCGGATGCGGGCCGAGCATTCTCGGAGAAGAATAGCAATCCCCGCTGAACTATCCTTTATTTACCTAATAGCCGCCCAGCTGTGGCGGGCCGATAATGCCTGCCACGGAAAGCGAGAAGCACATGACCACGAGTACCTCCGCTGCCGGTAAGGCCGGTCCTTCCGCCGCGGAACAGGCGGAAATAGCCGCGGTACCCGCCCGCATGGTTGCGGCCTGGGCCGCGCATGACGCGGAAGCATTTTCCCAGCTGTTCCTGCCGGACGGGACCCTGATCCTGCCTGGCGTTTACAAGAAGGGCCGGGACGAGATCCGCGAATTCATGGCCGCCGGGTACGCAGGCCCCTACAAGGGCACCAGGGTTACCGGGTCGCCACTCGACATCAAGCCGCTGGGAAGCGCCTCGGTCGCCCTGCTGACGGTGGGCGGCGTGCTGGCGCCCGGCGAGACCGAGCTGTCCTCCAAGGAGGCCATCCGCGCATCCTGGATACTCGTCAAGCACGACGGCAGATGGCAGCTGGCCGTCTACCAGAACTGCCCGCGCGACCCCGCCGCCTGACTCGCCGGCCGGGGCGGCCTTACCTACTGCCTGGCGCTGCTGGTAGTCAGCAGCGCCAGGCAGTTGCCTGCGCGGCGCGCGGCGCGGGCGCGTCCGTCGGCTCATCGACCCGCTGACCCGCGGGGAACGAGCTGGCCGGCGGCGCCGGTGGCGCCGCCGGCCAGCTCGTTCAGTGCCGGACGGAGCGGTCAGATGAAGAACGTATTCGGCTCCAGGCCGCACAGAACCCGGCCGTAGAGCTCCAGGTTCTTGACCGGCACGTTCAGCGCGTGCACGTTCATGGCCTGAATGTCGCGCTGAATGCGCTGGATGGGCATCGAACTGTAGATGCTGCTGGCGCCGCTGGCCTGGGCGTAAATGCTGATGGCCTCGGAGCTGAGCTGCGTTACCCGTCCGACTGCGACCCGGCAGTACGCGCGCTCACGCAGCGAGTAGGGCTCGTTGCTGGCGTTCTTGTGGTCCACCATGGTCGCGAGTCTGCGGGCGTGGTATTCGGCTTCGTCGATCTTCAGGTCCGCCTCGGCCACCTGAACGTGGGTGATCGGCCATTCGGCCTGCGCGTAGCTGGTGTGCGTGACGATGCGGCCCTCGATCCGCTCGAA
>Ga0209169_10000902_pt1 | contig 18275 bp, 17 predicted proteins | sample HubBroMetageWRM4_FD_188346 | JGI IMG/M metagenome (GOLD analysis project Ga0209169, IMG submission 188346) | Warmed soil microbial communities from the Hubbard Brook experimental Forest, New Hampshire - Hubbard Brook CCASE Soil Metagenome WRM 4... | ecosystem: Environmental > Terrestrial > Soil... | reverse complement strand
CTTCGGCCCGGAGGGCGAATTCACCGGGCCGTTCAGCAGCGACCCGCGAATCACCGATCCGCGCGGCCTGTCCCTCGACCCGTCAGGTGCACTTGTCTACCTGAACAGCGGCGACGACCGCATGCTGGCGCTCGATCTCCACGGGAACGTCGTGCGCGACTCGGGGCCGATACCCGGGCTGGACCCGGGCGGCGCCGAGTTCGGGCCCGATGGCCGCTACTGCGTCACCATGCGCCGCCGGCGGACGATACTTGCCATGCCTGCTGCCCTCGACGGGGAGGGGAAACTCCTCCTGCCGGAGGGTACCGTCCCGTTCCCGCGCGGGTTCGGCTTCGGGCGCGACGGCCGGCTCTACCTGTCCTCAGGCGTCGCGCCGTCCGGAGAAGGCGACAACACCATCGTCGTGTTCGACCGCTCCGGAACGCTGCGCACGCCTCGCCTGGTCACCGACCCCGAACTGAGCCCGCTTGACCTGAAGCTCGCTCCCAACGGGAACATCATGGCCGCCAGCGAATGGCCCTTCGGCGCCGCTGACGCCCTGTCGAGCGTGCGCGAATACGACCCGGCCACCGGGCAGCTCGTGCGCGTCCTCGTGCCCGAGCGCTCCGTCGGATTCCGCAGGCCGCGGGGATTGAGATTCGGGCCAGACGGCCGCCTGTACTGCGTAGGCGAAGACCACGTCGTGGCCTTCGATTTCTGCACAGGAAGCTTCGCGGGTCCGGTGGTGCACCTCGCCAGGCTCAACGGACAGGCGCTGGTACTCGTGCCGTAGCCGCCCCAGGCTGCGTTAGCAAGCGCCCCCAGGGTTGTGCTGAAATGACAAAGGCTCCGGTCAAGACGCTGACGTCGGTGAGCAGAACTCGCGAATTCGCGGTGTTAATTTAAGTTCCCGAACCAGGAAACTCTGCCGGTGCAGCCCGGGCCGACCGGCCATGCCCTCCCGCTTGAGAATCCGGTTCTCCGACGGATTGGGAGGATAGCAATGCAGGTTTTCCTGCGGGCCCGCAGATTAACCGCAGCGCTTTGCGTCACTGGCGTGACGGTGCTGGTGAGCGTCTTTTCCGCCAGCGGTGCCTCTGCCCAGAGCACGCTGGAAGTCAATTACGACTTCGGCGCCGCGGCCCTGGCGAATTTCAACGCGCCCATGGTTCCGCCTCCAGGGTCTAATAACTGGTCTTGCAAGCCGGCCGCCGCCCATCCTTATCCGGTGGTGCTGGTGCACGGGACGCTGGCGAACATGGATGACAACTGGCAGGCGGCATCGCCGATCCTGGCCAACCATGGGTACTGCGTCTTCGCGTTCAACTACGGCGGCGCCTCGGCCACCGACGACTTCCAGGGGACCGGGGACATCGCGACATCCGCCGGGCAGCTGGCCTCGTTCGTGAACGAGGTCCTGGCTGCAACCGGAGCGTCGAAGGTGGATCTCGTCGGCCACTCCCAGGGCGGCATGATGCCGCGCTACTACATCAATTTCCTCGGCGGGGCGGCCAAGGTCGACAAGCTCGTCGCGCTGGCGCCGTCCAACTACGGGACCACGCTGGATGGCCTCACCGTCCTTGGCAAGACGCTCGGCTTGCTCGTCCCGGTCAACAGCGTGCTGAGCACGACCTGCGAGGCGTGCGTGCAGCAGGAGGTGGGCTCGTCCTTCCTCGCGACGCTCAACGCCGAGCCAACAGTGTCAAGCGTGTCGTACACGGTGATCGAGAGCAGGGATGACGAGGTCGTCACGCCGTACACCAACGCGTTCCTGCCGGCCGGGCCCAACGTCACCAACATCACCCTGCAGAATCAGTGCCCGCTGGACGAGAGCGACCACTTGGAGATCGCCAACGACCCGGTTGCCATGGCCGACATGCTCAACGCCCTCGACCCGGCGCAGCCGGTTAAGGTGCCGTGCCTGCTCGTCCTGCCGGTCACCGGGCCGGTCGGCCCGGTGCCGTCGTTCTGATCGCGCCAATCGTCTAGGCCGGCCCGGCCGGCACGGCGATGGAGGTGATGACGAGTCCGTCCCTGGCCAGCCAGCGCCCGCTGAACTCGGTGAGCTGGCGGCCGCCCAGCACCGGCCCGGGCACGAGCAACCGCGCGGTGAAGGTCCCGTCGGCGGCGTTGATGCGGATCACGGCGTCGTTGAAGCCCAGCCAGCGCTGGGTCAGCGGGAACCATGCCTTGTAGGTGGCCTCTTTCGCGCTGAACAGCAGCTTGTCCCAGAAAACCTCGGGCGCCGCGCCGGCGAGCTCGGCCAGGGCGCGCTGTTCCGCATGGCTGGCGATCACATCGCCGACCCCGTCGGGCAAGGCGGTATGCGGCTCGGCGTCGATGCCGATCGTGGCGACCTCCCGGCTGTGCGCGAGGGCGGCAGCACGGTAACCGGCGCAGTGGGTCATGCTGCCGACTACCCCGGAAGGCCAGCCCGGTGCCCCGCGGAGGCCGGGCAAGATGGGAGCCGGGGGCAGGCCCAGCTTGGCGAGGGCCTGGCGGGCACACCACCGTGCGGTGCCGAATTCGATCCTGCGGCTGGCCACGGCCTTCTGCAGCACCGCCTGCTCTTCTGGGTACAGCTGAAGATCATCGGGGTCGTCGAAGGCTTCCACGGCGACGACCTGCGGCGGCACGATCTCGTCAAGCACGCCAGCTGGGTCCTTCGCTCACGTGACCACCCCACGTCGCCTTCCGGCGCAGGTCAGTACCTCGTTGCGGCAGCGGACAGGGTAAGTTCATGGCTGCGGCTCAAATGTAGCGCCGGAGCGGCGACTGCGGCGCACCGGCTCTGGCGAAGCGTCTTTGACGTACCGCGCAATCATGGGCCGCGCCGCCGCGAGCCCGGTACTGGTTTACCTGCCACCAGGCACAGAACTGGACCTGACGCCACAAGGGTTGAAGTGAGGACCAGAATTGAATGCTAGGCCACCGCTATTCATAATATCTGGCCCGAGCGGCGCCGGCAAAGGCACCGCGCTCGACTGGATGGTTCTCTCCGGACTTGTGCGCCGCGTGCCCACGTATACGACTCGGGCAGCCCGTCCCACCGAAAGAGATGGGATTGAATACAACTTCGTCAGCGACGAGGCTTTCACCAAGCTCCGTGAGGAAGGGCAGCTCATAGAATACACCCGCACATATTCGGACAGCTATTATGGCTCGCCGCGCGAGCTGCTGGACAGCCGGGATCCGACTCCCCTCGCCGCAGAGCTCGAGCCGACCGGCTTCGTCAAGGTCCGGGCGATGTCCGCCCGCCGCGTCATCGGCATCTTCATCACGACCAGGACAGAGACGGAACTGCGATCGCGGCTCGCCGAACGAGGGCAAACGCCGGACACGGATAATCGGCTTCGCATCAGAAGCCTGCAGCAGACCTGGGCCTGGGTCTACGACTACATTCTCGTGAACCAGGACCGGGAGGACTTCCTCGCCGAGCTTTCCACCGTCATCAAGAGCGAACTGATCAGGTCACGCGGTATGCAGTACATCACCGAGCTGCAGCACGAGGAGTCCATCCAGCCCTACTGACCGCTAGTTCGCGCGGCACAAGAACATTGAGATTCCTGACTCGCGAGCTTCGTGCCAGGGTGCCCTTTTGGCGGTGTGTCGGTTTGACAGCCGCGCATTACGCCGCGACTATCTCTGTCATGGCGAGAAGCGTATCTGTGATAATGACGGACGATCTTGACGGCTCCGACGATGCCGAAACCGTCTCCTTCGGCTTCGGCGGGGTGGTCTACGAAATCGACCTAGGCCAGAAAAATCGGGCCAAGCTAGAAAAGGCGCTTGCGCCGTTCATCGAGGCCGGCCGGCGCGTTCCCCGTGGCGGTCGCCGGCGTGCCGCCGATCGCTCGGGCGCATCGGTTGATCGCGGCGCCGTCCGCGCCTGGGCAAAGTCGGTCGGCATCAAGGTTCCGGAGCGCGGCCGGATCAGCGCCGACATCATGCGCCAGTACGAGGAAGCCCACTAGTCAGGGAAGCCCACTAGCCGAGGACAGCGGACCGGCCGCGCTCGCGGGATCGCCCGGCGTTTATCCGGGTGCGACCGCCCCGCACCCGTGTGATGATCGGGGCGTGGCGCGTTCGTTCGAGGATCTCGTGACCGAGGCCGAGTCCGCTGATGTTGCCGGATGGGACTTCTCCTGGCTCGATGGCCGGGCCACCGAGCAGCGCCCGTCATGGGGCTACCAGCGCTTAATGGGCGAGCGGATGGCGCACGCCTCCTGTGCGCTCGACATTCAGACCGGCGGCGGCGAAGTGCTTGCCGGGATTCCGAAACTGCCGAAGCTTACGGTGGCGACGGAGGGCTGGCCGCCGAATGTCGAGCGGGCGACCAGGCTGCTGCATCCGCTCGGCGTGGCGGTCGTTGCTGACGGGGACGAGCCGCCGCTGCCGTTCGCCGACGAGGCGTTCGACTTGGTCGTGAGCCGACATCCGGTGACTGCCTGGTGGGAAGAGATCGCGCGGGTGCTGCAGCCCGGCGGAACGTACTTCTCGCAGGAGGTCGGGCCGCACAGCGTGTTCGAGCTCGTCGAGTGGTTCCTTGGCCCGCAGCCGCCCGAGGTCCGCGACAACCGGGACCCGGGCAGTACCAGGGCGGAGGCCGAGGCCGCCGGGCTGGAGGTCGACGACCTGCGCCTGGAGTCGCTGCGTACCGAGTTCCTCGACATCGGCGCGGTGATCTACTTCCTGCGCAAGGTGATCTGGATGGTGCCGGGCTTCACGGTGGCGAAATATTCCGAGGAACTACGCACGCTGCACGACCGAATCGAGAACGAGGGCCCGTTCATCGCCTACGCGACCCGATTCCTCATCGAGGCCCGCAAACCAGGCGGGAGTCGCTGAGCCCTCGTCTTATCCCGCGCTGGCGCCGTCATTCAAGCGGCTGGTGGGCGATAGCCCGCGGCTCGCGCCCGGCCAGCAGCCAGCCCCCGGCGGCCGCAACCACCGGCAGGCCGACCAGGACCGCGGCCAGGTCAAGCCACGGCAGCAGGGACATGTGGCCGGCCAGCAGCTGACTCCAGGATGATGCGAGGACGGCCAGGTAGGCGGCGACGGTGCCGACCAGCGCGGCCAGCAGGCCGAGCGCGCCCGCCGTGGCCGCCGTGATCCCCCGGCGGGTCCGGGCGCTGGCTCCCGTGGCCGTCAGCGTCCGGATGTCGCCGGAGGTCTCGCTCCGGATCAGCCCGATTGTCATCGCGAGCACGCCGAGCGCGACCAGGATGCCGGCTCCGGTTGCGTCGTTGCGGACCTCATCGAGCGATGGCGTCCCGTTCTTGGTCTCGATCGTCAGGCCCGCCGCCGCGGCGACCCGCCGGGCGCTGCTGATCTGCACCGGAGTGAGCGACCGGGGCGCCTGGATCAGCCAGGCCACCGTCGCCTCGCGCAGCCTGAGCTTGGCCGCGACCGGGGCCATGATGAGCAGGTTGGGATCGGACACGTCGGTGGGCAGGCTGGCGAGCGTCTGGATCGCCGGGGTCGGGACGAACTTGACCACCGGGTTCTGCTCCGTGAAGTTGCCGTACTGCAGCACCAGGTTGGGCGAGCCCTGCAGGCCGGGCCGCGACGTCAGCAGCACCGTGCCGGGGCTGATCGCACTCGCCCTGATCCCGTAGTGCCGCAGCAGCGCTGGCGTGGCGACGTAGATGTCTATCGTGCCCTGCCCGCCGCCCGCCCCGACTTGCTCCAGACCGGTATCGGTCGGTGCCACGGCGGCGGTGAGCGGGAGCACGTTGCGGGTGCCCAGCGCCGTGGCGATCCTGGCCGCCGTGGCCTGCCCGGCCTGGCGCTGCCGCGAGCTGGGCAGCGTGTCGCCGCTGCTGCTCCCCGGGTAGTTGGCCGGGGTGTAGACCGCGAGCTGGTTGGGCGGCAGGTTCGGCCCCGTGTAGTCGAGGGGCTCGGTGAACCGGTTGGTCGACAGCAGCGTGATCAGCATCGCGATGAACACGGCGAGGGTGGCAGCGGCGAGCGCCGCCCCGGAACGCGCCCGGTACCGGGCCAGGTCACGCATTGCGATGCGGCCAGCGACCGGCACGTGCCGGGCGACACGTGCCACCTGCCCGATGATCACGGGGGCAAGCAGCACGAGACCGGCGATCGTCGCCAGCACGCCGGCCAGCGTGTCGAACGTGCTCGAGCCGCCGCCTCCGTTTGTCCCGCCCGAGAACACGAGCAGCACGAGGCCGAGGGCGAGCACGGCGAGGCCAGGGCGCGGCGACCGGCGGCTCTGCTTCGGCTCCACCGGCCGGCCAGACAAAGCCGCCACCACCGGCACGTCGGCCACGGCGCGGGCAGGCTGCCGGGAGGCGAGGATCGCGGTCACCACCGCCAGGGCCATGGCCACGCCGACCAGCCACCACGGCAGGCTGGTCCAGGGGACATAGTGGTCGGCGCTGGTCCCGAAGTACGGGGCGTAGGGGATCCATGCGCCTATGCCGATCGCGCCGCCGAGCACGGCGCCGACCACGCCAACCACGGCGCCGTTCGCGACCATGACCAGGCGCACATCCTTGTCGGTCGCGCCGAGCGAGGACAGGATGCCAAGCGAGCGGAGCCGGCGCTGGGCCAGCACCGTGAAGCCCGCCACCGCGACGAGCCCGATGAAGAACAGTCCCACCACGGCGAACGCGAGCGCGATCACCGCCGGGGTCAGCCCGCTGGGCGGCTGTGGCCGTAGCGGCGTCGTGCCTGGCGCGAAGTTGAACGTGGCGAAGCTCAGCGGCGTGGCATCGAAGAGCACGGTCACCTGGGTCGGCCTGGTGACCTGCCCGGGCGCGACCAGCGCGAACGTGTCCAGCAGGTTCTGCGGGTTCTCCACGATCCCGGTCACGCGAAGCGCCCGGCCGTCGACATGCCAGGTGCTCCCGATTCCCGCCCGGAACGATGACGCCAGCCCGCTGGTCAGGTCGACCTCACCGGGCCCGTGCGGGTAGTGGCCTCGCACCAGGGCCAGCGTGGGCCTGCCGTAGGCTCCATCCGGGTTCTGCGCCCGCAGCTGCGCGCCGGTGACCAGGCCGGTCGCGAAGACCTGGTTCTCGATCACGTCGACGGTGCCGAAGTGCCCCCTGAGCGCCGTGATCTCGCTGGCCAGATGCGGGTCGTCGCCCGGCAGGTTGACCAGCGCGTTGGCGGATCCGAACCCGGCGTTGGCCGGCAGCGGGAGGTTCGTGCCCAGCGCGGCGCCGAAGATCGTCGCGGCGACCGCGACCGTGATCAGCGTCAGCACCAGGATCTGCTGGCGCCATTCGCGCCGGAACAGGCGCAGCGCCCAGCGCAGCACCGCGCGCCGCGCTGGCACGCCGCCGCCGGTTTCGGTCGGCCGGTCCAGTACAGCAGTCATTGGTTCGGTCCCGACTGCAGCAGCGACTCGGGGCTCGCCGGCGGCATGGTCTGGTCGACGATGCGGCCGTCCCTGATGAACACCACCCGGTCCGCCCACGAGGCGAGCTGCGCGTCGTGGGTGACCACCACGGTCGCCGCGCCCCGGTGGCAGGCAGCGACCAGCAGACGCATCACCGCCTCCCCGTTCACCGAGTCGAGCGCGCCAGACGGCTCGTCGGCGAGGACAAGCTGGCGGTTCCCAACTATCGCGCGTGCGATCGCGACCCGCTGCCGCTCGCCTCCGGAGAGCTCGTCAGGGAAGCGCTCCGCCTGCTCGGTCAGCTCGAGTTCGTCGAGAGCCTGGATGCCCACCGCGCGGGCCTTTCTCGCGGTGAGCCCGTCGAGCTCCAGCGGCAGGGAGACGTTCTCCACTGCGGTAAGCCCGGGCAGCAGGTTGAAGTCCTGGAACACGTAGCCGATCGTGCGGCGCCGCAGCCTGGCCTTCTCGGCTCTGGACAGCTTCGACAGCGTCGCCCCGCCGACGAGCACGTGCCCGCTGGTCGGCTCCTCGAGGCTGCCCGCGATCGTCAGCAGCGAGCTCTTGCCCGATCCGCTCGGGCCCATCACCGCCACAAGCTCGCCGGCCTCGACGGACATGCTGACGTCTTGCAGGGCCTGCACCTGGGTTGGGCCCTCGCCATAGATCTTGGCCACGTGGTGCAGCTCAAGGAAACTCATCGCCGTACTCCTACTCTGCGGCGCAGCCTCGGCATGGCCGGGGCAGCCGGGGTTGGTGGCTCGGTGAGGGCCCGCCGGAACCGGCCGTCGGCGGTGTCCAGCCAGCGGACGACCGAGTCCAGGCGGAACAGCTCCGCGTCCACCGCGAGCGCGAAGCCGACGTCGAACTGGGCCTCGTCCTCCTTGAGCCGGGTCCACTGCTGCATCAGCTCGACCAGGTACCTGCGGTGCACCTGGATCACCTCGTGCACGTCGACGCCGGGCAGGCGCCAGGCGACAAGGATCTTGATGACGAGCTCGTCGCGCGGCGGCAGGCTCAGATCCGGCGGGGTGCGGAGCCAGGCGTCGAGTTCGCCCTGGCCGTCCGCGGTGATCCGGAAGCCCTTCTGCGGCCCGTCCTCGGCGTCGTCGGACTCGACGAGCCCGTCCCGCTCGAGCCGTTGCAGCGTGGTGTACACCTGGCCGACATTGAGCGGCCAGACCTCGCCGGTCCGCTCTTCGAACTCCTGACGGAGCTGGAGGCCATACTTGGGGCCCTCGCTCAGCAGCGCGAGCAGGGCGTGCCGCACGCTCATGATGGTATGCAACTCAGAATCATACTGAGTATAGTACCGGCGACGCGATGCCCACCGCAAGCCTGAATGACGCTCGGTAGCAAAGCGTAAGCATTTGATTACTGCGAGTATGCTCGGAACTTGGCGGGGGGTTTTCGCTGCGGGCTTCGCAGCGCCTGCCCGCCGGGACGGGGTACTGGCATATGAGCGCATCGGCGGCCGACACGGACCTGCCGACGTCACCGCTGCTTGACCGGATCAGGCGCGGAATCCTGGGCGAGGGCGAGCTCATGGAGGGACCCTTCGGGCCGCGGCGGTTAACCTACGCCGACTACACGGCCTCCGGGAGATCGCTCGACTTCATCGAGGACTTCATCCGCGAGGCCGTGCTGCCGTGGTATGCGAACACCCACACCGAAAGCTCGGGGACCGGGCTGCGGACGACCAGGCTGCGCGAGGACGCACGGCTGATGATCCGCGACGCGGTCGGCGGCACAACGGACGACCTGGTGATCTTCTGCGGCTCCGGGTCAACCGCCGCGATCAGCAAGCTGATCGGCATCCTGGAACTGCGCATCCCGGCCGGCCTGGATGCTCGGTACGGGCTCTCTGAGCTGATCCCCGAGTGCAGGCGGCCGGTGGTGTTCGTCGGCCCGTACGAGCATCATTCCAACGATCTGCCCTGGCGCGAGTCGATCGCCGACGTCGTGACCATCGGCGAAGATCGCGACGGCCATATCGACCTGGCCGAGTTGCGTCGGCAGCTCATCCACTTTGCTAACCGGCCGCTGCGCATCGGCAGCTTCTCCGCCGCTTCCAACGTCACCGGCATCCTCACCGACACCCGCGCGGTCACCAGCCTGCTGCACGAGCACGGCGCGCTGTCGTTCTGGGACTACGCTGCGGCCGGTCCTTACCTGCCGATCCGGGTCGCCGCGTCGGCGCCGGGCGAGGACGACCACAAGGACGCCGTGTTCCTGTCGCCGCACAAGTTCCCCGGCGGCCCGCAGACTCCTGGCGTCCTCGTCGTCCGCCGCGACCTGGTGCGCAACGCCGTGCCCACTACGCCGGGAGGCGGCACGGTGGAGTTCGTCGACGCGGTAGAGCACACCTACCTGGATGACCCGATCGCGCGCGAGGAGGGCGGGACCCCGGCCATCGTCGAATCGATCCGGGCCGGGCTCGTGCTCGGCCTCAAGCAGACCATCGGGACGGACCTGATCCAGGCCAGGGAGGAGCGCATGTGGCGCCGTGCCCTGCGCCGCTGGGGCAGCAACCCGCAGATCCAGATCCTCGGCAGCCAGAAAGCCCGGCGGCTGGCGATCGTGTCGCTGCTTATCCGCCATGGCGATGGGCGCTACCTGCACCACAATTTCGTGGTAGCGCTGCTGAACGACCTGTTCGGCATCCAGGCGCGCGGCGGCTGTTCCTGCGCGGGACCGTATGGGCACCGGCTGCTCGGTATTGACCGGGCCCACTCGCGTGCGCTGCGCAGGGAGATCAGTAACGGCTGCGATGGAGTGAAGCCCGGCTGGGTCCGGGTCAACTTCAACTACTTCATCTCCGCTGCGACTGCCGACTTCATCATGGACGCGGTCGACATGGTGGCTGCGGATGGCCACCGGCTGCTGCCCGACTACCGGTTCAACCCGCGTACCGGACTCTGGCGCCACGCGACCGGCATCAGCCCCACCGGCATCACGAAGCCGCCGCTCCGGCTGTCCGAGCTGTGTTACGGATCGGACGGCGAGCTGGCCTACCCGACGTGCCGGGCGCGGGCGGAGGAAGACGTCTTCCCTGGCTACCTGCGGGATGCCCGCGAGCTGTTCGCGAGCCGGTCCGCCGAGGTGCCGGACGGGCCTACCGGGCTCACCCCTGGCATCGAGGCCCTGCGCTGGTTTCCGCTGCCACCCGCCTGCCTCGGCTTGCGGGAGGGCGGCAGCGAGGCCACCCCGGCCGAAATGGCCGCGTCGGCCACAAGCAGATAACCGAACGCCGGGCCATCCCCCTCCCCCTGGGAATGGCCCGGCGCTCGTTCTCCCTAACCAGCGCTGGTTTGGGTAGCTCCAGTTACTTCGTGACCTTCACCGCGAAGAAGGAAGAGTGGGACTTGTCGAAGGTCGAGCTTCCTGCGTACCAGGCTCGCACCTGGTGCGTGCCAGCCGCCTTGAACTTGTAAGAGCAGCGCGCCTTGCCATGCGAGAGGCTTGCCGTGCAGAGCACACGCCCGGCCGACTTGAAGGTGATCTTCCCGCCAGGAGTCCGGCCAGGCGAGGTGACGGTGGCCGACAGGGTCACAGAGTGGTTGACCTTGGCGTTCTTCGGGCTCGCCGACCCGTGCGTCTTCGTGGCGTGCTTAGCCGGCGGAGGCGCAGCTGCGACGGTGAGCGTCTCCGAGTCATTTGACCCCAGGTTGTTCGGGTCGCCGGAATACTTGGCAGTTATCGGGTAGCTTCCTGCTGCCAGGGTCACCTTGCAGGTCGCGATGTTAGCTCCGCCGCCGCTGTAGGTGAGGGCAACGGCGCCGCACCCGGTGATAACTGTTCCGCCATTGGAGAACGTCACAGTCCCGGAACCGCCGGCGCTCGGCGAGATGTTGTCCTTCGCCTGGCCCACCACAGTTGCTTCTAGGTTCACCGCGCCTGGCTTGGCGTTCCCTGGAGAGATGCTCGTGGTGGTGGTTTCCGGCACGATCAGCACGAACGTACCGGACTTCGAACCGGCAAAGGTCCCGTCGCCCGAATACGTTGCCGTGTAGTCAACGTCGCCGAAGGTGCCGGCGCCCGGGGTGACCTGACACGACCCGGCTCCCGCTGTCAGCGTGGCTGTGCACGAGTAGCTTGGCGGCAACGTCGCATCGCTGGGCGCGACCGTCACGGTTCCGGTCGGGGTTCCTCCGCCCCCAGCCACAGTCACATTGATCGTGTAGGCGTCGCCGGCATGGACGGTGCCAGGATTGGCGTTGGTGATCGTGGTCGTCGTTGTGGTCCCTGCCGCAGGTGCTGCGGTTGCGGCGGACGCGGCGCCTGCCCACAGGCTGCACGTCGCTGCGGCTACGGCCGTCACGGACAGCAGCCTTATGGCGCCGGCGCCGAGGCGACGGCGAGCTGCCCGCGCCGTCTGCGCGCCGCCCGTAGCCGCACGGTTCAGTCTCATGCGGGATTCCTCCTGAAATCACACCGATGGAAGCGATGAGCGCAACCGCGGCCATCGGGTGCTAGGCCTCCAGATACCACGCTCTCTGAGGGATAGGACGCCTGATGGTGGTACAGCGTTTACGTCCGAGACGCGCGTTTAAGGAGAATCGTGACGAGTTACCGAACGACTTCGCCCAGTACTCGAGCAATGACCGGATAATGGATCTTCGTCGGCCATGCCGTGGTGCCTCTGGCACCAGGCGCCCGGCCGGGCCCCACCCCGGCGGTCCCGCAAGCAGAGAACCGAACGCCGGGCCATCCCCCTCCCCATGGGGATGGCCCGGCGCTCGTTCTCCCTAACCGGCGCTGGTTTATGTCAGCCGATGGTGATCGCGGTCGGCGGGTTGGAGTTCGACCCCACGTTGACGGGGTCGCCGGAAAACACGGCGCTGATGTAGTACGTCCCCGCGGGGAGGTCGTTCAGTGCCGCAACGCCAGTGCAGGTGTATACGTTGTCGTTGGCGGGCGCACCGGTGAAGGTCGTCAGCAACTGGCCCGCGCAGGCCGCTATCGGAGCCACGTTTGTCGGGGAGGTGCCGATATAGACCGTCACCGAGCCGGTGCCTTTGTTGCCCCCGGTGATGTTGGCGCCCATGGCGTACACGTCCGTGGTCAGCGTGATGTCACCCACAGTGGCCGACGTAGCAGTGATACTCGTGGTCGTGACGTTCTGCACGGCCAGGCCGAACGGGCCCTTGTAGGTCGAGGACTTGTCCGCGGAGTTGCCCACGAACTTGGCGGTGTAGTCATCGATCCCGTACGCAGGCGGGGTGATGGTGCACTTTCCCTTGCCGTTTGTCACCTTGGCGTTGCAGCTGTACGCGGCCGGCAGGTCTTCGGTGGGCCTGACCCGCACGGTCCCGTTCGCGGCCGGCGCCCCGGCCTGCGAGGCCACGGTCACGTTGAAGGTGAATTTCCCGCCCACATCGACAGAGCCCGGGTTGGGCCTGTTGGTGATCTTCGTGGTGGTCTTTGCGCGGATCTCCTTCAAGTTGGCCACGCCCGACGACGAGGCCTTGTGAGTGGAGTTGCCGGCGTAGAAGGCGCGCACATGGAACGTGGCGGCGTCTCCCCCAATCACCCGGCAGGACGCCTTGCCGCGGGAGAGCTTCACGGAGCAGATCGCTATACCGTCGATCTTGAACGTAACCTTTCCGGTCGGCGTTTTGCCCCCGGAGACGGTGGCCCCCAGCTTGACGATCTCACCGACGAACGCGGTCTTGGGGCTGACCGACACGCTGGTCGTCGTCGCGTGCTTGGTATGCGCGGTTGCTGCGGATGCGACGCCCGCCCACAGGCTGCACGTCGCTGCGGCCACGGCGGTGACGGAGAGCACGCGGATGGCGCTGGCGCGGAGGCGACGGCGAACGACCCCCGCCGTCTGCACGCCGTCTGTGGCCGCGCCCTGCGGCCGGTTCAGTCTCATGGGGGGATTCCTCCTGAAGTCACACCGACGGAAGCGATGAGCGCAAGCGCGGCCATCGGGTGCTGGTCTCCTGACGCCGCGTTCCCTCAGCGATAGGACGCCTGATGGGGGTACGACGTTTACGTCCGAGACGCCTGCTTTAGGGGAATCTTGATGAGTTACCGAACGACTTCACCGAGTATCTGAGCAATGACCGGATAATGGACCTTCGTCGGGTGTGCCTCGTCGCAGCGTGACAGCTAGCGATGACCGAGGGTCAGGTCGGGAAGATGCCCTTCATGTCGACCTGACGGCGAAGATGCGAGGCCAGCTAAGCGGCTCGCCGGTCTGTTCCGGGACGATCCTGCATGCCGTCCTCGTGGGCCGTTGCTTCGCGCTCTTCGTGCGTGGGCTGATGCGCGCGGCTGTGAACGGAGGGATGGGCGTTTGCGTGGAAGACCATCGCGATCCACAGAAAGAGGAACACGAACGCGGCGATGGGGATGACAACGGGAGCAAGTGCCGATCCGGTCATGGCAGGCACCTCCAAACGCCATTGCACCGCCGCGGCACCGCCCGCACATCACCCACGCAGGGTGATGCGGGCGTCAAGCGGATGATCGCCGCCTCGATCGCGGCCCGCTTGTTCGCTTAAAGTGCGCTGTGAGCACTCGCGGAGACGACCGATGAACAGCAGCCCTGAGCACCTCGACGTCCTGATCGTGGGCGCCGGCCTGTCCGGCATCGGCGCTGCCCGCTATCTGCAGGCCCGGTGCCCCGGAGTCTCATATGCCATCTTCGAGGCGCGCGACGCGATCGGCGGGACGTGGGACCTGTTCCGCTACCCCGGCGTCCGCTCCGACTCCGACATGTTCACCCTGGGCTATTCGTTCCGGCCATGGCAGAGTGCCCAGGCCATCGCCGGTGGTGACGCGATCCTGACGTACATCACCGACACGGCGGCCGAGACCGGCGTAGACCGCCGTATCCGGCTCAACCACCAGGTCGTCCGGGCATCGTGGTCAACCGACGAGGCACGATGGCATGTCGTCGCGCGCCGCACCGGCACCGCCGAGACGGTGGAGATTACCTGCGGCTTCGTCTTCAGCTGCACCGGCTACTACCGCTACGACCACGGCTACCTGCCGGACTTCGCCGGCATGGACCGGTTCGGCGGCATGATTGTGCACCCGCAGGCGTGGCCATCTGATCTCGGCTACGCCGGACAGCGCGTGGTCGTGATCGGCAGCGGGGCGACGGCCGTGACGCTGGCGCCCGCGCTGGCCGAGACCGCCGGGCACGTGACCATGGTGCAGCGGTCGCCCACCTACATCGCCGCGCTTCCGGCCAGGGACCCGATCGCGGATGCGCTCGCCCGGATACTGCCGCCACGGCAGGCGGGCCCGGCGCTGCGATGGTTCAAGGCGCTGTCCACCCAGGCGTTCTTTGAGCTCAGCCAGCGCCGCCCGGAACTGGTCAAGCGGATGATACGCCGTCAGATCTCCCGCCAGCTGCCGGCCGGATACGACGTCGACACCCACTTCACGCCCCGGTATAACCCGTGGGACCAGCGGTTCTGCATCGCGCCGGACGGCGACCTGTTCACGGCGATCAGGAACGGCAGCGTGTCGGTGGTCACCGACTACATCGACACGTTTACCGAACGGGGCCTGCTGCTGAAGTCGGGCACCGAACTCGATGCCGACATCATCGTCACGGCTACCGGCCTCGAGCTGCTGTTCATCGGCGGGACCGAGCTCCGCGTCGACGGGGAGGCAGTGGACGTTGCCAGCAAGCTGGTCTACAAGGGCATGATGCTCGAGGGTGTGCCGAACCTTGCCGTAGCCGTTGGGTACACGAACGCGTCATGGACGCTCAAATGCGATCTGACCTGTAACTACGTGTGCCGTCTGCTCAACCACATGCAGGCGACGGGCATGCGCCAGTGCACCCCCGTCAACAGCGACGGTTCGGTCAGCGCCCGGCCGCTGCTGGGCCTCACCTCGGGATACGTGCAGCGGGCGGCCCAGCGGTTCCCGAAGCAGGGCTCCCGGTTCCCGTGGCAGGTGCATCAGAGCTACCTGCGCGACTACCGGGCGCTGCGGCTCCGCGGGATCAAAGACGATGCCATGGTGTTCTCCAACCAGGGCTGAACGGGGCAGCGACGGGCGCACCTGCCAGCGCAGGCGGCCCGTCGCTGCCCGGTTCGATCGCTACTCGGCCTTGTCATTCCTGTCTCCGAGAGCGGTGTGGTGCACCGAGGCCGGGGGGCTGACCTCGGGGCCGCAGAGGGATGTGGGGACCTAACTCTGCATCACCTGACAGGCTAGGCCATACCTGTCACACCAGGACAGAGACGAATATCTCTCAGGGGACGGGAAACCCTTGGGGGCCGGGGCCCGGTTAGTCGATCAGTGTGGTCTTCGGCCGGATGACGCAGAACTCGTTTCCTTCGGGGTCGGCGAGGACCGTCCACGATTCCTCGCCGGTCTGCCCGATGTCCACCCGGCGGGCACCGAGCGCGAGCAGGCGCTCGATTTCGGCATCCCGATCCGCGGCGCTCGTGGTCAGGTCCAGGTGCACTCGGTTCTTGACCGTCTTCTGGTCGGTCACCGGCATGAAGCAGATGCCGGTCGGCGCGTTTACGTCGGGTCCGATGACGATCTCGCGCTCGCGCTCGGAAAGGACCTCCCAGCCGAGCGCCTGCGTCCAGAATTGAGCCAGCTTCGGCAAGTCGTGAGCGTCTACGACGACGTGGTGCAGGGTCACAGGCATGGGATTAGTATGCGCACCGCCCGCCGCAGAAATTTGCCTTGCCGAGGGTTTCGCAGGCGGTCGCGCGGCCGACATGGGCGGCGATAGTGTCATGCAAAGTACTTACCGACGATAAGGAACGAAGCGGAATGCGCATCCCCGTTCGCGTGACGGCCATCGCCATCGCAGCCGGGGTTGTCGCAGCAACGGTCATCGCGTGGTCGGCCGCAGATTCCGCGACGCGTTCACCGGCGACCGTTGGCAACGTCGGGGCAGAGGTCGCCCGCTCAGCGGCCCGGAGCGCCCGGCCGTCGCCGTCCGCAACCCCGTCGGCCAAGCCACCCGTCCGGATCGTCGGCGAGCCAGCCGGGGTGCAGGCCAAGGGTGCCGTGCTCGCCGATGCCAAGACGGGCGCGCTGCTGTGGAGCCGTGGCCTGAACACCGAGCTGCCCATGGGCAGCATCACCAAGGTGATGACCGCGCTTGTGGTCATCCGCGCCGGGGACCTGAACCGGAAAATCCGGGTTCCGAAGTCCGTGATCGCGTACGTGTCAAAGTACGGCGGGGAGAGCGCGGGCTTGCACCCGGGTGACGTGGTCACGGCGCAGGAGCTGCTCGAGGCGATGCTGCTGCCGTCGGGCTGTGACGCCGCCTACACGCTGGCTCTGGCGTACGGCCCCGGTATGTCTGCGTTCCTGGCCAAGATGAACGAGACGGCCAAGCAGCTGGGCATGCTGCACACGCACTTCACCAGCCCGGACGGGCTGCCATATCCCACCGAGTTCTCGACCTTCTCCACCCCGGCCGACCTGGTCACGCTGGGCATCGCTGCGATGAAGTCGGCCGTGTTCCGGTCGATTGTGGCGCAGCCGTTTTACCAGCTGCACAAGGGTCCCGGGCACCACGCCTACTGGTGGGACAACGACAACGATCTGATCGGCACGTATCCGGGCGCCACCGGGATCAAGACCGGGTTCACGAACGTAGCTCTGCACTGTCTGCTCTTCTCGGCGTCGCGTGACGGGCTGAACCTGATCGGCGTCGTCCTCGGCAGCCCAGCCACCAGCCCGGAGACCGGTGCCGTCGCCGCAACCAAGATCCTGAACTGGGGCTTTGGCTTGCCGCGCACCTAGCAAGGCGCGTACGCGACACCCGGCGTTAACGCGCCGCTAGCTCGGCGCTAGCGATCAGTTACCGCCTTTGGGTGGCAATGCGGTGCAATCAAGGCTGCGCGGGGCCGTTCCCTGCCATCGCTCCGTGGAACGGCCCCGCTTCCGTGAGCCGCTGCCAGATCCGGCCACCGCCCAGATCCCTCCGCCGCCAGATTCTGCCGTCGCTGCCGATGCGGTCAGAGTTCGTCCCCCTCCGCGAACGAATACGGCGGCCACGGGCCGGTCACTTCGGCGCGGAGCGCGGCGTGTTCTTCAATGACCGACGCAACGATCTCGGCGAACTCGTCGGCGCGCTCGGCTTCGAGCAGGTACGCGCCATTCAGCACCATCCATCCCGAGTCGGCGCCGAACCGCGGGTCTGGCGAGGGACGGCGCCGGGCCGCCACGGCGACGTCGCTGAGCGCCTGGCCGATCTCTTCGGCGCACGCTTCCGCCTGAAGCCAGAGTGGCTCCAGGGAAGGCAGGTCGGCCGGTACGCCCGGCCCGACGGGCTGGCCGTACGGATCTGCATACACCTTGACGCCCCACTCCTGCGTGCCGCGAAACGACTCCACCATCACCGCGAGCTCGGCGCGGCGCTCGGCGAGCTGCCTGCGGATCGTCCCGTCGTCCGGGTAAACCGTGGCCAGTCGGACCGGCAGGACGGGGTTGTCCCCGGCCAGGCTCGCTATCACCTGGTGGTGCGCGCGCCCGGCGGTCTCGATCGCGGTCAGGCCGACGAGGAGCCTCGTGAGCGGCCTATCCCCGTGGCTGGTGTCGCCGACCGTGCCGACCACCGCGGACAGGCCCGCTTCGGTCACCGCCCGGACCAGCTCCCCAGCGACGCCGGTCACGCCGGACAGCTGCTCGGTTCCGACCTCGGTGGTGACGGCGTAGACCCAGACGACGTTGCTTGGATCCTCGCCGTCCGCCGACCCCGCTGTTCCGGCCGAGCGGCAGCGGCAGAAAACCGATCTGGCCGCGTGGCCGTTCAGCGCCTTGCGCGTCTGGGACAACAGCCCCTTTTTCATGATGCTCGGTCCTCCTTTTCGGCCGCAGGGTGGTGCGGTCACGGCTGGTCGAGGTGGCGGGCGAGGGTGCGCAGGCCGCGGTGGGCGGCGGTGCGGACGGCGCCGGGTCGTTTGCCGAGGACGGCGGCGGCGCGGGTGGCGTC
>Ga0209169_10000901_pt1 | contig 18309 bp, 8 predicted proteins | sample HubBroMetageWRM4_FD_188346 | JGI IMG/M metagenome (GOLD analysis project Ga0209169, IMG submission 188346) | Warmed soil microbial communities from the Hubbard Brook experimental Forest, New Hampshire - Hubbard Brook CCASE Soil Metagenome WRM 4... | ecosystem: Environmental > Terrestrial > Soil... | reverse complement strand
TGCCAAACGTCCGACACCTGCGCATTGTCACGGCTGACGTCGCCATGCTGACAATTGATCGGACAGATCTCCTGATTCAGATACTGCGCAGGGTTATCGCTGGTGGTGTCGGAAAGTGTCAGGCGATTCTTCGAAGTGATATCCCAGTCAAGTCGTCCGAAGTACTTGGTGAACGGGTTGCTGTTAGGGGTGTTGTAGGTGTAGTTGTTCTGTGCGATGCCGCTGCTGATGTTTGGATTGCTGACGTTTGCGCCCGGGAAGTACTTCTGCACCGCCGTTGAGACGCTATCAAACAGCGCCGATGGAATCGCGTTCGATCCATACTCAGAGGCAAAGGTCTTACGGATCACGCAGGGACAGGCCTGGCTGAATGATTGGCCGCTTGGCAGGACATAGGTGTGGGATCCACTCTGCTGGAGAACCTGTGTCGTGGGATCGTAGAGATCGGGAATACCCGAGTTGAAGGTGCCATTCTGGAAGGAGCTAGTTGGCACCGTCTGAAAACCGATGCTCGATCCGCCGTTATTGATGGTCTTGTCGTAGTCGAAGAAGAAGAACATGCGGTGCGGAATGATCGGGCCGCCCACGTTGAATCCGAAGTTGTTGTACCGCAGAGGCCCCTTCTTGGGGTTTGTGCCAAACGCGTAAGGGAGCGCGTTTAGCGCGTCGTTTTGGAAGTACTCATACGCACCACCGTGAAACCTGTTGGTCCCGCCCTTCGAGATCTGGTTGTAGACGACGTTCCCGATGCCGTACTGGGCGCTGAAACCTGAGGAACTGATCGTAACTTCGCTTGTCGCTTCAAAGATCGTGACGTCCGAGTTCTGACTCATCGGGAGCGTTGTGGTTGCACCGTCGGCAAGCACCGATTCGAACGGGAGGTTGCCGTTGATAGCCGTCTGGCCGGCGTTCGGTTGCACAACGGTACCGGAGTTCTGCGGTGTTCCAGCCGCGCCCGGCTGCAGCCAGATGAAGTTCTCCCAGTCCGCGCCGACCTGCGGCAGTTGCGCCATCGTCTGTGCTGTAAGCGTCCGTTCCTGCGCACCCGATTCGGTCTGAAGGAGAGGAACATCGGTGGTCACCGTGACCTCTACGGACTCCGATCCGACTTGCATGTGCGCGTCAATGCCCTGGACGCCGACATCGAGCGTAATCGGGCCGCGTACCAGCGTCTGGAAGCCGTTTTTGGTGAATGTGAGCTTGTAGTGGTCAGCAACGATCGGTCCGGTATCGTAAAGTCCTGCCGAATCGGTGGTGAAGGTCTTTGTGACTCCCTTGTCCACGTCAGTCACAGTGACGGTTGCTCCCGGAATGACGGCTCCGGTGTTGTCGGTCACTGTGCCGCGAATGTTGCCGGAGTTGGTGCTCTGCCCGCGAACTGCGGGCGCAACACATCCTAGCAGGACGGTAGCCAAGGCAATTGCCGTCGCCGGCCGAATCCGATTCATGATCTCCTCCAGAACAAAGTGACACAACATCGATGGTTTTCTCAGGTGAAGGCGCAGCATCTGTTCATTTCCCTGAAGACAAACGCTTATCCCTTCGTGCGGAGAGCATTCCATCCAACTAAAGGTTGACTTGTCAAGCAACAATTTGGTCGGGTTGCAGAATGTCGTACGGTGAAAATGCTCTAGACAAAGGTTTTTCTAGACCTGCAAGACAGGTTGGGAGCTGTCCCCTTAAGGCCAAAAGGATCAGGTTTTATGGATGGAAGGGCGGCAAACGGCCAGAAGATGGTCCGGCCCGCGGCTGAGGTTTTCTCTATCACCTGTCCGACTGCAAGTTGTTTTCTGGCGCTGTTGAAAACAAGCGGGTGAATGAAACTCTTATCGCAAAATTGGCGTATAGGGGCTTAGGGTACCTTCTCAGACAACCGATTGTCTTGATATCGCGAAAGTGTAGTTTGTCTTGACAAGCCGAAAATCGCTATTGCCTGATAGTGAGGTTTTCACCAGTCGCGTATGAACCCGATCGGTCTTCGTAAGCCAACTTATTCCGCTGTTCTTTTTCTCGTGACCACAGCATGTCTCGTGGGTTCGGCGGGCGCGGACGCGCAAAAAGTGCAGACGTGGTTGACAACGCCGGACAGAACGAATCTGGTTGCACGGCAAGAGCCGGTTCGTTTTCATCGCAAGGATGCGGCGTCCCCGGTGATTCGAGTCAACGACGCGAAGACCTACCAGGTGATCGATGGGTTTGGCCACGCGGTAACGGGCGGAACGGCGCAACTGATGATGAAGATGTCGCCGGGGGCGCGGCATGCGCTGCTTGAAGATCTGTTCGGAAACAAGTCGGGCCAGCGAAACGTGAGTTACATACGTGTCAGCATCGGTTCCTCTGACATGAACGAGTCGGTCTACACGTACGATGACATGCCCGAGGGCACCACCGACCCAACGCTCGCTCATTTCTCCCTTGCACCCGACGAAGCCTATGTCATTCCTGTGTTGAAGGAGATCCTGGCGATTCATCCAGGCATTCATATACTCGCTTCGCCATGGTCCGCCCCAAATTGGATGAAGGACAACGGCAAGCCGAAAGGTGGCACGCTGCTGCACGAGGACTACGAGGTTTACGCCAACTACCTGGTGAAGTACCTCCAGGGCATGAGTGGCCTCGGCATTCCTATTGCAACCATCACGGTTCAGAACGAGCCTGAGAATCCGAAGAACACGCCGAGCATGGTACTAACAGCAGAACAGGAGGCCGAGTTCATCGGCAAATACTTTGGCCCCGCGGAGGAAAAGGCTGGCCTGCATACAGAGATCGTCGCCTTCGATCACAACTGCGATCATCCTCAATACCCAATTGAAGTGTTGAGTGACCCGGCGGCGGGAAAATACACCGGTGGTTCAGGCTTCCATCTCTATCTAGGTGAGATCACAGCTCTGACGACCGTGCACGACGCATTCCCGGGCAAAGACATTTTCTTCACAGAGCAGCTGGTGCTTCCACACCATGGCGCGACGGATCTGGGGATAGCAGAGCCCGTCGCACACGTGATGATCGGGGCCACAACGAACTGGGCGAGGAACGTGCTTCTGTGGAACCTTGCAGCTGATCCACAGAGTGGACCGCATACTAACGATGGCGGATGCCCTGTCTGTTCAGGCGCGGTTACTCTGGACGGCGATAATGTCACTCGGAATCTCGCCTACTACGTAACAGCGCACTTCACCGCCTTCGTGCCTCCCGGGAGCATTCGTGTAGGCACCAATACCGAAGGCGTCGATCTCCCCAACGTTGCATTTCGTGCGCCTCAGGGCGGGCACGAACTCGTTGTTAGCAATACCACCGCGACTGACACAAAGTTTTGGATCGAATATGACAGCAGATTTGCACAAATGAATCTGCCTGCAGGCGCGGTCGCCTCTTACACATGGTGAGCGCTGCTGAGGAACTTTTCTGGCCGATGGCCGCTGACGCATTTTTTCGGAGAGAACGATGACCGCCGCAAGACGTGGACCTCGCTATCTGCTGTTGACTGTCCTGCTTTCCTTGGTGACCCTGGTCTCCCGGGCTCAGAATGACTCTTCCTCCGAAGCGGCAATGCATCGCTTCGTCAGCGGGCTCATGTCGAAGATGACGCTCGAAGAGAAGATCGGGCAGATGTCGCAGATCGCGCAGCATGCGCCACCGCTTATCCCGCACGAGGAGAGTGTCCGTCAGGAGCAGGTCGGATCGTTCCTCTTTGTCCGCGATCCGCAAGAGATCAACCGCTTACAGCACATTGCCGTGGATGAGACACGATTACATATTCCCCTCATCTTCGGTTTCGATGTGGTCCATGGCTATCGCACGATTTTTCCCATTCCATTGGCGCTAGCTGCATCCTGGGACCCAACACTGGAAGAGTCCGCGCAACACATGGCGGCGCGTGAAGCTGCTGCAGTTGGTATTCGCTGGACATTTGCGCCAATGGTGGACATCGCTCGCGATGCGCGATGGGGTCGCATCATGGAGGGGGCGGGTGAAGACCCCTACCTGGGGCAGCGCATGGCCGAGGCACAGGTGCGCGGCTTCCAGGGAACTGACCTCAGTTCTCCGGACAGCATTTTGGCGTGTGTGAAGCATTTTGCAGCCTACGGTGCGGTCGCGGGCGGCCGTGACTACGACGAGGTCGACGTCAGTGACAACTTGCTTCAGAACGTCTACTTGCCCCCGTTTCATGCTGCCGAAAAGGCTGGTGCGGCGACGTTCATGGCGGCCTACATGAACTTCAATGGCATACCAGCCAGCGGTGACCGTTATCTGCTGGACGATATCCTGCGCAAGGACTGGGGCTTCCGCGGCCTCGTTGTCAGCGATTGGGAGACGATTCCAAACCTGAGGACGCACGGCTTCGCCGCAGACGATGCAGACGCTGCTGCCCGCGCTGTGAATGCGGGCGTTGATATGGAGATGACCTCGCACGTTTATCTTCAGAACCTCGCTGCGGACGTCAAGGCAGGGAAGGTCAGTGAACGGACGATCGATGACTCAGTACGCAGGATTCTCGAAGCGAAATACAAGCTCGGTCTGTTCAAAGATCCCTATGCGCCCCAAGGAGCTGCGGAGCGCGAACTGGTCTCGCCTGCGCAACGCCAAGCTGCCCGAGATGCTGCTGAACGCACTGCTGTGCTTCTTAGAAACGAAGGCGATCTGCTTCCTCTTCGCCAGAGCTCGCTGCACTCGATCGCAGTAGTTGGTGCGCTTGCGGACTCCAAAGCAGACACCATGGGTTCGTGGAGTCTTGCGGGACATTATGACGACACCGTGACCATTCTCGAAGGCATCCGAGCCAAACTGGGCAGTTCTGTCGACGTGCGGTTCGCCCGTGGTGTGGAACTGGATCGAGGTAGTGAATCCATCTTTGATCCGCAGTTCGCCAGCCCGAAGCCCACACTTCTCACGCAACAACAAAAGGATGCGGCTTTTGCCGAGGCTCTCGATACGATCCAACAGTGCGACGTCGCCGTGCTGGTCATGGGTGAGTTGCAGAGCATGAATGGCGAGCGGGCGTCCCGTCAATCGCTCGATTTGCCTGGTGATCAAGAGAAGCTCCTTGAAGCTGCGATCGCAACCGGCAAGCCCCTAGTGCTTGTGCTTCTAACTGGACGTCCGCTAACAATCAATTGGGCTGCGGCGCACGTTCCGGCGATCCTGAACGCGTGGTATCCGGGCACGGAGGGCGGCCATGCTGTCGCAGACCTCCTCTTCGGCGATGCGAATCCGGGCGGTAAGTTGCCGATCACTTGGCCCCGCAGCGTGGGGCAAGAGCCGTTGTATTACAACCCAACACTGAGCCAGATACCAAATGACCGCGACACTATGTACTGGGACGGCTCGAATGCTCCGTTGTATCCATTTGGCTACGGGTTGAGCTACTCAAAGATATCGATCGGCGGTCTCAAGCTATCAGCCGAAAAGCTCCAGCCTGGCGGAACACTTTCAGCCACCGTCACTCTTCAGAATTCAAGTCAGCGCGATGGCGATCAAGTCGTGCAGCTCTATGTTCATCAGCGAGCAGGCAGCGCCGCGCGTCCAGTTCGGGAACTCAAGGGTTTCGAGCGAGTGACTGTCGAAGCGGGACAGACTCGCACCGTGACGATTCCGTTGCACGCCGACGATCTCCGATATTGGAGCGCAACGACGAGGAGATGGGAAGAAGGATCGGGAACGTTTGACGTGTGGGTGGGCGATTCCTCAGCCGCCGTCGATCACACCACATTCGTAGAACAACCGTAGTCGACGTTGTACGTATAGCACCAACTATCTATCTCGGTGTTCAGCCGGAATGAGTCTCAGTTGACGAATCGGGCCAGCGATAAAGAATAAGAGTAAGGCCGCGATCGGAGCGACCCCGCTTGCCGCCGCGAGAATGAAGCCGTAACCGAACTTCGATATCAACGGCGCGGTGAAATGGATAAGCAAGATGGACGAGATTCCCGCAGCCATACCTCCCAGACCCGCGACTGTACCCACAGCGCTGTTGGGGAAGAAATCTGAGGGTAAGGTTTGCACGTTGGAGATCCACATCTGAAAACCGAATAGCACTATCGCGATGCAAACGATGGCTCCAGTTGTGGTGTAGGCCCGACCGGCGAAGATGCCAACAGGCATCAGGCATGCAGCGACGGACATCGTGATGCGTCGCGCCGTGTTCACTGACAGGCGAGCTCGAATTATGCGACCAGCAAGCCATCCGCCGAAGAGCGCGCCGACGGCGGCAGCGAGATAGGGCACCCAAGCGTATGCTCCGATAGCCTTGATGTCGAGATGTCTAGCATCCCTGAGGTACGTGGGTAGCCAAAGCACGTAAAGCCACCACACCGGATCGACGAGAAACCGCGCAATCAGGATTGCCCATGTTTGGCGCATGCAAAGCAGTTGAGATGTGGGAGGCGGTGGGGCATCGCCTGATTCCGCATGCCCGAGTTCGATGAGCTCGCGTTCCTGAAGGGTGAGGCGCGGATGCGAAGTCACCGGCCGGTAAACGATAAGCCAAATTGCCAGCCAGAAAAAGCCAAGGCAGCCCACCAGAAAGAAAGTGTTGCGCCAGCCAATCGCAGGATCCAACCAGCGTGCGACGAGCGGCGGGGCGAGCACTCCGCCCATGCTTGCACCTGCGTTGAATATGGCCATGCCAGTAGCTCGCTCACGTTGTGGGAACCACTCGGCGATCACCTTTGCGGCGCCTGGCCAGTTGCCGGCCTCTCCCAGTCCGAGGAAGAAGCTGCAGACAGCGAAGCTCAAGTAGCCGCGAATAAGACCTTGCGCCATGGCTGCACAACACCACACGATCACCGAGACTGAAAATCCGATCCGCGCGCCGAGGCGATCGAAAAGCCTGCCACTTATGGCCTGAGAGAGTGTGTATGCGCACAGTAAGACCGTACCGACGTTGCCGTAGAGTTCGCGAGTGATCCCCAACCCTGGGCCGAAATCGGTCACAAGAAGTCCGATAGAGTTGCGATCGATATAGTTGATGCAAGTGATAGCGAAGATGAGTGCGACGATGTACCAGCGCAGCCCACGGATGTGCGTCATTGCGTTGCCTCCGATGGGCGCGGAAGGTTTGACGAGCAGTGCGGTCGGTGTGCCGGCATCGTTGACGTGTGCTGAAGATAACATTGTTGCGGTAAATGGCACGGCAGGTCAGGAGATCGATAAACGGTGAGTCAGACACGACTGCGGCATTGGGTTGAGATCGGTGCGGTCTGCATTTTATGGGGTGCGTTCTTCTTTCCATGCGTTGCCGCTTTGGCGCAAGGGGTGAGCGAGCAGTTGGGCGCCAGCGACACGTCGCATGTGAAGGGCAAACCACCGCTCGTAGACCTTATGGCTACGCTGCCCACTACTCTCAAACCAGAGCTCGTCAACGTCCATCCGCGTGTGTATTTCACGGATGCAGAGCTGGCATCCCTAAGAGAGCGCGCGCACGGCCCAGATGCCGCGGAGTGGAAGCTCATTACGGAGCACCTTCGCGCTTTACAGATGCCGCCGCCTCCACCGCCCGCAGAAGGCCGCCGTGCCCAGAATGAAGTCGCCATGGGTATTGCAGAGGCCGCCTTCGCATATCGTATTGACGGCGATCCACGCTATCTGAAGGCGGCGATCCGTTACATGGACGCCGCGGTGAGCTACGACGTGTGGGGCTATGCGTTCTCGAAACCAAACACGGATCTTGCCGCAGGTCATCTACTCTATGGGCTTGGTCTTGGCTATGACCTTCTCTACCGCGACCTTACACCGGAGCAGCGCGACAAGTATCGTGCCAAACTGGCGCGTCAGGGCCACCTTCTGTACGAGGCCTTCAAACCCAAGCCGGGCCGCGTGTACGCGTACAGCCAGAACCACACGTTCATTCCGATGGCCGGCCTCGGCATCGCAGCCTACGCAGTTTATGGCGAAGTCCCCGAAGCTGCCGATTGGGCTCGGTTGGCGCGAGCAATCTATCAGCGTGTGCTTCAGACCTACTCGCACGATGGTTATTACTACGAAGGTTACGAATACTGGATCTTCGCGACACCGTGGTTGATCCACTATCTCGACGCGCAGAAACACGCAGTGGGTGAGGATCTCTTCGATCAACCCGGGCTGCACGACATGTACCTTTATGCGGCGCACGCTCAGCTTCCCGGAGGCAGAGACGACTTCGACTTCGGAGACGTGTACGGCGGCCCGATATCACGTGCAGGCAAAGGCGACGACTACGAGCGCAGCCATCCAAACGGACATTTTCTGACGAACTACAACGTGCTTTACGATCTCGCGCGGGAGTTCCGCGACTCCAAGACGCAGGGCGTCGCGGACTGGATGCGCGACACGCTACACCAGGTAAACGCCGAGGAATGGTGGTCGGTTGTTTGGCGCGATTCTGACGTTAAGGCCGCGCCTATAACCAGTCTGCAGCCCTGGCATCGCTTTCCAGACATCGATGTTGTTTTCTGGCGCAGCAGTTGGGATGCGAACGCTACAGCCGTAGCCTTTAAATGCGGACCGCCTGAAGGGCATCAGACTTCCCAGCTAATCGAGCGCTATAAAGACTGGCGCCTGGAAGACGGCCATGTGCATCCCGACGTGAACAGCTTCATCCTCTATGCGAAAGGTAAGTACCTGACTGGAGACTCGGGCTACGCCGGTGTTCCACGGACCATTGAGCACAACACGCTGCTGGTGAATGGGCAGGGCCAAGGGAAAGAGGGGACGCACGATGCATGGCATGACCTGCCGTATACGCAGCTTGATACGGTGCGCATCGTATCTGCCGAGATGGGGCCTAAAGGATTTACGTTTGTTGGCGAAGGTGCCGGGGCATACGACAGTGGGCTTGGCTTGATAAAGTTCCGGCGCACGCTGACGCTGAACGCCAGCGGCGAACTCGAAGTCAGGGACGCAATCGAGACTAGAACTCCCGCAACGTTGACAGAGCTTCTGCACTCGGACACCACGATTGGCCAGCTAGCGGCCCAGGCGTTCAGCATTCCGAAAGAGCACCCAGCTCTGAAAGCGACAGTGAGCGCCGTTGGAGCGCAACTCACTACTCGCATCGAACCGAACATGGTTATGGGACCCGGCAAACCAGGATCAGTGGATAAGGGCGAGTTGGAACAGCGGGGCGAACGCCTTGGCGTTACAACCCAAAGACCGGTGTCGATGGCGCAGTTCGACTGGGGGTTTTATTTCTAAATCAAGCAGCTAAATCGCTCCCGGCGGCCCATTCTACTTTCCCTCACTTCGCTTCCGCGCCGCCTCGAACTCGTCTCCTACGTTCCACTCCACCGTATGCGGCAGATGAATGACCTGCCAGCCAAGATCCATGCCGAATCGCACGAGATTGGCATCACCGCGGAAGTCCCAGTTGGGATCGAAGTTGTCGGAGAAGTTGTGATAGTGGTGCTCGTTGAAGTCCTTCTCCTGCGCGATGCCCCAAGCGTGATCGTGGCCTTCGTACAGCGTGCCTGCATCAATTGAGAATGCCGGTATGCCTACGCGCGAAAGTGAGAAATGATCGCTGCGATAGTAGCTTCCGGCTTCGGGTCGCGGATCGGGAACGATCGCCAGACCGAAGCTTTTCGCGGTGGTTTCAACCTCAGGGAAGAACGTCGTGCGCTGCGCTCCGTTGACGTTGACCTCCTGTTGCACGCCGATCGGCAGCAGCATGTCATAGTTGATGTCCAACGCGATCTGAGACGCAGGAACGGGCGGATGCTGGCCGAGATACTCCGAGCCGAGCAGACCCTGTTCTTCGGCCGTCACCGCCGCAAAGATGACCGAGTGCGGAAGCGTAACGCCGATTTGGCGGCTGAAGTCCGCCCACGCGTGTGACATCTCCAGCAACATCGCCACACCTGTGCCGTTGTCCGCCGCGCCGTTGTAGATGTTGTCGCCGGCCATTCCAGGTACAAAGCCGAGATGATCGTAGTGGGCCGTGTACATCACGGCCTGATCAGGCTTGCCTGTGCCGGGCAACACCGCGACGACGTTCGGGCTCTGGAACGGACGCACCGTGCTGGCGACTGTGGCCTTCAGGCGCACAGGAAGCTCAACCGCTTTGAAGCCGCGTTGGCCCGCTGCGTCGAATTCGTTGTCGAGATCGAGTCCGCTCATCGCGAATAGCTTGCGAGCGACATCGAGCTGAATCCAGCTCGCAGCTTGCAGATGCGGATTGGTGTCCTGCTTGAGATAGGTGTGTTCGCCGGAGTTCGAGTTCTTCACGACGTCCCACCCGTAGCTGGCGAGATCGGTGCGATGGATGATCAGTGCACCAACCGCGCCCATGCGCGCCGCCTGCTCAAACTTGTACGTCCATCGGCCGTAGTACGTGAGCGCCTTGCCCGCAAAGAACTTCGGGTCATCACTCGGCGGATCGCCCACGATGCAGAAGATGACTTTGCCCTTCACATCGACGCCTGCGTAGTCGTTCCAGTTGAACTCGGGTGCGGTGATGCCGTAGCCGACGAAGACGATGGGCGCATCGATGTTGGCCACTGGCGTCAGCGTCTGGTTGGCGACGGTGAAGTCGTCGCCGAACTTCAGCAACATCGGCCCGCCGCTCTTGGGCTCAAACTCAAAGCTCGTCTCCGCAGGTTTCGCCGTCATGCCGACGAAGTCCACCTGCTGCAGATAAGTGCCGTTGTCGCCTGCAGGCTTGAGGCCCTGAAGCGCGAATTGTGTCGCGATGTACTTCGCCGCGAGCTCGCCTCCTCGCAAGCCGGGATAGCGGCCTTCGAACAGATCGTCCGAGATGAACTTGTCCTGTTCGCGAATGCGCTCACCACTAACGCTTGCCTCTGCTGACTGGATCGTCGCCGTCTTTTGCGCGCGTGTCACATGCGGCGTCGCTCCTAGAACGAATAGACCGACCAACCCTAGCCACAAGCCACGTTGACCCTTCATACAGCCCTCCATCACCAGCAGAAGTATCTGAGCCCAGAGTGTACGCGAGGCACATTCATCAGACCCAGCCGCTGCAGCGTCTCTCATGCGAGCCAAAAGTCATGAATCCCTTTTGTGGGTGTAGGGCTCGGATGGCGGTAAGCACTTAAAGCTTGATCGATACTGGACGGCCCTCAAAAGTGAAGTCTTTGTGAGTCTCTTCACCAACCACACGCGCCTGAATATGCCTTTTCGCCTGAGCAAGCATCTGCGATCCATCTTTGAGCCGTAGGCTAATTCGCCGACCGGTGTCGTTCCATTCAATGTCCACGTGCGCACACTTACCCTTGCGGTAGTCGAAGGTCTCTCCGTCATCCATATATAGAGTCGACTTACCGTCTGCGCCGGGATAAATCCAGAGCGTCATCGGTCCATCGACTTTCTCCGCGGTGTATTGCCTTACTGGATCCATGGGCAATAGGGCACCTGCGCGGACGTAGAGAGGAATAGTGGCCAGATCGACATCCCGTGCGATCTCTCGGCCACCCTCGTGCTTAGTTCGCGTCCAGAAATCGAACCAGGTTCCGACGGGAAGGTAAACGGACCTCGAAGTGGCTCCCTTCTCCACGACTGGAGCTACCAGAATGTCGCGGCCGTAAAGATACTGATCCCCCCGGGCCACGGCGGTGGCGTCCTTGGGATAGTGAAGCCACATGGCGCGAATGATCGGCAGACCGGTTTCGCAGGTTTCCTTCACGGCGGAGTAAAGATATGGCATCAGCTGGTAGCGGAGTTCCAAATACTTCTTGCAGATTGGCTCGACCGCGGCATTATGTAGTTCCTTCGGGTCGGGGTTGTAGCCACGAGTCTCGGGAAAACCAATGTCGCCCAAATTCCAGCCCCACGGTAGATGCAGATGCCAGTCGCGTCCATGGGAGCGGAACAGCGGGTTGAAGGCCGCGAACTGAAACCACCGGAGCCAGAGCTCGCCGGTGTACTCCTCTGTGGGAATGAAGCCGCCAATGTCGGTGCCCCAGTAGGGCATGCCGCTGAGGCTTGTATTGATGGCGTTCGGGACGTGTGTCTTCAATGTCTCCCATCGCGACTCGATATCGCCAGACCATAGGAACGTGGCGTAGCGCTGCATTCCGGCATAGGAGTTACGATGCAGGGCATACACGCGCTGGTTCGGGCGATACATCTGTTGACCTTCGAAGTACATCCGGTTTCGCGCAAGACGCGATTCAGCATCGAAACCATCTCCCTGATCCGGCCACCAGCCATCGACACCCATATCGATCAGGGGCTTATGGACCGGCCAGTAACAACTCACCTGGCGGACCGGCGGCCAATGGCCATCCGGGGTCTTTCCGCTGGGAAGTGGCGGCGCCGTGCATGGATCGCTGACCGAGCCCGTGAGACGGCGGCCTTCAATAACTGCATGCAGAACGACCTTGAAGTTCTCATCGTGCAACTGTTTGAGTGCGGCAGATGGATCTGGAAACGCCTTGGGGTTCCAGGTGAATTCACCATTGTCGGTATTCCATCCCTCAGGGCAGAAGCCGGTTCCGAGGTAGATCATCGCGTCGCAGGGGAGCTTTTTCTCGCGGAAGATCCGGGCCTCGTTGAGTATCTCTTGGGGAGTGCCAAGAGTTCGGTGCGATTGCTGATAACCGAGCGACCACAAAGGGGGCATCTCGGCAAACCCAGTGATCCTCGCGTACTCCCTAGGGAGTTCGACCGGATCTTCGATGTGCATGATAAAGACATCGACCGGCAACGCTTCCTGCCCACGTGAAGGCGTCAACTTGCCCTCTTCTCCGGACAGATCAAATGCGCCCAGCGGCTGATGGACGAAGCAGCCCCACCCTGAACTGCCGATCAGCAGTTGAATGGGCACGCGCGCTCCATGTGTGCCAAGCTGGTAGCCGCCCTGGCCGCTCCTCATCTGATCTGAGCTGCCGCGACGATCGAATTGCGGTCCTCCTTGACCGAGTCCAAAGAGGGGACCGGTGCCGAGCGAGAAGCTAAGGTTGCCAGACGCATCGTCCACCTTCAACTCTTGGACAAGTTGTCCACCTACTGTCTCGACCCTCACCGTCAGCGGGTTCGCGGATAGCGTCGCCTGTAGAATGCCGCTCTTAAATGTGCGCTGACCTGACAGGGTTCGCAAACGGGCCAGTGGCATACCCCAGCTTGCTTTCACCAGCGCGCCATCCTGCGAAATCGCCTGCGGCTCGCCGTTCTCAATGGATTGGATAGTGACGCGAATTGTCTGCGAACTGGCCGCGAACAACGCGAGCTCGATTGGTTTTCCGGCGACCACGATCGGCGATTCCTGTGCGGCTGCACGATCTGGTCGAACCAGAGTCAAAGCGGCTGCTGAGACAGCGATGCCCTTCATGGCGTCTCGACGCGTCAATGGCTTTTGCTTCATTACCCCCCACTTCCTTTTAGGCAGAGCTTGTTTTGCGATGGGCTTCCCTGTGACCTATAGTACAAACCCTACGTAGTGGGCCTATAAGAACCGGCCACACTGGCGGGGTATTCGTGCCGCCGTCGTCGAGTCGGGATTCAGAACTTGGCGTGACCAGTAGTCCGCAGAAACGCCCTCTGCGACCTCATAGGTTTCTTCCAAACCGATAACCAACATAGTTCTCGGTAAGCAGGTACTGTGGAGAAGACGGATCAGTTTCGAGTTTTCGACGCAGCTGGTTCATGTAAGTGCGCAGATATTCTCTCTCGTCGCCGTATTCTGCTCCCCAGACCGAAGCAATGAGAAAGCGATGGCTCAACGGTTTACCCGGATGCTCCATCATCAAATGGAGAAGGTCGAATTCCTTTGGAGTTAAGTGAATCTGATCATTCGCCTTGGTAACCTCGCGCCGCACTGGGTCGATACGGATCTCTCCAATTTGGATCGGTACATCTTCATCGGCCACGCTCAACCGAATGCGGCGCAGTGCAGCTCGAATGCGGGCGGTGAGCTCCGAGAGTTGAAAGGGCTTGGTAATGTAGTCGTCTGCTCCTGCATCCAATGCATTCACCTTGTCAGTGTCCTGGTCGCGGACCGTGAGAACGATGATCGTCAGCCCGGGGAACGCACTACGCATCATTCGACAAGCCGCCATGCCTCCCATTCCAGGCATATTCAAATCCAGAAGAACGATCTCATATCTGGCCTGGCGGAGTTCTGCCATGGCTTGCTCGCCGGTCCCAACGTCCTTTACGCCGAGACCCTCGGCACTCAAGGTAGTGCGTAAGCTGCGCCGTAGAGCAGCGTCGTCTTCAACGATCAGTATCGACTCCGTTCCCACGTTTTCCTCCTCTCACCGGCAGCTCTATCCCGAAGGTCGTGCCAGCTTGCCGCTGGCTCTCCACCCAGATGCGTCCGCCGTGTGCCTCGATCGCGCTTCGCGCCACTGCAAGCCCAAGCCCTGTCCCCGGTGCAGCATGCTCTACCGACGGGCTACGATAAAAACGACGGAAAATGAGCTGCCGCTCATGGGGCGCAATGAACGATCCCTGGTTGTGGATCGTGATCACCGCCGAGCCCTGTCCAGTGCTCGCCGCCAACACGATCTCCGACTTCGGCGTGCTGTATTTCAGCGCGTTCTCCAGCACCTGGACGAACGCCAACCTGAGCAGTTCTGGATCGGCATCTATAAATGTTTTCTCTTCAGGGAGGACGGCGCGGATCCGGCCAGAATCTTCCAGCACGTCCATTTGCCGCAGACTTGAATGCACGAGATCGCTCAGTAGCATCGGCTTCTGCGACAGCACATGAGCCGGGTCGAGTTTCGCCGTGCGCAGAAGAGTGTCGGTGATGTTCACGAGCTCGTTTGTTTGTCCCTCGATCAACTCGACTAGCTCTCTTTGCCGCGCACTTAGTAACGGCGATTGCATTAGGCCGGCGCTCGATATGCTAATGGTGGTCAGCGGTGTCTTGATCGCATGCGCCAGCCCATCGAGCACAGACGCGCGCAGCCGTTCCGAGATCTTCTCCGATTGCGCAACAACCTCGGCGTTCAGCGCATGAACACGTCCAAGTGTCGTGGCAACCAGCACTGCGACCGAGCTCATGAAAAGCGGGTTCAGTTTTTCACCGCCAAACTGAATGCAGCCAATAGGACGCACGCCTGAATGCAGTAAGCGAACAGCTTCCTGCCCGCCTGCGGCATCGTAGTCTCGGCCTGCCATCAACGATGCCCGCAGCGCTTCGGATGCCGGGATGGTTTCGCCGCTTGAAGCGTAGCTATCCTCAATCTGGTCCCACAAACTGACCGAAGTAAGCCCGCACAACTTCCGCGCTTCCTCGCATATTTGTGGTCCTACTTCTTGTTTCCAGTCCAGAAGCAACATCCGTTCCGACAACTCGTGCAGTGCTTGCTGTTGGTCCCGCTGCATCTGGATTTGCAGTTCACGGGAGTGCGCTTGATCGGAAAGGTGGGATACCAGCAGCGAGACCAGAGCAAAGCTGACTAGTGCGACCACATCATGCTCGGAGATTACGCGGAGAGTATGCAGTGGTTCGGTAAAGAAGAAATCAAGGCAGAGCGTCGCGCAAACGGAAAGGGCAACGGCGCTCCGAAATCCTGCGCGCCAGGCAACGGCGAGCACGAGCAGCATGTAGACAGACACTGCCGTTGCGAGTTCGAGAGGGGATTCGAAGGTAATCGCAAAGACAAGCGTAAAGGTGCAGGCGACAGCCGAAATGATCAACGGCCGGATTCGAAAACCTGCAGATTCTCTGCCCATGTTTCAGCATAAGAATTCCGGCATAAGGTTTCCATAAAGATGGCCGGGAAAAACGTGGAGGACTCCTTTATGCCTCTTTTAGGGGTTTTGGCTTGGAATCGATCTCATCGGAACAACCGGACAGGAGATCACCATGAATCCTTTTGGGGGCAGTTTTGTCGCACGCATTGGACGCAGTGGCTCGTATGCGTTGGCTTCGGTCGCATTTAGATTCACGTTGCTTCTTCTTCTCTGGGTGGGTGCCTCGGGTGCTCAAGCGCAGTCCACCTTCGGCAGTATCCGCGGCACGGTGCAAGATGCAACCGGTGGCGTGATTCCGAATGCCGCAGTTACAGTCCACTCTCTGGATCAGAACTTCAACCGCCAGGCGACGACGAATGGCGCTGGCGAGTTCCTCGTTGAAAACCTGGTCCCCGGCCACTACTCTCTGACGGTAGAAGTCCAGGGGTTCACCAAAGCGACGATGCCCAATGCCGAGTTGGCCGCGCGTCAGGAAATGCGCATTCCGATCACACTTTCGGTCGCGACGCAGAACACGGTGGTAAACGTGGAGGCGGAAGGTGGCCAGATCAACACGGAAAACGCGACGGTCGGCGACACACTTTCGAACGTTCAAGCCACTCAGCTTCCCATTAACGGGCGCGCGGTCTCCAGCAGCCCGCTGTCGGCGCTGGCGATCTCTCCGAGCGTCGTCACGGACAGCCAGGGCAATATTGCCGTCGGCGGCGCGACCTCAGCGCAGACGGGGTTCTCGGTAGACGGTGTCTCGACTGCCAACGTCCGCTCCAACGGCGCACTGCATGACGCATACCCATCTTCGGAAGGCATCGCTGAGACGAAGGTGACGGCGTTCAACAACAACGCAGAGTTCGCGCAGATTGGCGATGTGACCTTCACGACCAAGAGCGGCACCAATCAGTGGCATGGAAGCGCCTTCGAGTATTTCCAGAACGACGCGTTGGACGCCACCGTCTATGGCTTCGGCTCGAAGGCCCCGAAGAACTTCAATGCCTTCGGCGGCAGCCTGGGCGGCCCGGTCGTGCTGCCGGGGCTCAGTTCTCTGCACGATCGCACGTTCTTCTTCGCAGATTACGAGGGCAACCGCAAGACGCAGTCCACCCCGCAAGAACTGCTGGTGCCCACGGTCAATGACCGAGCGGGCAACATCACTGACCTCGTAACAGCGCTAGGCGTGGGCGCTCCCAATAATCCATACAAGGGCACGCCTTATGCCAATAACACGATTCCCACGATCAATCCCGTCGCGCAGGCTTTGTTCGCGTACTATCCGCTGCCAAACGTCATCAGTACGTCCTACTATCCCGGCGCCGGTGTCGCAGGCCCCTCATATAACTACCAGGCGCTCGTGCCAATCCCTTCCAACACGAACGGGTGGGACCTGCGCGTGGATGAAACGCTGACTCCGAAGCAGAGCGTCTACGTCCGCTATAGCTGGAAGAATCTGTTTTATACGCAGGGTGAAAGTGGCCTTCCTGCAAACCAGTTTCTTCCCAACGTTACCGCGAACGACCAAAACCGCAGCCTGCTGGTCAGCTACAACTACGCGATGCGCAAAAACCTCGTGAACGAGTTTCGCTTCGGCTTTACCAATTTCAACGAGAACGATAGCTTTCCCATCCAGGGTAGTGCGGCCATTGCGCAGCTTGGCCTTGAGGGAGTCAACATCAGCGCGCATCCGACAGCTGATGCGTTTCCGACCTTCAACTTCAGCGATGGCAGTTTCACAAACATCGGTCAGGCCCGCACCGGCGCGACCATCTCGCAAACCTATCAGTTCACCGACAACGTCACCTGGACGCTCGGCAAGCACAGCCTGAAGTTCGGATTGGATGCGCGCCACGTGCGCTACAACGCGTTAATGTTCTTCCAGCCGTCGGACGATTTCGGTGACTTCACGCTTAGCCCCAACACGTTCACGAATTACGCCTTAGGCGATCTCCTTCTCGGATTGCCGCAGCAATCGTTCTTTGCGATCACCAGCCCGCAGATCAACGCGAACTCCGTCCAGTGGGGCATCTACGGTCAGGATGAGTGGCAACTTACAGACCGGCTCACGCTCAGCTTCGGCTTGCGCTGGGAACTTCTGCCGCCGTTCGTCGAAAGCCGTGGCAACCTGGGCAGCTTTGATCCTGCCACCAACAGCGTGCTCGTGCCAGACGATTTCCTGGCCAAAGGAAGCACGACGACTACAGCCGATCCTTCACTGCAAGGTGTCTACACCGGCTTCATGGAATCCTTCAATGCCTGTGAGTTGGGTCAAGGCGCAGCGGTCCCGGTGAATCGCGCGGGCACAGTTGGCTGCTCCAACGTCGCTACGGCAAGCCAGGACGGAGTGACACAGGGGCTGCGCCAGTTGTACATGCGCAATTTCGATCCGCGCATCAGTCTTGCGTATCGTCCATTCAAGAGCGACAAGACCGTCATACGCGCCGGCTTCGGTATCTTTACCCAGACCACGCTTGGGCCCATGTCGTTCAACAACGCGGGCAATCCGACGTCGAACCTATTGACCAACGTTAACGCCACACCCTCAAACGCACCGAACCGTGGAATCCTGACGCCGGCGTTTCAGTTCCCGTCGACGGCTGCGTCTTCTTCGGTCGTGCTTGGCGGTGGCAGCTTGGAACAGGCCAACGATCCACACTTCCGCGATCCGCAAGCTGCTCAATG